>Ga0233425_10000702_pt1 | contig 83315 bp, 85 predicted proteins | sample Watercolumn_Towu_2_FD_181712 | JGI IMG/M metagenome (GOLD analysis project Ga0233425, IMG submission 181712) | Freshwater microbial communities from Lake Towuti, South Sulawesi, Indonesia - Watercolumn_Towuti2014_140_MG | ecosystem: Environmental > Aquatic > Freshwater > Lake | place...
ATGAGCTTTTCCAGGAGCGCGGCGGGCGAGTCCCAGGTGATGCGGTGCATCTCCAGGAAGTCCACGTCGAACCACGCCGTCAGCAACGCCTTGAGATCGTCCTCCAACATGGCGAGCGTGGGGTCGTCGCCCATGATGCCGATGAGCTCGGCGCGCAGATCGACCAGGAACTTAACGCCCTCCGGCAAGGCGTTGAAATGCGTGAGCAAGCGGCGCCGCGGGGGCAGCAGCACCTGGCGCAGCGCGCGCTCGGCGGCGCGCCGCGCCTTGGCGTCGCTCGCGGCGTTGAGCACGCCGATCGCCGCGTCCACCTGGCTGCGGTCGGTGTCGAAATCGACCGCCAGGATCTCGAGGAACCGCCGCCTGCCCGCCGCGCTCAAGCCCAGGTAGGTCTGGCCCAGGGCCGCGGCGCGGGCGCGCGCCGCCACCTCCCCGCCCCGCGCCTCGACGCAGTCCTGGAACTGCCGGCGCAGCCTGGCCGCGTCGTCCTCCGGCAGGTCCGGGCGCAAGGAGCCGCGGAACGCCCCGCGCGCCTGCGCCGAAAGGTCGCGCCAGGCCGTGCGCAGGTTGGCGAGCGTGCGGCCGAGCCGGCCGGGCCTCTGCGGGGGCGTCTGGGACGCGACGTCGTTCATGGCGCCGGAGTCTGATGCGCGGGCGGCCCGTAGGCAAGGTTCAACCGGCGGGGCCGGCCGCGTTGCCGCTGGCCGCGCATCCTGGCAGAATCCCCCAGGAGAACCGCGATGAACCGCGCCTTCATGCGAGAGACGAAGTGGCTGGCCGCGCTCCTGCTGGCCGGGGCCTTGGCCGCGGGACTGGCCGAGCGCGCCCTGGCGCAGGCCTTCGCGCAGTCCCTGCCGGGCGAGCAGCGCGTGGCGCTGGTGATCGGCAACGCCCAATACCGCGAGGCCCCGCTCCGCAACCCCGTCAACGACGCCCGCGCCGTCGCGCAACGCCTGCGCGAGCTCGGCTTCGAGGTGGTCTTGCGCGAGAACGCCACGCGCCGGCACATGGGCGACGCGCTGGCGGAGTTCACGCGCCTCATCAAGCCCGGCGGCGTGGCGCTGATCTTCTACGCCGGCCACGGCGTGCAGGTGCGCGGGCGCAACTACCTGATCCCCGTGGACATGACGCTGCAAACCGAGACCGACCTGCGCTTCCAGGCGGTGGATGTGTCCACGCTCACCGACGAGCTGGAGCTGGCGCAAAGCCGCGTCGCCTTCCTGGTGCTGGACGCCTGCCGCAACAACCCGTTCGAGCGCCGCCTGCGCGGCGCGGGCCGGGGCCTCGCCGCCGTGGACGCCGCGCGCGGCACGCTGATCGCCTACGCGACCGCGCCCGGCTCGGTCGCGGCCGACGGCGACGGCCAGTACGGCACCTACACCGAGGCGCTGCTGAACGCCCTTGCCCTGCCCGGCCTCAAGGCCGAGGAAGTGTTCAAGCGCGTGCGCATCGACGTCTCGGCCGCGACGCAGAACCAGCAGGTGCCGTGGGAATCCTCGTCGCTCACCGGCGACTTCGTGTTCTATCCCGGCGCGGGCGCCGCCCCGCCGGCGCAGGCCGTGGCGCCCGCGGACCGCGAGGTCGTGTTCTGGCAGTCGATCCAGGCCAGCCGCCGCCCCGCCGACTACGAGGCCTACCTGCAACGCTATCCCCAGGGCGAGTTCGCCCCCCTCGCGCGTTCGCGCCTGGCCGAATTGCAGCGCGTGCAGACGCAGCAGCCCGCCCAGCAATCCTTGATTCCGCAATTGCCCGGCGCCCAGCCGCCGCAGATCGCCGCGGTCCCGGTTCCCATCCCCGCGCCGGCGCCGCAGGTCCAGGTCGGCGAGGCCATCGGCTGCTTCAAGGACGCGGGCAACCCCCTAGCGCTGCAAGGGCGCGATCTCGACGGGTTCGTGATGAACTGGCACGGCATGACGCCCAAGTTCTGCGTCGAGCAATGCGCCAGGAAGGGGTTCACGTACGCCGGCGTGCAGTACGGCAGCTTCTGCTTCTGCGGCAACAGCTACGGCAAGAACGGCACCGCGACCAACTGCACCATGCCGTGCAACGGCGACTACAAGCAGAAATGCGGCGGCGAATGGGCCAACATGGTCTATCGCGCGAAGTAGCGCGCGGCCCATGCCCGGCCAGCCCTCCCGCCCGCCACATCCCCCGCCAGAACTCAAGACCGGGCGCGGCGATGCGCGCGGCGCGCGCGGGCGTGGCGCAGACATCCCCGCAAGTGCAAAGGGCGCCCCGCGAGTGCCGCCCAGCGTAAATCGTTGATGCAGCATCCTATTCGTCGTTTTCGTCCGCGCGTTCATCATTGATTTAGAGATCAATTCAATTGACTTGCAGATCAACATAGGTATTAATTTAAAAACGGACCATGAGCGACCTGATCGACGATATCTTCGGGCTGGCGCGCGCGAAGGGCGTGTCCCAGGCCAGGCTTGCCGCCAAGGCGGGATTGCGGCCGGAGACGCTGTCGCGGCTCAAACACCGCGACAACTTCGACGCCAGGACGCTGCATCGCCTCGCCCGCGCCGTCGGTCGCCGGCTCGCGGTCGTGCCCCTGGACAGCGACGACGGGCATGCGGTGTATTCACCGCGCGCCATCGCCCGCGAAAAGGCGGAGTCCCGCCGGCTTGACGAGGACGCGGTAGCGTCCGGGCGCGCGTCGAGGCAAGAGATTCAACGGCGAAGCGGGTTCTTCTCGCTGCCCCGCGCCAAGTTCCCGATCAAGGGGCTGTCGCCGAAGCCGCGCTAGCCGATGCCCTCACGCCACGACCGCGACACCGCGGCGTTCACCGCGGCCGATGCCCTGGAGGTCGCGCGCCACCTTCAGAATTTTCCATCCGTCATCCTCGTCGGCGGGCAGGCCCTGAATTTTTGGGCGGAACAATTCCGGGCCGCCGTTCCAGCGTTGGATCGCCTCGCGCCGTTCCAGAGCCGCGACATCGATTTTCTCGGCTCCGTGGCGGACGTCGAGGCCTGCGCCGCGCGCCTGGGCGGCAGCGCCGCCTATCCGTCGCCCGACGACGCGGCGACGCCGCAGGTCGGGATAGTCCACTGCGTCGTGAATGGAAAGGAGCTTCGGATCGATTTCCTCGGCTATCTCGCCGGCGTGGCCAACAGGCAGGCCAGATCGAGCGCAATTCCGGCCGAGATCGGCGACGCCGTGCTGCGCGTTCTCCATCCGGTCGCCATTGTCCAAAGCCGGCTCGCGAACATCGTCACCCTGCGCCGGCGCGATCCACTCGCCCTGCGGCAAATGCGCGTGGCCGTTCTTGTGGCGCGTGAGTACGCTAAGCTCGCCGCTGCCGAGGATCGGCGCGTCGCGCTCGATCTCATCGAACACTTGTTTCAACTGGCCTGCTCCCGCGCCGGCAAGCGCCTGTGGCTGGACCACGGCATCGACATCGCCGAAGCGATCTGCCCCTTCCCGGGGCTCCCGGAAACGTTCGCAAGGAAGCGGCTGCCCCAAATGTTGGCGTATCTGGCCTCGAAGCGCGAGCGCCACGCGCGATCGCAAGCGCCCACCGCGGAGAAGAAGCGCGCCGAGGAGACGCGGAGGCGAAGCCGGCCGGATGGCCGCGCCTAATCGGCCGCCGTCGCCTTCGCTTCGACCTGCCCCTTCGCGCGCGCCTCGCGGTAGGCGATGTAGCTGGTGCTGGCGACGATGATCGCCGCGCCCACGCCCACCCACACGTCCAGCGGCTCGGCGAACAGGTACACGCCGATCGCCGACGCCCAGATCAGGCGCACGAATTCGAACGGCATCACCACGGCGATCTCGCCCCGGCGCAGCGCGTGGTTGAGCGCGGTCTGCGCCAGCGTGCCGGCGCAGGCCAAGGCCGCGAGCCACAGGAACTGCGCCGGCGTGGGCCAGGTCCACACGAACGCCGCGAAGGCGAGCGTGGCCGGCGTCAGCAGCAGGTTCATGTAGGCGGTGATGGTGAGCGGCGAGTCGGTGCGCGACATGGCCTTGATCAGCAGCAGCGCGACGGACCACAGCGCGGCCGACGCCAGCACCAGGACCTCGCCGAAGCCGATCGCGGCCAGGCCGGGCCGCACGATCACGAGGACTCCGCAGAAGCCCGCGAGGGTCGCCGCCCAGCGCCGCACGCGCATCCTCTCGCCGAGGAACAGCGCCGCGCCGATCGCGGCGAACAGCGGCGCGGTGAAGCCGAGCGCGGCGACGCTCGCGAACGGCGCCAGCGACAGGCTGAGAAAAAACGCGATCATGGCGAGCGAGTTCACCGCGCCGCGGACCAGGTGCATGCCGAGCTGGGCGGTCTTGAGCGCGCCCCAGCCCGTGCCCTGGAACATGGCGGCGAGCAGGAACAGGCCGAGGAAGTTGCGGAAGAACGCGATCTCGAACGGATGGATGTCGGCCGCCAGCAGCCGCACCATGGTGTGCATCGCCACGAACAGCACGGTGGACAGCATCATCCAGGCGATGCCGGCGACGACGGCGCGGCGGCCCGCCGCGGCGTCCACCTGGGGCTTGCGACCGGCGGTCATGGCCCGGCGGGTATGCGGAAAATCGCGGACTGAGTGGAACTACACAGGCACATGCGTTAACGAATATAAACGCGGCTCCTGGCGCGACGCCACCGTTTAGCCCCGCCGCCGTAACATCTCCGTGTGGCAAAATCGGAATAGGCTTCATCGGAATAGGCTTCGCCAAAAGCGCATTTAGGCTTATTCTAAATACTTGTTGCGGGCGGACGGCAGGGCGGGAACGGCCGCGGCTACGCAACGACCAGAGGGGGCACTCGAAAGGCACGGACGGCGAGGGAGGTGGTGCGGCGATAGCGCCCGCCTGAAACGGAGCGTTGCGTGAACGACGCCGTCTCCCCTCTCGCGTTGCAAGGCGGGCCCGCGCAAGCCTGGGGCTGGCCCGGAGATAGCGCAACCCTATGGACCACGCTCGCGAGCGACGGCGTGCTCGCGGCGGCCTGCCTGTCCATCGCCCTCTTTCTGGTCTGTCTCGCGTTCGCCCTCGGGCGCCGCCGCGCCGGCGGCGGCGCACTCGCCGAGGCCAATGCCGCGCTCGAACGCGAGATCGCGGAACGCCGGCGCGTCGAGCGCGCGCTGGCCGAGGCGCGCGACGCGGCGTTGGCGGCGAACTGCGCCAAGACCGAATTCCTCGCGCACATGAGCCACGAGTTGCGCACGCCGCTCAACGCCATCCTCGGTTTCTCCCAGGTGATCGCCGAGGGGCTGCTGGGGCCGGCGGGCAAGCAGCGCTACGTCGAGTACGTGCGCGACATCCAGCACAGCGGCGAGCACCTGCTCGACATCGTCGACGACCTGCTGGAGTACTCCCGCCTGGAAAGCGGCACGGCGGCGCCGAAAGACGGCCCGATCGACGTCGCGCGGCTCTTGGCCGACGCCGAGCGGGCCATGGAGCCGCAGGCGCGCGAGGCGGGCGTCGCGCTGTCGGCGGCGGCCGCGCCGGGCCTGCCTCCCCTGACGGCCGACGCGCGCATGACCAGGCAGATGCTGATGAACCTGCTGTCAAACGCCATCAAGTTCACGCCGCGGGGCGGCGCGGTCAGCCTGTCGGCGGCGCTCGCGCCCGACGGCGGGATCGTGCTCGCGGTCGCCGACACCGGGATAGGTTTTCCCGCCAACGACATCCCCCGCGCGATCGAGGCCTTCGGCACGGTCGACGCTGCGCACCCGCGGGGCGCGCGCGCGGGCTTCGGCCTCGGCCTGCCGATCTGCAAGGCGCTGGCCGGGCTGCACGGCGCGCGGCTCGAGATCGACAGCGTCATGGGCCGCGGCACCACGGTCCGGATCGCGTTCCCGGCCTGGCGCTCGGCGCTCCGGGCGCTGGCCGGGTAGCCCGGCGCCCCGGGATTGCGCCCCGGGGCCGAAGCCGGCACCGTAGCGCGCCATGCACGGCGGGAACGGTCCGAGGAAACGCGGCCGGCGGCCGGTCGCCGCGGCCGGCGCCTTGGCCGTGGCGGCGATCGCGGCGGCGGCGCCGGCGTGGCGCGCCCCCGCCGAGGAGCCGGCGACGTTCGCGGTCGCGGGCGGCGGCATCCGCGAGTCCCTGACCGGCAGGCCCGGCGACCCCGCGCGCGGCCGCGCGATCGCCGCCGACCGGGCGCTCGGCAACTGCGTGGCCTGCCACGCCATGCCGGTCGGCGAGCCGTTCCAGGGCGATGTCGGGCCCGACCTCAAGGGCGTCGCCGCGCGCCTGACCGAGCCGCAGATCCGCCTGCGCGTGGTCGACGCCAAAATCCTTAACCCGGACACCGCCATGCCGCCCTACCACCGCACCGACCGGCTCTACGGCGTGCGCCAGGACCTCGTGGGCAAGCCGGTGCTAAGCGCTGAGCAGATCGAGGACATGGTCGCGTTCCTGATGACGCTCACGGACTGAGCACAGCCGCGGCGGCGACGCCCGTTTCCCGGCCGTTTTCAAGCACATGCGGCAGCGCCTTGAGGAAGTGGTGCAGCCGGCCGGCCGGCCGCGCCCGCTAGCGGTTGCTGGCGTCGCGCGCACCATCACTGGCGCTAGCGGGCCGCGGCGCGGGACTCGATCATGGCAGAACCGGGGCGGCGCCGCGGTGCGCGCCTCCCGCCATGGGCAGCCAGACGGTATTTGCATGAAACGCGCATCACGGCGTCGTCCCGCGCATGGCGCGCCATTGCGCCCCATCGACAGCGGCCTAAATCATCGAGTACTGATTTCGCCCGAGCGTCAGACTACGCCGCCGGCCATGGGCTGTCGGAACCTTCGGGGGCACCTGACGCGCGTCGTTTACGACCGCGAAGAGGTTTTTGCCGCAGGCGAAAAACTGCGCCGCCCCACGTGCGCTCGTCCGGGATCGGACAGGGAATAGATCGGCCCGCGTTCCCGTTTGGGACGCGGCGGCGATCCGGTGCGCGACGCGCATCGCGGGGACAGGCGGAAGGAAGCCGGGCAAGGGCGTGGCTGGGGTTGATGCGTCGGACTGCTTTACTGGTGTTGCTGGCCGTGCTGGGCAGCAACCTTGCGGCGTGGTGGTGGCTGAATCAGCCGCTTAGCGCCGACAATTGGAACGGCATCGTCAGGGGCGTGGCCTACAGCCCCTACCGGCAGGGCCAGGACCCGCGCCGCGACCAGCCCACGCGCGAGCAGATCGAGCAGGACATCCGTTTCCTGCAAGGCCGCGTCGCGGCGCTGCGCACCTATTCCTCGATCGACGGCGTGGAGGCCGTGCCGGCCATCGCGCGCAAGTACGGCCTGCGCGTGACCCAGGGCGCGTGGATCGACGGCCGCCTCGATCGCAACGAGGACGAGATCGCCAGCCTGATCCACCTCGCGCGCGCCAACCGCAGCATCGCCCGGGTGCTGGTCGGCAACGAGGCGATCCTGCGCAACGACCTGCCGGTCGCGCGCCTGATCCAGTACATCGAGGAAGTGCGCGAGGCCGTGCGCGTGCCGGTGGGCACCGCCGAGCCGTGGCACGTCTGGATCGACCATCCCGAGCTGGCGCGGGCGGTGGATTTCATCGCCATCCACGTGCTGCCGTACTGGGAAGGCATCGGCGCCGACCGGGCGGTCGACTACGTGCTCAGGCGCTACGAGATGGTGCAGGCGCGCTACCCCGACAAGCCGGTGGTGATCACCGAGGTGGGCTGGCCGAGCGACGGCCGCGTGCGGCGCGACGCCGCGCCGACCCCGGAGAACCAGGCGCGCTTCATGCGCCAGTGGCTCAACGCGGCGCGCGCGCGCAACGTCGATTTCTTCGTCATGGAGGCGTTCGACCAACCCTGGAAGCGGTCGATCGAAGGCCGCGTCGGCGCCTACTGGGGCGTGTACAACGCGGACCGGCAGGAAAAGTTCACCCTCACCGGGCCGATCGAGCCGTGGCCGTTGTGGAGGACGCTGGCGCTGGGTTCGAGCCTGCTCGCGGTCGTGCCGATCCTCCTGTTCCTCCTGCGCTTCCCGAACCTGAAGCCCGCCGGGCAGCTCGTGTTCGCCGGGCTGGTCCAGGCGCTGGTCTCGGCGCTCGCCTGGGCCGCGGGCACCGGCGCGGGCGAGTACCAGACCTGGGGCACGATCGCGGCCTGGGCCGGGTTGACGCTGGCGCTGCTGCTGCTGATCGCGATCGTGCTGGCCGAAGGCTTCGAGCTGGTCGAAGTCCTGTGGACGCGCGGCTGGCGGCGGTGCTTCCCGCCGCTCGGCGAGACCGGGGCCGCGCGCCTGCCCAAGGTGTCGCTGCACCTGCCGATCTGCAACGAGCCGCCGCAGATGGTGATCGCGACGCTCGATTCCCTGGCGCGGCTGGACTACCCGGACTTCGAGGTGGTGGTGGTCGACAACAACACGGCGGACGAGGCGACGTGGCGGCCGGTCGAGGCCCATTGCCGGGCGCTGGGCGCGCGGTTCCGCTTCTTCCATCTGCCGAAGTGGCCGGGCTTCAAGGCCGGCGCGCTCAACTTCGCGCTGCGGAATACCGCGCCCGACGCCGAGATCGTCGGCGTGGTGGACAGCGACTACGTGGTGCGGCCGGACTGGCTCAAGGCCCTGGTGCCGTATTTCGCGCGGCCCGAGATCGGATTCGTGCAGTCGCCGCAGGACCACCGCGCCTGGCGCAACAACCCGTTCAAGGAGATGATCAACTGGGAGTACGCCGGGTTCTTCCGCATCGGCATGGTCCACCGCAACGAGCGCGACGCGATCATCGAGCACGGCACCATGACCCTGATCCGCCGCCGCGCCGTCGACCAGGTGGGGCCGTGGGCGGAGTGGTGCATCTGCGAGGACGCCGAGATGGGCCTCAGGCTGCTCGAAGCCGGCTGGCGTTCGGCCTATTGCCCGGCGGTGTTCGGCCGCGGCCTGGTGCCCGACAGCTTCGCCGGCTACAAGCGCCAGCGGCACCGCTGGGCGTTCGGCGCGGTGCAGATCGTGCGCCGGTACTGGCGCTGGTTCCTGCCGTTCACCGGCTCGCGCCTCAGCGCGGGCCAGCGCTACCACTTCCTCGCGGGGTGGGTGCCGTGGTTCGCCGACGCGCTCAACGTCGTCCTGCTGGGCCTGGCGGTGATCTGGACCGTGCCGCTGGTGTTCGCGGGTCTCGTCACCTCGGCCAAGGAGAAGCTGGTCGAGCCGCGCGGCGCCGCCGATCCGGGCTGGCTCGACGCGCTGCTGCGCGCGGACTGGCTGCGCGACGCGGTGGAGTGGCTCGCGCTCATGGCCAAGCACGTGGACTTCCCGCTGATCCTGTTCATCGTGCCGACCATCGCCGTGTTCCTGTTCAAGCTGGTGCGGTTCGTGATGCTCTACAGCGCGCGCGTGGAATGCAACGCGTGGCAGCGCCTGGGCGCCGGCATCGCCGGTCTGTCGCTCACCTACACGATCGGCCACGCCGTGCTGCAGGGGTTCCTGAAGCGCTCGCAGCCGTTCCTGCGCACGCCCAAGTGCGAGAACAGCCCGGCCCTGGTCCAGGGCCTCGCCATGGCGCGGCATGAGACGGTCCTGTTCGTGCTGCCGCTGATCGCCGCGGCGGCGGTCGCCGCGGTTTACGGCCGCGACTACCCCGACGCCGCGATCTGGGCGCTGATGCTGGTGGTGCAGTCCCTGCCCTACGGCGCGGCCCTGCTGCAATCGATGATCGCGGCGGCCCCGTCCTTCGCCTGGGTCCGGCGCCTGATGCCCGCGATCCGGTCGCAGACCGGGGTCGTCACCGGCGATTGACCGTCGTGCCTAACGAATGGCTATTATATACTTGACATTATATTAACGATTAGGCATAGTCGGGGCCAACAGAAAGGCTCCGCCCATGACCGGCGATCTTAACAATCCGATCTTCCACGATGAGGCCAAGGCCCGCGAGCATTTCGAGGCGATCCGCTGGCCGCAGGGCCCGATCTGTCCCCATTGCGGAGCCGTAGACCGCGCTACGTCGATCCAGGGTGCGACCTCGCGCCCTGGCCTGTACCAGTGCAACGCCTGCCGCCAGCCTTTCAGCGTGACCGTGGGCACGGTCATGGAGCGGTCGCATATCCCGCTCAACAAGTGGGCCGCAGGTTTCCACCTGATGGCGTCCAGCAAGAAGGGCGTTTCGGCGCACCAGCTCCACCGGATGCTCGGGATCACCTACAAGTCGGCATGGTTCATGGCGCACCGGATCAGGGAAGCCATGACGCGGGACGCAGGCGCACCCCCGACCGGTCAGGGCGCCAAGACCGTGGAAATCGACGAAACCTACTACGGCACCGACAAGGCCATCCCGAGGCCCAAGCGCGGCCCCAAGAACAAGCTGAAGATCGTAAGCCTCGTGGAACGCGGCGGCGACGTGCGTTCGTTCCATGTCGAGGAAGCCAGCCGCGTAGAAGTCACCAAGATCATGTTCGCCAACGTGGACCGCAACGCCACGCTGATGACCGACGAATCCAGCATCTACAAAGGCGTTGCGCGTTATGTCGGGCGGCACGAGAAGGTCAACCATGAGAAGGGCGAGTATGTCTCCGCCGCCGATCCCTCAATCCACACCAACACGATCGAGGGCTATTTCTCGATTTTCAAGCGCGGCATGAAGGGCGTGTACCAGCACTGCGGCAAGCAGCACCTTCACCGCTACCTGACGGAGTTCGATTTCCGGTACAGCAACCGCGCCAAACTGGGTGTCAGCGACATTGTGCGGACCGAACGCGCAATCAAGGGCGCGGCGGGCAAGAGGCTCACCTATAACCAATCTCGCGCGGCGCAAGTCTGACGGCTACCGCGCCGGGCGCGACGTGCTGCGGTTTATCCTGGCGGTTTTCGACCAGTTTTAGGCTTGGACGGGCGCGGATCGCGCCCGCTCTTGCCGACCATTTCGCTGTGCAGCTTGGGTGGCGTATTCAGCGCCCGCCGGATAGCATCGTCGCGGCGCTGAGCTATTTCAGATTCGCTAAGTGGGCGGTCCGGTTTCCTGTCTAGCATGATTTAACCTTTAACTGCGCTGTTGCAGTATGGGTGGACAAGTTGCGCGTTGGTCGCATCACCTGTTCCGCCGTCTTTCCTTTTGACCTTGTGGTCATATGAAACAGATTTTGCAGGGTCCAGCAGACCCTTGCAAATCGGGCACTTAAGGGCCGCCTCAATCGCCTGGCGCATGAACACCATAGATTTCGTATCGTCCGTAAAATGCGGCGCGGTCTGGATTGCAGTTACATCAAGAATACGACCGCGCAGACCGAGATGCGCGACAGCCGCTTCGGCTTTCACAATCTTTCCAGCGTTTGCTTCGGCAACCAAAAAAGAAAAAAGATCGCGAACCTTGGGGATTCTCTGCGCCTTACTGAGATTCTGCAACACAATCCCGAGAAGAGATTTGTTTTCAATCAAGAACTGCTCAACCTTGGGCCGCGCACTGGAAAATTTCTTGAACCATGCGCCGTCATTATTGCGAATTTTTTCGGCAATAAGAGCGGTCATGCCAAGAAATAGAAAGCGGCTATGTTTTCCCTTCTCGTTATAGAAATAAACTGCGGGGTGAAGCCCGAGACTCTTAGCGGAGTTTCCTGTAATCCAGTTGGCAATCTCTAGGGACCGCCGCAAGACCTCAATAGTTTCTCCGCCGTCTGCATCATCTGCGTAGTCGGAAATAATCCTGATCGCCGCCTGATTCTTTTCACCGGCGATAGTCAAATATTCGATCAGAAGCGATAGCGCGTCCACCGGAGAAACCGAACCACCGAGTGGCACATCCAAGGTCTTTATTGGCGTCGCAACTTCTGGCTCAAACATGAGCCTGTATAAATCTCCGGCCAAACCTTCGATTTGCTGCCGGTTTTCGTCAGTGAACCCCGACCAATACTTATGACCAGCCCCAGCTCGCAAAATGGCGCGCGCACTGATAGCGATAGGTTTTCTGCGGTTTTCGATGAGCATTGTTTCAGTGTCATCGAGGGGCGTCCCCTGTGAATTGATCTTAAAAAAAGATGTTTCGGCGACTTCCGGCGTACCAACAACCCATTGAAGGCTTAGGGGTCGTGTAAACAAGGCACCAGCGCGCCGCGCTTGAACTGGTTCGGTTTCGGCAATTGCCTTATTCCCCACCAGTTCTCGGAGACTAGAAAACCGCCCAACTTTCCTTTCCACCAATTGCCTGGTTCGTTTTGCAACGCGCTTTTGATCCTCGGAAATCTCGCCTCCATAAAAAGTAAGTGAAATTGCCCCATCGCCATAGTCGTCTTCCATCCAGGCCCGCAACGCGCTCAGGCGATGGCCTCCATCAATGACAAATATAAAGCTGGGCGACTTCCACAGAATCAGGGACGGAATAACCTCTTGGTCCACGAAGCTGGCAATAAATGTGACCACCTGTTCCGGTGTCCAGTGATTGGTCTCGCGCTGGAAATCCGGCTTCCGCAACTGTTTCCGAATTGGGGAATCTGCGACCAAATTTGAAATAGGAAAATCCCGGATTAGTTCTGTCGGGGATTTTTCTTCTTCCTCGCGCCCGAAATCCTCGCGCGGGATCATCGCATCTAGGTTTACGCGCTTGGCCATCATCTGGTCTTTCGGGAAAGGAGTAAGAACCCCTATTGGTACGCCGCCCATGCTGGCAAAGTCGAGGGCGACCGGCGCATATAAATGGACATAACTAGTTTCATGAGGGTTGTTTTCGTTTCCCATCCTCTGCCCATTCCTGGGCTATCACACACCTGACTTACGCACCGGCCTGTCATGCCAGGCCAAGGTAACTTTATTGCGCGTTACGTCAAGTATATAATAGCCTAACGAATAGGCAACCGCTGCAAACTGCATAAAGCCTAAGCGCCCCAACCCGGCGAATCCCTGATTCTCCGCCATTTTTCCGCATCGCAACGCGACCGCCCGGATTGGCACGGGACTTGTTTATGCAAGCCCGGGCACGTCGGCGTTTGCCCCTTGGGAGCCAACCCCGGGGCGGCGGCCGGCGTCGGCAGTCGGAGGTCGGAATGAGAATCTCGCGGAAGAATCTTGCGGCCGGTCTTGTCGCCGGCCTGGTGCTTGCGGCCGGCGCGGCCGGGGCGGCGCTCGCGGCGGAAGAGCCCAAGCTCGACAAGGGCGACACCGCCTGGATGCTCACCTCCACCGCTTTGGTGCTGATGATGACCATCCCGGGCCTGGCGCTGTTCTACGGCGGCATGGTGCGCAAGATGAACGTGCTGGCGACGGTGATGCAAAGCTTCGCCGTCACCTGCCTGGTGACGCTCCTGTGGGTGGCGATCGGCTACAGCCTCGCCTTCACCGAGGGCAACTACGTCATCGGCGGGTTCTCGCGCGTGCTGATGGCGGGCATCGAGCTCGGCACCCTCAGCGGCACGATCCCGGAATCGGTGTTCGTGATGTTCCAGGCGACCTTCGCCATCATCACCCCCGCGCTGATCCTGGGCGCGGTCGCCGACCGCATGAAATTCTCGGCCATGCTGCTGTTCATCGGCCTGTGGTCGCTGGCCGTCTATTCGCCGGTCGCGCACTGGGTGTGGGGGCCCGGCGGGTTCCTGGGCGGCACGGGCATCAAGGACTATCCGGGCTTCCTCGGCCTCGGCTCCGTGCTCGATTTCGCGGGCGGCACCGTGGTGCACATCATCTCGGGCGTCACCGGCCTGACGGCGGCGCTGGTGATCGGCAAGCGCAAGGGCTACGGCACCGAGCCTTTGGCGCCGCACAACCTGACCTTCAGCCTGATCGGCGCGTCGCTCTTGTGGGTGGGGTGGTTCGGCTTCAACGCCGGCTCGGCGGTGGCCGCCGACGGCCGCGCCGGCATGGCGTTCGCGGTGACGCACATCGCCACGGCCGCCGCGGGCCTGTCCTGGATGTTCTGCGAGTGGGGCCTGCGCGGCAAACCTTCGCTGCTCGGCATCATCTCGGGCGCGGTCGCGGGCCTGGTCGCGATCACGCCCGCCAGCGGCTTCGTCGGCCCCGGCGGGGCGATCGTGATCGGCGTGGCCGGCGGCGCGATGTGCTTCTGGGCGTCGGTGGTGCTGAAGCCCAAGCTCGGCTACGACGACGCGCTCGACGCGTTCGGCGTGCACGCCGTGGGCGGCGCGACGGGCGCGATCCTGACCGGCGTGTTCGCGGTCGAGAAGATCGGCGGCACCGCGGGCGCCCTCGAAGGCAACGCGATGCAGATCGTGGCCCAGGTCATGGGCGTCGTCGTCACCGCGGGCTACGCCGCGATCGTCTCGCTGATCCTGCTCAAGATCGTGGACGCGGTCGTGGGCCTGCGGGTCGAGCGCGAGGACGAGATCGAGGGCCTGGACCGCGCGCTGCACGGGGAATCGGTGGCATGACGACCTGAGATGGAGAAGTCCGACAGCCGGGGAAGGGGCGCCGCTTGCGCCCCTTTCTCTTTTTCGCCACGGCTTTCAGTGCAGCTTCGGCTTCTTCAGGAAGTCGTTGCGGTCGATCGAGCGCACGGCGGCGTCCATGCGCTCGCCCCCGCGCATCAGCGTCAGCGGCACCTCGACGCCCGCCGCGCCCTGCGCCCAGGCCTTGCGGTAGAAATCCGCCAGGCCCGCGACCGGCTGGCCCGCGACCGCCAGCACCATGTCGCCGACCTCGACCTTGGCGCGATCCGCCGGGCCGCCCTTGGCGAGGCCCGCCACCACCAGCCGCGTGTTGAACTCGGTCGTGTACAAGCCGAGCCACGGCCGCGCCGGGCGGTTCGCGCGTCCCAGCCGCAGCATGTCGCCGAGGATCGGCTCGAGCAGGTCGATCGGCACCGCCATGTTGCCCTGGACTTCCTTGTCCTCGATCTTCTCCTGGACCAAAAGGGAGCCGATGCCGAGAAGCCGCCCCTGCGCGTCCATGACCGCCGCGCCGCCCCAGTTCGGGTGCGCCGGCGCGGTGAACAACGCCTCGTCCAGCACGTATTCCCAGTAGCCGGCGAACTCGCGCTTGGCGATCACGCGCGCCTTGAGCGACCGCCGGCGGCCGCCGAAGCCGGCCACCACGACCGCGTCGCCGCGCCGGCACTCGGCGGCCGAGCCGCGCTTCAGCGCCGGCAGCCCCAGCCTGCCCAGCGCCTGCACGATGCCGAAGCCCGTGGCCTGGTCGTAGGCGAGCGGATGGCCCGCGACCACCGTGCCCTTGGCGGTCGAAAGCCAGATCGTCTCGGCCTCGGTGACCAGGTAGCCGATGGTGAGCACCAGCCCGTCCTCGCGGATCACCACGCCGTTGCCCGCGCGCTCGGTGCCCAGGATGCCGGCGGTGAAGGCGTCCTCGGGGACCTCCGCGCGCAGGCCCACGACCGCGGACAGCGCTGCGTCCAGGTCGTAGCCCACCTCCTCCGGCCGGGGCTGGAGATTCGGCGGCAGCGTCCAATCCTTCTCTTCGGCCATGGCGTGGAATCTAAGGCACCGGCGGGCGGACGTTAAGCGGGAAGCGCGGCCCAGACTTGCCGCATCCGCGGCCCCGCCGCCGGCGTCAGCCCGCGATCGGGCGGTGCTCGACCACCTTGAGGCCGAACCCGTCGAGTCCGACGATGGTGCGCTTGGCGTGGGTCAGGAGGATCATCTTGCGCACGCCGAGGTCGAGCAGAATCTGCGCGCCGACGCCATAGTCGCGCAGCGCGTTGCCGAGGCCGCCTTCCGCCGCGGCGGGCGGCGCCGGGTTGCCCCCGGGATTGGCCAGCCGCGCGCGCAGCCTGTCGGAGAGGAACGTGGGCGAGCGCTCGCGGATCAGCACCAGCACGCCGCGCCCGGCCCGGGCGATGGCGCCGAGCGCGTGCTCGAGGTCGCTGCCGCGCCCGCTGGCGGCGTCGCCCAGCGCGTCGTCGAGGATGTTCATCGCGTGCATGCGCACCAGCACCGGATCGGCGCCCGTAATGTCGCCCTTCACCAGCGCCACGTGCTCGATGTAGTTCACGCGGTTGACGTACACCACCATGCGGAACTCGCCGCCATAGCGGCTCGCGAACGGCGTTTCCATCAGCCGCTCGACGATGCGGTCGTGGCTCAAGCGATAGCTGATGAGGTCGGCGATCGTCGCGACCTTGAGGCCGTGGAACTGGCAGAACTTCACCAGGTCGTCGCGCCGGGCCATCGTGCCGTCTTCGTTCATGATCTCGCAGATCACGCCCGAGGGGTTGAGGCCGGCGAGCCGCGCCAGGTCCACCGCGGCCTCGGTGTGTCCGGTGCGCACCAGGACGCCGCCGTCGCGCGCCATCAGCGGGAAGACGTGGCCCGGCGTGGCGACGTCGGCCATGCCCTTGGCCGGGTCGATGGCGACGGCGACGGTGCGCGCGCGGTCGGGCGCCGAGATGCCGGTGGTCACGCCGTGGCGCGCCTCGATCGACACCGTGAAAGCGGTGGCGTGGCGCGACTGGTTCTGCTGCTCCATGAGCTTCAAGCCCAGCTGCTCGACGCGCTGGCGCGTCAGCGCCAGGCAAACGAGGCCGCGGCCGTGCTTGGCCATGAAGTTGATCGCCGCGGGCGTGGCCATCTGCGCCGGGATCACGAGGTCGCCCTCGTTCTCGCGCGATTCGTCGTCGACCAGCACGAACATGCGGCCGTTGCGCGCTTCCTCGATGATCTCGGGGATCGGCGATTTGATCTCGGCGAAGCTCACGGGCGGCGGCACTCCGTCAGGCTCGGGGCGGCGGAGAGTAGCGCGCGTCCCGCCGGGATGCCAGTTTCGCATCAGCCCACGGCGATAAGCGCATGGCGCCGGGCGGGCCGCCCGGGTAGAGTGCCGCGCCATGAACGACGTCGCCCGCAAAGCCGCCCGAGGCGGAATCGTCTATGTCCACGGCGAGCGCCTGCCCAGCCCCGGCGGCACGATCCAAGTCGCGCCGGGAATCCACTGGCTGCGCATGCCGCTGCCGTTCAAGCTCAACCACATCAACCTGTGGCTGGTGGAGGACGGCGCGGGCTGGGCGATCGTGGACTGCGGCATCGCGCGCGACGAGACCAAGGCGCTGTGGAAGCAGGTGTGGGACGCGACGCTGAAGGGCCGGCGCATCACGCGCGTCATCGTGACGCATTTCCATCCCGACCACATGGGGCTCGCGGCGTGGCTCACCCGGGAATGGGGCGTCGAGCTGTGGTGCAGCGCCGGCGAGTACGTGATGGCCCGCGCCATGCGCGTGATCGGCACCGAGGACAACGACCGCGCGGCCCATGCCGAGTTCTACCGCAGCCACGGCGTCAGCCCGGCGCAGCTCGAGCTGCTGAAGAAGCGCGGCAACCACTATCCGGACGTAGTCCTGCCCCTGCCCGGCGCGTTCCGGCGCCTGGAGCACGGCCAGATCCTGCGCATCGGCGCCAACGACTGGCGCGTGATCGTGGGCACCGGCCACGCGCCCGAGCATGCCTGCCTCTATTGCCCCGGCCTCAACGTGCTGATCTCGGGCGACCAGGTGCTGCCGCGCATCACCACCAACGTGAGCGTGTGGCCGAGCGAGCCCGCGGCCAACCCGCTGGCGAAATATCTGGGCTCGCTCGACCTGTTCCGCCCCCTGCCCGCCGACACGCTGGTGCTGCCCTCGCACGACCGCGTGTTCACCGGGCTGCACGCGCGCCTCGCCATGCTCGAGCACCATCACGACGAGCGGCTGGACGCGGTCGTCGGCGCCTGCAAGGCGAAGCCCGTGGCCGCCGCCGGGCTGATCGCGCTGCTGTTCCCCGGCCGCGAGCTCGACACGCACCAGATGGGCTTCGCCATGGGCGAAACCCTGTCGCACCTGCACTATCTCGAAGGCCTCGGCCGCCTGCGGCGCGAGGTGGACCGGGACGGCGTGATCCGGTTCGGCGCTTAGCCGGCCTTGCGCCGGAACACGTACCATTTGTTCGCGGCGAAGTTCACCAGCAGGCCCGCAAGCGACCCCGCGGCGACGCCGATCCACGGCCAGGCGCGCACGGTCTCGAACGCCCCGATCAGCGCATAGCGCACCACGACGTTGACCGCGCCGCCCGAGGCGTTGACGACGAGGTAGGTCGCCCATTCGCGGTGCGCCGGGGCCGCGCTGGCGCCGAAGGTGAAGCGCCGGTTGAGCCACCACGCCGCGGTCGCCGCCGCCAGATAGGACAGGCCGCTCGCGACATACGCGTTCCACGCGGCCCAACTGACCAGGACCTGCGCGATGCCGGCGTCGACCACGAACGCGGCGGCGCCGACGGCGCAGAAGCGCCAGAACTGTTCGCCCAGCCGGGCGGCGGGAGCGGCCGTCACCGCTTCGACCGGCCTTCCGGCGCACCCGTCGCGGGAATCGCGAGGTAGGCAAGCCGGCGCAACTCGCGCCGGCCGCGCGTCACCGTGTCGAGGATAAGCCCCGACATCAGGCTCAGGAACGCCAGCAGCATGACGCCCGTGGCCAGCACCGCCGTGGGCAGCCGGGGCACCAGGCCGGTGCGCAGGTATTCGGTCACGACCGGGGTGCCCAGCGCGACCGACAGCACGAACAGGACCGCGAACCAGAACAGGAAAAACTGCAACGGCCGCTCCTCGCGGAACAGGCGCAGGATTTGCAGCAGGATGCGGATGCCGTCGCGGTAGGTGTTGAGCTTGCTGGCCGACCCCGCGGGCCGCGCGCCGTAGGGCGTGGGCACCTCCGCGACCGGCATGCGCAGCTCGAGCGCGTGGACGGTGAGCTCGGTCTCGGTCTCGAAGCCTTTGGCGAGCGCGGGGAACGACTTGACGTAGCGGCGCGAGAACGCGCGGTAGCCCGAAAGGATGTCCTTGAACCGCTCGCCGAACAGCCTGGCGACGAAGCCCGTCAGCATCCGGTTGCCGAAGCGGTGGCCGGGCCGGTACGCGGCTTCCTCGCTGTCCACCCGCGCACCCACCACCATGTCGAGCTTCCCGGCCAACAGCTTCTCGACCAGCTTGGGCGCGCTGGGAGCGTGGTAGGTGTTGTCGCCGTCCACCATCACGTACACGTCCGCCTCGATGTCCGCGAACATGCGGCGCACCACGTTGCCCTTGCCCTGCAACGGCTCGGCGCTGACGATCGCGCCCGCTTCGCGCGCCCGCTCGACCGTGCGGTCCTTCGAGTTGTTGTCGTAGACGTAGATTTCGGCAGCCGGCAGCGCGGCGCGGAAGCCGCGCACCACCTCGGCGATGGTCCGCTCCTCGTTGTAGCAGGGCACCAGTACCGCGACGCGGCAGCCGGCGAAGGACGGGGAGTCGGCCATCGGTTCCTCTTGTTGCGGCCCGTTCGCTCCGGGCCCCTACCCCGAGGCACCCGGCGCCCGGGGTAAACGGCGGCGGCCCCTGTTTATTCCAACCCGCTACAGCCGGTCCAGCGGGCAGAACGCCAGCACCTCGTTCTGCACGATGTCGATATGCGGCTTGAAGGTCACGCACTCGCCGTCGCGCAGCTTCAGGCCATAGGCCGCCAGCGCCTTCACCGTGCGCTCGTGCTCGTAGCGCGCGCGAAAGAAAGCGTAAAGCGGGCCCGCATGCAGCCCGATGCGCCGGCGCATGTGCCGGTCGGTCCCGTTCTCCCGCTCGGACGGCCCGGTGAACCAGCCTTCGATGCGCAGGAACGGCACCTCGGGCGGGAAGAACGGGATCGCATAGGCCAGCGGCTCGGTGCCGGCCATCACCACGATGGAATTGGCCGGGTCGGGAATCGGCGGCGGACGAACGCCGAAATAGTCGTCGCTCCACGCCGCCCGGCCCCAGCTTCCGGGGTGCACCGTGGCGACGGCCGCGGCCAGCATTCCGGCCAACAGCGCGCCGTGCGCCCAGCGCGGCAGCGCCATGCGGTCCGCGATCAGCAGAATCAGGAGCGGCGCCAGCATCTCCAGCGGCACCAGATAGCGGTAGACGCCGAACATCTTGAGCCACGCGAGATAGGCGACGCCCTCGGCGATCAGCACCAGCGTGCCGGGATGGTGGTCGCTGAGCTTCAGCACGCCCGGGCCTGCCCAGAGCCGCCGCAACGGCCACAACAGCAGCGCCGCGGCCGCGAGAGCGTAGAGCAGCGGCAGGCGCAGGTCGCGCACCCCGATCTCGCTCACCCGGAACGGCTCGGCCGCGAAGACCAGGGGATAGAACAGGACTTCGAACCAAGAGGCCGGCAGATAGACCCGATTGAGGTAGTCCGCCGCATCGGCCCAGGGCGACTTGAACACGTCGTTGTAGTACGGAAACAGCGGGTTGCCGAAGGTCCGCCACAGCTCCCACATCCAATAGCCGCCGCCGAGCGCGATGCCCGCCAGCACGCCCAGGCCGAACGCGAACGCCAGGAGGAACCGCCGCCCCGGTCCGGCGGTCACGGACAGCAAGCCCGCGCAGGTCCCCAGGCTCAGGATCACCGCGGTCTGCTTCAAGCCCGCCCCGAACCCGGAGACGACGCCCATCGCCGCGACGAAGGCGAGCGCGTTCGCCAACGGCGCTTCCACCAGCCGCCGGTAGTTGAGCACGATCCCGGTCAACCCGCCCAGCGTGAACAGGCTGACGAAGTTGTCGTGGAACGTCGTGCCGACCTCCGACAGCGTGGCGCCGCCGAGCATGCCCAGCGCCGCCAGGCCGATCGCCGCGCCGTCGCGCACCCGGCCCGGTGCCGTCGCCAGCAGCCGCCAGCACAGCGCCGCGAGCAGCACGAAGTTGAGGCCGTGCACCGCGCCGAGAATGAATCCGGTCGCCCGCGGAGACAGCGTCGTGACCAGAAGATAGAACGGCAGGTCCGAGAACGGATTGTAGTAGGTGGCGTGATGCGCGACCGCAACGTCGAACCCGAGCCGCCCATGCAGGAACGCGTAGGGATTGTAGAAATGATAGTTGCGCAGGTCCCAGTTCGCGTCCTGCCCCAGCCACAGCGACAGCACCCCGTAGAGCAGCGGCGCGGCCGCCGCGGCGGCGCGGAACGCCAGCCCCGGCCGCGCGCGCGCGGCGGGACCTGCGCTCCGATCGATGCCGATGGCGGACGAGGCGGCCATCGCGCGATTATAGGGCCTTCCGCGCCGCCCGGCTTACCGCTATGTCTCGTGCATGTGCGGCATCGCCGGATTGTTCGATACCGCGGCAGGCACGCCGGCCCCGGCGCTGAAGGCCGCCGCGCAGTCCATGATCGCGACTCTCGCGCATCGCGGGCCCGACGGCGAAGGCCTGTGGACCGACGCCGCCGCGGGAATCGGGTTCGGCCACCGGCGCCTCGCGATCATCGACCTGTCGCCGGGCGGCGCGCAGCCCATGGCCTCGGGCGACGGACGCTTCGTGATCACCTACAACGGCGAAATCTACAATTACCGCGAGCTGCGCGCGGAGCTGGAGGGGCTGGGACGCAGGTTCCGCAGCCAATCCGACACCGAGGTGATGCTGGAAGCGTTCTGCCAGTGGGGAGTCGAGGGCGGCGTCACGCGGCTGAACGGCATGTTTGCCCTCGCGCTTTGGGACGCGCGCGAGCGAACGCTCTACCTGGTGCGCGACCGCCTCGGCATCAAGCCGCTCTACTGGGCGAAATTCGGGCCCGTGCTGCTGTTCGGCTCGGAGCTCAAGGCCCTGCGCGCGCATTCGGCCTGGCGCGGGCGGCTCGACCGCGCGTCGCTCGCCGACTACCTGCGCTTCGCCTATGTGCCCGGCCCGGCCACGATCTTCGCGGGCGTCCAAAAGCTCCCGCCCGGCCACATCCTGGCGTTTCGGGCCGGAACCGAGCCGGCGGCGCGCGCCTACTGGTCGGCCCTCGACGCGGCGGGCGCGGGAATCGCGGCACGGCGCGCGATGGACGACGCCGAAGCGGTCGAACGTCTCGATGCCCTGCTGCGCGACGCGGTGGGGCGGCAGATGATCTCCGACGTGCCGCTCGGCGCGTTCCTGAGCGGCGGCGGCGACTCTTCCACGGTCGTGGCGCTGATGCAGGCGCAAAGCACGCGGCCGGTGAAGAGCTTCACGATCGGCTTCGACGAGCGCGACTACGACGAGGCCACGAACGCCCGCGCCGTGGCGCGGCATCTCGGCACCGAGCACGCCGAGCTCACGGTGACGCCCGCCGAGGCGCAGGCCGCGATCCCGACCCTGGCGGAATGGTACGACGAGCCGTTCGCCGATTCTTCGCAGGTACCGACGCTGCTGGTTTCGCGCCTGACGCGCCGGCACGTGACCGTGTCGCTTTCGGGCGACGGCGGCGACGAGGCGTTCGCCGGCTACAACCGGCACGTCGCCGCGCCGGCGCTGTGGGCGCGCGTTTCGTCCCTGCCGATGCCGTTGCGCCGGGTCGCAGCCTGTGCGGCTTCCTGTCTGCCGCCGGCGCTGTGGGACAAGGCGCTGCATCTGGTCTTGCGCGAGCGCGCGCCGCGCCATGCCGGCGAGCAGGCGCACAAGGCGGCGGCGCTGTTGACTTCCGACAGCGCGGGCGAGATGTACCGGCGCCTGGTCGCGCAATGGCGCGACGTATCGGCGCTGATGGACGACGCGCCCGCCTCGCGCTCCCCGGCGTTCGACGACGCCGCGGCGCCGTTTCCCGGCGCGCTCGACCGCATGCGCGCGCTGGACACCGCCACGTACCTGCCCGACGACATCCTGACCAAGCTCGATCGCGCCGGCATGGCGTTCGCGCTCGAAGGCCGCGTGCCGCTGATCGACCACCGCGTGATCGAGTTCGCCTGGACCCTGCCCAACCGGCTGCTGGTGCGCGGCGGCAAGGGCAAATGGATCCTGCGCCGGGTGCTCGACAAGTACGTGCCGCGCGAACTCGTGGACCGGCCCAAGACCGGGTTCTCGTTGCCGATCGGCGACTGGCTGCGCGGGCCTTTGCGCGATTGGGCGGAGGATTTGCTGTCCGAGCGCGCCCTGGCGCAGGGGCCGATCAAGCCCGCGCCGGTGCGGCGCCTCTGGGCCGATCACCTCGCGGGCCGGCGCAACGCCCAGCACGCGCTGTGGGTGATCCTGATGTACCGGCTGTGGGCGAAGCGCTGGGCTTGATCGCGTGGAGCAGGACGTGCCGCCGAGGCGAATTGGACCTCCCCAACCCGGCACGGCCGCATTGGTGGTCGTGTCCGTCCTGGCCTTCGCGCCCTTCTCCCTCGCCGCGGACGAGACGTTCGCGGGCAGGTTCCGCTGCCTCGACGGGGAGGGCGACGAGCGGTTCTACGACGCGACCGCGACGATAACCGGCGCCACGCTCGATATCCGCGTCGGGCCGAACGCGTTGCAGCGGCCGATCGCCCCCAACGGCGCCTTCACGCTGTCCTTCATGGTGCCGAACCGCCGCGGCGGCGAGATGGCCCATCTCGACGGCAAGGTCGGGGACGGCGCGATCACGCTGCGGCACAGCGGCGGGCGCGCCACCTGCTCGGCCGTGCTCGCCCGAACGGCGCCCTGAACCTCTACCGGACCCGGCCGCCGGAACGCCGCGCGTTGACCCGGCGGCGGTCCTGCCCCGCGGCGCGGCGGCGCGCGCGCAGGCGCTGAAGAATCGCCAGGCGCCCGTCGCGGTCGAGCCCGCCCCAGGCCGCGATCTCGTCCACCGTGCGCCAGCAGCCCCGGCAGAACCCGGTCTCCGGGTCCAAGAGGCACACGCCCATGCAGGGGCTGGCCAGCTCGAATTCCTCCGCGGTCACCCGCGCAAGGTGTCATGCTTGCAGAATGCTAGCAACAATGCTGGCATTCTGCTTGGAGATTGCGATGGCCGACCTCACGATCCGGAACCTCGATGACGACGTGTATGAGCGCTTGAAGGCCCGCGCGAAGCTCAACGAGCGGTCGCTCGAAGGCGAGGTGCGCGCCATTCTGCGCGGCGTAGTTCGCCCCGATCGTGCGGAGTTCATCAAGTGGCTTGAGGAGTTCCGCGGCAAGCAGAAGCCGCTTAGGGCCGGCACCACGACCCGCTGGATCCGCGAGGACCGCGACCGTTGATCTTGGTCGTCGACGCCAGCGTGGCGGTGAAGTGGTTCGTGAACGAGCCGCGCGCAGACATCGCCATGCGGCTGCTCGCGTCCGGGCACGAACTGGCCGCGCCGGACTATCTGCGGATCGAGGTGGGAAACACGCTCCTGAAATCGGTGCGGGCCGGCCGCTTGGATGCGGCCGACGCGGCGCACGGGTTTGCACGGCTGGATTCCGCGTTCTCCCGGCTGCTCGCAAGCGACGCCTATCTTCCGGACACTTTCGCCATCGCCGCCAGGCATGGTGGTTCGCTTTACGATGCCGCGTACATTTCGACGGCGACCCTTCTTGAGAGACCTCTGGTGACCGACGACGAACGGTTGGTCAGGACCGCGGTCGCGGCGGGCGTCCGGGTCCACCAGCTTGCGAGCCTGCCGGTCTCGATCGCGTAGTCCGGACTGTCGCGTTTGCGTCGCGTGATGTCGCGGATGGATAAGCCGCCGGGGCGCCCGATTCTTACTTCTGAAGCCCCCGGACCCGGAAGCCCCAACCCAGGAGCCCACACGCATGGCCGAGGACGCGGGCGACACGCTTGATCTCAACTCCCTGCCGGACGGCGAGCTGGTCCCGCAGATGCACGACGACCTGTACGACGGCCTCAAGGACGAGGTGGTCGAAGGCGTCAACATCCTCCTGAAGCGCGGCTGGACGCCCTACGACGTGCTGACCAAGGCCCTGGTCGAGGGCATGCGCATCGTCGGCATCGATTTCCGCGACGGCATACTTTTTGTTCCCGAAGTTCTGCTGGCGGCCAACGCGATGAAGGGCGGGATGGCGGTGCTGCGCCCGCTGCTCGCCGAGACCGGCGCGCCCAAGATGGGCAAGATGGTGATCGGCACGGTCAAGGGCGATATCCACGACATCGGCAAGAATCTGGTGTCGATGATGATGGAGGGCGCGGGATTCGAGGTCGTCGACCTCGGCATCAACAACAGCGTCGAAAAGTACCTGGAGGCGATCGAGCAGCACAAGCCCGACATCCTCGGCATGTCGGCGCTGCTGACGACTACCATGCCCTACATGAAGGTCGTGATCGACACGCTCAAGGAAAAAGGCATCCGCAACGACTACATCGTGCTGGTGGGCGGCGCGCCGCTGAACGAGGCCTTCGCCAATGCGATCGGCGCCGACGCCTATTGCCGCGACGCGGCCGTCGCGGTCGAGACCGCCAAGCAGATGATGGCCCGCCGCCAGGGCTCGGTGCAGCAGCTCCAAGCGGCGGCGGCCGCCGGCTGAGCCATGGCCGGCGCCGCGCCCCGCGCCGAGGAGCCGCGCGCGGCCGAAGGCGGCTTGGCGCTGCAGCCGCCGGCGACCTTGCTGATCGCGTGCGGGGCGCTCGCGCGCGAGATAGTCTGGCTGACCAAGGCGAACGGCTGGCGGCACCTCACCGTCGCCTGCCTGCCCGCGCATCTCCACAACGCGCCCAAGCTGATCCCCGACGCGGTGCGGCGCAAGATCCGCGGCGCGCGCGGGCGGTTCGAGCGCATCCTGGTGCTATACGGCGACTGCGGCACGGGCAGCGAACTCGACCGCGTGCTCGCCGAGGAGGAAATCGAGCGCATCGCAGGACCGCACTGCTATGCGTTCTTCGCCGGACTGCCGGAATTCGACGCGATGCACGCGGCGGAGCCCGGCACCTTCTACCTGACCGACTACCTGACCCGGCATTTCGACCGCCTGATCGTCCAGGGCCTGGGCCTGGACAAGCATCCCGAGCTGCTGAAGGACTATTTCGGCAACTACCGGCGCCTGGTCTTTCTGGCGCAAACCGAGGACGCGGCGCTGACGCGCAAGGCCCGGGCGGCGGCGCAGCGCCTCGGCCTCGCTTTCGAGCGTCGCTTCACCGACTTCGGCGACCTGGCGCGGTTCCTCGGCAGGGCGGCCACGGCAACGGACGGCAAGCATGGCGTCGCTCACCATCGTGTACTGGCGTGACATCCCCGCCCAGGTGATCGTCAAGCGCGGGCGCGAGACCGCCAAGCGCCAGTTGCCCGAGCGGTTCCAGCAGGCGATCGACGCCGCCGCGATGCGCGCCAGGCTGGTCGGCACCGACGCGTACCTCGACGAATGGCGCCGCTCGCCGCCGCAGGCTTGCAGCGAGGACCTCGAGGCGGAAGCCGCGGCCTGCGCCGCGAAGCTGGAATCCGACTACGACGACGCGCGCCTGGCCGGCCTGGTCGGCGCGGGCGGGCGGGCCCCGGGGGGCTGACGGCGATGTACGCGCTCCGCCTGTGGTCGGTGCGCCACGCACGCGCGCTCGAGGCCGCCTACGACGCGATGGAGCGGGCGCTGGTGGCGCTCGATCCGCTGTTCCGGCGCGTCGGCTACGCGCGGCTGGAACGCCCGGTCGCAGCCGCCGAACGCATGCTCAAGAGCCTGCTGTTCGACTGCCGGATGTGCGGGCAATGCGCGCTGTCGTCAACCGGCATGTCGTGCCCGATGAACTGCCCCAAGAGCCTGCGCAACGGTCCCTGCGGCGGCGTGCGGCCGGACGGGACTTGCGAGGTGTCGCCCGGAATGCGCTGCGTCTGGGTGGAAGCCGACGCCGGCGCGCGCCGCATGCGGGCGGGCGGCTTGGACGCCGCGCCCCTCTCCCCGCTCGACCACCGGCACTGGGGCCGCTCGTCGTGGCTGGCAGTGGCGCGCGGCGAGCACGCGCGGGCGGCCGTTCCGTGACCGGCTGGTCCCCCGGCCCCGACATCGGCGATCCATCGGCCGCCTACGCGATCCTGCCCGGCCACAGCTCGGGCGGCCGGCTGGAACGGGTCCTGCGCCAGGGCCGCTTCGCCGTCACGGCCGAGCTCAACCCGCCCGACAGCGCCGACCCCAAGGAGGTGTACCAGCGCGCCTTGGTGCTGTCCGAGGTCGTCGACGCGATCAACGCCACCGACGCCTCGGGCGCGAACGTGCACATGTCGAGCGTGGGCATCTGCTCGCTCCTGACCCGCGCGGGCTACGCCGTGGTGATGCAGATTTCCTGCCGCGACCGCAACCGCATCGCGATCCAGGGCGACGTGCTGGGCGCCGCGGCGATGGGCGTGGCCAATATCCTGTGCCTGTCGGGCGACGGCGTGCAGGCCGGCGACCAGCCGCAGGCCAAGCCCGTGTTCGACCTCGACTCGATTTCGCTGCTCGGCGTCATCCGCCGGATGCGCGACGAAGGCCAGTTCCTGTCGGGGCGTAAGATTACCGTGCCGCCGCGCGTTTTCCTGGGCGCGGCCGAGAACCCCTTCGCCCCGCCCGGCGAGTACCGGCCGGACCGCCTGGCGAAGAAAATCGCGGCCGGCGCCCAGTTCGTGCAGACGCAGTATTGCTTCGACGTGAAGCAGATCGAGCGGTTCATGGCGCGCGTGCGCAAGCGCGGGCTTGACAAGCGGTGCTTCATCATCGTCGGGGTCGGGCCGCTCGCCTCGGCGCGGGCAGCGCGCTGGATGCGCGCGAACGTTCCGGGGGTCCACATCCCCGACACCGTCGTCGCGCGCCTGGAAGGCGCCGCGGACCAGCGCGCCGAAGGCAAGGCGCTGTGCATCGAGATCATCCAACAGGTCAGCGCCATCGCCGGCGTCGCCGGCGTGCACGTGATGGCCTACCGCCAGGAAGAGCTGGTGAACGAGATCATCCAGGCCTCGGGCATCCTGAAGGGCCGCGCCCGGGCCGCCAAGCAACGCACGAGCCAGGGAAACATCGCATGACCGAAACCGTCGTCAGCTCCGCGACCAGGGAAGTCGTGATCGGGTTCGACCGCCCGTTCGCGGTCATCGGCGAGCGCATCAATCCGACCGGCCGCAAGCTGCTGGCGGCGGAAATGGCGGCCGGCGACATGAGCCGCGTCCGCGCCGACGCCCTGGCGCAGGTCCAGGCGGGCGCGGCGATGCTCGACGTCAACGCCGGCATTCCGCTGGCCGACGAGCCGCGCATCCTGGCCGAGGCGATCCGGCTCGTGCAGTCGATCACCGACGTGCCGCTGTCGATCGACTCCTCCATCGTCGCGGCGCTGGAAGCCGGCCTCAAGGCGTACAAAGGCCGCCCGCTGGTGAACTCGGTGACGGGCGAGGAAGAGCGGCTGCAAGCGGTCCTGCCGCTGGTCAAGAAATACGACGCCGCGGTGATCGCGATCTCGAACGACGAGACCGGCATCTCGGAAGACCCCGACGTGCGCTTCGCGGTCGCCAAGAAGATCGTCGAGCGTGCGCAGGACTTCGGCATCAAGCCGTGCGACGTGGTGGTCGATCCCCTGGTCATGCCGGTGGGCGCGATCAACGTCGCGGGCCTCACCGCGTTCAAGATCGTCCGCCGCCTGCGCGAGGAGCTCAGGGTCAACACCTGCTGCGGCGCGTCGAACATCAGCTTCGGCCTGCCCAACCGCCACGGCATGAACGCCGCGTTCCTCAGCATGGCGATCGCCGCCGGCATGACCTCGGCGATCATGAATCCCCTGCGCGCGGAAGAGATGGCGGCGGTGATGGGCGCCGACGTGCTGATGGGCCACGATCCCCACTGCGCGCGCTGGATCAAGCAATTCCGCGAACCGGCGCCGGAAGGCCCGGCGGGCGCCGAGGCGGCGGCCGGCAGGCGCGAGAACCGGCGCCGCCGTGCGGCGCCAGCGCCCTCGGCCTGACGCCGCCATGAGGGACGCCCTGGTCGTCTTCACGCCCTCGGGCAAGCGCGGGCGGTTTCCGCGCGGCACCACGGTGCTGGCGGCGGCGCGGCGCCTCGGCGTCGATCTCGACTCGGTGTGCGGCGGACGGGCGATCTGCGGGCGCTGCCAAGTGGCCGTCGGCGAAGGCGCGTTCGCCAAGTTCGCACTCGTGTCGCGCGCGGACCACCTGAGCGCCCCGTCGGCCGACGAACTCGCCTACGCCGCGAAGAAGCCCGTGGCCGAGGGCCGCCGCCTGGGCTGCTGCGCCGAACTTCTGGGCGATTGCGTCATCGACGTGCCGCCGGACAGCCAGGTCCACCGCCAGATCGTCCGCAAGCGCGCCGAGGCGCGCAAGATCCTGGTCGATCCCGTGGTCACCCTGCACTACGTCGAGGTCGCCGAACCCGACATGCACGATCCCTCCGGCGACCTGCGGCGCCTGGAAGCGGCGCTCAAGAACCAATGGAACCTGGCCGGCCTGGATTGCGACCTGCACGTGCTGGCCGGCCTGCAAGGAGCGCTGCGCCAGGGCAAATGGAAGGTCACGGTCGCCGTCTACGAGGCGACGCCGGGCGCGCCCGGCGGGTGGATCGTCGCGGTCTGGCCCGGCTTCCACGACGCGCTGTACGGCCTCGCGGTCGACATCGGCTCCACCACGATCGCCGCGCATCTCTGCGACCTCCATACCGGCAACGTCGTGGCCGCCGCAGGCGCGATGAACCCGCAGATCCGCTTCGGCGAAGACCTGATGAGCCGCGTGTCCTACGCGATGATGAATCCCGGCGGCGACGCCGAGATGACGCGGGAGGTGCGCGCGGCGATCAACCGCCTGGCCCAGGACGTGGCGCGCGAAGCCGGCATCGCGGCCGGCGACATCCTGGCGATGACCGCGGTCGGCAACCCGATCATGCACCACCTGTTCCTCGGCCTGGACCCCACGGAACTGGGCGGCGCGCCGTTCGCCCTCGCGGTCGACCGGGCGCTGACGTTCAAGGCGCGCGCGCTCGGCCTCGAGTTCCACCCCGGCGCACGGGTCTACGCGCTGCCCTGCATCGCGGGGCACGTGGGCGCCGACACCGCGGGCGTGATCCTGTCCGAGTCGCCGCACACCGCCGAGACGCCCATGCTGGTCGTCGACGTCGGCACCAACGCGGAGCTGGTGCTGGGGAACCGGGGCCGCCTGCTGGCGGCGTCGAGCCCCACCGGCCCGGCGTTCGAAGGCGCGCAGGTCTCCTGCGGCCAGCGCGCGGCTCCGGGCGCGATCGAGCGGCTGCGCATCGACCGGCGCACGCTCGAACCACGCTACAAGGTGGTGGGCTGCGATCTGTGGTCGGACGACCCGGGCTTCGCCGCGGCCACCGCGACTACCGGCGTCACCGGCATCTGCGGGTCGGGGATCATCGAGGCGGTCGCGGAGATGTACCTCGCGGGCATCCTGACCGCGGACGGAACGATCGACGGCGCGCGCGCGGCCACGAGCCCGCGCATCGAGGCCGCCGGGCGAACCTTCTCGTACCTGATCCGCGCGGGCGAACCCGCGATCCGCGTCGCGCAGAACGACGTGCGCGCGATCCAGCTCGCCAAGGCCGCGCTCTACGCCGGCGCGCGGCTGCTAATGGACCGCTACGGCATCGACCGGCTGGAGAAGATCGTGCTGACCGGCGCCTTCGGCAGCCACATCGACCCCCTTTACGCCATGGTGCTGGGCATGATCCCGGACTGCCCGCTCAAGGGCGTGTCGGCCGCCGGCAACGCCGCCGGCACCGGCGCGCGGATCGCGCTGGTCAACCGCGCCGCCCGCGCCGAGATCGAGCGCGTGGTGCGCGCCGTCGAGAAGGTGGAAACGGCGGTCGAGCCGCGATTCCAGGCGCATTTCGTCGCGGCCATGGCGATCCCGCACAAGACCGCTCCCTACCCCAACCTGGCGGCGGCGGTGGAACTGCCCGCGGCGAAACCTACCGCCGACGCACGGGCCGATCGCCGCCAGCGCCGGCGCGGAAACCGGTGACCTGCGTCAAGACAACGTGGCAGGAATATCCGTATCCTGGTCAGCGTTCTACGCCACGGAGGCGCCGATGGTCCGCTTCACCGTCTTAGCCGCGGCCGCGTTGCTTGCGCTCGCCGGCGCCGCGCAGGCCGAGCCGGTCAAGTACACGTGGCACGGCTACGGCATCAACGTGCCGGGTAGCTCGAAATGCCCGGGCTACGAGCTGGACATCTACCTCAACCATGAAGGCAACCGGGTCTGGGGCCATTGGCAGCAGAGAACCCGCGTCGTGCGCCCGTTCGAGTTCACGGTCGCCGCCGACGGCTCGTTCGGGGGCAGGGTTGACCTTCAGGCCAGCATCATGACCGTGACCGGCAGGGTATCGGGCGACAGCGTGCGGTTCGACATGAAGGGCTATTGCATCTTCGGCGGGCTGATGAAGAAGGCGGAGTAGAAGTGCGCCATCAGCCGAACGCTTGTGCGGCCAGGGGCCCCTGCCGTAGATTGCGCCCGAAATCGGCCCCGTAAAGTGCAAGTGGCGGACGGGATTGCGGACGTGGCGAAGTGGCGGAAAACGGCGGTTTTGGGCGCGCTGGCGGTGCTGGCGGGCACGGGCGCGGTTTTGGCGCAGCCCGCCCCCGCCCAGCAGGCGCAGGCCGCGGGCACGCGTGCGATCCTGGGGGAGTGGTCGTTCCTCTGCGGCGCTCCCCAGTACCTGGGCTTCGCCGAGGACGCCGCGGGTAAGCTCAGACGCTACTACATCCGCGAGGGCAAATACCGCGCCGACGAGGAGGCGATCGCGAGCTACGCCGAGGATAAGAACTTCATCCGCATGAAGTTCGCCTCGGGCGAGGAACTGGTCTACAAGCGCCAGCCCGAGGGCATCCGTGAGTGGTTCCGACGATTGCCGGGCCAGGAGCCCATGACCAGGGACGGCAAGGCGCACATGCCGGTCGTCAAAACCCTCATCGACACGCCGATTTTCCAGCGCTGCAAGTAAGCGCTGCAGGAGTCAGAAAATGAACGCGAATACCAACCGGGTGCGGCTGGGCATCCTGGGCGCCAGCGGATACACCGGCGCCGAGCTGCTGCGGATCCTCGCGCGGCATCCCGGCGTCGACATCAAGGCGCTGACCGCCGAGAAAAACGCGGGCAACACCGTCGCCGAGCTGTTCCCGCACCTCGCCAGCCTGGAACTGCCGCGCCTGATCAAGATAGCCGAAACCGACTGGAGCGGCCTCGACGCCGTGTTCTGCTGCCTGCCGCACGCCACCACGCAGGAAGTGATCTCGGGCCTGCCCAAGCGCCTCAAGGTGATCGACCTGTCGGCGGATTTCCGGCTTGAAGACACGGCGATGTACGCGAAGTGGTACGGCCACGAGCACCATGCCCCGGACATGCAGAAAGAGGCCGTCTACGGCATGACGGAGCTCAAGCGCGACGCCGTGAAGGGATCGCGGCTGTGCGCGAATCCCGGCTGCTACCCGACCTCGGCGATCCTGCCGCTCGCGCCGCTGGTCGAGAACCGGCTGATCGACGCCGACGACATCGTGATCGATTCCAAGTCGGGCGTCACCGGCGCCGGGCGCGAGCTCAAGCTCGGCAGCATGTACGGCGAGGTGGCCGAGGGCATTCATGCCTACGGCATCGCCAACCACCGGCACACCGCCGAAATCGAGCAGGAGCTGGGCCACGCGGCCGGCCGCAAGATCACGGTCAACTTCACGCCGCACCTGATGCCGATGAACCGCGGAATCCTCAGCACCATCTACGTGCGGCTGGCGCAGGGCGCGACCGCCGACGCCCTGCGCGATGCCCTCGTCCGGCGCTACGCCGGCGAGCCGTTCGTCAAGGCGCTGCCCAAGGGCGTCGCGCCGGCCACGCGGCACGTGCGCGGCTCGAACCTGTGCCTGATCGGCGTGTTCGCCGACCGCGTGCAGGGGCGCGCAATCGTGCTGGCGGCGATCGACAACCTGGTGAAGGGCGCTTCGGGCCAGGCGGTGCAGAACTTCAACCTGATGCACGGCTTTCCCGAAACCACGGCGCTGGAGCAGCAGCCGCTGTTTCCCTGATCCGGCGGCGGAAAACGGGCGGCGCGGCGCTCCCCGCGCCCCCTTTCCGGTTGTGAACTGGATCATAGCGCCGGCCGCCGGGCCGCCGGAATATTGGGCGCAGTCCGAACCTCATTGCTGGAGGCGCTCATGCCGATCCGCATGCCCGCCGTCGTTGCCGCCGCGCTGCTGGCCCTGCCTGCGCTGCTTGCCGCAGGCCGCCAGCCGGCCGAGGCCTACACCATCAAGAGCGCCGAGATTCTCGGCAGCTACGTGCCGAGCGACGCCGGCCACGGCTCGCGCCGCGGGCGCGACCTGCCGGCGGTGATCGTCGGCAACCCGTTTCCGGTGCCGCCCGAGGTCACGGCCCAGGCCGTCTCCCAGGGCATGCGCGACGGCCGCCCCGGTCCGGCCATGTCGGTCGAGCAGGCGGCGACGGCGCCCCTGCGGGTGATCTGGCAGCTCGGCGGCGGCACCCGCACCGGCAACGTGATCTGCGACCGGCGCATTCCGTTGACCGCGTTGGGCACCGGCGGCGCGAGCCTGAACGTGATCGGAACCTTCTGCCGCGGCGACTCGGCCATGACCCAGGTCTACGGCAGCGCGGACGGCGTGACCGACCCCCGCGACCCGGAGTTCATCAAGTTCATCAACCAGATGACGGTCAACCTGTTCCCGCCGCACAATCCGGATTTCCACGGCGACCACTGGCGGCGGCGCTGATCGTGGAAGCCCCCTTGACTTGCAGCCGCCGCGGCGCGAAGTGAATCGCATGCGGCTTTCGCCCACCCATGCGGCTCTCGCCGCGTGCCTCGCGCTCGCCTTGGCCGCCCCCGCGGCGGCGCAGGCCATGCGCGACCAGATGTGGAGCGGCTACGATCCGGGCGAGCTCGGCGGCGGCCCGCGCGGCGGCCGGCAACTGCCGACGGTCGTGACCGGCAATCCGTTCGCGGTTTCCGACGCCGAATTCGTCCGCGCGGTGACCCAGGCGATGAGCGAATCCGCGGTCGCTGCCTCGCGCGACCAGACGGCGGCCACGCGCGCACCGATGCGCGTGATGATGCTGTTCAACGCCGCCACCCTGACCGGCGAGCGCATCTGCGACCGCAGCAAGCCGCTGGCCACAGCACCGGCCGCGCCGCAGGCGCAGCGTCCCGCGGGCGAGCGGCTCAACCTCGTCGCGACCTATTGCCGCGGCGACAGCCCGATGACCCAGGTGATCGCCTCGCTCGACGCCAGCGGACCGGACGATCCGCGCCTCCGGAACGCGATCCGCCAGGTGACCGCCAACCTGTTCCCGACCACGAACCCGGACCGTTACGGCCCGAACTTCCCGGACTGACCGCGGCCTTTATCGGCCGTCGCCCGCGAGCCACGCGCGCATCAGCGCCGTCACGCGCGCCGGTTGCTCCATCGTGCTGAGGTGGCCGCAATCCTCGATCACCGCGAGCCGCGCGCCGGGAATGCCCGCCGCGATCTCCTCGGATACCCCGCGGGGAGTCAGCGCGTCCTGCCGCCCGCAGATCACCAGCGTGGGGCACCGGATCGCGCCGAGCGACGGGCGGCTGTCGCTGCGCCCCATAATCGCGGTCTGCTGGCGCACATAGGCCTCGCGCCCGACATGCGCCGCCATGGCCATCACGGCGTCGGCAAGCGGCCTGTCGTTGAGCCGGGCGGGATGCAGGAACAACGGCAGCATCTGCCGCGTCACGCCCTTGAACTTGCCGCGCGCCACCAGCGCCAACAGGTCGCGCCGGCGCCGGGTCTGCTCGGGCGTGTCGGGCCGTGCGGAGGTATCCAGCAGGCATAGGCGCGCGACGCGCTCGGGCGCCTGGCGCATCACCTCCAGCGCCACATACCCGCCCATCGACAGGCCCGCGAGCGCGAAACGGCCGGTCATGGCGCCGAGCACCGAGCGCGCCATCGCGGCGATCGAGTCCTGCGTGGTGAAATCCCCGACCCAAACGTCCGCAATGTCGGCGAGATGCCTGGCCTGATGCTTCCAAAGGCGCGGATCGCACAGCAGGCCGGGCAGCAGGGCGAGCTTTTGTCTCATTCCGTCTCGGTCGGTTCGATATCCGGCCAGGACGCTCGCACGAGCGCCGCGGTTTCGTCCACCAGGGCCTGGAGCAGCCTCCGCCCCTTCTCCGCCGACGCGGCGCGCGTGTCGCCCGTCGTGCCCAGCCTCTCGTCGGCCCCGTCGGGCAAGAGCGCGCGCCGAACCTGATCGGGCGCCACGGCCAGCATCAGCGACGTCTCGCGCTCGTCGGCGTGGCCGCCAAGCTTCGCGGTCCAGATGGCGTCCAATGCCCGGCCCATGCGAGGCAGGTCGGCTATGAGCACCGCCGCGCCGCGGCGTTGCCGGATGTCCTCAGCCGAGCGCCGCAGCGGCGCCTCGGTGGAAACGCCGTTGTTGAGCACGAGAATCCGCCGTGCGCCATGTCGCACGAAGCTCTCGATCGACTGCGTGACCAGCGCCTGGAACGTCGCCGCGTCCAGGTGCTGGCTGCCGGGAAAATCCGCGAACGCGGGATAGAAGCCGGAGCCGACAGTGGGCGCGACCAGCACGCGCAATCGGCCCGCCAGCTCCCGCGCCACCGCCTTCACGGAAAGGCGGTCGGTGCCGAGCGGCAGATGCGGCCCGTGTGCCTTGGACGCCGCGCCGACCGGCACCACGACCGGCCAGCCCGTCTCGAGCCGCTCGGCCGCTTCCGACCAGGTTAGCCGGTCCAGGAACGCGCCCCGCATCGCCCTAGTTTGTCGCCGCCCCCGAGGTGATGGCGCGGCGCAACGCGGCGCGCGGCGCGGATTCGTCGAATCGCGCTTGGCCGTTCTCCAGGCTCACGCCCAGGCTGCGCCACAGCGAGGCGATATCGAGCGCCCCGGGCTTTTCCACGTATTCCGCGGCGAGGCGCCGCATGGTGCCAGTGCCGGTGGCGGCGTCGCAGGTCTGGAACACGCGCTCGCGCGCCCAGCGCCGCGTGGTATCGCCGCCCGCGTCCAGCACCGCGCGCAGGCAGGTCTCGAGCGACGCGCGGCCGCCCGTGCGCTCGCGGATGTCGATGTCGGCCAGCAGCATGAACAGCGCGCCGCCCCAATAGAGCCCGCGCCGCGACACGCGGTCGAGGCCCTCGCGCGTCAGCGCGTCCACGCCCCGGTCCATGTCGCGCGCGAACTCGCGCCACAGCTCCTCGGGCGTGGTCCAGCCCGCGCGCTGGCGCACCACCGGCTCGACATAGGTCGCCATGCCCTCCATCAGCCAGGCGCCGCGCGGCACCACGAACGGCCCGCCGAGATGGGTCAGCTCGTGCACCAGCACCCATTCCCGGCGCAGCTCGGCCGCGCGGGCCTGGGTGCCGAGCCGGAGCATCAGCGTGGCGCCGCTGCCGCCGCGCACGCGCCCGAACTCGATCCCCGGCCGCGCCGCACCCGGCAGGGCGAACAGAAGCGCCCGCGCTACGGGAAACCGGCCGTAATAGCGCGCGACTTCCGCCGCCGCCTCGCCGATCGCCTGCTTGAGTTCCGCCGCGTCCATCGCCAGCGTGCCTGGCGCATGCACGATCTCGACCGCGCCGCCCGGCAGGGTCACGGTCTCGCGCGCGAAGCGGCCGAACGCCGCGTAGCCGCCGTAGTCGATGTCCTCCGATGAAAGCACGTACCGCCCGTCCTCACGCCTGAGGTTGATCGCGGCATCGAGGCCGTCGCCCAGGGTCAGGCGCAACGATACTTCGGCGTCATCGTCCTCGGGTTGCAGCAGCCAGACCGGGATCGGCGAAACCACCATGTTGCCGACCCGGCGCGCGATATCGGGCGAGCCCGACCGCTCCGCGAGCGCGCCGAGCCGCACGCGGTAGGAAACGCCGAGCCCTCCCTCCCCGCCGCGCCGCTCCTCGATCGCCGATGCGGGAACGCCGCGCCCCTGCGCGAAACCGGCCGCGGACACGCCCGCGCAGCGCGCGGACACAGCCAGCACTAGCTCCGCCGGGTCGCTGAGCGTCGCCTCGTAGTCGCATCGACCCGCGGTGAGCGAGGAGACGGCCACGAGGGGAACGAACAAGAGGCCCATGAGTGTCGAGCGCATGGCCGATCCTAACCCGGCCGCCGGCCAACCACCCGAACACGTCCGCGTTACAACGTTGCAGGCGCGTCGAAGCTTCACCGCGAGAAACCACCGCCTGTGCATGAAAACCGCGATGCAAGAAATTTATCTTTGGACAAACCCGGTTCCTGACTCCTTCCCGCAGCGGCGCCGGACGGCTATCGTGGAGACTGCGCGTCAACCGTTGCGACTGCGATCTTGGAGGTTTCGTGTATCGGTTTTCCCATCCGTCCTACCCCCGGCCGGCGATAGCGCCGGCGCCGGACCATGACTGGCAGCACGCCGAGCGGATTCTGGACATCATCGAGCGCGAACAGGCCGCGCCTACCGCCCCCGACAATCTGCCCATGCCCCCGCGGCCGGTGGGCCTCGACGCGTGGCTTTCGCGGCCATTGCGCGAATCCGACTACCTGCGCGCCTACGGCATCATGCCCGACGATCCGTTCTGGGACCGCTACGACCCGGGCGACTCGAAGCCCGGCCCGGGAGGCGGCTCACACTGGCGGAGCTGGGATTTCAATCCCGAAAAGCACGGAGACCGGCCGACCGAGATCGCCCTGTTCGGCAACGAGGAGCCGCCGGCCAGCCCGACTTACCCGGCCGGCGCAGGCGCGGATGGCGGCGCGGCGCAGACCTCGCCCGCGGCTTCGGCACCCGCCGGCGACGAGACGCCGCGCATCGTGGCCGTCATGCCGCATCGCGGCGACCGCGCGATCACGGAGGATATTCTCGCGCACATGGCGAGAACCGCCGCGGAGCAGGCCCAAGAACAAGCCGACGACGCTGCGGAAGCCTTCCCACCGCCCGTTCAAAACGCCCAGGCGCTCGTGCCGTGGCAGCCGCCGCCTCCGTACCTTCCACCGATGCATGGCGGAAACGACGACGCCATTGGCATCAAGATCTCAACGTATAGAGGTGTACCGCATAATCCCTTTGGACACATCGGCATCGGGATCGACACCGGCGATGGAGCCAAGGGCGGAACCGTTGGTTATTATCCAAAAAATTTCAACCCCTCGGGTTGGCCAGGAACCGTCAGAATGGACGATCCGGCCAAGCTGATCGACAGCGTCACGATTCCCGCAACGCCCGAGGAAATCGATCGCGTGACGCAATGCATCAATAGACGCACTGCCAATCCTGGCACCTACCAGCTTGGAGGCAATGACTGCCGGCATTTCGTGAAGGAATGCATGGAAAGCAGCGGCTTGTCGCTACCCTTTAGCGTATGGCCAAACGATCTGCTCGACGCCTACCGGAAACTGTATCGCAAGCATCCCGCCGATATTGCGGAGCCATGATGTTATGATGACGAGTTGGAAGCGGTGCGTCTTCGGCTTCGGTCTCGGTTTGGGAGCTGGGGCGCCGATTGTTCGCCTAGCTACTCTCTTTATTACGTACGTCCTGTCTTTGTACGTACCCGATATATATTTCGACCCGATAGCACGCTATATCTTTTATCCCATCGTTATGGGCACATCCTACTTCTATCCCATCGTTATGGACACATCCTACTTCACTTGGGTTCTATTTCTATCTGGCTTTCTGCCATCCATGGATCCGGCATTGTCGTACGTCATCTACTTGTTGGGAAGTGTTGTTGTATATACTATTTTTGGTTTATTCGTCTGGTTAGCCCGTAAACGCCCCTATGTCGAACTTGGCCTTTGGGCCGGAGCAAGCCTCGCGTTGGTTTCTTTAGAAATGTACTCCTCTTCGTCGCCTGCGTTTTGGGCAGGCCATATCGTAATGATCGCCATCTTGGCCGCCGTGTTTCTTGTAGTGCTGCGCCCCTGGCGAAAGGAAGATTCCAAGCACTTCGTCGGCAAATAGGCCGGAAGATCTTCGTTTGATCGCTGGCAGCGACCGCATGGTTACGGAGGAACTCTTCGCGCGCATCGCCTAAACAGACGCGCCTTGACCCGCATCGCCAAGGGCGGAAAAGCTCGGCCATCGTGCGCTCGCGCCTGAAATCCTGATCGGCCGCCATCCGCGTTCTCCCGCCATGCGTCACAAGCATTTGAACCATCGCGGTTTTTCGCCGGATTGCGGTTGACTTGCGGCCGCCGCCGCCTATATTCCCTGCCGACTCCCCGCTTACAGCAAACAAGGATCGGCCCCTTTCGACGGGCCGGATTGGCGTAACTAGCTGATGAATTTCGACGATTTGGGGCTTTGCCCCGAGCTGCTGCGCGCCGTCACCGACGCCGGCTACACGACTCCCACACCCATCCAGGAACAGGCGATCCCCGTGGTTCTGACCGGCCGCGACGTTCTGGGCTGCGCCCAGACCGGCACCGGCAAGACCGCCGGCTTTACGCTGCCGATGATCGAGATCCTGAGCAAGGGCCGCGCCAAGGCGCGCATGCCCCGCTCGCTGATCCTGGAGCCCACGCGCGAGCTCGCCGCGCAGGTTTCCGAGAGCTTCGAGAAGTACGGCAAGTACCACAAGCTCACCAAGGCGCTGTTGATCGGCGGCATGTCGATGGGCGACCAGGAAAAGGTGCTGGACCGCGGCGTCGACGTGCTGATCGCCACGCCCGGCCGGCTGCTCGACCATTTCGAGCGCGGCCGCGTGCTGCTGAACGACGTGAAGATCCTGGTGATCGACGAGGCCGACCGGATGCTCGACATGGGCTTCATCCCCGACGTCGAGCGCATCGTGTCGCTGCTGCCGAAAATCCGCCAGACGCTGTTCTTTTCCGCCACCATGCCGCCGGAGATCCGCCGTCTGGCCGATGCGTTCCTGTCGAACCCGAAGGAAGTTTCGGTGGCCCCGCCCGCGACCGCGGCGGCGACCGTGGCGCAGCATCTCACGGTCGTCGACCACCGGCAGAAGCGCGAGGCGCTCCGGCGCCTGATCCGCGGCGAGCAGGTCAAGAACGCGCTGATCTTCTGCAACCGCAAGCGCGACGTGGACATCCTGGTCAAGAGCCTGGAGCGCCACGCCTTCAACGTGGCGGGGCTGCACGGCGACATGGCGCAGGCCTACCGCATGGAGACGCTCGACCGCTTCAAGAACGGCGACATCACGTTCCTGGTGTGCAGCGACGTGGCGGCGCGCGGGCTCGACATCCCCGAGATGTCGCACGTGTTCAATTTCGACGTGCCGATCCACGCCGAGGACTATGTGCACCGCATCGGCCGCACCGGCCGCGCGGGACGCGAAGGCCGCGCCTTCACCATCGCCACGCCCGACGACGGGCGGTTCGTCGCGGCGATCGAGCGGATGCTCGGCAAGGCCGTCCCGCGCATCGCGGTCGCGGGGCTCGAGGCGCCGGCGTTCGAGGAGGGCGAAGGCCGCCACGGGCGCGGCGGACGGGGCCGCGGACGCGACCGGCATCGCGAGGCCCGGCATCACGAGCCGCGCCGCCACGAACCCCGGCAGCATGAACCCCGGCACCATGAACCGCGCCACCACGAGCCGCGACATCACGAAAGCCGGCCGCAGCGCCACCCCAGGGTCGAAGAAGGCTCGCCCGAGTACCACCGCCAGATGCAGATCGAGCAGGCCCGCATGGCGCGCCGCCACGAGGCGCCCGAGGACGCCGGCGCGCATCCGGCCGAGGCGCCGCACGAGCATCGCGGGCGCGGCCACGAGCAGCGCCACGGCCAGCATCAAGGCCAGCACCACGGCCGCGGCCACCGGCAGGAAGAGCGCCAGGAGCATCACCAGGCCAAGCACCGCGAGCCGCGGCATCCGAGCCGGCGCGAGCGCCATCCCGCCGATGACGGGCCGTCGGTCGTCGGCTTCGGCGACGAGGCCCCCGCATTCCTGGGACGCAAGGCCGGCTGAACGCGGCGGCTTTCCTGCCGCCGCGGCGCCGGCGTAGAGTCGCGGCCGGCGAACCACCTCACGGGGACCGCGATGCAGACGATCTTCATCATGGTCAAGTGCGAGCTGGGCAAGGCCTATGCCGTGGCCGACAGGGCCGTGGAGTCGGTCGAGCAGATCTCCGAGGTCTATTCGATCTCGGGCCAGTACGACCTTCTGATGAAGTGCTATCTGCAGGACGGCGAGGACATCGGGCACTTCGTCACCCAGCATGTCCAGACCATCCCCGGCGTGAAGGACACGTTCACGCTCATTACCTTCAAGGCGTTCTCGTGACCGCGAAGCTCTCCGCCGCCCCGCACAAGGCCGCCGCCGGGCGAACGCCCCTGCCCGCCACGGTCGACGAGACCCTGGCGCTGCTGAAGCGCGGCGACTATGTGGCGGAGCGCAGCCTCGCCACGGCGCTCACCCTGGCGCTGAAGCTGGGCCGGCCGCTGTTCGTCGAGGGCGAGGCGGGCGTCGGCAAGACCGAGATCGCCAAGGTGCTGTCCAAGACCCTGGGCCGCACGCTGATCCGCCTGCAATGCTACGAGGGCCTCGACGTGGCCTCGGCCGTGTACGAATGGGACTACGCGCGGCAGATGGTGGAAATCCGCCTGGCCGAGGCCGGCGGGGCCGCGCGCGAGTCGATCGAGGAATCGATCTTCTCCGAGCGGTTCCTGATCAAGCGACCGCTCCTGCGCGCGCTCGAGCCCGACATCGCCGGGCCGCCGGTGCTGCTAATCGACGAGCTCGACCGCGCGGACGAGCCGTTCGAGGCGTTCCTGCTCGAAATCCTCTCCGACTTCCAGGTGACGATCCCGGAGATCGGCGTGGTCAAGGCGGCCGAGCCGCCGATCGTGGTCGTGACCTCCAACCGCACGCGCGAAATCCACGACGCGCTGAAGCGCCGTTGCTTCTACCACTGGGTCGACTATCCCTCGGCCGAGCGCGAGCTCGACATCCTCAAGGTCAAGGCGCCGGGCGCGCCCGAGGCGCTGACGCGCGAGGTCGTGGGCTTCGTGCACAAGCTGCGCGAGGCCGAGCTGTTCAAGCTGCCGGGCGTGGCCGAAACCATCGACTGGACCCATGCGCTGATGCAGCTCGACTGCCTCGCGCTCGACCCGCGCGCCATCGACGATACCCTCGGCGTGCTGCTGAAGTACCAGGACGACATCGCCAAGGTGCAGGGCAGCGAGGCCAGCCGCCTCCTGGTCCAGGTCAAGGCCGAGCTCGCCGCGGCGGGCCGCCCGCGCTGAGTTCCGGCCATGCGGCGCGACCGATCCGCAACCGCCCAAGGCCGCCTGGTCGAGAACGTGATGCATTTCGCCCGCGCGTTGCGCGGCGCGGGCCTGCCTGTGGGCCCCGGCCGCGTGCTGGATGCGGTCCAGGCGCTGCGCGGCATCGGCGTCACCAACAAGACCGATTTCTATTGGACGCTCCACGCCGTGTTCGTCAGCCGGCGCGCCGACCGCGAAGTGTTCGACCAGGCCTTCCACCTGTTCTGGCGCAACCCCGAGCTGCTGCAGAAGATGCTGTCCCTGGTGCTGCCGAGCATCGAAGGCGCGGAGCAGACCGAGGCCAAGGAGATCAACCGCCGCCTCGCCGACGCCCTCGGCAACGAGCGCGGCGCCGGGGCGATCGAACGCGAGGGCGAGGAAAGGGTCGAGATCGACGCCACGCTCACCTGGTCCGACCGGGAGCTGTTGCGCCGGATGGACTTCGAGCAGATGTCGGCGGAGGAATTCGAGCGCGCCAAACGCGAGGTCGCGCGCTTGGTCCTGCCGCTGGCGGAGATCGCCACGCGGCGCTTCCGCCCGGACCGGCGCGGGCGGCGCGCCGACATGCGCGCCACGCTGCGCGCGGCGCTGCGCGCCGGCGGCGCGGTGATCCCGCTGCGCTTCAAGCACCGGCTCACCCGGCCGCCGCCGCTGGTGGTGCTATGCGACATCTCGGGCTCGATGAGCCGCTATTCGCGCCTGCTGCTGCATTTCATGCACGCGCTCGCCAACGACCGCGACCGTGTGTCCTGCTTCCTGTTCGGCACGCGCTTGAGTAACGTCACGCGCGACCTGCGCCACCGCGACGTGGACGTAGCGCTCGACAAGGTCGCGGCGCACGTCACCGACTGGTCGGGCGGCACGCGCATCGGCAAGTGCCTGGCCGAGTTCAACCGGCTGTGGTCGCGCCGCGTCCTGGCGCAGGGCGCGGTCGTGCTGTTCCTGAGCGACGGGCTCGACCGCGACGCGGCCTCGGGCCTGGGCCGCGAGATGGAGCGGCTGCACAAGTCCTGCCGCCGGCTGATCTGGCTCAACCCGCTGTTGCGCTACGATCAGTTCCAGCCCAAATCGCTCGGCATCAGGGCTATACTGCCGCACGTCGACGAGTTCCGCCCGGCGCACAACCTCGACTCGCTGGGCGAGCTGGTCGCCGCGCTGAACGCGCCCGAGGGACGGCGTGGCACAGACATGGGGAAATGGCGGGAGATCGCGGCATGAGCGCGACGCAGGACCAGGATGTACTGACCGAAGCATCGCGCTGGCTCAAATCCGGCAAGGCGGTGGCGCTGGCGACGGTGGTGAGCACCTGGGGCTCCTCGCCCCGGCCCGTGGGCAGCCAGCTGGCGGTCGATGACGTCGGCACGATGATCGGCTCGGTTTCGGGCGGCTGCATCGAGGGCGCGGTGGTGAAGGAGGCGCTCGCGGCCATCGCCGACGGCAAGCCGCGCCTGCTCGACTTCGGCGTCACGAACGAGCAGGCTTGGGACGTGGGCCTGGCCTGCGGCGGCAAGGTGCAGGTCTATGTCGAGAGGCTCGACTGAGGCGCGGCCATGAAGCGCGCGACTCTCGACACCCTGCTCGAGGCCCGGCGTAAAGGCGCGGCCTGCGCGCTCGTGCGCGATCTCAAGGGCGGCGGCGAGGCGCTGGTCCTCGGCGACCGCTCGGTGGGCGGCCTGACGCTCGATTCCGACGCTCGCGCGGCGGTGCTGAAGGCCATCGCCGACGACGATTCAGGCCGCCTGGCCGAGCCCAACACCCACCTGTTCGTGCAGGTGTTCAACGCCCCGATGCGGCTGATCGTGATCGGCGCGGTGCACATCGCGCAGGCCCTGGCGCCGATGGCGGCGCTGGCGGGCTACGACGTGACGGTGATCGACCCGCGCCGCGCCTTCGCGACCGACCAGCGTTTCCCCGGCGTGACCCTGCTGAACGAGTGGCCGGACGACGGCCTCGCGGCGTTGAAGCCCGACCGGCGCACCGCCGTGGTCACGCTCACCCACGACCCGAAGCTCGACGACGCCGCGCTCGCCGTGGCGCTGAAACGCGACTGCTTCTATCTAGGCTCGCTCGGCTCGAAGAAAACTCACCAGGCGCGGCTCAACCGCCTCGCGCGCATGGGATTCACGGAGGCCGAGCTTGCGCGCATCCACGGTCCGGTCGGATTGAGCATCGGCGCGCTGACACCGGCCGAAATCGCGGTGTCGATCCTGGCGCAGATCACCGAAGTGCGCCGGCGGAAAGCGAACGGCGCATGATCTTCGCCGAACTGCCGCTTGCCGAGGCGGAAGGCGCGATCCTGGCGCATGGCGTGCGTGCCGGAAACCTGATCCTCAAGAAAGGCCGCACGCTGGGCCGCGCCGAGATCGACGCCTTGCGCGCCGCCGGCATCGCACGCGTGACCGTGGCCAAGAAGGAACCGGGCGACCTCGGCGAGGACCAGGCCGCCGCCCGCGTCGCCGCCGCGCTGGGCGCGGGGAACGTCGCGGCCGGCGCCGCCGTGACCGGGCGCTGCAACCTTTACGCCGCCGCGCGCGGCGTGCTGGTGCTGGATCACGCGCGGCTCGATGCCCTCAACCTGATCGACGAGGCGATAACCGTCGCCACGTTGTCGCCCTACGCCGTGGTCGAGCTGCGGCAGATGGTGGCGACGGTCAAGATCATTCCCTATGCCGTCGCGGAAAGCGCCGTCGCGCGCTGCGAGCAAGCGGCCAAGGCTGGCGCTGGGCCGTTGCTCCGCGTGGCCGCGTTTGCGCCCAAGACCGGCGTTCTGATCCAGACCGAACTGCCCGGCACGAAGAAGTCGGTGCTGGACGGCACCGTGGCCGTGACGCGCCAGCGCATGGAAAGCCTGGGCGGCGCGCTGACCGGCGAAAGCCGCTGCCCGCACGACGCAGCGGCCCTCGCGCAACGGATCGCGGCCGCGCGCAAGGCCGGCGCCGATATCGTGCTGATCTCCGGCGCTTCCGCGATCTCCGACCGGCGCGACGTGATCCCCGCGGCGATCGGACGCGCCGGCGGCCGCGTGATCCATCTCGGCATGCCGGTCGATCCGGGCAACTTGATCCTTGTCGGCGAACTCGACGGCAAGCCGGTGCTGGGCCTGCCGGGCTGCGCGCGCTCGCCGCGCCTCAACGGCTTCGACTGGGTGCTGCAACGCCTGATGGCGGACCTCGCCGTGACGCGCGAGGACATCATGCGCATGGGCGCGGGCGGCTTGCTGGCCGAAATACCGGCGCGCCCTCTGCCCCGCGCGGAAATCGAGGCGGCGGCGCCCGCGCCCCAGCGCGCGCCCAGGATCGCCGCCGTGGTGCTGGCCGCCGGCCTGGCGCGGCGCATGGGCAGCAACAAGCTTCTGGCGCCGATCGACGGCGTGCCGATGATCGCGCGCGCGGTCGACGCGGCATTGGCGTCGCAGGCGCGGCCCGTGATCGTCGTCACCGGCAACGAGGCCGACCGCGTGAAGCAGGCGCTGCGGGGCCGCGACGTCGCGTTCGTGCACAACCCGGACTTCGCTGAGGGGCTGAGCTCGTCGGTCAAGCGCGGCATCGCCGCCGTGCCCGGGACGTGCGATGGCGCGCTGGTCTGCCTCGGCGACATGCCGCGGGTGGCGTCCGCCGATCTCGACCGCCTGATCGCCGCGTTCAATCCCGTGGAGGGCCGCGCCATCTGCGTGCCGGTGCGCGACGGCAAGCGCGGCAACCCCGTGCTGTGGGCGCGGCGCTTCTTCGGCGAGATGCAGGAGCTCGCGGGCGACGTGGGCGCGAAGCACCTGATCGGCGCGTACGGCGAGGCCGTGGCGGAGGTGCCGATGGCGGGCGACGGCGTGCTGATCGACATCGACACGCCCAACGCCCTCGCGGACCTGGGCAAGGGCTGAGCGCATGTCGTTCGACCCGGAGGCGCTGCGCGGCGAATTCCCGATCCTCGGCACCCGCCCGGGCGGCGTCGCCCTGCACTATCTCGACAACGCGGCCACCGCGCAGATCCCGGTCGCGGTGATCGATGCGGTGATGCGCCATGAAACTACATCGCGCGCCAACGTCACACGCGGGGTCCACGCGCTGGCCGAACGCGCGACCGAGGCCTACGAGGGCGCCCGCGCGGCGATGGCGCGGTTCCTGAACGCCGCCGGCCCGGACGAAGTGGCATTCACCTCGGGCACCACGGGGGCGATCAACCTGCTGGCCCAGGGCCTGGCACCGCAGATCAAGCCGGGCGACGAGATCGTGCTCTCCGAGCTCGAGCACCACAGCAACATCGTGCCCTGGCACATGTTGCGCGAGCGCACCGGCGCGGCGCTGCGCGTCCTGCCGGTCAGCGACGAGGGCCGCATCGACCTCGGCGCGCTCGAACGCACCGTCACCAAACGCACGAAGATCGTCGCCCTGGCGCACGTCTCGAACGTGACCGGGGCGGTGCTGGACCCGGGCCCGGTGCTGGCGGCGGCGCGCGCCGCGGGCGCCCGGGTGCTGCTCGACGGCGCGCAGGCGGTGCCGCACGGGCCGGTGGATGTGCGCGCGCTCGGCGTCGATTTCTACGCTTTCTCCGGCCACAAGATGTACGCGCCCAACGGCATCGGCGTGCTGTGGGGCCGGCGCGAGGCGCTGGCGCGGCTGCAGCCCGCCTTCGGCGGTGGCGGAATGATCCGCGAGGTCGCGTTCGACCAGATCACCTACGCCGACCCGCCCCGGCGCTTCGAGGCGGGGACCCCGCCGATCGCGCAGGCCGTGGGCCTGGCCGAAGCCGCGCGCTGGATCTCGGCCCTGGAGCGCGAGGCGGTCGTGGCGCACGAGCTGCGGCTCACCGGGCGCATTCTCGACGGGCTCGCCGACATCCCGGGCGTGCGCGTGCTGGGACCGCAGGGGCTCCAGGCGCGGCGCGGCGTGGTGTCGTTCACGCTCGACGGCGTGCATCCGCACGACCTCTGCCAGTTTCTCGACGACCGCTTCGGCGTCGCGCTGCGCGGCGGGCACCACTGCGCCCAGCCCCTGATGCGCCGTTTCGGCATATCGGGCACCAGCCGCGCCAGCCTAGCCCCCTACAACACCGACGCCGACATCGACGCCTTGTTGAAGGGCATCGCCGAAGCGCGGAAGGCGCTGGCGTGAGCGACGATCTCTACCACCAGGCCATCGTGGCGCTGGCCAAGGCCGCGCACGGCGCGGGCAGGCTCGACTCGGCGAAGCGCCGGGCGACCGTGGACAATCCGCTCTGCGGCGACCGCGCGACGGTCGAGGTGATCCTGGCGAACGATCGGATTGCCGCTCTGCGCCATGCCGTGAAAGGCTGCCTCTTGTGCAGGGCCGCGGCGTCGCTCCTGGGCCTGCGCGCGCCCAACGCGCCAAAAGCCGAGCTGCTCGCGAACGCCGCCGCGCTCGACGCGATGCTCGACGGCGGCAAGCCGCTGCCCGCCGGCGTCTGGCCTGAGCTCGCCGCCTTCCAGCCCGTCGCCAGGCACAAGAGCCGTTTCGATTGCGTCAAGCTGCCGTTCCAGGCCGCGCGCCAAGCCATCACCGACTGACCGGGAGTTCGCACCGCATGTCCAAGCCCAAGACCCTGCTCGAAATGGCCGGCGCGCCGACGGCGCCGTGCGCGCTGTCGAACGCCGCCGTCGTGCTGATCGACTGCCAGATGGAATACGTGGACGGCGCCCTCGCGCTGCCCGGCGTCAAGCCCGCGCTCGCGGAAGCCAAGAAGCTGCTGGAGCGCGCGCGCAGGGCGAAAGCGCCGGTGATCCACGTCGTCCACAAGGGCAGGCCCGGCGGCCTGTTCGACCTGGACGGGCCCAAGGGCAAGATCGCGCCGGAGGTCGCGCCCTTGCCCGGGGAGACGATCGTGCAGAAGCCGCTGCCCAATTCCTTCGCCAAGACCAACCTGGACGACGTGCTGAAGGCGACCGGGCGCAAGGAGATCGTGGTCGCGGGTTTCATGACGCATATGTGCGTCAGCTCGACCGTGCGCGCGGCGCTCGACCTCGGCTACCGCGCCACCGTGGTCGCGGGGGCCGCCGCGACGCGCGACCTGCCCGCCCCCGACGGCGGCGTGGTGGACGCGGCGAGCCTGCACCGCGCCGCGCTCACGGAACTCTCCGACCGCTTCGCGACCGTGGTGCCGAGCGCCGACAAGCTGCCGGATTGATCGCGCCTATTGGCGCGGCAACCCGTTGAGGAACTTCAGCACCGCCTCGCCCGCGCCGTGATCGTACAGGTCGTTGTGCTCGGCCGCGGGCAGCCAAACCGCCTGCTTGGGTTCCAACGCCCGGTCGAACAGCGTGCGGCCGAAGCGGGCCGGTACGGTGCGGTCGCGCTCGCCATGCACGATCAACAGCGGCGCCGCGATCCGCTGGATATGCGCCTCGGCTTCGTATTTGTCGGTCAGCAAGTAGCGCGCCGGGACGTAGAAATAGTGATGCTGCGCCAGGTCGGCCATCGAGGTATACGGCGCCTCTAGCGCCACGCCGCCCACTGGCCGGCCGGCGGCGGCCGATTCGGCCGCCAGCATCACCGCCGGGCCGCTGCCGAGCGATTCGCCGTAGAGCGCGACGTCCTTGGGGCGCATGCCCGTTAGCAGCGCGAAATCCAGCGCCGCGCGCGCGTCGTGCATCAGCCCCTGCTCGCTCGGGCGGCCGCGGTTGCCGCCGTAGCCGCGCCAGGATACCAGCAGCACGCCGTGGCCCGCGTCGAGATAGGGTCTGACCTTTGATCCGCGATGGCCGATATGGCCCGCGTTGCCGTGCAGATAGATCAGCAGCTTCCTGCCCGGCCCCGGCGGCCGGTGCCAGGCCAGAAGATCGACCCCATCGGCGGTCGGCAGCGCGACCGGCCGCATTTCAGGCACGCCCGCTTCGACCGCGTCGGGCACCGAGGTCGAGGGATGGTAGAGAAGCTGACGCTGGAACAGGTAAAGCCCGGTCAGCAACCCGCCATACACCGCCGCCCCCGCCGCCAGCCAAGCCGCCATCTCCCGCAGCCCTTTCATGCCCGCCAATACGCCCGAAACGCCGTCTTCCGGCAACGCCGTAGGTTTAACCGAAAATTAGGGATACCGGGCTAGGGTCTTCGTTGCAGGCCGGCGCTCCCCCCCACGCCGGCCGCCGACCGGCCCCGCCGCCAGGCGTCCTTCCCCCAGGCGCCAGGCATCCCAAGCGCAATTCCGCAGAGGCGGCAGGGTCGGGGCGAAACCGGAACGGGACGGCATCCCCCCCGCCGTCCCGTTTCGTTTTCCGGAACCGCGCCTTGCTGCGGCATCTCAGATCAGGTCGTCGGGTTCGGGGGCCACGGACGGCGCCGGCGCGGCCTGCTCGCGCAGGCGCCGGCGCTCCAGCAGTTTGCGCTGCGCCGCCGGCGGCAGATCCGTGAACATCAGCACGCGCCGCTGCACCAGGATGTCGATCAGGTCCTCGACCACCCGCGCCATGTCGGCATCCATGGTCGACAGGCGCCCCTTCCCGGCCGGCGCCGCCGCCTCGCCGCGCAGAAATGCCACGACGTCTGGATGGCCAACATCGAGCAATTCCTCGTCGCCGGTCTCCGGCTCGAGGGTGAGAGCCACGACCCGCCCGGCGGCATCGCGTCTGGCATAAGGCATGCGAGGGCGCCTCCCGCGGCCGGAGCTTACACCCGTTCCGCGCGGTGCCGATATGGGCCGGCCGCGCGCTACTTCGGCTTCGGCTCTTCGGCCGCGACGCGCATCTGGACGATCTTGTCCGGATTCAAGACCTTGCCGTCGAGCGCCTTGGAGCCTTTCTTGATGCGATCGACGTAATCCATGCCGAGGACCACGCGGCCGAAGATCGTGTACCTGCCGTCGAGGTCGGCCGATTCGCGCACCACGATGAAGAACTGCGAGTCGGCGCTGTTCGGATCGTCGGCCCGACGCGCCATCGATACGGTGCCGCGCACGTGCTTTTCCTTGGAGAACTCGGCCGGAATCTTGACCCCGCTGCCGCCCTGCCCGTCGCCCTTGGGATCTCCCCCCTGCGCCATGAAGCCGGGGATCACGCGGTGGAAGGTGAGCCCGTCGTAGAACTTCTGCCGCACCAGCTCCTTGAACCGCGCGACGGTCTTGGGCGCGAGATCGGGCCTCAGCTCGATCACGATGCGCCCGTACAGCACGTCGAGAAAGACCGTGTTTTCCGGATCGGTCGGCGGCAGCGGCTTGTTGTCCTGCGCGCCGGCCGGCGCCGCCGCCAGCACCGCGAACGCCGCCGCCGCGAGAACGGATATCCACGTTCGCCGCAGCATCGCGGCCGCCCCGCCGCGCTCAGTCTTTCACGTCGGCCGCGACGCGCATCTGCTTGATACGGTCGGGGTTCGTGACGGCGCCGTTGTTGGCCTGCGAGCCTTTCTTGATCCTGTCCACGAACTCCATGCCCTGCACCACTCGGCCCCAGACCGTGTACTTGCCGTCGAGGAACGGCGCGTCGGCGAAGCAGATGAAGAACTGGCTGTCGGCGCTGTCGGGGTTGTCGGCGCGCGCCATGGAGGCGGTGCCGCGCACGTGCTTCTCCTTGGAAAATTCGGCCTTGAGCTTCTGCCCCGATCCGCCCGTGCCGGTGCCCGTGGGATCGCCGCCCTGGGCCATGAAGCCCGGAATCACGCGATGAAACACGACGCCGTCATAGAACCCCTTGCGCGCTAGCTCCTTGATTCGCTTGACATGACCGGGGGCGAGGTCCGGGCGCAACTCGATGACCACGCGGCCGTACTCCAGGTCCAGGTACAGCGTGTTTTCCGGGTCGGCGCCGCTGGCGCCGCCGATAGAGGCCGCCATCGCGGCCGCGGCCAAGACGGACGTGAAGCGAATCTGTTTCACCGATTTCTGCCTTCTTTCCCAGGGGACAGGCGCGCACCCTATCGCCGCCGCCGCGCGCGCGCAACGGGGCGGCGGACGGCCGTCGATCTGCTAGTCTTCCGCCCCCTCCAACGGAACGGAGCCGACCGTGGCCCATGCCCATCACTTCAAGGCGGCGCTGAAATGGACCGGCGCGGCCAAAGGCCCCACCAGCGACTACGAATCGTACTCGCGCGAGTACCGCATCGAGATTCCCGGCAAGCCTCCGTTCCTGGGCTCGTCCGATCCCGCCTTCCGCGGCGACGGCAAGCTCTACAACCCCGAGGACCTGCTGGTTGCCGCGCTCTCGTCCTGCCATTTCCTGTCCTATGTCGCGATTTGCGCGCGGGCCCGCCTGCCCGTGGTGGCCTACGAGGACGACGCCAGCGGCACGATGGACATGAAGGACGGCAAGATGCGCTTCGTCGAGGTTGTGCTGCGGCCGCGCGTGGTGATAGCGGCCGGCGCCGACCTGGAGAAGGCCCGGCGGTTCCACGAAACCGCCCACGGCCAGTGCTTCATCGCCAATTCGATGAATTTCCCGGTCAGAAACGAGCCGACGGTCACGGCCGCGACGCAATGACCGTCAGTGCACGGGCTTTGCCTCGCCGTGCTTCTTTTCCGGCGCCGGCGGAAAGCCTTCCTCGGCCTTGAGCACCGGGAACGCGCCGCTCCATGCCGGATCGGCGCACCCCGCGTCGAGCAGGCTCACCGTCTTCATGTTGCCGCGGAACGCCGGCGCGCGCAGCTCGGCCAACCGCAGCAGCTCGGGCTGCTTCGCCTTGGCGCGCCAATCCGCCGCGAATTTCTCGCATTCCGCCGCGGCGGCGAAGCGCTGGCCGTCCAGCGGCTGCTGCACGATCAGGCGCTGATCGGCGTTCGTCACGACCATCAGGATCAGGACGACCTTCCACATCGCCGCGCCGTCCCGCCCGCGCCCGCTACTGCTTGAGGTGCGCGTATTGCGACGCCGGCACGATCGCCTGCGTCCCGCCCGGCGGCGTCCAGAACAGCTTGAGCGCCGAGGTGCCCTTGCGCTGGAAATAGTCGACCGCCAGCTCGTACCAGCCCGGCTGGTCGATGGCGACTTCCGCCGGATCGGACATTTCGTCGCCGTGGATGCCGTCGTCCTCGAGGATCTTCTGGCCGGCGATGGTGACGCGCGCGCCGTCGTTCGAGAGCATCTGGAGCACGTACTTGCCGGGCGCGTCGAACTTGATGAGGCCCGTGATCTTGGCGCCGACGCCCATCGGCTGGTTGTCCGTGAGCACGTTGCCGTCCTGGGTCTTGTGGTCGAGCACGAGGATGGGTGCACCCGGCTTGCCCTTGCCGAGTTTGGTGATGTCGTCGAGCTTCTTGAAGTAGTTGTGGTAGTAGACGACCGCGAGGCCCGGCGCGATCTTGTCGGCCGCGGGTTGCGGGGCGGCCGGCTTCAGGCCCGCGACCGTCTTGGGCGGATCGGCCGCCAAGGCCGCCGCGCCGAACGCGACCGCGCAAATTGCGAGCATGCAGACGAGGCTGCGCCGAACGATCATGGCTTTCCGGTTTCCCTTGGCTGGCGATCCGGCCGTCCCCTCGGCCTCGGCAACGCTGGTAGCCTTGCCTGGCTTTCACGTCAAGACAAGCCCGTTCCTGCGCCCGCCCGAGCGCCGCGATGTCCATGATATCAAAGGCATTTATGCATTTGACGCACCAGCACGCCCCTGGTAGTTTACGTACCAAGATGTTCGGAGGGTCAAATGGCGGATGCAGTCCTTAGGGTCGTCTGGATCAAGCCGGATAGCCTCGAACCCAATCGCGTGTCGGCCACGGTGACGGTCAAAGTCACCGGGGCGCCGTTCGGCGATTTTGAGCTTTCCGTGCCGGTGCGGGATGCGCAGTCGCTCGACGACGCTTTGGCACGGGCACAGCAGGTGGTCCGGCAGTTCGGGGCGTCTCTTGCGAAAGCAGAGATTCGACGTTCTTAGGAAAGACGACGCGCCCGTGAGCGCGGCCTTCCGCGTCGAACGCGACCCAGCCGTTGATCCGACCGCATGGGCCATCGACGACATCCGAGAGATAGCGACGGCCGCCCGTAAAACCAAGCCTGCTGAAGATTTCCCCAGCCTGATCGAAAGTAAGGTTTTCCGCCATGACCGATCTCACCGCTCCCATGTACGTCAACGAAGAAGCCGCCCGCGCCCATCTTGAGGCGATCCGCTGGCCCGATGGCCCTGCCTGCCCGCATTGCGGCTCGGTCGATCGGGCGACCAAGCTCGAAGGCGACAGCACCCGCCCCGGCGTCTGGAAGTGCCGCGAGCCGGAATGCCGCAAGCCCTTCTCGGTCACCGTGGGCACCCTGTTCGAGCGCAGCCACATCCCGCTCAACAAGTGGCTCCTGGCCGTGCATCTGCTGTGTGCGTCCAAGAAGGGCATCAGCGCGCACCAGCTCCACCGCATGCTGGACGTGCAGTACCGGACGGCGTGGTTCATGGCCCACCGCATCCGCGAGGCCATGCGCCCGCTGTCGGTCAAGGACGGCGGCGGGCCGCTCGGCGGCAAGAACAAGGTGGTCGAGGCCGACGAAACCTATGTCGGTGGCAAGGAGGCCAACAAGCACGCCAGCAAGCGCAGGCACAGGGGCCGCGGCGCCGTCGGCAAGGAAGCCGTGTTCGCCCTGGTGGAACGCAGGGGCAGGGTGATGTCGCACCACGTCCCGGCGGTCAGCGCCAAGACCCTGCGCCCGATCCTGGTCCGCCATGCTTCCCGCAAGTCCTACCTGATGACCGACGACAGCCCGATCTACCCCGGCATCGGCGATGAGTTCGCCGGGCACGGCAGCGTCAACCACAGCCAGGAGGAGTACGTGCGCGGCGTGTTCTGGCACACCAACACGGTCGAGAACTACTTCTCGATCCTCAAGCGCGGCATCACCGGGGTCTATCACCACGTCAGCCAGCGCCATCTGCGGCGCTATCTGGCCGAGTTCGACTTCCGCTACAACAACCGCAAGGCCATGGGCATCGAGGACGACGGCCGCGCCTTGAGGGCGCTCAAGGGCATCGGCGGCAAGCGGCTCACCTATCGGCGGACTAATATGCGGCCAGAAGCATAGGGGCCGCGCGCTCAAGCCTGCGGACGTGCTGCGCCGATTGTTGAAGCGCAGGAGCTAGGAGGCAATCGAATGGTCGATATTTCTGCCATTGGCAGCGCTCTGGCGTCGCTCAAGGCGGCCAAGGACATTGCGGAGGCGATGATAGGCTTGCGGGATGCTCATGCCTTTCAAGCCAAGATGATCGAATTCCAGTCGAGAATCCTCGATGCCCAGAACAGCGCATTTGCGGCGAACGAGGAACGCACGGCGCTGATTGATCGTGTACGCGAACTTGAAAAACAGGTGACTAAGGCTGAAGCATGGGCGGCAGAGATGCAACGCTATGAGCTGCGCCAGCTGCCACCCAGCATTTTCGTCTATGCGCTGAAGCCAGATATGGCAGCGGGAGAACCCATGCATTACATCTGTGCAAATTGCCGCAGCCAAGGAAAGAAGTCGATACTCCACGGTTACGGCGTGAGTGATGGCTTGGAGACGTTTCATTGCGATGGTTGCAAGTCGGATTGGACGACTGGATACTTCCGTGCTCCCCCGGAGCGACAGCGATATGCAGAAGATTGATAACTAGCCGTTGGAACCTCCTGTGCCAGAGAGACCGGCCAAGCCGGAACGAGCGCCGCCCAACCGGCGCCAAGACAGACCGGTGGCTGAACGGCGGCAATCGCTAACGCGGCGTGCAAACGAAACCATCGCCTCCGCGCGAAAGGTATTCACCCACCTGACGGCGGCGCGCGGGCCGAAGATCGAGAAGTAGCGAGACATGCCGCCGGGGCCAGGCCCTTCGGGCCCGAGGGCGAGGCTCCTTTCGGAGCCCGGCCGCACACATTGGAGAGCGGTCCCGGCGACTGGACGATCCTACCGGATCGCAGGGTGAAGACCAACCGAGCCGGGTTAGGCGCGCTTCGCCGCTTTCGTTTTGCCCCCGCCCCCCCTGGGGGCCGGCTGCGGCCTGGGCTGGGGCGGCGTCGCCAGCATCCGCTTCAGCGTGGCGTCCCGCCGCCGTGAGGCTTCCCGGTCGCTGTACTGCTCGTCTTGCCTGGGTGATGCTGAGGGCTTCGCCATAGGGGAACTATACCATGAGGCTGGGCAAAGCCGCACCAGAGCACGTGCGCCGCTATTGGGAGGCGCTTGGGCGGTTCATTGACGCCTTCGCCGCAGTAGAGACCCACATGCAGATCACGCTGTGGCACTACGCCGACGTAACCGTAGGCACCGCGCGCGCCATCTTTTCCGGGGTCCGAACCGACACCGCGGCGAGTCTCATCAGGCGGCTCATGGAGGTCAACGACCCAGGCGATGAAGCACGGAAAGAGTTGACCTACCTGTTCAAACGGCTCGACCTGATTAACACGATACGCAACGACATCGTCCACTATGGGGCTAGGTTCAGCGGCGGCGAAGCCATCGTAAGCACGGCGCTCAAGGCCCACACTCAGCAGAGGGTTCGCGAAACGACAGTGTCGCCCGAAATACTGGACGATTTGACCTACGATCTCAGGAAGATCGTGGCGCACCTGTCGATTCATCGGGCGCGCCACAAGATGCCGGATCGGATACTCGCGCCCGAATTTCTAGCCGTCTTGCGTGCTCCATGGCGGTATAGACCAGTTGAACGATATCCTCCTGCGCATCGGGGTAGTGATCCTCGCCCAGCCACGTTGCCTGGGCGGCGGCCAAAGCATCGCGACCGGCCTCGATCATCGCCTGGGAAATCCTGATCTTGTGCGCCAAATCCTCAATACCTAGCGGTTCGGTACGGCAACTACAAGATTGCCATATCAAATGACTATGCCGGCGATCAGCGCAGTCGTTCCCACGCTCAACGAAGCGGTCCGCCTCCCGGCCACGCTCGCGGCCCTGTCCGGCGGCGTCGGCGAGGTCGTGGTGGTCGACGGCGGCTCGGTCGACGGGACGGCGTCGGTCGCTGCCCGTGCCGGCGCCAGGGTCGTGTCGGCTGAGCCGGGACGTGGCGGCCAGCTCGCGGCCGGCGCCGACGCCGCCACGGGCGAGTGGCTCCTGTTCCTGCACGCCGACACGGTCCTCGACCCCCAGTGGCGAGCCGAGGCGGCGGCGTTCACGGCGGATCCGGGCAATGCGTCGCGTGCCGCCTATTTCGCCTTCGCGCTCGACGACCTTTCGCCCGCGGCGCGCCGGATCGAGCGCGCGGTCGCCTGGCGCTGCCGGTTCCTGGGCATGCCCTATGGCGACCAGGGCCTGCTGATCGCCCGTCCGTTCTATCAGCGGGTCGGCGGTTTCCAGCCCCTGCCGCTGATGGAGGACGTCGATCTCGTGCGGCGCATCGGCCGACGCAACCTCGTCCCTCTCGCGGTCCGGGCCGTGACTTCGGCGCAACGTTGGCGGCGCGACGGCTGGATCGCGCGCGGCGCGCGAAACCTGTCGTGCCTGTCGCTGTATTTTCTCGGCGTGCCGCCCCGTCTTCTCGTGCGGCTCTATCGCTGAACCATGCGCGCCCGCCGGCACCTCGTTGTATTCCTCAAGGCCCCGCGGCTCGGCCAGGTGAAATCCCGCCTTGCCGCCGGAATCGGATGGGTCGAAGCGACGCGCTTCCACCGCGCCGAGGCGCAGCGGCTGATCCGGGCGACCGGCCGCGACCGGCGCTGGCGCACGACGCTGTGGATCGCGCCCAGCGGCGCACAGGGGCATCGCGACCTCCCCGGCCTCGGCCTCCCGCGGTTCGACCAGGGCCAGGGCGATCTGGGCCGGCGCATGGCACGTCCCTTCCGCCGCCTTCCGGGCGGCGATGTGGTGCTGGTGGGCTGCGACGTTCCGCAACTGGGCGCGGCGGAAGTCGCCCGCGCTTTTCGATCGCTCCGCGCCAACGACGCCGTGTTCGGCCCCGCGCACGACGGCGGCTATTGGCTGGTTGGATTGAAAGGCGGCTTGCGCCGGCGCCCCCCGTTCCGAGACGTGCGCTGGTCCACGCGACACGCGCTGGCCGACACCCTTGCCAACCTGGGCCGCGCGCGCGTGGCGTTGCTGCCGCCGCTCGGCGACATCGACACGGCCCGGGACTACCGCCGCTGGCGATCAAGTTCGCGTTAGCGCGCGCTCGCCGGCTTGTCTGCCCGGCGGCGGCGTTGCACAGTGCCGGACCATGACCGCAACCGTCGCCGCGCGACCGCGCGCCCTGGATCCCGCCAAGTTCCGCGATCCGAACGTCACCGCCAAGGGCGAGCAACGTGCCGCCGTGGCGCTGCGCGCGCTCAAGACGCTTTGGTTCAATACCGGCACGCTGTGCAACCTGGCCTGCCGGAACTGCTACATCGAATCGTCGCCCGACAACGACCGGCTTTCCTACCTGTCCGCCGGCGAGGCGGCGGCCTATCTCGACGAAATCGCGGCGCGCGGCCTGCCGACCGAGGAAATCGGCTTTACCGGCGGCGAGCCGTTCATGAACCCCGACCTGCCGCGAATGTTGGAGGACGCGCTCATCCGCGGCTTCCGCGTCCTGGTCCTCACCAACGCCATGAAGCCGATGATGAAGCGCGCCGGGGAGCTGCTGCGCCTGCGCGAGCGGTTCGGAGAACGGCTGACGATCCGCGCATCGATCGACCACTACGCCGAGCCGCTGCACCAGATGGAGCGGGGCGAGCGGAGCTGGGTACCCGCGATGGAAGGTCTCGACTGGCTGGTGCGCCACGGCTTCGCGGTCCGCATCGCCGGACGCACGGTCTGGAGCGAGGACGAGGCGAGCCTGCGCCGGGGCTACGCGCGGCTGTTCGCCGAGCGCGGCGTTCCCTTGGACGCGCACGACCCGTCGCACCTCGTGCTGTTTCCCGAGATGGACGCCGGCGTCGACGTGCCCGAGATCACGACCGCCTGCTGGTCCATCCTCAACCGTTCGCCCGACGCGATGATGTGCGCCTCGTCGCGCATGGTGGTGAAGCGCAGCGGCGCCGCGCGGCCGGCGGTGGTCGCCTGCACGCTTCTGCCCTACGATCCGCAGTTCGAGCTGGGCGCGACCCTGGCCGAGGCGGCGGGCGACGTGAAGCTCAACCATCCGCATTGCGCGCGGTTCTGCGTGCTGGGCGGAGGGTCCTGCTCGGCCGCCTAACCGCCGTTCAGGTGGCAGGCCGACCAGCGCCCCGGCGCGATGGGCTTGAGCGCCGGTGCTTCCGTGCGGCAGCGCGGCAGCGCGTGCGGACAGCGGGGGTGGAAGTGGCACCCCGGCGGCGGGTCGAGCGGCGAGGGAATCTCGCCCTTCACGGGTTCGAACTTGCGCTTGCGCGCATCGAGGCGCGGCACGCCCGCGAGCAGCGCCTGCGCGTAGGGATGGTTGGGGGCCTTGAACAGCTCCGCCGCCGGCGCGATCTCGACGAACCGGCCGAGATACATGATGACGACGCGGTCGCTCAGATGCTCGACGACGCCGAGGTCGTGGCTGATGAACAGATAGGTGAGCTTCAGGTCCTGGCGCAGGTCCATGAACAGGTTCAAAACCTGCGCCTGGATCGACACGTCGAGCGCCGCGACCGCCTCGTCGCATACCAGGAACTCCGGCTTGACCGCCAGCGCCCGGGCGATGCCCACGCGCGCGCGCTGGCCGCCCGAGAACTGATGCGGATAGCGCCGCTTGAATCCCGGCTCCAGCCCCACGCGCAGCAGCAGCCCATCCAGGTAGTCGTCGAGCTCGGCCGCCGCCACGATGCCGTGGACCACCGGGGCCTCGCCGACGATCTCGCGCACGCGCAGGCGCGGATTGAGCGAGGCGAACGGGTCCTGAAAGATCATTTGGATCTTGAGCTCGGCCGCGCGCGCTTCCTCGGCCGGCAGCTCGGCGATCGCCTTGCCGCGCCACAGCCGCCGCCCCTCGCTCGGGTCGAGGATGCCGGCGGCGATGCGTCCCAGCGTGGACTTGCCGCAGCCGGATTCGCCCACCAGCCCCACCACCTCGCCCTCGGCGACCGCGAGGTCGACCGCGTCCACCGCGCGCACGATCTCGGTGCGCAAGCCCGCGCCGAACAGGTTGGCGATGCGCTCGGCCGCGTCGAGCTTCTTCACGAAGCGCTTCGACACGCCTTTCAGCTCGAGCATCGCGGTGTGCACGTTCACGATTTTGGTCCGTTCGCCGCGCCGGCTGCGACCCTAGCCGAACCCGCCGGACGAGGCGAGGACCACGCAGCCCAATACCCCTAGATTCCTTGTGGTTTGACGCGCGCGCCCATCGGCGGCATGGGCGCCGCCGTGCAGCCGCGACACGAACTTGGTGGAGTTGGCGCAGACCCGTCGCGCGCCGCGGCCATGACGGCGCTGCATCGAAACGATAGGCAAGGGGCATTTTCGCCTCGCGCCAATCGGTGGCCTTCTAGCGGACGGCACGCGGGGCCGCCGCCATCCCGATCTGGCGGCCCAACCACGAAGGGGATGAGCCATGCCGGACGCCACCACCGACCGCACCGCGGCCGCCGCGGCCGCCAAGCCGCTCGCCGGCAGGGCAGCGCTGGTGACCGGGTCGACCAGCGGCATCGGCCTCGGCATCGCGCGCGCGCTGGCGCAGGCGGGCTGCGACGTGGCCCTGAATGCGCGCAAGTCCGGGCCCGACACGGACAAGCTCGCCGCGGACCTCGCCGCCGAAACCGGCGCGCGGGTGGTCTACGTTCCCGCCGACATGAGCAAGCCGGCAGAGATCAGGGCCTGCGTCGCGGAAGCGGAGAAGCTGCTCGGGCGCCTCGACGTCCTGGTCAACAACGCCGGCATCCAGCACGTCGAGCCGATCGACACCTTCCCCGACGACAAGTACGAAGCGGTGCTGGCCTCCAACCTGTCCTCGGCCTTCTACGGCACCAAGGCCGCGCTGCCCGGCATGAAGAAACGCGGCTTCGGGCGCATCGTCAACATCTCGTCGGCGCACGGTCTGGTCGCCTCGGCGTTCAAGTCGGCCTACGTCGCGGCCAAGCACGGCATGGTCGGCCTGACCAAGGTGACCGCGCTCGAAACCGCCGAACAGGGGATCACCTGCAACGCGATCTGCCCCGGCTACGTGTGGACGCCGCTGGTCCAGAAGCAGATTCCCGAGCAGGCCAAGGCCCACGGCCTCAGCGAGGAAGAGGTCGTCAGGCAGGTGCTGCTGAAGGAGCAGCCGAACCGGAAGTTCGCCACGGTCGAGCAGATCGGCGCCCTTGCCGTGTTCCTTTGCTCCGAGGCGGGCAGCTCGGTCACCGGCGCGTCGATCCCCGTCGACGGCGGCTGGACCGCGCACTGACGCCATGGCCGCTCCGGACACCACGCTCGCCGCCGCGGCGACGCCGCAACGCGAACGCGCCGGTCGCAAGCGGATCAACCTGGCGCTGCAGGGCGGCGGGGCGCACGGTGCATTCGCCTGGGGCGTGATCGACCGGCTGCTCGAGGACGACCGGATCGAGATCGAAGGCATCGTCGGCACCTCGGCCGGGGCCATGAACGCGGCCGTCACCGCCTACGGCCTCGCCAAGGGCGGCCCGGAAGCGGCACGCGGAAAACTCAGGGAATTCTGGAGCAGGATCTCGCAATCCGCCCGCTACAGCCCGTTGCAGCCCTCGGTGTTCGACCGCTTTTTCCGGCCCGGCAGCCTCGATCTGTCGCCGGGCTGGATCGCCTACGACGCCCTCAGCCGCGTGCTGTCGCCCTATCAGCTCAACCCGCTCAACATGAATCCGCTGCGCGACGTGCTGGCGTCGGTCGTGGAGTGCGACTGCCTGCGCGACCAGGACCGGGTGCAGCTCTATGTCTGCGCGTCGAACGTGCTCACCGGCAAGATCAGGGTGTTCAGCCACAACGACGTCACGATCGACGCGGTGATGGCCTCGGCCTGCCTGCCGTTCCTGTTCCAGGCCGTCGAGATCGACGGCGAGCACTACTGGGACGGCGGCTACATGGGCAACCCGCCGATCTACCCGCTGATCTACCGCTGCCAGACGCGCGACGTACTTATCGTGCAACTGAACCCGATCCGGATCGACGCGGTGCCGCGCACCGCGCAGTCGATCATGGACCGCATCAACACGCTGAGCTTCAACTCGTCCCTGATGCGCGAGATGCGCGCGATCCATTTCGTCACCAAGCTGATTGACCGGGGCTACGACGACAACGGCCGGCTGAAGAAGATGCTGATCCACACCGTGGACGCGGAAGCCGAGCTGTCGAAGCTCGGCGTGTCGTCGAAACTGAACGCGGACTGGGATTTCCTCGCCACGCTGCACGCGCTCGGCCGCGAGCGGACGGCCGCGTTCCTCGACCGGCACTTCGAGGACATCGGCGAGCGCTCGTCGACCGCTATCGAGGACAAGTTCCTCTAGCCGCCCGCGAGACCAGGAGAGCCCATAGATGAACCGAAAAGAGATCCTCGCGCTGCCCTCCATGCCCGCGGCGAGCCCCAGCTATCCGCGCGGTCCGTTCCGCTTCGTCGACCGCGAGTACATGATCGTGATCTACGAAAGCGACCCCGAGGCGATCCGCCACGCGGTGCCCGAGCCGCTGGTGCCCGACCCGTCGAACCAAGTGTTCTACGAATGGATTCGCATGCCCGATTCCTCGGGCTTCGGCGATTACACGGAATCGGGCGTGGTGATCCCGTGTTCGTTCAAGGGCGAGCCGTGCAGCTTCGTGGCGCAGATGTATCTCGACGACGATCCGCCGATCGCCGCCGGGCGCGAAATCTGGGGCTTCCCCAAGAAATACGCCGAGCCGAAGATGGAGGTCGTGCACGACACGCTGACCGGCACGCTGCACTACGCCGGCCAGCGCGTGGCGTTCGGCACGATGGGCTACAAGTTCGAGGATCAGGCGCGCGACCCCGCGAAAACCCTGAAATCGCTGAAGAAACTCCAGGTGCTCCTGAAGCTGATCCCCGACGTAGACGGCAAGGCCAAGGTAGCGCAGCTCGTCGGCGTCAACCTGACCGGTATCAGGGTCAAGGGCTCGTGGACGGCGCCCGCGCGGCTGCACTTGGTGCCGCACGTCAACGCGCCAGTGGCCGACCTGCCCGTGAAGCGCGTGATCGGCGGACGGCATTTCATCGCCGACCTCACGCTGCCCTGGGGCCGCGTGCTGCACGACTATCTGGCGAAATCAGCTTGAATAGGGACGGAAGCAGCGCACCGGCCGCCCCGGCACCGGCAGCGTGATCGCCGGCGTCTCGGCGCAGGCCCGATCGGCGCGCGGACAGCGCGTGCGGAAGGCGCAGCCCGGCGGCAGGTCGATCAGCGACGGCGTCATCCCCGGGATCTGCGCCAGCTTCTGCCCGCGCCTGTTGCGGCTCGGCACCGAGCCGATCAGCCCGCGCGTGTAGGGATGCAACGGTGCGTCCAGCACCGCGTCCACCCCGCCCGCCTCGACCATTTTTCCCGCGTACATCACGCAGACCTCGTCCGCCAGGCCCGCGATCACCGACAGGTCGTGCGTGATCCAGATCAGCGCGGCGCCCGACTCGCGGCACAGCTTCTGCGCCTCATACAGGATCTGTCCCTGGATGGTCACGTCGAGGGCCGTGGTAGGTTCGTCCGCGATCACCAGGTCGGGCTTGTTGAGCAGCGCGATGGCGATCGCCACGCGCTGTCGCATCCCGCCCGAGAACTGGTGCGGATAGGCGCGCAGCCGCTCGTCGGGCGACGGAATGCCGACGCGCCCGAGCGCCTCGCGCGCCCGCGCCCGCGCGGCGGCCTTGTCCATCGACGGGTCGTGCGCCCGGATCGCCTCGATCATCTGCGTGTCGATGCGCAGGACCGGGTTCAGCGTCATCATCGGGTCCTGGAAAATCATGGCGATGCGGCCGCCGCGCAACCTGCGCAGCCGTTCTTCGTCCGCCCCCACCAAGTTCTCGCCCTTGAACAGCACCCGGCCGCCGACGATCCGCCCCGGGGGGTCCACGAGGCCCAGGACCGAGAAGCCGGTGACGGTCTTGCCCGAGCCGGATTCGCCCACGATCCCCAGCACGCGGCCCGCGTCGATGCTGAAGCTCACGTCGTCGACCGCCTTCACCGTGCCGGACTTGGTGAAGAAGTAGGTCCTCAGATTTTCGACCGCGAGCGTCGGCGCGGACGCGGTCATCGCTGCAGCCTGGGGTTCAGCACGTCGCGCAGCTGGTCGCCCACCAGATTGATGCACACGATGGTGATCAGCAGCGCCACGCCGGGAAAGAAGCTGATCCAGTACTTGCCGCTGAGCAGATATTCGAAGCCGTTGGAGATCAGCAGCCCGAGCGACGGCTTGGTAATCGGCAGGCCGAGGCCCAGGAACGACAACGTCGCCTCCAACGCGATCGCCGAGGCGACGAGCACCGTGTTCACCACGATCAGCGGCGGCAGGCAGTTGGGCAGGAGGTGCCGGAACACGATGCGCCGGTGGCCGAGCGCCAGGCACCGCGCCGCCTCGATGTATTCCCGGTGCCGCTCCACCAGCGCGGTGCCGCGCACCGTGCGCGCGTAATAGGCCCATTGCACCGCGACCAGGGCGATCACGATCTTGTCCACGCCCTGCCCGAGCACCGCGAGCAGGATCAGCGCGATCAGGATCGCGGGGAAGCTCAACTGAATGTCCACGATCCGCATGATCAGCGAGTCGGCGCGCCCGCCGAAATACGCCGCCAGCATCCCCACCGGCATGCCGATCAGCAACGCGCCCAGCGACGCGCCAACGCCCACCAGGATGCTGGTGCGCAGGCCGTAGAGGATGGCCGAAAACATGTCGCGGCCCTGGTCGTCGCTGCCGAGCCAGAACGTCATGCCGTCCACGCCGACCGAACCCGGCGGCAGCTTGCTGTCGAGGATGTCGAGCTGCTTCAGGTCGAACGGATCCTGCGGCGCGATCCAGGGCGCGAGGAACGCCGCCGCGGCGATGACCGCGAGGCCCATCAGGGCCGCCACCGCAATGCGGCTTTCCGCGAAGTTCGCCGCGAAGCGCCGGAACGGCGTCTCGGCCGCGCGCCGGCGGGGCTCTTCCGCGACCGCGGTCACGCCCGCTGCTCCGCCAGGCGCACGCGCGGGTCGAGCACCGAATACGTCAGATCGACCAGCAGGTTGATGACGATGAACATGAACACGGTCACCAGCAGGTAGGCGACGATCACCGGCCGGTCGAGCACGTTGATCGAATCGATGATGAGCTTGCCCATGCCCGGCCAGGCAAAGATGGTTTCGGTCACCACCGCGAAGGCGATCGCCTGGCCGAGCTCCAGCCCCTGGATCGTGACGATCGGGATCAGGATGTTCTTGAACACGTGCACCCAAACCACGCGCGCCTGGCTCAGGCCCTTGGCGCGCGCGAACTTGACATAGTCCTGCAGCGCCACCTCGCGCGTGCCGGCGCGCGCCAGGCGGATCACCAGCGCCAGGCGAAACAGCGCGAGGTTGAGAGCGGGCATGAACAGGTGCTGCACGCCATCGAGCGTCAGGAACGAGAATTCCAGCCCGAACAGCCGGCCGGTGTGGCCGCGCCCGGTCGAGGGCAGCCAGCCGAGCTCGACCGCGAAGATCATGATCAGCATCAGCCCGACCCAGAAGGTCGGCAGGCTGAAGCCGAGGATCGACCCGGCCATGATCGACTTGCCGGCCGCGCTGTGGGGCTTCAGGCCCGCGAGCAGGCCCAGCGGCACGCCCAGGACGCCGCCGATCAGGGTGGCGGTCACCGCGAGCTCGAGCGTCGCCGGCATGCGCTCCAGGATCAGGTCGATCGCGGGAACGTTGTAGGCGAACGACCGCCCCAGGTCGCCCCTAACGGCGTTGAACAGGAACGCGAGGTACTGTTCCCACAGCGGCAGGTCGAGGCCTAGGGCTGCGCGGGCCCGGTCCTTCTCGATCTCGTCAGCCAGCGGGTTGATCAGGATCTCGATCGGGTCGCCGATCATGAACACGCCGACGAACACCAGCAGCGACATCGCCGCCAGCACCACGACGCTCTGCAACAGCCGGCGTATCAGGTAGATCAGCATCCCGCCCCCGCGCCCCGTGGGCACGGTAGCCGAAGCGGCGGCCGGAGGCGAGAGGCGCTCGCGGCGCCGGGTTCAGGCGATCGGGAACGGCGCCGAGGCGATCGGCAGCTGCGCGCTGGGGCGCACCGCGCGGGCGAAGGCGTCGGCCGGCAGCGGGCGGCTTATGTGATAGCCCTGGGCGCAGTCGCAGCCCAGCGCCCGGACGTAGTCCAGCGCGGCTTGGTCCTCCACGCCCTCGGCCGTCAGCTTCAGCTTGAGGCCTTGCGCCAGCATCGCCACGCTCCTGACGATGACCTGGTTGATCTCGTCGCCCGCTAGCCCGGTGACGAAATGGCGGTCGATCTTCAACTCCGAAATCGGCAGGTGCCGCAAGCGGGCGAGCGAGGAATGGCCGACGCCAAAATCGTCGATGGCGATCGACAGACCCAAGAGCCGGAAGCGCGCCACGTTGATGCTGGCGTCCAGTTCGTTGACGCAGGCGTCGGTCTCGGTGACCTCCAGGGTCAGCGGCGAGCGCGCGCCCGTGGATTGGCGCAAGCCCTTCACCCAATCGAAGAAGCCGGGCTCGCAGATCAGGCTCGCCGGCACGTTGATCGAGAGCCGGCCCTCGATGCCCTGGCCTTCCCAGTCCCGCGCCTGGTCCAGCACCTGCGCCAGCAACCCGTGCGTCAGGTCGTGCAAACCGGTTTGCGACAGCCGCGGCAGGAAGCGGTCGGGCGAAAGCTCGCCGGCCACGGGATGGGCCCAGCGCACCAGGGCCTCGCCGCCCGCGATCCGGCCCGTGCGCAGGTCTAGCTTGGGCTGGTACACGTGGTAGAGCTGGCCCGCGGCCAGCGCCGCGCGCACGTCGCCGTCGTCCACCGGCAGCGGCATCAGGCCGGCGCCGATCAGGAACGCCTTCAGGCGCTGGATGTCGAACGGCTTCTGCAGGCGGCCGGCGATGGCGAGGCCGCGTTCCACGCCGAAGCGCGCCGCGGCTTCCAGCACGCGCTCGTCGATGCCGCTCATCAGCACGACTCGCCCGCGATAGCCGATCGAGGCCAGGTGCTGGAGCACGCCGATGCCGTCATCGGCGTGAAGCGCCAAGTCCAGCATGACCGCGTCGGGCCGGCGCGCGGCAAGCGCGGCCTGGAACGCCTGGATGTCGGAGAAGGTCGAAGCGGACAAGCCGCCGTCGTCGAGAATCTTGCGCAGGAAATAGAGGACGCTCTCCTCGTCGTCCAGCACGAACACCGACTTGGGCGCTTCGGCGCGGGCGTCCGGCCACGGCGAAACCCGGTCGGCCGCGGCGTGCGCCGTGGCGTCCGGTTCGCCGCTATCGAAGGCAGTCGTTGCCGTGCTCATGCCGGTCCTGGCTGTCCCATGCCGGAGGATCAGATGCAAAAACCGATCCTAGAGGGCGATCCCTAACCCTTGGTTAACCAGACCCAGGGCAAAGCGATCTAAATTAATTGCGAAAAAACAACAGGTTATGGGAGGCTCAGCCGCGCCGTGTCCTGGCCCGCCGCTCGCCCCAGACCGCGCGGGCGCGCTTCGCCACCCGCGCGATCACCGCTTCGGCCTCGCCCAAGTAGCTCTTCGGGTCGGCCAAGCGCCCGACCTCCCCGGCGCCGATCCTGCCTTTCAGCGCCGGCTCGCGCGCCAACGCCTCGGCCAACGGGATGCCGCGGTCGCGCGCGCGGGCGCAGGCGCGCTCGACCGCGTCGTGCGCCTCGCCGCGGCCGATCCTGGGCGCCAGCGCCATCATCACGGCCTCGGCCATGATCAGGCCGCCCGTCAGCTCCAGGTTTCGCCGCATGCGGGCGGTATCCACGGTCATGCCCTCGGCGATCGCCGCGGCGTGCTCGAGGGCGCCGCCGGTCAGCACGAAAATCTGCGGCAGGGCCAGCGCCTCGGCCTGCCACGGCCCGGTGCCGCGCTCGTGGTCCTGCGCCATGGCGCCGAGCATGACCGGCACCAGCGCCTGCGCGCCGCGGGCCGCCGCCAGCACGTACTCGCTGGCGATCGGGTTGCGCTTCTGCGGCATGGTCGAGGAGCCGCCGCGGCCGGGCACGTGCGGCTCGGAGGCCTCGGCCACCTCGGTCTGCATCAGCAGGACGATGTCGGTCGCGAACTTGGCGAGGTTGCCGCAGACGATGCCGAGCACCGCCGCGGTTTCCGCGAGCGAGTCCCGCGCGACGTGCCAGGGCGCGTCCGGCGCGTAGAGGCCGAGCTCGCGCGCCATGCCTTCCGCCACCGCGCGGCCGTCCTTGCCGAGCGACGCCAGGGTCCCCACGGCGCCGGCGAACTGCGCCTTCAGCGCGCGCGGTCGCAAGGCGCGTATCCGCTCGGTGTCCGCGATCAACGGCGCGGCCCAGACCGCGCACTTGTAGCCGAAGGTAACGGGCAGCGCGTGCTGCAGGTGGGTGCGCCCCGCCATCACGTCGCGGCGATGCTTCAGCGCGCGCGCGACCAGGGCGCGGCCCACGCGCGCCAGGCCGCGCTCCACGATCTCAAGTCCGGCGCGGATTTGCAGGACCAAGGCCGTGTCCATGATGTCCTGGGTGGTAGCGCCCCAATGCACGTAGCCGCCGGCCTTGGGTCCGGCCGCCCTCGCCAGCGCCCGCGTCAGCGCCACGACCGGGTAGCCGGTGACGCGCGTGCCCGCGGCCAGCTCCTCCAGGTCCAGCCTGTCGGCGTGCGCCGCCGCCGCGATGGCGCGCGCCGCCGCGTCGGGAACGATGCCGAGCCGCGCCTGGGCGCGGGCCAGCGCGGCCTCGACGTCGAGCATGTATTGCAGCCACTGGCGCTCCGCGAACGCGGCGCGCATGGCGTCGCTGCCGTAGAGCGCGCCCAGGACCGTGCCGTCCGCGGGGTTGGTGGCCATCGGCGCCTAGACGTCGAAGAAGGCGGTTTCGCCCTTGCCCTGCAGGATCACGTCGAAGCGGTAGGTCGTGACGCCGTCGGCGCCGGCCTCGGGCTTCGCGATCAGGGTCGCGCGCGCCTTTGCGTCGGCGATGCGGTCCAGCACCGGATCGTCGGCGTTCGCCGCGGCCTGGTCGGCGAAGTAGATGCGGGTGTGAAGCTGCTTCAAGAGGCCGCGCGCGAAGATCGCGACGTTGATGTGCGGCGCCTGCAGCGTGTTGCCGCGCCCCGGCACCCGCCCGGGCAACACCGTGGTGAATCCGTAGCGCCCGTCGGCGTCGCACAGGCAGCGCCCGAACCCCACGAAGCCCGGATCGGTTTCCTTGTCCTGCCTGTCCTCGGGATGGTTGTACTTGCCGGCCGCATTGGCCTGCCAGATCTCCAGGAACGCGTCCTGGCACGGCGCGCCGTCGCCATCCGTCACGCGGCCCTCGATCCTGATCCTGGTCCCCTTCGCGCCGTTGCGCGTCAGGTCGCTCCACTCCGGCCGGTCGAGCGCGAAGTGGAAGAACGGGCCGGCGGTCTGCGAGCCGGAGGGAATGAGCTTCATCTCAGTGGTCCCGCGGCGTCGCGGCCCGGCCGCGCAAGACGATGTCCCAGCGGAAGCCCATGGCGAACTCGGCCTCGCTGAGCTTCGGATCGTAGGCGGAGATCAGGCGCCTGCGCGCCTGCTTGTCGGCGACGCTGTTGAAGATCGGGTCCTCCGGCAGGAGCGGATCGCCGGGGAAGTACATCTGCGTGACCAGGCGCGTGGCGAAGGCCGGCCCGAAGACCGAGAAATGCAGGTGCTGCGCGCGCCAGGCGTTGTAGGTGTTCCGCCAGGGATAGTGCCCGGGCATGACCGTCAGGAACCGCCAGTTGCCCTTGGCGTCCGTGACCACCTGGCCGGCGCCGCGGAAGTTCGGGTCGAGCGGCGCGTCGTGCCGGTCGCGCTCGTGTGCGTATCGGCCCGCTGCGTTGGCCTGCCACATCTCCACCAGCGTGCCCGGGACCGGCTTGCCATCCTCGTCCAGCACGCGGCCGGCGACGATGATGCGCGAGCCGATCGCCTCGCCGTGCGCGGACTTGGTGAGATCGGCGCTGTCGGGCCCGGCCCAGCCGCCCGCGAATACCGGCCCCGTGACCTCGCTCAGCGTATGCTCGATGCGCGTGAGCTTGCGCTTGGGATGCCGCTTCTGCGTGCTCTTGTACGGCGCCCAGTCGTAGGCCGGCTGCACGCCCTTCCTGGGGCGGGCATAGGGGCGCGGGTCGCGGTTCATCGGGCGGCATCCTTGTCGATTTCCTGGAAGATTTCCCGCGCCATGCGGAACGCCGAGTTGGCGGCGGGCACGCCGGCATAGATCGCGACTTGCAGCAGCACCTCCTTCACCTCGTCGCGGCTGACGCCGGTGTTCCGCGACGCGCGCAAGTGCAGCTTGAACTCCTCCTCCCGGCCCAACGCCGCCAGCATCGCGAGGTTCAGCATCGAGCGCGTCTTCCGCTCCAAGCCCGGCCGCGTCCAGATCTCGCCCCAGCAATACCGCGTGATAAGGTCCTGGAACTCCTCGTCGAACTTGGTCATGCGGCCGGTCGCGCGCTCGACATGCGCTTTGCCCAGGACCGCGGTGCGAACCTCGAGACCGTCGCGGTAAGTCTTGGATTTCTCGGCCATTTCCCCCTCCGCCCGCGTTGGCCGGAGGGCCCGCGGCATTCGAGTTGCCTACATTCTTCTTGGCCTTCGACACCGGGTCAATGACGTGCGGCGCCGCATCGCAGATGCCGCTAACTATCGGATTCTGCGTGGAACTACCAAGATCGCGCGAAAAATTTCAGTTGCGCTATCCAATCTGGATAGTACTCTAGATTTCGTGCCAGGTAGGGCCGTTAACGAATCGCGGTCCTGCGGCAGTTGCCGCCCCGGGGGTCCAGGGCGCCTTCCTGCCGAGCGATCGAGGCCGCGATCATGACCTGGGGTCCATGTCATGGCGGTCTTCAACGGCGACGAATTCGGCCCGTCCGCTGACAGCATCGACGGCACGCCAAGCAACGACATCATCAACGGCCTCGAGCTCGACGACACGCTGAACGGCGGCGGCGGCAACGACACGCTCGACGGCGGCAACGACAACGACACGCTCGACGGCGACACCGGCAACGACCGCCTGTTCGGTCAGGCCGGCGCCGACATCCTCATGGGCGGCGACGGCAACGACACGCTCGACGGCGGCGACGACGACGATACGCTGGACGGCGGCGACGGCAACGACACGCTGACGGGCGGCGACGGCAACGACACCCTCATCGGCGGGCTCGGCAATGACGTCGTCAATGGCGGCGAAGGCGCCGACGACTACGCGGTGCTCGCGAACGGCGTCGGCGACTACACCTACACGCTCTCGGGAACCGCGCTTCAAGTCGCCTGCCTGATCCCGCTCAGCGACGGCACCGACAAGCTCAGCGCCATCGAGCATGTCGCGTTCGACGGCGGCGCCACGGTCCTCGACCTGTTCTACGGCAACAACGCGGCGAATGCGCTCGCCGGCGGCGCGGGCAACGACCTGGTGATCGGGCTCGGCGGCAACGACACGATCGCGGGCAGCGATGGCGACGACACCTTGATCGGCGGCAATGGCCTCAGCCTCGTTTCCGGCACCGACACCGTGGACTACTCGGCCGCCGCCGCCGGCGTCGAAGTGGACCTGACAGCCGGCACAGTGGTCAAGACGGCGGGCGGCACCGATGCGATCTATGGTTTCCGCCACGTCCTGGGCAGCGATTTCGGCGACACGCTGATCGGCGATACCGGCGCCAACAGCCTGATCGGCAACGCCGGCGACGATGTGATGTTCGGCGGCGGCGGCAACGACGTGCTCTACGGGAACGGCGACAACGACACGCTGGATGGCGAGGCCGGAAACGACACGCTGCGCGGCGGCGAGGGCGATGACACGCTGACGGGCGGCACGGGCAACGACGTGCTGGACGGGCTCGAGGGCGTCAACCTCGCGGTCTACAGCGGCGACCTCGCGGACTACACCTTCGGCACGTTCGGTTTCCAGTTCCAGGTCACCCACACGATCGGCGGCGGCGACGGGATCGACAAGCTCAGCAACGTCCAGGCGATCTGGTTCCAGTCCTCCGGCGATCCGCTCGGCCTGGTCTACGGCAGCGCCGCGCCCAACGACCTCGACGGCGGCGCGGGCAACGACCTGATCGTCGGCCTCGGCGGCAACGACACGGTCAACGGCAGCGACGGGTTCGATACGCTGATCGGCGGCCTCGGCGTCAGCACGATGTCGGGCATCGACACGGTGAGCTACGCCGCGATGCTCTCGGGCGTCGAGGTAGACCTGTCGCTGGGGACCGCTTCGAAATCCGGCGGCACGGAAACCGACACGCTCTACGGCTTCCGCAATGCGGTGGGCAGCGGCTTCGCCGACACGCTGACCGGCGACGCGCAGGCCAACGTGCTGTCGGGCGGCGCCGACGCGGACTCGCTCGCGGGCGCCGGCGGCAACGACACGTTGAACGGCGACGACGGCGACGATTCGCTCGACGGCGGAGCCGGCAACGACAAGCTGTTTGGGGGCGACGGCGCCGACACGCTCGACGGCGGCGCTAACAACGACACGCTGATGGGCGGCCTCGGCGACGACACGCTGATCGCGGGCCTCGGCAACGACATCCTGAACGGCGAGGACGACAGCGACACCGCATCGTTTAGCGGCACGTTGGACGAGTACACCTTCGCCCAGTCCGGCCTCTACCTCCAGGTCACGCACACCGTGCCGCTGGCCGACGGCGTGGACCGGCTGATCAACATTGAGATGGTCGACTTTGCGGGCTCGACCTACAACCTGTTCGCCGGCACCAACGCCGGCAATGGCATCCTCGGCGGCGCAGGCAACGACCTCTTGCTCGGCCTCGGCGGCAACGACGGGCTCGAGGGCGGCGACGGCGACGACGTGCTGCTGGGCGACCTCGGCAACGATTCGCTCGACGGCGGCCTCGGCTTCGACACGCTCAACGGCGGCCTGGGCAACGACATGCTGACCGGCGGCGGCGACGGCGACCTGTTCGTCAAGGGCATGTCGAGCGGAATCGACACGATCCTCGATTTCGACCCGCTCGGCGACATGATCGACCTGACCGCCTACGGCTTCATGGACGCGGCCGACGCCAAGACGTTCGCCGCGCAGGTCGGCGCCAACGTCGTGTTCACGTTCTCCTTGAGCGACCGGCTCACGGTCAACGGCGTGCTGCTTGGCGATCTCGACGACACCAACGTCTTGACCTGACCGCGGGCGCCGGCTTCGCCGGCGGCCGGAAACCCGGCGCGGCAACTCCGGGAATCCCCGGAGTGGCGTCGGTTTGCGTCGGTTTTTGTAGACAATAAACAGATTCTGGCCAATCGTGCTGACCGGGTACGCCGCGCACCGAACAACCGACAACAAGCGCGCATGAACCGGGGGAGCAGCGCCGCATGGCAATTCCCAAGGCCTCGACGGCCCTTGAGCGATTCACCGTCCTCGACCTGACGCGGGTGCGCTCGGGCCCCACCTGCGTGCGCCAGCTCGCGGACTGGGGCGCCAACGTCGTCAAGATCGAGACGCCCGAGGCGATGCAGGAAGGCGAAGGCATGGGCGGCCCGCGCTCGGGGCCCGACTTCCAGAACCTGCACCGCAACAAGCGCAGCATGACGCTGAACCTGAAATCCGACCGCGGCCTCGCCGCGTTCAAACGCATGGTGGAGAAGGCCGACGTCGTGGTCGAGAACTTCCGCCCCGACGTGAAGGACCGCCTCGGCATCGGCTACGCGAGCCTCTGCGCGATCAACCCGCGCATCGTCTACGGCAGCATCTCCGGCTTCGGTCAGGACGGGCCGTACCGCGACCGGCCCGGCTTCGACCAGATCGCGCAGGGCATGGGCGGCCTGATGTCGATCACCGGGGAGCCAGGCCGCGGGCCAATGCGCGTCGGTATTCCCGTGGCCGATCTCACGGCCGGGCTGCTCTGCGCCATGGGCATACTGGTTGCGCTGCTCGAGCGCGAGGCCTCGGGCCGCGGCCAATGGGTGCAGACCTCCCTGCTCCAGGCGCAGCTGTTCATGCTCGACTTCCAGGCCGCGCGCTGGCTGCAGAAGGGCGAGGTGCCGAAGCAGGCCGGCAACAACCACCCGACCTCGATCCCCACCGGCGTGTTCAAGACCAAGGACGGTCACATCAACATCGCCACCACCGGCCAGGCGATCTGGGAGCGGCTGTGCCATGCTCTCGGCGCCGCGCCGCTGTTGCAGAATCCCGACTATGCCACCGGCGCGCTGCGCTCCGCCAACCGCGACGCGCTCAACGCCGCGATCGACCGCTATACGCAGACGCGCACCAGCGCGGAATGGGTGGAGGCGCTGAACGAAGCCGGCGTGCCGACCGGGCCGATCTACTCCATCGACCAGGCCTTCGCCGATCCGCAGGTGAAGCACCTCGGCATGGCCCAGGGCATCGCCGGGCCGGACGGCAGGCGTCGCGATTTCGTCGGCCAGGCATTCACCCTCTCGCGCACGCCCAACGGCGTAAAGGCGCTGCCGCCCGCGCTGGGCGAGCACACCGACGAGGTGCTGAAGGAATTCGGCTTCGCCGCCGACGAGATCGCCGAACTGCGCCGCGCCGGCGCCGTATGAACCAAGCCCGAGGACCGATCCCCATGGACACCGCAGCACCGAAGCCCGACGCCAAGACCGACAAGATGCTGGCCCGCCGGGACGGCCATGTCGGCCACATGATCTTCAACAATCCCGAGCGCCACAACGCCGTGTCGCTGGAGATGTGGCAGGCGGCCGAGCGCATCCTCGACGGCTTCAGGAACGACCCGGAAATCCGCGTCGTGGTGCTGACCGGCGCCGGCGGCAAGGCGTTCGTCTCGGGCGCAGACATCTCGAAGTTCGAGAGCGAGCGCGCGACGCAGGAGGCGGTCGCGGTCTACAACGCCGCGGTCGCGCGCATCTACGCGGCGCTGTACGAGTATCCCAAGCCCACCATCGCCATGGTCCGCGGCTACTGCATCGGCGGCGGCCTCGGCCTGGCGGCCGCGTGCGACATGCGCTTCTGCGCCGACAATGCGCGTTTCGCCCTGCCCGCGGCGAAGCTCGGCCTCGGCTACGAGTTCGCGGGCCTGAAGCGTTTCGTCGACCTCGTCGGGCCGTCCTTCGCCAAGGAAATCTTCATGTCGGCGCGGCAGTACGACGCCGCCGACGCGCTGCGCATGGGGCTTGCCAACCGCGTGCTGCCCGACGCAGAGCTCGACGCCTACGTCGCGGATTTCGCCGGCACGATCGCGGCCAACGCGCCGCTGACCGTGGCCTCGGTCAAGGCGATCGTGACCGAGGCGCTGAAGGACCCCGCGGCGCGCGACCTCAAACGCTGCGAGGAGATGGTGCGGCAGTGCTTCGCCAGCAAGGACTACATCGAGGGGCGCCGCGCCTTCATGGAGAAGCGCAAGCCCGTGTTCACCGGAAGCTGAGAAGCGATGACCACCGCCGCCTCCGCCGGCACCCAGCGCCCGCTCGACCCGATCGAGCTGGTGCAGTCCGCCTCGCTCGGCGCGCTGGTGAAGGACGCGCTGATGCGCATGATCCTGGCGGGCGAGATCGACGCCGGCGCGAAGCTGAACGAAGTGGCGCTGGCGACCCGCCTCGGCGTCAGCCGCGGGCCGGTGCGCGAGGCGTTCCGCGCGCTCGCGGAGGCCGGTCTCGTGCGGCAGGAGAAGAACCGCGGCGTGTTCGTGCGCGAAATCCAGCCCGAGGAGGCGGCCGAGCTGTACGAGCTGCGCGCGGGCCTCGACGAGATCGCGGGCCGTGCGCTCGCCGAGCGCATCACCGACGCGGGCGTCGCGGAGCTTCGGCGCATGGTCGACGGCATGGACCGGCCGCAGCCGATCGGCGCCTATTTTCCGCTCAACATCCGCTTCCACGACCGGATCGTGGAGCTGGCGGACAACCGCAAGCTGCTCGAGGTCTATCGCGGCGTGATCAACCAGATGCACCTGATGCGACGGCGCGGCCTGGTCGCCGGCGGCGGCATGCGCGGCATGTCGAACGTCGAGCACCGCGCCATCGTCGACGCGCTCGCCCGGCGCGACGTCGACGCCGTGGTCGAGGCGATGCGCCGGCACGTCCATGCCGGCCACGAGCGGCTCCTGCTGACCACGCGCCCGCCGGCCGGGCCCGCGGCCGACTGAGGAAGCGCGGGAGAGGCGCGGCATGGCGGCGGTCGAACTCGTCAATCTCACCAAGACCTACGGCGCGCAGGCCGTGGTCGACCGCGTCGACCTGCGCATCGACCATGGGCAGCTCGTCTGCCTGCTGGGACCGTCGGGCTGCGGCAAGACCACGACGTTGCGCCTGATCGCCGGGTTCATCGAGCCGACCGCGGGCGAAATCCGCGTCGGCGAGCGCGTGATCTCCTCGCCGGGCTGGGCGCTCGATCCGCAGCGGCGCAACATGTCGATGATCTTCCAGAGCTACGCGCTGTGGCCGCACATGACCGTGTTCGAAAACGTGGCCTACGGCCTGCGCCTCAGGAAGCTCGCCGACGGCGCGGTGCGCGCCAAGGTGCGCGCGATCCTGGGCATGACGCGGCTGGCCGAGTTCGAAGGCCGCTACCCCTCGGACCTCTCGGGCGGGCAGCAGCAGCGCGTGGCGCTCGCGCGCGCGCTGGTGGTCGAGCCGGAAACCCTGCTGCTGGACGAGCCGCTCAGCAACCTCGACGCCAACCTGCGCGAGGAGATGCGCTTCGAAGTGCGCCGGCTGCACGACCAGTACCGCTACACCACCGTCTACGTGACGCACGACCAAGCCGAGGCGATGACCGCCGCCGACCGCATCGTGGTGATGAACCAGGGACGCATCGAGCAGGCCGGCACGCCCGAGGAAATCTACCGCGCGCCGCGCTCGGAGTTCGTCGCACGCTTCATCGGCGGCGCCAACATCCTGCGCGGCGAACGCGTGGACGGCGAGCACGTGCGCTTCGCCGGCGTGGCGCTGCGCTGCCGCGGTCCCGCGAACGCGGCGAATGGCGGCGGCGCGCTGTCGATCCGCCACCACGACATCCGCATCCTGCCCGCGGCGCCCGCCCAGGCTGAAAACGTGCTCAGCGCCACCGTGGCGCGGCAGGTGTACCTGGGCGGCGTGCGCGACTACCTGGTCGAGGTCGCCGACGGCACGCAGTTGCGCGTCGTCACCTCGGCCGACCAGAGCTTCGCCCCCGGCAGTCCGGTCTGGCTGCATCTGCCGCCGGAGAGCTGCCGGGCGCTGATAGCCTGAATCCGGAACGCGGAGACGACGAACGACCGCGCAAACGAACCGCAAGGAGGAGGAAACCATGCGATCGACGATTCGGACCAAGCCACTCGCCGCCGCGCTCGCCGCTCTGGCGGTCGCCGCCCTCGCCGCGCCGCTTCAGGCGGCCGAGCCGAAGCCGACCCTGGCGACGCCGCAGCTCATCGACGCGGCCAAGAAGGAAGGCAAGGTGGTCTGGTACACCTCGGTCGACCTGCCGCTGGCCGAGAAGGTCGCCAAGGCGTTCGAGGCCAAGTATCCGGGCGTGGCCGTGCGCGTGGAGCGGTCCGGCGCCGAGCGCGTGTTCCAGCGCATCGGCCAGGAGTACGGCAGCAAGATCTACGCGGTGGACGCGGTCAACAGCTCGGACGCGGCGCATCTGATCGTCTGGAAACGCGACGGCTGGCTCATGGCCGACGTGCCCGAGGACGTCGCCAAGCATTTCCTCAAGGACCAGCGCGACCCCGACGGCATGTTCGCGCCCTGGCGCGTGACGCTGAGCCCGATCGGCTACAACACCACCCTGGTGAAGAAGGAAGACGCGCCCAAGAGCTTCAAGGACCTGCTCGACCCGAAATGGTCGGGCAAGATCGTCAAGGCGCATCCCAGCTACAGCGGCACGATCCTGACCGCCACGTTCCAGACCGCGCGCGACATCGGCTGGGACTATTTCGAGAAGCTGGCGCAGCAGAAGGTGATGCAGGTGCAGTCCGCGACCGAGCCGTCGAAGAAACTGTCGCTGGGCGAGCGCGCGGTGGCGGCCGACGGCACCGAGTACAATCTGATCCAGCTCAAGGAGAAGGGCCAGCCGATCGAGATCGTCTATCCCGCCGAGGGCACGCCGCTGGTCGTGGGCCCGTCAGCGATCATGAAGAACGCGCCCAACCCCAGCGCCGCGAAGCTGTTCAACCACTTCCTGTTCTCGCTGGGGTGCCAGCAGCTGATCGTGGATGACGGTGGCCTGCGCTCGTTCCACGCCCTGGTGAAGGAGAAGGCCGGGCGCACGCCGCTCAAGAGCATCAAGCTGATGAAGGAAGACCCGGCTTCGGTCGAGAAGCAGGTCGAGGAGATCAAGGCGCGCTACACCAAGTACTTCAAGGTGTAGGCACACCCCTGCCGGCGAAGGCGAGAGCCGTGACCGCCGCCGCCATGACCGCGGCCATGATCCGGCCGGGCAGGTTCGACCTGTCCCGGCCGGTCATGCTCGCGCTCGCGGCCGTGCTGGTCGCGTTGATTGTCCTGCCCGTGTCGTGGCTGATCTATTTCGCGTTCACCGACCGTGCCGGCCTGCCCACGCTCGCCAATTTCGCGCCGCTCGCCGTCGATCCCGCCTTCACCGAACCGATGGTCACGACGCTGGCGATCGCGGTTTCCGTCGCGCTGATCTGCGCCCTGTTCGCGGCGCCGATGGGCTGGCTCGTGGCCCGCACCGACGTGCCGCTCGCGCGCACGATCCGCGCGCTGGTCACGGCCTCGTTCGTCACGCCGCCGTTCCTCGGCGCCATCGCCTGGGAAATCCTGGCCGCGCCCAACAGCGGCATGCTGAACCAGTGGTACCGCGAATTCACGGGCGCGGCGGCCGACCAGCATCTGTTCAACATCTACTCGATGGGCGGCGTGATCTTCGTGATCGCCTGCTACACCTTCCCCTACGTGTTCGTGCTGGTCGCCAACGCCCTCGAACGCATCCCCGGCGACCTCGAAGACGCCTCGTCGATCCTCGGCGGCCGCACTTGGCACACCGCGCGGCGCATCACCGTGCCGCTCGCGCTGCCGGCGCTACTCGCGGGCTGCCTGGTGGCGTTCCTGCAGGCCATGACGCTGTTCGGCTCGCCGGCGATCCTGGCGCTGCCCGCGGGCTTCCACACCATGACCACGAAAATCTGGAGCCTGTTCCAGTACCCGCCCAAGCCCGGCCTCGCGGCGGCTTGCGCCTTGCCGCTGCTGGTGTTGACGGTGGTCCTGCTGCGCACGCAGGCCGCGATCCTGGGCCGGCGCTCCTACCAGGTGATCGGCGGCAAGTCGGGGGCGCCGCGTGTGATCCGCCTCGGGCGCTGGCGCTGGCTGGCGCTCGCGGTCTGCATGGTTGTGCTGCTGAATCCCGTGTTTCTGCCCTATCTCGGCCTCGTCAAGGCCGCGTTCACGCACGTCTTCTCGCGTCCCTTGAGCGTCGAGAACCTGACGCTCGAGCACGTCAACTTCGTGTTCTTCGAGTTCTCGTCCACGCGCACGGCGTTCAAGAACACGTTCCTTCTGGGCGTCATGGCGGCGACGCTGGGGACCGCGCTCGCCCTCGTGATCGCCTACATCACCGCGCGCCGGGCGCTTGCCGGGCACCGGGCGCTGGATTTCCTCGCGACCGCGCCGGTCGCGATCCCCGCGATCGTGCTGGGGGTCGGCCTGTTCCTCGCCTACACGCGCCCGCCCTTCGTGCTCTACGGCACGCTGTGGATCCTGCTGATCGCGTTCATCACGATCCAGCTTCCCGCGGCCTATCAGCAGCTCCAGTCGGCGTTCCGCGCGCTCAACCCCGAGCTGGAGGAGGCGAGCCGCATCCTGGGCGCCACGCGCATGCAGGCGCTGCGCCACGTCACCGCGCCGCTCCTGCGCTCGGGCGTGATCGCCACGTGGTGCTTCATCTTCATCGGCACGATCCGCGAGCTGTCGGCGGCGATCATGCTGTTCACCGCCGACACCAAGGTGATCTCGGTCGTGATCTTCGATCTGAACGAGAACGGGCACCTGGGGCCGATCTCGGTTCTGGGCATCCTGATGCTGGCGATCACCTTCGCGGTCGTGGCGCTCGCCAACCGGCTGCTCGGCCTGGGCGGGTGGCGCGGCCAGGGCCAACGCCCGGCCGGATAACGAACCCAGGGGAACCACGGGAGGAGACCATGAGGAAAACGGCCAGCTACGTACTCGGCGCGGCTCTTGCGGCCGCCCTGCTCGCGGCGCCGCACCATGCAACGGCGCAGACGAAGTACCCGGTGCAGAGCGTCACGCTCGTCACCCACTCGAGCCCCGGCGGCGGCAGCGACCTGTTCCTGCGCGAGCTGATCAAGCACCTGGGCCCGGCGATGGGCGTCGGCTTCGCGGTGGAAAACGTCAGCGGCGGCAGCGGCGCCAGGGCGATGGCGAAGATGGGCTCGTCCCCCGCCGACGGCTCGATCTTCTACGCGACCACGCCGACCTACATCCAGACCACGCTGATGTCGAAGCCCTCGGTGGGCTACGACGCGCTCGAGCCTCTCGTGGTGGTCTTCCTCGATCCCGAGGTGATCTACACGCGCGCGGAGTCGCCGTTCAAGTCGCTGAAGGACGCGGTCGAGCACGGCAAGAAGAACCCCGGCAAGGCGAAGTGGGGCGCGGCCAACCCGGCCTCGCTCGAACGCATCGCGCTCGAGAAAATGAAGCGGCGCACCGGCGTTGACGCGGCGGTCGCGACGCACGAGGGCGGCGGGCAGCTCATGATCAACGTGCTGAACGGCACGCTCGACCTCGGCGTGGGCGAGGTGCAGGAAATCCGCGCCCAGCTCGAGGCCAAGAAGGTGCGCATGCTGGCCGTGTTGAGCGACAAGCGCCTCGAACAGTTCCCCGATGTCCCCACCGCCAAGGAGCAGGGCGTCGACTTGACGGTCACGAAATTCCGCGGCCTGGCCGGGCCCAAGGGCCTGCCCAAGAACGTGATCGCGGCCTGGGAGGACGGCATCAAGAAAGTGCTGGCCAGCCCGGCCTACAAGAAGGAGTACGAAAAGGAGAACCTGGTGGCGCACTTCATGGGCTACGACCAGGCGGTGAAGTTCACGGCCGCTTTTGCCAAAGAGGTCGGGGAATCGCTCAAAGAGTTCGGAATCGGCAAACAATAGCCGGTCGGGGGCGGCATGGTGCGCGAACTGGTCACGGGGATCCTGGCGCTGGCGCTCGCGGCGGCGTATTTCGCCGCCGCCGGCGCCCTGCCCAAGAGCCTGCTGTCCGACCAGGTCGGCGCCGACGGCGTGCCCAAGGTCCTCGCGGTCGCGCTCGGGGTCCTGGGCGCCGTCCAGATCGTCCGCGCCGTCGCGCGCCGGGGTGCAGGCGGTACGGCCGACGACGCGCCGGCGCATCACCTCCGCGCCGCCGGGCTGCTGCTGATCGGCGCGGTCTATGCCGGCGCGGCGCCCTATTTGGGCTACCTCGCGGCAACGGTCGCCCTGCTGCTCGCGACCGCGGCCTATGCCGCGGGCGCCGTTTCCTGGCGCATGGCGGGGGTATGCGCCGCGGGCGGCGTCGCGCTGTGGCTGGTGTTCGCCAAGGTCCTGGGCGTCTCGATGCCCCTGGGGCCGGTCGAGCGGCTGCTCGGCTGACCGGCGCGCGATGAGCTCCCTCCAGACCGCTTGGGCCGCGCTGAGCTCGGGCTGGACCATCGCCGCGGCGGTCGGCGGGGTGGTTTGGGGCATTTTCGGCGGCGCCCTGCCCGGCATCTCGCCGTCCATCGCGATGGCGCTGCTGTTGCCGTTCACCTACGGCATGGAACCGATATCCGCGATCGTGCTGCTGGCCGCGGTCTACGTCGGGGCCGAGTACGGCGGGTCGATCCCGGCGATCCTGATCCGCACGCCCGGCACCAACTCCGCGATCGCCACCGTGCTCGACGGCTTCGAGATGAACCGCCGGGGCCGCGCGGGCGAGGCCTTGGGCATCTCCTTGGTTTCGGGCCTGGTCGGCGGACTGTTCGGGCTTGCGGTGTTGGTGCTGTTCACCGAACCCCTCGCGCGGGTCGCCCTGGCATTTACGCCGGCCGCATATTGCTCGCTTGGCGTGCTGGGCTTGAGCGTGGTCGCAAGTCTCGGCGGCAAGTCGCTGATAAAGGGCCTGATTTCCGCGATCCTGGGCCTGATGATCGCGACCGTCGGCACCGACCCCGTTTCGGGCGTACCGCGCTTCACCTTCGACTATCCCGACCTCCTCGGCGGCATCCGGCCGATCCTGGTCATGGTCGGCCTGTTCGCGGTCAGCGAGCTGATGGTGCAGGTGGGCGAGCCGCCCTGGGCCAAGGCGAACGCGCGCGACACGCGGCTCAAGCTCCCAGGCTGGGCCACATGGAAGCGCATGGCCGTGCCGCACGGCATCGGCGCGGTGATCGGCACGGTCGAGGGCGTCACGCCCGGGGCGGGCGGCACCATCGCGGCCGTGATGTCCTACAACGAGGCCCGGCGCTGGTCCAAGCACCCCGAGGAGTTCGGCAAGGGCAGCGTCGAGGGTATCGCCGCGCCGGAATGCGCCAACAACGTGGTGACGGCGACGGCGCTCGTGCCGCTCCTGAGCCTCGGTATCCCCGGCTCGAACTCGGCCGCGATCCTGCTCGGCGGTTTCCTGATCCACGGCATGCAGCCGGGCCCGCTGCTGTTCGAGAAGAACGCCGCGGTCGTCTACGGGCTCTACGGCGGCCTTCTGATCGCCAACGTCGCGATGTTGCTGATCGGTCTCGTGATCCTGACCCCTTGCGTATGGCTGGTGAACCGGCCGAAGCACTATCTGATCGCGTTCATCCTCGCGCTGGTCGCGACCGGCGTTTATTCCATCGAGCAGAGCCTGTTCGACGTTGCCATCGCGCTGATGGCCGGGGCGCTGGGTTACGCCATGCGCTGGCTCGACATCCCCTTCCTGCCGCTGGTACTGGGGCTGGTGCTGGGGTATCTGGTCGAGTCCAACTACCGCCGCGCCTTGGTGCTTTCCGGCGGCGACCACGCGACCTTCGTGCAGGACCCGGTTTCGCTCGCGCTGCTGCTGATCGCCGTCGTGCTGGCTGGCGCATCGCTGATCCGCGAACTCAAGACCCGCGCCAAGCCGCAGGAGGCCGCCCGATGACCGGCGCCCTGCCCGAACGCGCCGTGGCCGAGGAGCTGGCGGCCCGCATCGTCGCGCTCGACCCCGCCATGCTCCCGCCCGCGCTCAAGGCGAAGTGCCGCGACGTGCTGATCGACATCGTGGGCCTATGCGTCACGGCGCGCAACGAGCCTTACGTGAAAAGCGCGCTCGCGGGCGTCGACGACGACGGGCCCTGCACCGCGATCGGCCACCGGCGGAGCTTGAGCGCCGCGGGGGCGGCCCTGGTCAACGGGACCGCGGCGCACGGCGAGGATTTCGACGACACGTTCGAGGGCGGGCCGGTGCACGCAGGCGTCGTGATCGTACCGGCGGTTCTCGCGGCCTGCGAGCGGCACAATCCCAGTGGCGCTGCGGCGCTCAAGGGAATCGCCGTGGGCCTCGATCTCACTTGCCGCATGAGCCTGGTGGTGCCCAAGGCCATCCACAAGTCGGGCTTCCATCCCACCGCGGTGCTGGGCGCCATGGGCGCGGCGGCGGCGGTGGGTGCGGCGCTGAACCTCGCCGAGCGGCAGATCGTGGACGCCCTCGGCATCGCGGGCAGCATGGCGGGGGGGATCATCGAGTACCTCGCCGAAGGCGCCTGGACCAAGCGCATGCACCCCGGCTGGGCGGCGCAGTCGGGCATCCGTGCGGCGCTGATGGCGCGCGCGGGCTTCAACGGTCCGCGCACGGTGTTCGAGGGCACGCACGGGCTCTACAACGGCTTCGCGCGCACGGCCAAGGGCGACTACGCCCGGCTCACCGGCGGTTTCGGGACGCGCTGGGTGGCCGAGACCATCGCTTTCAAGCCCTATCCCTGCGGCACCATGACCCATCCCTACATCGACTGCGCGCGGCGCCTCAAGCGGCGCGGCATCGAGGCCGGCGACATCCGGGAGATGGTCTGCGAAGTGGGCGAAGGCACGGTGCACCGGCTATGGGAGCCGCTCGCGGCCAAGCAGCGGCCCAACAACGGCTACGCCGGCAAGTTCTCGACGCCCTACTGCATCGCCTCGGGTTTCGTGCGCGGCGGCGTGGGGCTAGAGGCGTTCACCGACGCGGCGGTGAACGAGCCCGAGGTTCTGGCGCTGGCGGCGAAGGTCAAGTACGTCGTCGACCCCAACAATCCGTATCCCGACAACTACACCGGGCATATCCGCGCAACCCTCCGGGACGGCACGACGGTCGAGGAACGCCAGCCGCACTTGCGCGGTGGGACGCACGAACCGTTGACCGCGGCCGACATCGAGGACAAGTTCGCGCGCAACGCACGCCACGGCGGCTGGGACCAGGGGCGCACCGCCGCGGCGCTCAAAGCGGCGCGCGGGTTGTTCGACGGGCCGGTTAGGCTCGACTCGTTCAAGGGGTAACGCATGGCTGGCGACGGACAGGAACTCGCGGGCAAGGTCGCGGTGGTCACGGGGGCCGGGCGCAACATCGGCCGCGCGATCGCCCTTGCGTTGGCGCGGGCCGGCGCCGCGGTCGTGGTGAACGTGCGCGCGAACCGCGCCGAAGCCGAGGCGGTGGCCGGGGAAATCGCCAAGGCCGGCGGCAAGGCGCTGGCCTACGTCGCCGACGTTACCGACGCCAAGGCGGTCGAGGGCATGGCGAAGGCGGCGGCGGAGAAGTTCGGCCGCATCGACATTCTGGTGAACAACGCGGCGGTGCGGCAGGAGTCGGCGTTCGAGAAAATCACGCCCGGGGACTGGCACACGATCCTGGCGATCGTGCTGGACGGCGCGTTC
>Ga0233425_10000703_pt1 | contig 83246 bp, 84 predicted proteins | sample Watercolumn_Towu_2_FD_181712 | JGI IMG/M metagenome (GOLD analysis project Ga0233425, IMG submission 181712) | Freshwater microbial communities from Lake Towuti, South Sulawesi, Indonesia - Watercolumn_Towuti2014_140_MG | ecosystem: Environmental > Aquatic > Freshwater > Lake | place...
GACGCCCCCAGGTCGCACCACCGCCCAAGGACGAGCGCACCCCCTCCGACATCACGAGCTTCAAGGACGCCAAACGCTTCTTCCAGATGGGCGGCGACCTGTTCCCCGACACGGTGCGGGATGCCGAAACTTACCTGTTCTCGAACAATTTCCACCACCAGCTGAAAGCCGAGTTGCTGCAGGACGGCGTCGTCCTCCAGCTGATCCTCGAAAGCACGCTGGTCGACCGCAACCTCAACATAGCCAACGACCGCCGACGCGGCCTTCAGGACGAGGCCACGGTTGCCTGGAACTTCTGCACCACGCTCTACTTCAAGATGGACGCGAAGCCTTGGGCCTTAGCCCATGTCCGGCCTGGCGTGTGCTACGTCGGACTGGTGTTCAAGAACGACGACACGCCTGCGGCAACGGGCGAGGCCTGTTGCGCCGCGCAGATGTTCCTCAACTCAGGCGACGGCCTCGTCTTTCGCGGCGCCCTTGGCCCCTGGTACTCCGACGAGCGCAAGGAATATCACCTGTCGAGGAGCGCGGCGGCGAATTTGATGACCTCGGTGGTCGAGGGCTATAAGCTCAAGCACGGCAAGCCACCGAACCAGCTGTTCATCCATGGGCGTCACCGCTTTTCCGACGATGAGTGGGACGGCTTTTGCAGCGCAGTACCCACTGAAACACAGCTGGTAGGAGTCAGGATCAAGCAGCTCGATGACGTTCGGCTGTTCCGCCCCTCCGCGTCGACACCGGTCCTGCGCGGCACGGCCCTTACCGTGGGTGACTGGTCAGGTTACCTTTGGGCGCGGGGGTTCGTACCCCGGCTGGCAGGTTATCAAGGGTTCGAGACACCCAAGCCGCTCACCGTCGACGTGACGCATGGCGAAGGGGACATCGTAGAGGTGCTCGGCGACATCCTTGCGCTCACCAAGGTCAACTACAACGCCTGCGATTTCGCGAGCGCCCTGCCCGTGACGCTCAAGTTCGCGGACCGGGTGGGTGAGATCCTGATGGCATCGCCCCATACCGTTACCGCACCGCCGCTGCCGTTTCGGCACTACATCTGATGCCATGAGCGCCGACTAACGCCGATGTGGGTTCGATCCTAAGGCGAAGATGGTGACGTCCAGTTCAGGCACAAATCCACTATTTCGGGAGCTTGCCGCCGGGCAGATGCCGTCCACCATTTAAGGAAAACCTACAGGTGGCAAACCGGCGCTGACAGTCCATCGAACTGCGGCACCGATCTTGCACGACCCAAGTCCCGACCAAGCCGAGCCCGAGCCCGTCACGCTGCCGGCGCTGGCGCCCGACGCCGCGATGCTTGCCGTGCTCCACGAGGATCTCGAACGCGCGGCCGCCTACAAGAAAGCCGCGCGCGCCGCCGCGACCCATCGCGCCTATAACTCCGACTGGATCATCTACACCGACTGGTGTCGCACGCGCGGCCTCGTAGCGATGCCGGCACATCCGGAACAGATTGCCGCGTTCGTCGCGAACCAGGCCGCGTCCGGTCTTAAGCCAAGCACCATCGAACGGCGCGTGGCCGCGATCGGCCACCATCATCGCACAAGCAACTATCCAGCGCCGGCCGCGCACCCGGAAGCGGGCGGCCTGCGCGAGGCGCTTGCCGGCATCCGCAACGAAAAGCGGGCCAAGAAAACCCGCAAGGAGCCCGCAGACGCCACCGCGCTCCGCGACATGCTGGCGCAGATCAAGGGCGATGGCCTGCGCGCCCGTCGCGATCGTGCCGCGCTCGCGATCGGCATGGCCGCCGCGTTGCGCCGTTCCGAGCTGGTGGCGTTGACGCTCGAGAATGTCGGCATCCTCGACCACGGGATCGAACTCTACCTCGGCACCACCAAAACGGACCAAGCCGGCGAAGGCACGACGATCGCGATCCCCGAAGGCACCCGGCTGCGCCCGAAGGCGCTGCTGCTCGAATGGATCAGCGCCGTGCGGGTGCTGGAGGCCGAAGTTGTCCGCACGCCCGCGCAGGAAGCGACGGTCCCGCTGTTCCGCCGCCTCACCCGCAGCGACCAACTTACCGGCGAGCCGATGTCCGACAAGGCAGTCGCGCGCTTGGTCAAGCGCTATGCCGGTGCCGCCGGCTACGACGCCGCCAAATTCTCCGGTCACTCGCTGCGCGCGGGGTTCCTGACCGAAGCAGCCAGTCAGGGCGCGACGATCTTCAAGATGCAGGAGGTCAGCCGCCACAAGACGGTGCAAGTCCTCTCGGACTATGTCCGCTCGGCCGACCGGTTCCGCGACCATGCCGGCCAGCGGTTTCTCTGATCCAGAGCGCCGCCGCTCGCGACAGCCGGCCTCATGAGCAGGCAGTGATGCTACGACTGATCTAGCGCAGGGCGGGGCAGCCGCGCCCTCCTTACCCTCACGTAGCCTTGGCGGCGGGTGCGGCCATCAGGATCGCGCCCAACGCTGAAAGGAAATCGGAAAAGTGTCCCTGGAGCGCGCTGCTCCCATGGCGGGACTTCGCGACAAGGGCCTGATTCATGCAGCTCATCCCCGTCATCCTTTCCGGCGGCGCAGGGACGAGACTGTGGCCACTCTCCACAGAGCAGACGCCGAAGCAGTTCCTTCCACTGGCAGGCGAAGAAAGCCTCCTTCAGCAGACGGCTTTGCGCGCCAGGAGCATCGCGCAAGCAAGCTCCCCCGTCGTCGTCGCCAGCCAGGACCATGAGCGGCAGATCCTCCGAGAGCTCGAAGCGGTGGGATGCCCACCCTCCCGGCTGCTCCTCGAGCCGATCGGGCGCAACACCGCCCCCGCCCTCGCCATGGCGGCGCTCGAATGCACGGACGAGAACGCGTTGTTGCTGGTCATGCCGAGCGATCATGTGATCAGGGACGTGGAGTCCTTCGGCGAAGCCGTGCATCGGGCTCTTCCCCTGGCCCAGGATGGCTGGCTGGTGACGTTCGGCATCACTCCAGACCGCCCCGCGACCGGTTATGGCTATATCCACATGGGAGAGCCGCTCTCCGGCGAGATTTGCCGGGTGAACCGGTTTGTCGAGAAGCCGGAGGCGGCACGCGCGGAACGCATGCTTGCCGATGGCCGATATGTTTGGAACGCAGGCATCTTCCTCCTCCGCTCGGACCGCCTCATTGAGGAACTCTCGGTTCACGCGCCGGGGCTTCTCGGATCGGTTCGCAAGGCTTTGGCGACCGCCGATCGCGAGGGCAATCGAGTGATTCCCGATAGAGCCGCCTTCGCGTCCGTGGAGGCGAAATCGATCGACTATGTCGTGATGGAGCACGCCGCGCGCATGGCGGTGGTCCCCGTCGAGGTGGGATGGTCCGACATCGGGAGCTGGGATGCGCTTCATGAGATCGAAGCGCAGGACGACAGCGCAAATGCGCTGCACGGCGATGTCCTAGCGCTGGAAAGCCACGGGTGCCTTATTCGGACGAGCGGGCCGCGAGTTGCCGCGCTGGGCGTGTCCGATCTCGTCATCGTTGCCACGGATGACGTCGTGCTGGTGATCCCGCGGGAGCGTGCCCAGGAGGTACGACGACTGGTGCAACGCGCCAGTCAAGCGACGCCTCCGCCACCGCGACGACCGCAGCGAACCGCCGCCCTGTCGATCGCCACGCCCGCCGCCTCGTGAGCAGGAAAAGGGATCGGCGACACGGATCTCGAAGACGCCCGGAATGGAGAGTAAGATGAACGGCTATGCTCTGACGCCGCCGGTTCGCCACATCGCGCTGATCGGCAATTTCCCTCCTCGACGCTGCGGCATCGCGACTTTCACCGCCGATCTGCACGACGCGCTGCGCCAGATATCGCCCGACGCCAGTCTCTCCACTGTCGCGATGAACGATCCTGGGACGCGGCACCGCTACCCGGAGGAAGTAGGCTACGAGATCGCGCAGGACGATCCCGACGCCTACCTGGCGGCTGCGGACCACCTCAATGCGCTCAATCCGGACGTCATCTGCGTTCAGCATGAATTCGGCATCTTCGGTGGGAAGGCAGGCGGCTACTTGCTGCCGATGCTCGAGAGGCTTCGGGCGCCGGTCGTGACGACGCTTCACACGGTGCTGACGCAGCCCGACCCGGATCAACGACGGGTGATGCGCGCTCTCGCCGAGCGGTCATCCCGCCTGGTCGTCATGACCGAGATGGGCCGAACGATTCTTACCCGTGACATGGAGGTGGCGGCCGGCAAGATCGCCGTGATCCCGCATGGCATCCCCGATCTGCCCTTCCTGGACCCAGCCTTCCACAAGCACCGCTTCGGGCTCGACGGCCATCGCGTCATCCTGACCTTCGGCCTGCTTTCCCCAAACAAGGGCATCGAGGTGATGATCGAAGCGCTTTATCGCCTCGTGAAGGACCATCCAGATCTCGTATACATCGTCCTCGGCGCGACGCACCCTCATCTGGCGGCGCGCGAGGGCGAACGCTACCGCGACGAGCTGGCAAGTCGCGTCCGCCGCCTCGGTCTCGAGAGCCATGTGCGCTTCGTGAACGAGTATGTCGACGCGCCGACCTTGCAGGCGTGGCTCTCGGCCTGCGACATCTATGTGACGCCCTATCTCTCCGAGGCGCAGATCACGAGCGGAACGCTCGCCTACGCTGTCGGCTTGGGCAAGGCGGTGATCTCTACCCCCTATTGGCACGCGCAGGAGTTGCTCGCCGGGCGTCGCGGTCAGCTGGTCCCCTTCGGTTCGCCCGAGGCGCTCGCCGGATCCGTGGGCGCCGTTCTGTCCAACAGGAACCTTCGCGACGAGATGCGGCGCAACGCTTATCAAGCCGGCCGTGACATGATCTGGCCTGTGGTGGCGGAGCGCTATACGACGCTTTTTCAGCGGGCGCGCATCGAGGTCTTTGGTAAGCCGGGCGTCGTGCAGCTCCATGCCTCCAAGTCGAAGCCGCCGAAGCCAAGCCTCAGCGCCGTGGCGCGGCTGACCGATGGGTGCGGTATGCTGCAGCACAGTCGGTCCACCGTCCCCGACCGGCGCCATGGCTATTGCCTCGATGATAACGCCCGCGCGCTGATGCTCGCCACGCAGTTCGAAGCAGAGCGAATCGAGGCCAAGCGCGCGCTTGCCCTGGCGCCTACCTACGCCTCGTTCGTCGACCTTGCCTGGAACGAGCAGTCACAGCGCTTTCGCAACTTCATGGCTTTCAACCGGAACTGGCTCGAACAGGAAGGCTCGCAGGACAGCTTCGGCCGCGCTGTCTGGGCGATCGGCCGTACGGCCGAGCTCACCCGCAATCACGGTCTCAAGCTCTGGGCGACGGCGCTCGCAGACAAGGTGATCCCGGCAAGCGCATTCCTCACCAGCCCCCGCGCCCGCGCCTTCGCCATTCTCGGCCTAGCAGCGCATCTCAGCGTGTACCCGGGCCACCGACCGGCAAGGCTTCAACTTGAATCGTTCGCCGGGGAGCTGCTCGACCTGCTTCGTACAGTAAGGCGGGACGCCTGGACGTGGTTCGAGCCGGTCCTTGCCTATGACAATGCCCGCCTGCCGGAAGCACTGCTGCTGGCGAGTACCGTTCTCGGTCGCACGGACATGCGACAGGACGCCCTGGAGGCGCTGGACTGGCTCCGGCGCCAGCAGACCGCTCCGGAAGGCCATTTCCGGCCGGTCGGCACCCAAAGCTTCGGCGCGGCCTTTCAACCGCCGCGTGCCTTCGATCAGCAGCCGCTCGAGGCCTGGGCGACGATCGATGCCTGCACGCTCGCATTCGCGCAGGACGGCGATCGCCGATGGCGGGACCATGCCGAAGCCGCGTTTGCCTGGTATCTTGGCGCAAATGATCTCGGCGTCCGGATCGCGAGCCCCGATGGCGGTTGCTACGATGGCCTGCAGGTGGATCGGGTGAACCTCAACCAAGGCGCAGAATCCATCCTCGCCTTCCAGTTTGCCGCCCTGGCGATCGCGCGCTTGCGCAACGAGGCGGCCGCGTTGGACACAAGCGAGGAGCGCCAGGTGGCCGCGTCCGGAGGCAAGGCATGCCGCTGATCCAATCCAGCCTGCACCTCCTTCCGAACCCTTCCAGAGTGGTCGTCCGGCCCTTGCAAATCGCGTCGGAGCCGCGGCACCTCAATCCTGTCGATAATGAGCGGATGCGCCGGATCATCGCTGCCGTGCGGGCGATGGACGGCCGCACGACCCAAGCGGAGCTTGCCCTCGTGCTCGCGGATTTCGAGAGCCGGCACCGTGAGATTCGCAAGGTTTTCGAAGAGCGATACGATCAGGTCGCGACCGACATTGGTCTCACCGGTTCGTTAGACCGTTCGCAGCGGCAGCTTATCGGCGCCTATTTTTGCCATGAATATTCGTTCGGTGCCGCTGCTGTCATGAACCCGAGCATCGTGCCTCATCCTGACCAGACGGGGCTCCCGCATGGCGCATTGCGCTTCATCCTGTCCCTGCGCGCCGTCGGCGAGGGGCACATCTCATCGGTGACGTTCCGCCAAGGCATCGTCCTTCCAGACGGCTCGCTCGAACTCGAGCCGGAACCGGATCTTGCAGTCGCCGCCAAAGCCGAGAGCCACGACGATGGCAGAGTCGTCTTTCGCCGCCATGACTGCAGCAACCGTCTCGACGAGATGGTGCTGTTTCCATTCACGCCCGCGCAGCGCAACGGCTTGGAGGACCTACGCCTCGTACGGTTCGAGCAGGATGATGGCGGCTTTACCTATTACGGTACCTATACCGCCTACAGCGGCAAGGCGATCTCCTCGGAAATCCTCGAGACCCGCGATTTTGAGACGTTCGAGCTTCGTCCGCTCCAGGGCAGCGCCGCACGCAACAAGGGCATGGCGCTCTTCCCGCGTAGTTTCGACGGAGACTATTTGATGATCGGCAGGCAGGATGGCGAAAGCCTTTATCTGCTGCGCTCCTCCGATCTCAATCGCTGGGAGCATGGCGAACTTCTTGCCCGCCCCGAATATGCCTGGGAGCTCATTCAGATCGGCAACTGCGGATCACCTATTGAGCTGGAAGAAGGGTGGCTGGTGCTCACCCACGGCGTCGGCGCCATGCGCAAATATTCCATCGGGGCGCTGCTGCTCGATCGGGATGACCCCAGCCGCGTTATCGGCCGAACAGCAGTGCCGCTCCTCTCGCCCTCGGATGAAGCACGCGAAGGCTATGTTCCCAACGTCGTCTACACCTGCGGGGCGTTGGCGCACGCCGGCCGCCTGATCATGCCGTATGGCGTGGCGGACAGTTCCGTGAGCTTCGCGTCGATGGACCTGGCGGAATTGCTGGCGATGCTGTCGCCGCCAGCTGGCGCCCGGTCCCCACTCGCCCAGGATGTGGAGCCGATCCGGGACCGAACGGACGCGTGATCCTTCGCTCTGACGGGGCAGCGGACGTCAGTCGTGCACCAGCAGGCACTTGCCTAATGCAGCGTCGTGTCGGTCTCGACGTCCGCCTCCGCGATGACATACTCGTCCCCCTCCCCCGCGAAGAACATCGTGACGCGTTCTTCCTCGTTGTCTGGAGGCGGCCGATCGGGGAAATGTTCAGCCCAGGCGCCGTTCACGTAGGACAAAAGGGTGGACCAGGCGATTGCATGGTTCGGGTGCGTCGACAGGAAGACCTTACCGAGGTGCTCGATCATCAGGACGACAACGGACATACGCCTACTCCGCCACCTTGACTCGCGAGAACATCTGCAAAGACGAGGTCGCAGAGAGAGGATCAGACCATCAACGGCTTCCGGCTGGGTCGGAAGTGTGAATGCGTGACAAAATCTGTTCCACTTCGAAGAGATCGCCCGACGTCTCGACACCAGGTCCGCAGAGACGAATGATCATCCGCCCCTCGACTACCTTGCTTCCTATTCGAGGTGCAGATCCGAGGCCAAAATGAACGCCTGGCTTGTCGAGCACATGCTGATAGAGCCGCCAGTAACGGCGCCATTCGGCCGCGCTTCCGCTCGTCGAAACGGTCATATGGCCGGATCGGAGCGGCACATACGACACATCGCGGCTTAACTGCGCGCGTTCGATCGCAAAGCAGCGCGCCCCTCGGCCTGCAGCGACTTGCGCCGCTTTCCTCAGCAAGCCCGTCCGCACCGACCGGTCAGGCCAGCGAGTCGGGGCGAGGATTGCGATTTCATAGCTCGGCCGATCGCCGCTGCCGACCTCGCGGACTTCGAAAGTCGGGAGCTGGGGCTCGCTTTTCGCAGGCGCCGGGTCGACATGCGCGGCCGAGACGAGGGCGAGCACGCCGCACCACCAGTTGCCCCTTGTGGACCGGGCCGAGCGCCGCAGCAGCCGGCCAAAGCTCTGCCGTGTTCCGGGGGCGTCAGCGGCGGAGGCGAACCGTATCATCGGATCCGCCTCCTCGCTCAGCTCGCCCTTGAAATCACGACGCGCGCGGGCCGCACAAGCCGGCTTGCAACCCTGTATCCGGGCTGGAGGGTCTCCAGGACCAGGCCATCACCGGTCTCGTCATCAGATCGCGATGAGATCGCATCGTGGATGTTGGGGTCGAACGCCTCGCCCGTACCGGGGCATATTCGCTCGACGCCAACCTTGACCAGCGCATCGAGGAACGCGCGACTGGTCGCCCGGAGCCCGTTTAACAGGGCATCGACACTCGGCCGGGTTCCTTCCTCCGTCCGGCTGGCCGCCTCGATGGCGAGATCGAGGCTGTCGAGAGCGGGAACGATCTTCGAGACTAGGTCTGCAATGCCGGTTTCGCGCCCCTCGGCACGCGCGCGATCGGCTCGCTTTCTGGCATTCTCGGCATCGGCCAGCGCACGCAGGAGCCGCTCCCGCAGCTCGTCGGCTTCCGATGCGGCCGCCTGCTTGGACTCGGGCTTCTCCACCCCTTGCTCCTGCGGCTCCGGAGACTGCCCTCCTTCAGCGATGTCGTCCTGGTTCATTTGACCGAGCCTTCATTCATCCGTGCAAGCGGCAGGCGCCACTTCACCAAACAGTGATCAGCGGAACGGACCGGATCACTTCTTCGCGTCGTCCGCCTCCTCGAACTCGGCATCCACAATCCCGTCGTCAGCCGACGATGTGCTGCCCGGCTCGGAGCGCTGGGCGCTGGCGACCTTCTGCGTCGCAGACTGCAGATCCTCGCCGCGCGCGCGGATGTCCTCGATCTGGTCGCCCTGCATGGCCGTCTTCAGGTTCGAAACCGCCTCTTCGACGGCTTGCCGATCCGCGGCCGCAACGCGATCTCCTGCATCCGCAAGCGTCTTTTCGGAGAGGAAGATCAGAGCGTCGGACTGGTTCTTCGCTTCCGCCAATTCGCGCCGCTTCCTGTCCTCGCTGGCATGCTCTTCGGCATCCCTGACCGCACGCTTGATGTCCTCTTCGCTCAGTCCGCCCGACGACTGGATGGTGATCTTCTGCTCGCGCCCGGTCCCCTTGTCTGTCGCGGAAACGTTCACGATGCCGTTTGCATCGATATCGAACGTCACCTCGATCTGCGGCACGCCTCGGGGCGCGGGTGCGATGTTCTCGAGATTGAACTGGCCGAGGAGCTTGTTGTCCTCGGCCATTTCCCGCTCGCCCTGGAAGACCCTGATGGTCACAGCGGGCTGGTTGTCCTCCGCCGTCGAGAAGGTCTGGCTCTTCTTCGTAGGTATTGTCGTGTTCCGGTCGATGAGCTTGGTCATCACGCCGCCGAGCGTCTCGATGCCCAACGACAATGGCGTGACGTCGAGGAGCAGCACGTCCTCGACCTGGCCCTTCAGCACGCCCGCCTGGATCGCTGCGCCGAGTGCCACGACCTCGTCAGGGTTGACGCCCTGGTGCGGCTCGCGCCCGAAGATGGTCTTCACCGCCTCGACGACCTTCGGCATGCGGGTCATCCCGCCGACCAGCACGACTTCGTCGAGCTGATCGGCCTTGAGCCCTGCATCCTCCAGCGCCGCCTTGCACGGCCCCACGGTGCGGGAGATGAGGTCATCGACCAGCGCCTCGAGCTTGGCGCGCGTTAGGCTGATGTCGAGATGCTTCGGACCGGATTGATCCGCGGTAATGAAGGGCAGGTTGACACTCGTCTGTGATGCCGAGCTGAGCTCGATCTTCGCTTTCTCGGCCGCCTCTTTCAGCCGCTGGAGCGCGAGCCGGTCTTGGCGCAGATCGATGCCCTGCTCCTTGCGGAACTCGTCCGCCAGAAAGTCGATGATCCGCTTGTCGAAATCCTCGCCGCCGAGAAAGGTGTCGCCGTTGGTCGACTTCACTTCGAACACGCCATCGCCGAGTTCGAGAATGGACACGTCGAAAGTGCCGCCGCCAAGATCATAGACCGCGATCGTGCCTGCCTTCTTCTTTTCGAGCCCGTAGGCAAGGGCGGCAGCCGTTGGCTCATTGATGATGCGCAGAACCTCGAGACCGGCGATGGTCCCAGCATCCTTGGTCGCCTGCCGCTGGGCGTCGTTGAAATAGGCCGGAACGGTGATGACGGCTTCGGTGACCGGCTCGCCCAGATATTTCTCGGCAGTCTCCTTCATCTTGCGCAGGATGTGCGCAGAAATCTCGCTGGGGCTCGACTTCTTTCCGTTCACCTCGACCCAGGCGTCACCATTGGCGCCGGGAACGATCTTGTAGGGGACCATGCCCTTGTCCTTCTGGACGATGGGGTCATCGTAGCGGCGCCCGATCAGGCGCTTGATCGCAAAGAGGGTCTGCTCCGGATTGGTAATGGCCTGACGCTTCGCGGCGGCACCGACCAGCACCTCGCCATCAGGGCGGAAGGCCACCATGGATGGGGTGGTCCGGGCACCTTCGGCATTCTCGATGACCTTGGGCTCCTTGCCCTCCATCACCGCGACGCATGAATTGGTGGTGCCGAGATCGATGCCGATTGCTTTCGCCATGCCAGCCTCCAAGGATAAATCGAACGCCGACGATGGACAGTATCCTGCAGGTGAGTCCTGACCTGGATCAGTTGCCGCGAACCCTCGCCTCTGCAGACCGCCGGCGTGCGCGCACTCGTCTACTTCCCGTCAGCAGACTTTGGATCTGACGAGCTTTCGCTCGATCAAGCTTCCTCGCGAGCTACGACCGCGCGCGCGGCGGCACTGGGACGGCGCGCGGCGGCGCGCTGAACGCGCAACAGTCCTCAGTGCCCTACCTGCCGAACGGCCGCGGAATAGGGGATCGGCGTCCAGGCGTAACCGACGCCGGCACGCACGACATGTCCCAGGCCCGGGAAGGAGACATGGGGCGCTGCCACGAGCTCGTGGGTACCGGCAAGCTCCGCCAGGGCGGCCGTCCTCGTCTTTGCCGCCCGCGCTTCGTCGGCGTCAAAATCGATTGTGATGTCGGGTCGCGGCAGCTGAATCTCGGCCGCGTGGATGATGTCGCCGACCACGCGTAAGCGATTCCCGCGGCTCTCGATCTCGAAGAAACTGTGCCCGGGCGTGTGGCCGGGTGCGGCGGTCGCACGAATGCCGGGAAACAACTCCGCCGGCGCGGTGAAGGTACGGATACGACCCGCTGCGTAATAGGGTGCAAGGGCCGCACGCCCCTCTTCGAACATCTTGCTGTGACTGGCTTTTGCCCGTGCCTTAGCCACGTCGCTCAGCCAATATTCGAGCTCCTGCTTAGCGAGGTAGATCTCGGCGTTCGGAAAGACTCGACGACCGTCCACGGTCAGGCCACCCGAATGGTCACCGTGAACATGCGTCAGGAGCACCGCGTCGATCGACTCCGGCGAATAGCCTGCTTCCTTCAGCATGGCTGGGAGACGCCCGCAGCAGTCGCCAAACAACCCTCCCGCGCCTGCCTCGATCAGGATACGGCGCTCGCCCGTGTCGATCAGGAAGCTGTTGATCGAAGTTTCGCGGTCGAGCGGCTCGCCGGCAGCGCGAAAGATCTCGGCCAGTTCCCCACGGCTGATGCCATGGAGCAGGTCGGCGAAAGGCACCGGCGTGGTGCCGTCCGTCAAAACGGTGATCTCAAAATCGCCAAGCATCACCCGATAGAAACCGGGCGCCTGCGCTGCTGACCGCTCTACCCTCGCCGCATGTGCCGGCTCTGCCGAAACTGACAGGGGCAAAATTGCTGCTGCGATAGCAGGCAAGACCTTGGTCAACGATTTCACCTCGAAGCCTCCTTTCGTCGTCGTGCGCCGCACCGCCAGCGAGTGGGCGCCTTGCACGCTAGGAGGTGTTGCCGTACAGCCCACTCAGCAAGTACATACCGTGAGGTAAGTAATGGAGAATTCGCGTGCCTTCCGCGAACTGCAGTGCGACGTGTTCCTTGCTGATTGCCCGGCACGGAAGGTACTGGCGCTCTTGGCTGAAAAATGGACGCTGCTCGTTATCCACGCGCTTAGCGAGCGTTCGTATCGCACCGCCGAGCTGCGTCGGCGCATCGGCGGCGTATCGGAGAAGATGCTGATCCAGGCCCTGCGTCGCCTCGAGGAGTGTGGCTTGGTGGCGCGCACCAGCTACCCTGAGGTACCACCGCGGGTCGAATATGCACTCACCTCGCTGGGCTACACCCTCAGCAGCGTCGTGCGCGAGCTCGATCGCTGGATCGAGACGCACGCCTTTGAGATTGAAGACTGGGTCCAGCGGTCAGGCAGAGCAGCCTGATCGACTGGTGCACGCGCATCGGGTCGACGTCGGTACGCGTGCACAGCTCCGCCCCCTCTCAGACCCCCATCGTCGCGCGCGGATTCTCGTCATGACGCTGAGCCCAGGTGCGGGCGAACTCCTCGAGCTCGGCGTCTCCGGAAGGCAGATGCACCATCAGGCGGACCAACTGATTGCCGCGTGAACCGTCCCGCCGGTGGAACCCCTTGCCCTTGATCCGTAGCGTGCGGCCCGAGCTCGATCCCTTAGGGATCGTCAGCAACACCGGTCCGTCGACGGTCGGGACCCGCACCTTGGCGCCGAGCACGGCTTCGTCCCAGCGCACCGGCAGGTCCAGCAATACATCGTCGCCTTCGCGCGCAAAGAATCGGTGCGGCTGAATTTCGAGGATGACGATCGCATCGCCAGCGCCTCCGGGACCATCCTCACCCTGCCCGCGAAGACGCAGCTGGGTGCCGGACTCGAAGCCTGCCGGCAGCTTGAGGTCGAGAGCCTTCCCACCCCCCAGGTCGATATGCTGCGGTCGCAGAGCCGCGGCATCCTCGAAGCTGACATTCAAACGATAGGCGACGTCCGCTCCGCGAGGGCGATACGAACCGTGCCGGCGCGCTCCACCCGCGGTCTCCCCGCGGCCGAACAAGTCGCCGAAGATGCTGGCGAAGTCGGCCTCGTCTCCGCTGAATTCGAAGGTTGTCGCGCCGCCATCGGCGCCCGCGCGGAAGCCGCCGCGCCGGGCGAAAGGACCGGCGCCATCGAAATCGGAGAAGCCGAAGGGAGCCTTCGGATTGCCGTCCTCGTCGATCTCGCCGCGATCGTAGCGCGCTCGTTTGTCCTTGTCGGTGAGCAGGTCGTAGGCCGCGGTCACGGCAGCGAAGCGTTCCGCCGCCCCCGGCTTATCCGCGTTACGGTCGGGATGATACTCCTTGGCGAGCTTGCGATATGCCTTCTTGATCGTGGCATCGTCGGCATCGCGCGGGACGTTCAGGGTTTGGTATGGATCCGCCATTCTATTCAGTCCCTGTCCCGGCCCCTCATCGCCTGCGATCGCCCCGCGCTGCAGATGAGATGGCAAATCGTTCCGTCAGAATCATCCGTTCGTCCCGAGCCCCCGCGGCTGCCATCGGAGCTAGACCGACCCACCATCGTCTGGCGGGCTCAACGGCCTAGCCACAGCGTCAGAGCATGAAGAATGCTCTTCGTCTCCTGCACGTCGCGAACGGCAACTGCATCGACTCCGACGGTGACGGCCGGATAGTCGTTGCCACCCGGGAAAATCGAATCGCCGAGGAAGACCATGTCTTCCAAAGGAACGCCGCTCTCTGCGGCGAGCTTGCGAAGCCCGAAACCTTTGTCAATTCCTGCCCGGGTGATGTCTATTGAGGTGGTGCCTCCGATATTGACCGACCATTCTGTCAAGGTTCGCCTCAGCATCTCCTGGAGCTGTAGCCGCTTGCGCCGATCCGGATCCCAGGCCTCCTTGGCCTCGAGCGGCGCCTTCTGCCCAATCCCTGAATAGGTGATCTGGGTGCCGCGGTCCTCGATCCGGGGCCCCCATGCGGGATCGCGATCGAGCTCGGCAGCCTTGATCGCCCGATCCAGCTCCTTGAGTATGTGGGCCTTCTCGGCAGGCGTGATTGCCTCCGAATAGGCTTGGCGCCACTCTCCGGCGAACCGGAAAAGCTTCGCTCCTGCCGTCGGCAGGATCCACAGCCGCCCCAGCTCGGCACCCGGCGGCAGCCGATCGACGACCTGCTTCTTGAACTGAGGCCAGTCGCCCCCGGAAATCACCGCCACCTGCGCGAAGGACAAGAGCGCGGCAAGCAGCCCGGCTACCTCGTCATCGAGCGGGGCCTTGCTCTCGGCCAACGTGCCGTCGAGATCGAACGCCATTAGCTGCTTCACGCTGCCACCGTCGCAAGTGCGTCGACATCGCGCTCGCCTCGTGCGGTCATCGGGTCCGGCTCACCACATAGGCTGTTCCGTCAGCGCGGACGATGACGAGGTGATATGACTTGTCCTCGCACTGCGCGCGCCAGACCGGCCCGTCCTTCTCGTCAGGCAGCCGCTCGGCTTGAATGACGTTCTGGCACGGAAGGCCGGCATCTCGGATTGCACGGAAAAGCACCGCCTTCCGCGATGCCTCGTTGAGGTTGATCACCGCCTGCTGGTAGTCGTTTATCCCGTCGCTCGTGGCGGTCTGGCCGGCGGCAGGCTGTTCGGCCTTCTGCGTTCCGCATCCAGCGAGTGCGACGCACAAGGCGGTCGCCGCGAGGAACCGACGCATCGATCGTTCTCCCCTGCTCAATGGGCCAGCAGCAGCGGCTTCGGGGACCGCAGCAACATCTCGCGCGTGACCCCACCAAGGATACGTTCGCGAATGCGCGAATGCCCATAGGCGCCGAGAACCGCGAAGCTCGACCGCGAGTCGATGATGACGTTCAGCAGTTCCTCCCCCACGCTGAGCTCGCCGCGGGGCACCGGGAGCAACTCCGACTGGATGCCATGATGCGAGAGATAGGCGGCGGCGCCGGCTGCGGGAAATTCGGGAGCGTCGTCCCCGATCGTCACGATCTGGACGCGCGCCGCCCGGCTCAGGAGCGGAACCGCGAAACGCAGCGCCTGCGCGGCCTCGAACGAAGCGTTCCACGCGACGAGCGCAGTGCCCTCGAGATCAAGCGTTCCGTTGTCATAAGGCACCGAGAGGATCGGAGCGCGCGAATGGACTGCGACGTCGCCGACGAGGTCGAGTTCGGCGTCCCAGCCGCCTTCGTCGCTTTCGAGATGACTGAGGATGATCACGTCGCTCAGCCGCGATTGATCGAGAAGCACCGTCGCGGGAGAACCAGCTCCGCGTACCCAGTCGAACGCCACGCCCTCGTCGCGCAGTCTGGCCTCCACGGCCGCGCGCGTGGCATCCTGTCGCTTCTCGTGCTCCGTGAAGAGCTTCACCGATGGATAGACCCCGCCGAAGGGGTCGGCCATCGCGTAGGCCGACAGGGGCGCAGCCTGCGTGCCCGTCAGATGAAGGTCGAATGCCCGGGCAAGCTGGACCGCCGCGTCGAGCCGCGCGTCTCCGCCTCTGTCTTCGGCGACGTGGAGCAATCCTGTTTTCATCAACCCTATCCTTTCGATTGCGTGGTCGGCCGAAAGGCAATGGCCGCAGCAGCAGAAGGGTAAGCAGCACTAAGATGGCGGACGCTGACATAGGTCAGACGACGCGCGGCGATCGTTCTCGCCCGCCAGAGCGTGGACTGCGGAGGTCAGCTCACTAGTCGAGGAGCGCGCGGAGCATCCAGGCCGCCTTTTCGTGAACCGCAACGCGTTGCGTGGCGAGATCAGCGGTCGCCTGATCGCCCGCTTTATCGGCCAAAGGAAAGAGGCTGCGAGCCGATCGGGCAGTCGCCTCGTGACCCTCGGCCAGGATCCTGATCATGGCCTCGGCCTTCGGGGGCGTCTCGGGCGCATCGGCAAGAGAGCTGAGCCTGGCGAACTGCGCATAGGACCCCGGCGCCGGCTCACCAAGAGAACGTATTCTCTCCGCAATCGGATCAACGGCGTTCCATAATTCGGTGTATTGCGCCATGAACATCGCATGAAGGCTGTTGAACATCGGCCCCGAGATGTTCCAGTGAAAGTTATGGGTCGTCAGATAAAGGGTGTAGGTGTCCGCCAACAAGCGGGCCAAGCCGCCGGTTATCTCTTTCCTCTTTGTCTCGTCGATTCCGATATTCATGGCCATTCGAATTGTCCTGCAAATGGCGCCGCCTCCGCGGTCACTATTCCGCCGATGCGGTCGCAGCTCCTATGCCATCCTCGGCCACGTGCGCGGCTCCTGAGGTCGCGCCAACTTTAGCCGGCGAAGCGCGCGGCAAACTGACCCAGATCAGACGTGCACGCCAATGTCGCTGCTCGGGGAACGCCTACCCTTCGATGTCCCCGATTTCGGCTGACGTGGGTCAGCGCGCGCGCTCGACTCGCAGAATAGGTGAACCGCGGCGGAGTACCAACTGGGGCTTAGATGCCCGTAGCAGACAGGAGGATCCGAGATGGTTTCACTTTTCCGCACTGACGCCACGATCAAGAAGGACGTGGAGAGCGAGATCCAATACGATCCGTCGATCCAGCATGAAGACACGATCGCGGTCGCCGTGAAGGACGGCATCGTGACGCTGAGCGGCGTCACCAAGAGCTACATGGACTCCTATTATGCCGAGAAGGCGGCGAAGCGGGTTTCGGGGGTGAAGGCCGTCGCCAACGACATTCAGGTCAAGCTCTCGACCGAGCGCCTCGATCCCGAGATTGCCGAGGAGGCGGTCAAGTCGCTGAAACGCGAGCTGCCCAGCAGCGCCGACAAGATCAAGATCGTCGTCAAGAGCGGCTGGCTCACGCTCGAGGGCCACGTGGAATGGAACTTCCAGAAGGAATGGGCAGAACGCGCCGTCCGATCGATCGCCGGCGTGAAGGGCGTTACCAACACGATCACGGTCCAGCCCAGGGTGAACCCTGGCGACGTCAAGAAGAAGATCGAGGATGCGCTCGTGCGCAGCGCGCAGGTTGACGCGCAGCGCGTCCAGGTCGAGGTCGACGGCAGCAAGATCACGCTCAAGGGCACCGTGAGGACCTGGGCGGAGCGCCAGGAAGCCGAGCGGTCGGCCTGGTCTGCGCCCGGCGTGTCGAGTGTCGACAATCAGATCAGGATCCTGCCCTGATGCAATCGGCGGGGATGGCTTTGGCTATCCCCGCCTTCGCCGGCTGCGCAGCATCGACCTGCACGAACCGATCGCCGACCGGCGCAACCTTGCCGACGGATTTGAGCGAGGGCCCGTCAGGTCGGGGGGAAGGTCGCGTCGATGATCGTCCCGCTTGGCAACTGGCAGCGACCTTGACCGCCGCCAGCCATGCCTGCGCCGGGCCGCATCAGCCGGAAATGGCACCGCATCTGCCCGTCCGGCCCGCCGAGGTTGGCCAGGACTCTCCCGCTATAATGGGTGAGCGTGCTTTGGGTGGGACCCCAATAGGCCCAGCCGCGCCACCTCCACCGGTTGCCCCACCCGGTCCATAGCGGGCCGAGTTCTTCGATGGTTGTCTCGCTCGTGATCTGGAAGAACGGGCCTGCATAGGTGGCGCCCGTGCTCAGGTTTGCGGTCATCGTGCCCGATCGGGCACCGCTCGATTTCCACACGAACGTCGCTGTCGTCGACCCGGCCCTCGAAACGCCGACGCCGGACCCTGTCGTGGTGCACCCGGCTATGCCCAGAAGCAGCGCGGGCACGAGAGCAGCCCTGATTCCCTTCATCTCCATCTCAACCTCTTGCTCTATGCGTTTGATCGTCGCCCCTTGGTCCATGGTCCCCGCGCTCGACGAGGGTCACCGACCTCCTGCAGCCGAGCCACGTCGAGCGGCGATCTTGGGTTAGTCGCAAGGGCGATCCGGGCTCTGATCTATCTCAGCCCGCCACCGGGCGACCGGGCTAGGTTGAGTCGGCGACATCAGAGCGGTTCGTCGCGCCATTCCTCGCGAAGACGGACCACGTTGGCAGCAAGGAGCCCTCAACTTGGATAGAAACGCAGGCACACTGGACCCCCAGCCAAGTCGACTGGAACAGCTCAGCACCGACTTCGCGGCGCTGGCGCCCAAGCTTCCGGACGGCCCGGAAAAGCAGGCTCTATCGCTGCTCCACGGCATGATCCAGGAATTGTGGCGCTCCGCCGGCTCGGCCCGCCCTGCCTTCGAGGCACCGGCCGGCGCGACTCTGGATGATCTGAAAAGCCTCCACGAGCATGCGCCCGCGATGGAGGGAGATGCGATCAATTCTCCTCTCAGCGTGGGAGCGAAGGCGCCAGAGTTCGCCCTGCTGGACGCTAACGGCCGGGAAGTCACCCTCTCATCCTATGCGGGACGGGCAATCGTCCTCGTCTTCTATCCGCTCGACTGGAGCCCGGGCTGCAGCAAGCAGTTGGACCTTTATCAGCAGGAATGGAGCGAGTTCGAGAAGCGCGACGTGGAGATCGTCGGGATTTCCGTAGATAGCCTTTACAGCCACGGCGCCTGGGCCGCCGCCCGCGGACTCTCGATGCCTCTCCTCGCGGATTTCAATCCCAAAGGAGAAGTCGCGCGCCGCTATAACGTATGGCGCGACGCTGATGGCTTTTCCGAGCGCGCGCTCTACATCATCGATGGAGAGGGCGTCATCCGTTACGCCCACGTCTCGCCGAAGCTCCAGCATGTTCCCGACATCTATGAGCTCTTCGCCAAGCTCGACGAGATTGTTGGAACGCCAGCAACTGAGGGACGCGAATAATGGCGTCCGCGTATCGAGCACGCGGCTCGGCTGCCGCTCCGATCGTCATCTATGGAAGCCGTTGGTGCGGCATCACCATGATGGTTCGGCGGTATCTCGATCGAGCCGGGATCCCGTATCGCTTCGTCGACTGGGAAGCCCATCCGGAAGTGCGGTCGGAGCTCGAATGGCTGGCCGGAGGCAGGCTAGCCAGTCCGACGATCAAGCTCGGGGGACAGGTTCTCGTGCAGCCCTCGATGCGCGAACTCGAATGGGCGCTGGCCCGCGCCGGATACCGTTAGCTTTAGGAATACGGCTCGCACTGGCCACTCGCCCCCCCGGCCGGCGAGCCGTCGCACCGGGCAGCGTGATGCTATCACTCCGCCCGTCACGCTGTCCGGTGCCCTTCCCCACCAACAAATCTACGGCGCGCCCGTATTTCATGGGCGGCTGAGCATGATGCCGCGGCCGCCACACGAATGGTACCTCGAAACGCCCGAGGTACGACCGAACCGGCTAGGGTTAGATCGGGGCCCGTTCTGATTTCTCGGGCGCGCCGGGCCGCCAGGCCCGTGCGGATCAAGTGGCGAGCCACGGATCGGGTTGGATAGTGGCAAGGGGCAACTCGTCCAGCGTCTTCTTCAGCTCGATTTCGTGCACGTGCACGTTGAGAGCTCCTGACTTCCGCATGATCTGCTGAGCCTTTTCCTCCGCGGCGGCATCGCGCGCGCGAACGAAGACGACCAATCCTCCCCCACGCAAGTCGCGTTCCAAATCTTCCGCGCCAACGCCCCCAAGAATTGCGCTGCGGACGACCTTCGCAATTCCCGCTCCGGCCGCGCCACCGGCGGCTGTGGCGGCAAGCACCGCTGCGAGTGCGCCGCCCGATGCGACGACCGGCAAAGCTGCCCCGAGCGCGGCAAGCGAGATCAACGTCCCGAACACCAGGCCCGTGACCGTCGTCCCTTCATCGCGCGTTACGAGCTCGCGCCGTGGCAGCTCAGGTATCTCGGCCAGGTAGATGGGATCAGCATAGATCGCCGGCAGCTTCTCCAGGACCGCCTCGCGGCTGGCCATCAGGTCGATATCGCTCTTGTCGAAGCCCGCGGCGCTGAGTGCGACGACCATGCTCTCGAGCAGTTCGAGATTGTGCACGGTGCCGACGACTTCCCGAGCCCGGACGATTTGGACAATGCTCTGCTCCGACTCTTGCGGCACGCTGCGCTCCAATGATGACCGAAATACTCCACGTCTCCCCGGTCTCCGCTCGAAACGCCCTGATGTAAATCAGCCGTTGCTCCGCACTGCTCCCGCGTTCTTTGCGCTCGGGCCCGAGAGCCAAAAAAGTCACCCAAGCGGCTTCACGCCGTCTTGAACACGACTTCACCAGTACTAGCTAAATTGTGTCGGGTGCCTCTGCGGGCCCGGCAGGACAAGAGGGCGTCGGCTCTCTCTCCGACGCCTCAGATGTCCAAATTGCTCACGAGGAGGGTTTGGAGATGAGAGCAGCGAATTATCTAGATCTGGCGCCCTATCGGCGCTCTACCGTCGGCTTCGACCGGCTTCTCGACCTGATGAACAATGCCGCGCCCGATGCGGCCGAGCCCTACCCGCCGTTCGACATCGAAAGGCGCGCAGACGGCACCTATCGTATTTCGGTCGCAGTTCCCGGCTTCCGACCGGACGAACTGGAAGTGGTGGCGCAGCAGAACATGCTCACCGTCAGCGGAAGCAAGGCTGGGGGAGAACCCCAGGCCACGTACCTGCATCAAGGCATCTCCACACGCTCCTTCGAGCGTCGTTTCCCGCTCGCCGACTTCGTCATCGTGCAGTCGGCCGCACTGGAGAACGGGCTTCTGACCATCACGCTGAAGCGTGAGGTGCCCGAGGCGATGAAGCCACGCAAACTCGACATCTCCACCACCGCCCAGCCGGCATCCACGACCGAGAAGGACCAAACCCAGGCCCAGGCTTAAGAGATTGCGCGCCATCGACAAGCCGGTGGCGCGCACTTGGAAGGAGACGTTTTATGATTGCGCGACTCGCGAAGGCCCGCGCGGCAGCGTCTGCCCGGTTCAGGGCGAGGCTTGCCCGCGTTTCGCGCCGTCGACTGCGCCCAGGACCGCTGATCATCCGTGAAGAGGTCAGGTCCGGCCGCAACTCGCAGGATGACCGCTCGTGGCTCCGCTACCTGAGCGCGCTTCCGGAGGACGCGCGGGCCGTCCTCGAGCCGCTCCCAACGGCGACGAACCAGGGCGGGCGGGCGCGGAAGGGGCAGTGGAGGCTCAGTTTCCCGCAAAGGAAGAAGCCGTTTGTAGATTGGCTGATGGGGTGGACCGGTGGTGACGATCCTCTGGTTCAGGTCGACCTTCGCTTTCCTACTCGCGAGGCGGCAGAGCGATATTGCGAGCGACTGAACTTGCCCTACGACGTGCATGAGCCTCCGCGCGCTCATACCGCGCCGGTCAATAAGCAGCGCTTCCAGCTCGACGACGCGCCGATCGCGGGGTGGCCCGACGCCACCTTGGCGCAGGACCGCTCCTGACATTGTATCGGCGCGGCGTCCTGGGAGGACGCTCGGCACCGCCGCGCCCGATGCGCACCGAGGCACCGCACTGGAACTTAGGTGCTGAACCGCTCGGCCCACCCTCTCAGCGTGCCTAGATCAGTGACGCCAGCCTGGCGCGCGACGACATTGCCATTCTTGAAGGCGAGCAACGCAGGAATCCCCTGGACGCCGTACTCGGACGCGATGTCGGGGTTTGCGTCCACATCGACCTTGATGAAGCGCGCCTTCGGTTCGAGCGAGCGCGCCGCCTGTTCGAAGATCGGCGCCATCGCCCGGCACGGGCCGCACCAGGCCGCCCAGAAGTCGACGATCACCGGCAGGTCCGAATTGCGGATATGCTTGCGCGCTCGCGCAGCGTCGAGAGCGGCAGGGGCGCCCTCGAACAGCTTCTGATGACAACGCCCGCATTTTGCGACGAGCGGCTCACGGTCGGCCGGCACCGCGTTGGTGGCATCGCAATGGGGGCAGACGACCCGACGCTTTTCGGCCATCGATGAATCCTCGTTCGCTGCAGGTCATCGCGGCAGCGGGTCGCCGCCGCGATGGGCCCTTTCAAGCAGCCTGCGCCTCGGCAGGCCTTGATACCTGGGTTGAGAATGTCAGCTCGCTGTCGCCTTCATCGATGGTGACGGTCGAGCCATCCGGCACCTCGCCCCGCAGGAGGAGGTCCGCCAGGGGATCCTGAAGATATCGCTGGATCGCGCGCTTCAGCGGACGGGCGCCATAGACCGGGTCATACCCCACGCGGCCGAGCCACGCACGCGCGCGATCCGTGAGGTCGAGCGTGATCTTGCGGTCCTTGAGGAGGTTCTGGACGCGCGCGACCTGAATGTCGACGATGGGACCCATGTCGGCCTGGCCGAGGCGGTGGAACAGGATGATCTCGTCGAGCCGGTTGAGGAATTCCGGCCGGAAATGCGCGCGCACCACCTCCATCACCTGCGGCTCGACGCTCTCGACCGTCTCCCCTTCCGCCAGGTTGGATAGGTACTGGCTACCGAGATTGGACGTGAGGATGATCAGCGTGTTCTTGAAATCGACCGTGCGGCCCTGTCCGTCCGTCAGCCGCCCGTCGTCGAGCACCTGGAGGAGCACGTTGAAGACGTCGTTGTGCGCCTTTTCCACCTCGTCGAAGAGGATCACCTGATAGGGCCGCCGCCGCACCGCCTCAGTCAGCACGCCGCCTTCCTCATAGCCGACATAGCCCGGCGGGGCGCCGATCAGCCGCGCGACCGAGTGCTTCTCCATGAACTCCGACATGTCGATTCGGACCATCGCGCTGTCGTCGTCGAACAGGAAGCCGGCAAGCGCCTTGGTGAGCTCGGTCTTGCCGACGCCGGTCGGGCCGAGGAACAGGAACGAGCCCATCGGCCGGTCCGGATCCTGCAGGCCCGCGCGGGCACGGCGGATCGCGCGGCTGACCGCCGTGACCGCCTGCCGCTGGCCGATGACCCGCCTGCCGAGCGCCTCCTCCATATGGAGCAACTTTTCGCGCTCGCCTTCGAGCATCTTGTCCACCGGGATGCCCGTCCAGCGCGAGACGACCGCCGCGATGTCCTGGGCGGTGACCTCCTCGCGCAGCATCGCGCCCTGGCTCGCCGTCTGAGCGTCGGCCAGCTGCTTCTCCAAACCCGGTATGACGCCATAGCTCAGCTCGCCAGCGCGGGCGAGATCGCCGCGTCGCTGCGCCTGGTCGAGCTCGAGGCGAGCCTGGTCGAGCTGCTCCTTAAGCTTGGCCTCGGCCTGGATCTTCTCCCGCTCCGCCTGCCAGCGCTGTGTAAGTTCCGCCGACTGCTGCTCAAGCTGCGCGAGATCATGCTCGAGGTGCGTCAGGCGATCCTTGGATGCGGCATCCGACTCCTTCCTGAGCGCTTCCCGCTCGATCTTCAGCTGGATGATGCGCCGGTCGAGCGTCTCGATCTCTTCCGGCTTGGATTCGACCTCCATGCGGATCCGGCTTGCCGCCTCATCCATCAGGTCGATCGCCTTATCGGGCAGGAACCGGTCGGTGATGTAGCGGTTGGAGAGCGTCGCCGCCGCGACGATCGCCCCATCCGTGATCCGCACGCCGTGGTGCAGCTCGTACTTTTCCTTGAGGCCCCGGAGGATGGAGACTGTGTCCTCCACCGTCGGCTCGCCGACGAACACTGGCTGGAACCGGCGCTGGAGCGCCGCGTCCTTCTCGACATATTTGCGGTATTCGTCGAGCGTGGTCGCGCCGATGCAGTGCAGCTCGCCGCGGGCAAGCGCGGGCTTCAAGAGGTTGCCGGCATCCATCGCGCCTTCCGTCTTACCCGCGCCGATCAGCGTGTGCATTTCGTCGATGAAGAGGATGATGTCGCCCTCGGCCCCCTTCACTTCGTCGAGCACGCCCTTGAGTCGCTCCTCGAACTCGCCGCGGTACTTCGCGCCGGCGATGAGCGCCCCCATGTCGAGCGCCATCAGCTTGCGATCCTTGAGGGTGTCGGGAACGTCGCCATTGGCGATGCGGAGCGCCAGCCCTTCCACGATCGCGGTCTTGCCCACGCCGGGATCGCCGATGAGCACGGGATTGTTCTTGGTCCGACGCGCCAGAATCTGAACCGTGCGTCGGATCTCCTCGTCCCGGCCAATCACCGGATCGAGCTTCCCGTCCCTGGCAGCCTGGGTGAGGTCGCGGGCGAATTTCTTCAGCGCATCGTAGCGATCCTCGGCGCTTGCCGTGTCGGCGGCGCGCCCGCCGCGGAGCTGGTTGATCGCTTCGTTCAGCGCCTCCGCCTTCACGCCCGCTCGCGCCAGCGCCTTGCCAGCCGCCGCGCCTGTCGCAAGGGTAAGCGCCAGCAGCAACCGCTCGACCGTTACGTAGCTGTCCCCCGCCTTCTGGGCGATCTGCTCGGCTTGATCGAGGAGACGGACGGCATCGTTGTCGAGCCCGGGAGGCTGGGACGCCCCGCTTCCGGTGACCGAGGGCAGCTTGGCCAGTGCAGCGTCGACCTCGCCGGTTGCCAGGTCCGGATTGCCGCCGGCGGCGCGGATCAGGCCGGCTGCCATGCCCTGCTCGTCCTCGAGCAGGGCTTTGAGGATATGTTCCGGCGCGATGCGCTGATGATTGAGCCGGATTGCGACGGTCTGCGCGGACTGAAGAAAGCCCTTCGCGCGGTCCGTATACTTCTCAAGGTTCATCCCGATTCCTCCTGTTCGACAAACAGAGCCGGCGGAAGTGCGGAGCGAGCGGAGGCCTCGCGCGCGGACTTTCCGTCGGCGCATCGATCGGCAGGTCGCGTCCGATCGCGATCGGAGCAAGCATCAGCCGCCTCGTCCAACACGCAAGGCGAGGAGAAGTGCCGCGCGCCAGTCTCCTCTCCTCGCCATTTCTCAGGGCTTCCCGGAGAGCTCGACGCCGACGAACCGCGGTGGCACCGACCCGCGCTTCACCAACAGAAGCACCTGCTTTCGTCCTGCCTTCCTCGCTGCGGCGATCAAGCCCACCGCCTCCTGTGCGGTCCGCACAGCCTGCTGGTTGATCGATAGGATGATGTCGCCCTCGCTCAGCCCTTTCGCCGCGGCGTCGCTGGAAGGATCGACCTGCACGATGACGAGACCCTGGGTTCCAGGGTCGACCCGCAGTTCGCTCGCAAGCGCGGGCGTGAGCGGCCGCACGGAAAGGCCCAGCCCGGCGGAGGCGCTCGCCTTCCCTTCACCATCGTCGTCGAGGTCGAATTCTTCGTCCTCGCCGTTGAGGCTCGCTTCTGCCGGCCGCTCGGCAACCACAGCCGTCAGCGTTTTCCTGGCACCTTCGCGAAGCACCTCGAGCGTTACTCGCGAGCCGACGGGAGCGGCTGCGACGAGCCTGGCTACCGAGTTCTCCGGCGTGATCTCGGTCCCATTCACGCGCAAGATGACATCGCCCTGCTGCAAGCCCGCACGCGCCGCCGGCAGGTTCGGCTGCACTTCCGCGACGATTTCGCCGCGGTCTTTCTGCAAGCTCAGCGCGGCAGCGACATCCTCGGTGACAGGCTGCAGCAGGAGGCCGAGATAGCCACGGCGGACGCGACCGCCGGCTCTCAACGTATCGACGACCGGCTTTGCGATCTCGGCCGGGATCGCGAAGCCGAGCCCGACATTGCCCCCGGTGGGAGAGATGATCGCGGTGTTGATCCCGATCACATTGCCTTGCATGTCGAAGAGCGGGCCGCCTGAATTGCCGGAGTTGATCGAGGCATCGGTCTGGATGAAGCTGTCATAGGGCCCTGAACGGAGGTCCCGATGAAGGGCGGACACGATTCCTGCCGTCACCGTGCCGCCGAGGCCATAGGGATTCCCGATAGCCAGGACCCAGTCGCCGGTGCGCGCGCCCGGCGAGTCACCAAAGCGCACGAAGGGCAAGTTATTGGCTTCGATTTTGAGGACAGCGAGGTCTGAGGCTTCGTCACGCCCGACCACGCGAGCCGGATATTCCTGCCCGCCGGTCAGCGTGACCTTGATCGCTTGGACCTGCACGCCCGCGCCGCGACCCGCCACGACGTGGTTGTTCGTGACGACGTAGCCATCTGCCGAAATGAGGAATCCGGATCCGAGCGACGTCGCGTTACGGGGAGCGGGCGGCCGGCCCAGCTCCGGAAAGGGAAACAGGCCGCCAAACGGAAAGCCGCCCGGAAAGTCGGGCATTCGCCGCGCCCTGACACGCGACGTCGTCGAGATGTTCACGACAGCTGGGGAGAGACGGGCGGCAAGATCGGCGAAGCTCGGGGGCGCGCCACGTTGCGACTCCAGACGACCGGAACCGTCCGCATTCAGCGGTGCCGTCTGGGCGTGACTGCGCGTGTCGCAGGCGACCGCCAGCAACAACGCTGGAACGAAAACGAACCTCCGCATCCAGGATCTCCTGTCGATCAGCTCGATCAGCCTTCCGGCGAGCCGATCGAGCACCAAAGACCTGGGCAAGCTAAGCGTGCCGGCTCGGCGAAACGCTGATCTTTGTCAGTACTCGGAAAAGGTGCGAGCCCCGGCATCTTCTCCACGACTCCCAGCATTTCGCTGCCACGCGTCTTCGCAAGGAGCTTACTGAGCCGGTCCCTCACGAGAGATGTCGCGGCCCGAGCCCGATCCAGTGGCAAAGTTCAACGCTATCGGCTCCAGAACAGATCGGGCTGGCACTTCGCTTTAGCTAAGACGATGCCCAGCGGCATCTGCGACTCCGCACCCTCGTCCAAGGCCCGTTTGACGACTTCCAGCTTGTCCCGGCCGCTGCCGAAAATCAGCAGTCGCTTTGCCGAGAGAATGGCGCTCAGCGTCAACGTCACTCTGGGCACCGGCGCCTCGGCCGGAAGCGGCACCGGCCTGACGCCGGCGATGCGCCTCCAGTCAGGGTAACGCATCGCGACGGGAAGGTCGGGTCCCGGGAGGAGCGAGGCAACATGACCGTCCAAGCCGAAGCCAAGCCAGACCAGATCCAGCGGCCAAGCCAGGTCCGATAGCCTCAGCTCGGCTGCGTCTGCCGCCGCGGCAGGATCATCGAATGGTGGTCTTGCGAGAGGGATGAGCTGTGCTTGCCCCGCCGCGAAATATCTCTCCAGCAGACCATAGTTGGACAGCCGGTCGCCCGGCGGCACTAGGCGGTCATCGGTGGGGATGACCGTGACCCCACGCCACCCGCTCGCGCGCGGGGCAAGGAACTCGAAGGCGCGTGCAGGCGACCTGCCACCTGGAAAGGCGACGAATGCGGCGCCTTCTGTATTCAGACGATCGGTGATGATGCCCGACACCTCTCGGACCAGGCTCTCGGCCAAATGCTCCGGAGTGGCAAACCCGTGCCATAGCGGCTCAGGCACACCAAGGACTTGTGACTCCTCCGGCACTTAGCGGCGTCGCCAGTGGCGCTTGTACCAGTATCGGTGATAGGGATAGGGCCTGTAGATCCAGTGGCCCCCGTACCATACCCAGGGATCATACCACGGCGGCGCCACATAGACGTGCGGATAGACGGGTGGCGGATAGAAAGGCTCGGGCGCTGCCTTGACCACGAACCCGGGCGGACAGTCGGGGCTGGCGTTCCTCGCGATGGCGCTGCCCGCGACCGCGCCTGCACCCGCGCCAAGGACGGTTGCCGGGGCTCTATCGTAGCGACCCGCGAGCCCTGAACCGGCAAGCGCTCCAATCAGCCCGCCGATCACCGCGCCTGCCGCGACGTTGCTCCGACGGTCCGCTATGCAATTTTCTGCCGCCCACCGTTCGGCTTCGCGGCTGTAGCGATCATCCTCCTCACGCTCGCGGTCCGACTGCACGAACCGGCCAGGAGACGGCTTGTAGCCAGGCGGCGGGGGCACATTGTACTGCTCACTGCGGCCTTCGGTCCCGCTTGAAGACGAAGCGGTGGAAGTCTGGGCAATCGCGGGATTCCGGCACGCGAGAAGCAATGTCAGGATTGTGGCGCAGCGAAACGGGCTAGCAGGCATTTCAAAGCCCATCCTTGGAGAAACCCCGGAGGCGGGATCATCGGCTTCGCTATGCGCAGGGGCTCCGTCCGGCACTGATCTAGCTCATTTCACCAAGCCATTTTCGGTTCGATGGGGAGCCCGCCTCAGGACTGCCGGTCCATTCCAGGATCAGCTGATGAGCGCCTCGTGCACCGCTCCGCCGGAATAGGCGACGAGAAGTTCGCACGAGCCGGTGAAGTTGACGCCGGCATCGCCAGCGACGATCCACACGCCGCCTGGCTCAATGAGCTCCGATCCCACGACGGCTTCGCCCCGGAGGGGTATCAACCAGACCGGCTCGCCTCGCCGCGGCGCCAGAATGCCGGAACAAGCGTCGGCCCATCGTTCCACCACGAACGGCCCTCCGGCGGCGAGCACGCGCCTGCCCCGCGCCAGTTCGAATGGGGCGAATGGAGCCTCGTAGGGCGCTGGATGGGCAGCCTCCACCGCCTCGTCCAGATGGAGCTCGCGGTTGCTACCATAGTCATAGAGCCGATAGGTGACGTCCACATTCTGCTGAATTTCGATCAGGCTGAGCCCTGCGCCTATAGCGTGGATCGTGCCTGCCGGCGCGTACCAGAAGTCACCCGCTCTTACCGGCTTCCAATCGAGCAGCGCCACGATCGAGCCGTCCTTCGCTGCGGCCCGCAGCCGGTCTTTTGCAATCGGCTCGCGCAATCCCATGGCAATGCTCGCCCCTGGCTCCGCCTCGAGGATATGCCAGGCTTCGCTCTTGCCCCGGGGGAGCCCATGCGCCTTCGCGGTGGTGTCATCAGGATGAACCTGGACAGAGAGCCGCTCGCTTGTGAACAAGTGCTTGACCAGCAGCTCTGGCTCACCAAGGCCGCTCCCGTGCGGAACCTGGAACCAGATTTCGCCGATGGGCTCCTCGCCCGCGCTTACGTCGTCGAACCCAGGTCCAAGTGACCGCCGGCCCCAAGGCTTTCTGACCGTTCTTGTCACCAAGCGGAAAACCGGCAAGGCGTTCCCTCCCCTTCTAGAAGTTCGAGCGGCAGTGGCGGGCGTAATGGAGCCCTCTGAGGAAGCCGCGTCGCGCATAGCCCGCGTCGATTGCGGCATTCAGGCGCCGCTGCGCGGGAGCGGCGCCTGTTATCTCCCGGACGATGCCGCGGAAGGGGATCAAGGCATTGACCACGGACCTGCCGCCGGCTTCGGCTATTTTCCCGGCCCGATTTTCTCGTCTTTGGCGCGCAGTGGTGAAATCAGGGCCCAGGACGTTGCTCAGTTCCTTGATCGCCTCTGTGAGCGCGCTGCAGGTTCCAACCTTCTCCACGCCGTATGGATCCTCTGCGGCCTTGAGGAGCACCGGCGGAATCTCGGTCCTCGCGACACCCACATCGTGGGCGGGCTGCACGACAATCTTGCCCGCGCGATCCAACACCTCGCCGACCGGCGGCTGAGGCTTCCGGTCCTGCGCAAGCGCGCCAGCACCTCTTAGCGTAAGCGCAATCAGAAGTGCTGACCTGAGCAGGCCATGGGGCAAGGTGTGCGGCACGCAGGCAGCTCCAAGGGATGGCGCGTCGGCGGCGCCGAAAACGTGGTGCTTTGTAAACGGTGAAGCCGTCTGGCTGGCTGACCCATGTCAGCCGGAGGGCTGCGACGGCCGTCACCCTGCGCTACCGCCTAGTCCATCGCGGCCAGCAGAGCATCAAGACTCAAGGTCGAAAAGGCAGTGAAGCTGTCCGCGACGCCATATGGGAGCAATATGTCGTTCCCGCTCAGCAGCGCGCCGCAGCTATAGACGACGTTCGGAACGTAGCCGTATCGCTCCTCCGGGGACGGGCGCAGCAGTGGCTGGCGTGTGCGGGCGATCACATGGCTGGGATCCGATCGATCGAGAAGGCACGCACCGATACAGTATTCCCGCATCGCTCCCACGCCATGCGTGAAGACGAGCCAACCATCGGCAGTTTCGATCGGCGATCCACAGTTGCCGAGCTGCGTGAACTCCCATGTCCATTGCGGCTTTACGATCCTGATGCCGCCATCCCAGTGATGCAGGTTTTCGGACAGTAGAAGCCAAATATTCTCATTGTCGTGCCGGCCGAGCATCGCGTAACGGCCCTCGATCAGGCGGGGAAACAGCGCCATTCCCTTCGAGGCGGCGATCGGTCCCTCGAGCCGGTGCATCTTGAAGTCGATGAAGTTTCGGGTGGCGAGCAGCTCCTGGGCGATTCCTCGTCCCCCGACCGCCGTGTACGTCCCTGCAAACAGTGTCGACCCGTCCTCCATTTCGAGGCTCGTGAGCCGAAGATCCTCAATGCCGCCACGCTGCCGCTCGAGGATCGGGAACAGGACGGTTTCTGAAAGGTCGCGGCTGTCGTCGCAATGAAGATGCACAGCAGCATCATCGCTTTCGGGATATTCGATTCGAGGCGTGGCCGCCAGCGGGCTCGCCGCATCTAGGACGATGTCTCTCCCTGGCTGCCAGGTGCCCGTTCTGAAGGCGATGGACGAAAGATGCCCTTCGCCGATCGCCCGTAGCGATAGGATGAACCGCAGCGCGCCTGGCGGACAACCCGACTGATCCGGATGCCTGACAATGCTCGGGTTGAACAGGGCAGCCGACTGGTAGGCATATTCCTCGCTGAAATAGGCGCCGATCAGCTTTGCGCGAGCGCCACTCGCCGAGAAGCTCCCGCGGAGCAGTTCTCTGGCGTTCTCGTAGCGCTGGAGAAAGACCTTTTCCACGTCGCGGTGGCGGCCGCAAAGAACACTCAGCAGCCGTGCGTACTCGTCCGCCAATTCATCCTCAGGCAGGCCGAGGATCCGCCCGACGATGCGCTCGGCCCGGGTCTGACCCTGCTCCAAGGCATTCGGCGAGTCGCCGGGCATGAACGTTCGTATAACCGTTCTTCGATGGTCGGGTTTGATGAAGTGCGGACTTCGCAGGATCGGAACGTCCGCACTCATCTTCCTATGTTTCCCCTCATTGCCGACCGGCGGAACCGTCGAACCCGAGGGCGTCCGCGCCTGCCGCACTGCCTAGAGAGTGCAAAAGCTCACTTCTTTTCCGCAGGCTGACTCGACTCCGTTGCTTTCTTGAAGCGCTCGCGGATCTTGTCGAAGATGCTGGTCGCCGCGCCCTTGTTCTTGGTGCCGTCCTCGATTTCGTCGACCGTCTTCAGCAGATCCTTCATTTCGTCCTTTGTCGCATAGCCGAGCGCCTGACCGAGCCGGAGCTGCTCGCGTGCAGTGGTCAGCAGCCGCTGAATCCTCGCTTCGTCTCCGGCGCCCCGCTGGGCGTTCGCGGCCAGCTTGCGCGCCTCTTCGATTGCCGCGCTTGCCCGCGTCAGCGGCAGCGGGTGGATCACGTCGCGGATCACGATCGTGCTGAGCGCCGCTTCGAGCGCCGCCTTCGCTTCATCGAGCTTGTTCTGCGCGACCAGGACCGCGGCCGCCTTAATCGCGTCCGGGTAGGTCGCGAGCGGGAGATTGCTGACCCGCACGACGGTCTCGCTCGCCAGCCCGTCGATGAGATGGCGTGCTTCCTGCAGCCGCCCATCCTCGAGCGCATCCTCGGCCGATTTCCGCAGCGCATTCACGGCGTCCACCGAACCCAGGACGTCGTAGCTGACGACGCTGACGTCGACCGGGGCGAGAGCAAGGTTAGGGTTGCGCGCGAGCACGATTTCCAGCTTGCCGGTCGCGCGCTCGAGAGCGGCGGTCGCGGCCTTGGCATCCTTCTTGTCGAGCGCGGCAAGAGCATTCTCCGTCTCCTGCAGCGCCGAAACGGCGTCCTGGAGCAGCTCTTCGCGATCGACCGGCGGGGCCGGCGTCGCCTGCGCGGTGGCGTTGTTCGCCGCCGTGGTCGTGTTCTCGGCGGCCTGGTTGTCGGCGTCCTGCTTGGAACAGCCCGCCGTCAAGATGAGGGCGGAGGCTGCGGTCGCGGCGAAAAGACTGCGTTTCATGATCTTCCCTTTGGTTGTTGAGGATACGGGCTCATTGGTCGGGAGCGGGCAGCGCCAGCGGCCGCCTCAGCTTGATGAGGTGATTCGTTCCGTCGCGATCGATCACCGCGATCGCCGCAACGCCATCGCCGGATTCTTCGACATAGATCGACTGCGGGTGGCGGATCATGTGATCCAGCCCCTCGAGCGTCACACCGACCAAGTCATCCTTGTGGTCATAGAAGATTCCGGTGATCGGCAGGTATTGCGCTTCGATCTGATCGCCGAGTTCGAGCGATGCGACTTCGATTTCGGCTCGAAGCCCGGTCAGGCCGCGGGACACGCGGTTCAGATATTGTGGCCATTCCGCCTTAGGAACGACGTTCACGGTTCGACTCCTTCACAAAGGGCGAGGGACCGCTCGCCGGGGTTTCTCGTCGAGAAAGGATATCGGCCGTCCCGCATCGAGCCCCCGGTCCGCGGGGCGCGGTTTGCCGCAGCGCTTCCTCCTGAAGAGCTGCGAATTGCGGAATGCCTTTGAAGGTTTTGGCCACAGTTTCCCGAGCCGCTTCCCGACATCCTGAACATCGGATCTTGATCCACCCGGCCGTCCGCTGGCGGGACCGGCGCGGGCGGCGAGATCGCGATCTTGGCCGATATCCAGCTCAACGCGCTCATCGATATTCTCCAGGTCGCGCCTGGAATTGCAGGCCCGGCCCTCTGTCGCCCTGACATAGCTCAGCTTTCTGGCGGTCGAACTGTGGCACGACTCGGCCATAGAGATTGCCCAATGCCGTGACATATGTTACGTGCTGTGACATGTGGAACGGCTTTCTAGCCCATATGAGACGGAGACGCCCGCGATGAATCGCGGGCGAAAGGTCGTTCCTCCGCCTCTAGGAAATGGCTTCAACTCCAAACTCATCATGTTGAAGGACCGCCAGGAACTCCCTGCGCGGCCCGAGTCGGATGGCCTCTACTGGATCCTCTCGGGCGCCATCCAAACCAGCATCATCTCCGAGGATGGTCGCCGGTGGATCGGCGGCTTCTACCTGCCGGGGGAATTCATTCTGCTCGAACGCGACGAGGTGCGCAGCCAGTTCGCCCAGGCCCTGTGCCCGACCTCGCTCATCATGACGGATCGCAGCGTGCTCGAGGGCCTGTCGCAGTTCGATCACTTCACATGCGCCACGATCACGACCTGGTTTCTGCGGACCTATCGGATCGCGCTACGCACCGGCTTCCTGCTCGGGCGGTCGAATGCCATGGAGCGGCTGGCGTTCTTTCTTCTCGATCTCATGCAGAGGCTGGAGGGGCGTCGCCACTTCCATCTGCTCATGTCGAGAGCCGACATCGGCGACCATCTCGGGTTAACCAGCGAGACCGTGACCCGTACATTCACTCTGCTGCAACGGCATAACTATGTGCAGGTGAATGGGCGCAACCTGGAAATCCTTGATCCGATCGGGCTTGCGCGTCTCGCGGCGGCGGTGGTCACGACCTGACGGCGCGGGCCCACGCAGCGGCCGTGTGACATGTGGGCCCACCTCTGCTATAGCGCACTGGTTATGGGAACGGGTTCGGACTCGAATGAACTTCATACCGTGTGAAGACTGCGCGCTTCGCCGGTTGGCGCTGTTCAAGAAGTTTACAGCGCCCGAGCTCAGCTTTGTGCGCGCCCTCAAGAATAATCAGATAGATGTTCCTGCGCGCCGCGTGATCATCGAGCCTGGGCGGTTCGCCGGAAAGCTGTACACGCTGTATGCGGGATGGGCATATCGCTACAAGCTTACACCAACCGGGCAACGACAGATCATCGACATTCTGCTGCCGGGTAGCCTGATCGGTCTTCAACAGTTGATGCTGGGTGATTCGGAGAGCGGTGTCGAAAGCCTAACCCCCGTGACGCTGTGCGTGTTGACAGGGCGCAGTATCGACGAGCTGTTTCAGCGGCACAGCCACCTCTCCGAGGCGATGGTCTTCGCGCTCATGGAGGACCAGCGCCGCGCCGATCGCCGCATGGCGCTTGTCGCGAAGCAGAATGGCGCTGAACGCCTAGCTTACTTCCTCCTGGAGCTTGTAGATCGCCTCGTTGCGTTGGACCTCGGGCACGATGCGATGTCGTATTTCCCATTGCAGCGTCGCCATCTGGCTGACCTCCTCGGCTTATCTGAGACCCATGTCAGCCGCTCGATGCAGGAACTTCGCCGCGGCGATCTGGCAGCGATAGCAGCGAACTCGCTCGTGATCCGCAACCGGCAGCTCATGATCAACCTTTCGGGCTATACACTGTCAACTCGGGAGCACCCTCGCCTTCTGCTCTGATCATGTGTGATATGCCGTTGCCGGGAGCGGGACAGCTTCACCAGAACCGGCGCAATCACTTAGATGGCTCGGCCCGTGGGCACGCGGCCCACGGGCGGTCACTATCATGCCTGACCCGAATTGACGGCGATGCGGCGGACGTTCTCGGCGGCAGACGCCGATTTCGGCACCGTGACGGTGAGAACGCCGTTCTTGAACGTGGCACTCGCCTTGTCCTGCTCGATACCCTTGGGAAGGCCGATGCGGCGCTCGAATCGCCCGTAGCTCCGCTCGGAATAGCCCCGGTCCTTGTCCTCGACCTCCGACTTCTTCTCGCCACGCAGCGTGAGGACGCCTTCCTCGACGATCACTTCCACGTCCTTTTCGTCGAGTCCGGGGAGTTCGGCCGTGACTCGGATTTCCTTGTCGGTTTCGGCAAGCTCGACGCTCGGGGTGAGGAGCCCTCGCTCGACGCCGGCGAGCGCCGGCACACCGAAGCCGCGGAAGACATCCTCGAACAGGCGGTTCACTTCCCGGTGCAGCGAGAGCACCGGGTCGCTCGCAGCGCCCGCAGCGCTGACCTGAGCAGGAACCTTGTTCTCCTGACGGCTCCAGGGGATCAGATCACGAATGGACATGGCATCTAACTCCTTCTTCGAACAGCGTCATCGCGGAGCCGCCGACATGCCTGGCACGCTGACTAGAAGCTGGGTGGCCGGTCGCCTCAGGCTGAGCGCGCCGGCGCGTGATTGCGCCGTTTCGCCGGCTAAGGCACAAAACTCTCCACGCTACTTTGGTTCTTCCAGTCATTCCGCCGAGGCGGCCGGTGGCAAGCTTCATCGGTAAGCGCTCCGGGCCGGCTAGCACTGATTTAGCTCAGCCCCCGATTGGCGCCGGTCGCGATATGCTCCGGCATTGTATGGCGACCGAAGCCTGGCATCCGGCGACCGAAGGAGTGGTCATGGACATCACGACTGTGTTGAGCAGCCCGGCCGATCGGGTCGTTCGCCAACCCGACATGCTGATGCGTGGAATGGCGCACGACCTCGACAATATGCTGGCGGTGATCGCCTCCGGTCTGGTCTCGATCGAGCGCGGAGCGGATCAGCAGCAGCTGGCGCGCCTCGTAGCCGGAATGAAGCACGCGATCCGGAATGCCGCCGCCCTGGCCGACGATATCGCGGAGCTCAGCACCGATCGCGGCGTGACGGCCAAGCGGGTTTCGGTTGAAGCGCTGATCCGCGGGCTGGAGGCGCGGGCCCGCACCATTCTGGGAGACGGCGTGGACTTTCGGACAGAGATCGCGCGTGACCTCTGGCCGGTCGGCGTCCTCCCCAATTATCTCCAGTTTGCGCTCTTCAATCTCCTGGCTAACGCCGCCGACGCGATGCCAAAAGGTGGCGTGCTGGTCCTACGGGCCTTCAACACGTTCCGAAGCACGGCGAGCCATGCAGGCGCAGCGGGCGACTTCGTTCGGCTTGAAATGATCGATTCCGGCGAAGGCATCGCGCCGGACGCTCTGACCCGCGTTTTCGATCCGTTCTTCACGACGCGGCAGTCGCTCAAGAGAACCGGGCTCGGGTTGGGCCAGGTCCGACGCTTCGCGACCCAATTTGGCGGTGATATCGCGGTCGAGAGCGACCAAGGCGCCGGAACCCGAGTCATCCTGCACCTGCCGCGAGCAGCGCCGGGCAGGTCCTGACCCGATACCACCGCGAAAGAACGCGGCGCCCTTCCCGTCTCAGCCGCGCTGCGGCCGCGTGTCACGAGTCCTGCCGCGCCTGCCATGGTCAGGCTATCAGGCGGTTCCACGACCCATACTGCGCTGACACCTCGCCTCTCCGGATGGCGAGACCGATCAACGCAAGGCCTAGCAGCACATTATATGCCGCATGCAGAGTCTCTGCGCCGAAAGCGAATGGCGTGACACAGAGCGCCGCGCCAATGGGGATGAGCAGGAAGCGGACGGAGCGTGCGACCTCGGCGGCGGCTACCGAGATCACGGTCAGCGCGAGTGATCCGAGCAGATGATCCCAATCCGCGATCGGCGGCGTCGCGCCGAACGTGACCCGCGTGAACAAGAGCGATGCCGCCAGCGCGGCCGCAATGGCCAGGTTCCAGGGCAGGCTCACGCCACCGATCGCCACGTCCTTCATGATCGCGCGGGCCGGTCGGTCGAACTCGTCAGGCACATCACCGGCCCCGCCCTCGTCCGTGTCTCCGAACAGGAAGACCCGAAGCACATTCTTGCCTGCCCGTGCACGGCGGCGAAGGAACTGGCCGACCGCCACCAGTTCGTCCAGCGAGTAGGGTATCTGAATCAGCATCGCCGCGGCGCCGATCAGCGCCAGCGTGCTCCAGGTGCCGATCCAGATCGGCTGGATGATGATGAAGAAGATCGAGACAATCCCGAGCGGGGCGATCATCAGTCCGAACAGAAGCACGAGCCACGGCATGGTCCGCCAGCGCGCGCGCGACCCGACGATCCCCGTGAGGATCTCGAGGCCGTAGGTGTAGCCGCCGAGCGCGGCATCGGAAACAGGCCATGCTTCCGAGACTTCGCTGGTGATGATCTCCTCGGTGCCGTTGCGCGGGTCTTCGACGCTTCCCTGAAAGAAGGGCTCCCAGACGTCGGACACATAGCCGAGCTGATATGCCGCGAGGTAACGGGAGACATAGAGGCCGATCAGTGCAAGGGCGATGATCGGGATGCGCTGGGTCCAGCTCGAGGGATTATACGTCCACCCCTGAGGCACCTGCGGACCGGTCACTCGCGCCAGGGGTGACGGCCCCACTTCGGGCTTTGTCCCGACGGCAAAACCGAAGATCAACATACCCACCAGCGTGTCAGAAAGATATGCTGTTGGATTGTCGGTCCAAAAGACAAACGGCGCTGCCATCACGACAGCGCCTATCGCGGCCGATATCCATCGCGCCCAGGGCGCGTGCCAGCTCAGCGACAGCGATGCGAAGACGATCAGCAGCACCCCGGAGACGATCTCGGTCCAGCGGAGCAGAGGCTCGACCACGCCGATCAGCGGCGGCTGAGTGAGCAACCAGGTTCCGAGCATGAGGTTCACGAAATGCGCCCAGCGCGTCTCGGAATGCTCCCTCCGGTAGCGCTCGTCGCTCGCCCGCCTGACCTCCTCAGGATGTTTGCCCAGCGCGGCGGCCTCGGCGAGATCGTGCGGCGGCCGGAGACCATTTCTCTTGTACCAAGCCAGAGGATCGCGCTTCAGCGCCGCGATCATCTTCGGGAGCTCATCCTTGAGGCGATGATGGGGTCGCCAGCCCAGCAGTTTCTCGGCGCGGCCGATATCCAGCGCATAATGGTCGTCCGCAAGCCGGATCATGAAGGGCTTGATGAACGGCTTCTCACCCTCGTCGATTGCGTCGGGGACGACGGGCTCGAGCTTATCCTGAGCCCAGACACCGACTGCCGCCACCGGCTTTGGTACTCGCAACGTCGGCCAGTCCTCGATGCCGTGGATGAGATATCCGATCTCGTCTTGCAGCGCATCATACCCCAGCGCTTCGGGCTCGCCGATCAGGATCTCCGCATCGGGCGGCAGCGTGTCCCGGCGTTGAACGGCGAGACGGACCGCTTCGACAAGATCCTCTCGATGGACCATGGACTGGCCCACCAGCGGCGAGCCCGAGTAGAAGAAGCTCTCGAATTCGCGTTCGTAGATCCGGGCTATCTGATTGGAGAGCGTGGGGACCGCAGACTCCTCATCGTACACGCCGGCGAAGCGCAAGATCGCGTATGGGATGGAGCCGTGTTCTTCGCGGATTACCTCTTCGGCCAGCGCCTTCGACTTCGGATAGGCCCAACGGGGATCGATCGGCCAGCTCTCGTCGATTTGTTCGCCAGGCGCACACGGCGCATGCACGAGCATCGTGCTTGAATAGACGAACTGTTCGACTTCGAAGTTCTGCAACGCTCGCAGGAGCCGGCGCGTGCCCTCTACATTGACCGACCGGTAGAGCGGATGTTCCTTGCCCGTGAAGTCGAAGTAGGCAGCGAGGTGGATCACCGACGCCACGCGTCCACCATGGCTCGCGCGGATCTGCGCCAGGGCATCGAGCACAGATTGGTCCGAAGCAAGATCGACCTTGATCACCGGGAAGGTCAGCGCCTCTGCTTTGAGATCAAGGCCGACGATCCGGTAATCCGCCGAAAGCACAGCCGCGACCGAACGTCCAAGATTGCCCGTTGCGCCGGTGATGATGACAAGTGGCTTATCCATGTGTGCTCACCCCGATCTGTCTCGTGTTGGCCTCGCGGAAACGCCGACCTGATCCCAACCGCGACGCCGGCGCATGGCGCGAGCACATCTTCCGCACGAGCTGAGCTTCGGGGCGACGCAAGGCGCCGAGCCCGAGCGCCCTCCTAGTCACTTCAGCCGTCATGCACGGCGACACGCGCTACGCCATTCGACCCTTCGTCTGGGCATCACCTGGTTCCGGAAAGTCCGGCGCGCAGCTCATACCTTAACTTTCCTCGAGCTCGTCCTGAGCTATGTCAGGGCCACGCCACCTTGTCGGTGGGAAGCTCGCTCCTTCCAGGAGGTGATTATGTGCGAGCTGATCTCAACGGGCGCGGCTGGCGTTATCCGGAAGCGGCAGCAGCGGTTCGTGTACGAGGACGCCGACCCGCCGGCATGAGGCGGCACCGTGCGCAACGCGCCAAGTGGTCTCCCAGCCCAGCATGCTGATCGATCAGACGCCCGTGGACCGAACCGAGCCGATCGCCTCCCACACGACTTTAGCCTCTCTGGACCTCGACACAGAATGGGTCGGGAGGCACGCTCCGCCCAGGGCGTCCACCACGCGGCCGCGATTCCGGGATCGGATCACTTCGCGCACCACGGCTTCCTCATCGCCAAAGGCGATGAGGTGAACCTGGGCGTCGCTCTCGAGTGGCTGGCCGTCGCAGCGCCTTGGGCGATCCGTGTCGGCGCGCTGATCGTTGTTCCCTTCCGCCGGTCGCCGGCTGCGACGCAAAGCTGGCTGCTCCTCTTCTTCGTGGCGCCGTGGCTCGGCCTCGTCCTTTATCTGGCGATCGGCCGGCCATTCCACCCCCGGTGGCGTCGAGAACGTGTCGCCCAACTCTGGCCGATCATCGACCGGGCAGTTTCCTGCATCGACCGGGTCGCCCGCCCGGCCGAGCTGCCGCTCGCCCAAGCTTCAGCGGCTTCCCTCGTGAGCGGGATCGGCCGCATGCCGCTCTTACAAGGCAATGAGGTCGACTTCCTGACGGACTACGACGCAACGATCAATCTCCTCGTTGAGGACATCGGGCACGCCAACGACCATGTCCACCTTCTCTTCTACATCTTCGCCACGGACGCCACCGGCCACAAGGTGATCGCTGCGCTGCGACAGGCCGCGCTGCGCGGCGTCAGGTGCAGGGTGCTCGTCGATGCGATCGGATCGCGCACGTGGGCCGCCCGCATCGAGCGGGAGCTGCGGCCCGCAGGCGTCGAAGTTCACGAGATCCTGCCGATTCGGGTACTTGGCCGCACAACGCGCTTCGACCTACGCAATCACCGCAAGATCGCCGTAATCGACGGACGCATCGGTTACACCGGCTCGCAGAACATCATCGACGCCGATCATGGATGGGGCTGGCCAAACCGGGAGGTAATGGCCCGGGTTCGAGGGCCGGTTGTCGGCGAATTGCAGGCGGTCTTCGTGGCGGACTGGTTCCTCGAGACGGAGAAGGAGCTCGCCGACGGGCATCTCTACCCTCCGGCGAACGATGCCGGCAGCAGCCTCGGGCAAGTTCTGCCGAGTGGGCCCGATCTCGAGCACGGGGGCATCGACGAGCTTTTCGTTGCGCTGATTCACTCGGCTCGAGAGCGTGTCCTGATTTCCACTCCCTACTTCGTCCCGAGCGAGCCCCTCCTGCAAGCGTTGCAGGTGGCGATCCTCAAGGGAGCCGAGGTCCATCTGCTCTTGTCCGGCCGCTCAGATCATCCCCTAGTTCACCTCGCCCAGCAGTCCTATTATTCCGAGCTGCTCGCCGCAGGAGCAAGAATCCATCTTTTTCAGCCGGGCTTTCTCCACGCCAAGCATATGAGCATCGACGAGACCGTCGCCGTCGTCGGGTCGAGCAATGTCGACATGCGCTCGTTCGCGCTCAATTCCGAGATCAGCCTCGTACTCTATGATCGGGACGCTACGCTCGCCTTGCGGCGCATCGAGGACGCGCGCCTCGAGCAAAGCATCCGGCTGATGCCGAGCGACTGGGAGTCGCGCAATCTCGTGCGCAAGTGCGCGGAGAATGTCGCGCGACTGTTCAGTCCTTTACTGTGAGCTCACATCAACTCGGTCGGGGCAAACCGAGACCTCTATTCCGGCAGAACGACTATGCACCATAACGCTCCGCTCATCACCACGATCGTCGCCGGCCTCGTTGTCGCTTTCATTGCTGGAACGCTCGCTCACCGGCTGAAGATATCGCCGATCGCCGGCTATCTGCTGGCGGGTCTCGCAGTCGGACCCTCCACGCCCGGCTTCGCTGCTGATCCCGAGCTCGCCGCCCAGCTCGCCGAGATCGGAGTGATCCTCCTGATGTTCGGCGTCGGCCTGCACTTCTCGTTGCGAGACCTGCTTTCGGTGAAGAACGTGGCCATACCCGGGGCCCTGATCCAAATCACTGTCGCAACGCTTCTCGGAATGGGGCTGGCGTGGACGCTGGGTTGGAGCATGGGCGAGGGCTTCGTCTTCGGCCTCGCGCTATCCGTCGCGAGCACCGTCGTCCTGGTCCGGGCACTACAGGTCCACAACCTGGTGCAAACCGACAGAGGCCGCATCGCCGTCGGATGGCTCGTCGTCGAGGACCTCGTGATGGTTCTGGCGCTGGTGCTGCTGCCCTCCGTCGCGGCCATCCTCAATGGCACGGCGGCGAACGCCGGCGCAGCTGCCGCGAGCGCCGTCGCGAGCACCTTCTTGAAGGTGGCGGGCTTCATCGCAGTCATGCTTCTGGTGGGCCGGCGCGCCATGCCTGCAGTGCTGCACTGGGTCGCAGACACGGGCTCCCGCGAGCTGTTCCGCCTCGCGGTGCTCGCCATTGCATTAGGAGTTGCCTTCGGCGCCGCGTTCCTTTTCGACGTCTCGTTTGCTCTCGGTGCATTCTTCGCGGGCATGATTCTCGGCGAGACGCAGCTCAGTCGGTTGGCAACCGAGGAAATTTTGCCCTTCCGCGACGCCTTCGCCGTCTTGTTCTTCGTTTCCGCGGGGATGCTGTTCGACCCAGCCGTCGTTGTCGAACAACCGGCGGCCCTGCTCGCCACCCTCGCCATCATCCTAGTGGGCAAGTCGGCCGCAGCCTATGCGATCGTGCGCTCGTTCCGCTATCCGGACCAGACCGCGCTCACGATCTCGGCAAGCCTGGCGCAGATCGGCGAGTTTTCGTTCATCCTCGCCGGCCTTGGCGTCAGCTACGGGATTCTCCCGCCTGACGGCCGGGATCTCATCCTTGCCGCCGCTATCATCTCGATCTTCCTCAACCCGCTTCTATTCTCATTCGCGACCAGTAGAGGCACGCTCTCCCTCCGCACCATCGTGGCCGCGCGCGGATCGTCGGAAAGTCAGGAAAGCGAGCAGAGCCCACCCCCGGGCCATGTTGTACTCGTGGGCTTTGGCCGCGTGGGGCGGATCATCGCCGACATCCTCGGAGCGTCGGGTTACGCGCTGACGGTGATCGAGGACCGAAGAGATGCGGCAAAAGCAGCAGAATCGTCCGGCCTCCGGGCCATTTTCGGCAACGCCACCGAGGTTTCCGCGCTCAAGCAAGCCGACATCGCAAGCGCATCGAAGCTGCTGATCGCGATCCCGGAAGGGTTCGAAGCCGCTATCATCGCGAAGCGCGCGCGTGGGCTGAACCCGGATCTACGCATCATCGCCCGTGCGCACTCTGAACCGGAGGTCGAGCAGCTGCAGGCAATGGGGGCCGACGAGATCGTGATGGCGGAAAGGGAAGCCGCCGCGCGGATGGCGGCGCTGGCGTGCGAAGCGGGAGAGGAGGAGGGCGAAGGGCTGGTCCGTATGGCGGACAGCTGAACGGCGATCGTCGTCTATTCCTTAGCCAGGTCCTGGGACGATCCACGAGTCTGACCGTCCGGAGTGCATACCCCAGCCGGTTCAGTGGGACATCAGGATCGGCAGGTCGGCCGCAGCGAGGATTGTTCGTGTGACGCCACCCAGGATGAACTCGCGAAATTGCGAATGGCCGTAGGCGCCCATCACCAGGATGCCCGCCCCTGAGCGCCGGCAAAACTCGAGGAGCTGCGTCCCGGCATTCGCGCCTTCCGCATGGTGCTCGATCATCTCGGGCTGGATGCCGTGAGCCTTTAGATGCCGTTCGAGGGAAGCTTGCAGATCTGCCTTCAGCGACTTTTCCCCAGTGATCGTCACCACTTTGACCGACTTGGCGAGGACGCAGATCGGAAGCGCGTCCGCCACCGCTCTGGCGGCGGCACGGCCACCATCCCATCCGATCACGACCGCATCGAGGCCGAGTAACGGCAATCCATCTTGGGCGGGAAGCAGCAGCACCGGCCGGCCGGCATCGAACACAAGATCTTCTGCGATGGCCTCGGAAGCGCCGAAGCTCGGAACGATGGTAAGGTCGAAGACCCTTGAATGCGGCGCGATCTGCAAGGCGCTCACCAGGGCCTTGCAGTGAACGGGTAACAGCTCTCCCTGTGAAGCAGGCGGAACAATCGCGCGGAATCGCTCCTCGACATGCCGGCAATTCTCGCTGCTCTTCGCGTTCTCGCCGGCGATGATTGCGCTGGCACCCACGAGCCGATCAGCGAGGAAGTTGGAGACCGGCGGAAGCTCCACCTGGCAGATCACTCCCGAGAGCCGCGCGTCGAACCTGTTCGCCAACGCCGCCGCCGCCTCAATGAAAGGATCCGGCGTCGGCTTGGGGTAAGTCGTCAGCTGAAGCAAGAGGTCGCGATACACCATCGAGAAGCTCCTTTAGCAGGACATACAGGCTGAGGACCTGCGATGAGTCATACTGGTCGCAGCGCTCGAAGTTCGGGATTGAGCCTGACACGGATCGCCCGAACGCGAGCGAGCGCTTCTGCCGGAGGGACCCCAAGCGCGATGAACGTCTGAGCCGCCAGGCCAAGTCCTGCAGCCTGGCTCTCTGGGAAAATGTGGGTGGCGCCCGCCTTCACGAGTGGCCTGAGCCCCCGGTCGTCCCTGGTGCTGACGAGGACGGGGACCGCAGGGTTGAGCTGCCGCACATGCCGGACAAGCTCCTCCAGCCGAGCCTCGCTGTTCAGAAGGCAGACCACGGCTCCCGCGTCCTCAACGCCGGCAGCTTCCAGGACACCGTAGCGGGTGGCGTCACCGAAGATGACCGGATGTCCCTCGCGCTGCGCGATCCGAAGCCGATCCACGTCTCGCTCGATCGCGATGTAGGGAACGCCGCTGGCTTTCAGCACCTTACCAACGAGGCGCCCCACAGGCCCACAGCCTGCCAGGACGACGTGGTTCCGCAGATTTCCTTGCGCCCCCCCGATCATCCCTCCGGGATCACCCGCGATCTCAGGCGCAGCGATGACCTCGGTCACGATGCGCCGATTGAACTGGATCAGGAAAGGGGCGAGGAAAATGCTGACCGCGGTTCCGGCCATTGCAGGTTGCGCCACCTCCTCGGGCAGCAGGCCGCCGCCAATCGCCTGCATCAGGATGAGCAGCGAGATCTCGCCACCATGGGCAAGGATGAGGGCTGTCCGCAACGCCGAGCTGCGCTCGGCGCCGCTTAGCCGCACGAGGGCGAAGACGATAGCGAACTTCACAAGGACGAGCACGAGCAGCGCACCGGTCGTGGCCACAGGTTCGGTGATAACGATGGACCAGTCCACGCTCATGCCGATCGTGAGGAAGAAGAGGCCGAGGAAAATGTCGCGTAGCGGACGGAGCTCGTCTGCGAGGTGATGGCGATAGTTGCTCTCGGCGACGACCATGCCGACGATGAAGGCGGCAACCGCCAGCGAAAGCCCGATCGACTCCGCAATCAGCGCGACGCCCGCCACGAGCCCGAGTCCGGCCAGCATCAGCGGCTCGTTCGAGCGTGATCGGGCGACCCAGTCAAAAATCCGGCCGATCGTCCGGCGGGCGAAGAGGGCCGCCCCGGCAAAGATGACGACAGCGGCGCCAAGACGCAGCAGCAAAGGAGCGAGGTCGTGCTCAGCACCCGAGGCCATCGCACCGACGAGCAGCAGCGCCGGCAGTGCGGCCAGATCCTGAAACAGCAGGATCCCGGTCGTCGTGATGCCGTGGGCCGTTGTGACTTCCTCCTGATCGAGCAGCTGCTTGTGGATGATCGCGCTCGACGAATGCGCCAGCGCAAATCCCAGTATCAGCGATGCGGTCAGGGAGAGCCCTGCCAGGAGAGCTGCGCCTGCAACCAACGAAGCAGTCACGCTCACCTGAAGCAGGCCAACCACGAAGACCAAACGCCGCGCGGCGACGATGCGGGGCCAGGAGAACTCGAAGCCGATGACGAACATCAGCGCGGCGATGCCGAGCTCGCCCAGGAAACGGGTGCCCTCGTTCGCGGCGACCAGATGCAGCCCGTATGGGCCGACGAGCGCACCCGCAAAAAGATAACCGGCGATCGACGAAAGCCGCAACTTCGTGAAGAGGGCGACGAACGCCAAAGACGCAAGGATGAGGATCACGGCATCGGCGAGAAGATGGTGAAGCATGGCTCGTACACCTCTCGCCTGATCAAACCGCTTTCGGGCTCGCGAAGATCGAAGAGTCGCGAGAATCCTCTAGAGGGTCCATCCGGGCGGATCGCTCGCCGGAAACGATTCGATGATCGCCTCGTCGACAGCGTCCAGATCGTCGGCCCCCGCTTCTTCCTCGATCATATCCTCGCCGGCCTCTGTTTCCGGCTTTTCGTCTTCGGCACGTTCGTCCCGCGCCTTGGGAGTCGGCATCGTCTTTCTCCTTCAGCAAAGCCGCGCCGCGACTAGGGGGCGGGCCGTTCAACTGGGTATTCTCTCCATCGTGCGAGAAGGAGAACTGATTCAGATCAGCCAGTGGATGTTTTGCGGTGTGGGGATGCACCGAGCGGCTCTCGCCGCCCGGTGCTTTTCGCGGGCGCCTCCAGGAGAGCACCGGCTCCCGCGGCAATCGGCGGATTCAGGCCCGCCGAAGCTTGAAGCCAAGCCCCAGAAGGACCACGCCGGCGAAGATCGCGTAGGAGCCGATCACCCACGCGGCCGAAGGCAAGGTCGTGAGGGGATCGAGGACCAGCAGGATGATGATCACGATCCCGAGAACGACGGAGAGGGCACCTGAGAGCCCCATCAACCACTCGCCGCTGATCTCCTTGCGCAGGCTCGTTGCTGCGACAATCTCGAGGGTGCCGGTCACAATCGCCCAGATCGCCAGCATGACAAGCGTGACGAGAGCGTAGCCAACGGTCATGACCTCGGGCATCAGCACGAACAGGACCGCAGTCGCGATGCCGATGATCCCGCGGATCACGTAGGCCCACCAGCGCTCCTCCTTACGCCGGGCGCCGCGCACCGCCACGACCATGGAAAGGATTCCATCGGCACCGGCATAGGCGGCGAATACCATCGCAAAGGCGAACAGGGCGCTGAGCGGGAACAGGAAGGATACCACGCCAAGCGCGAGCGCGAGGACACCGCGAAAGACGATCCATCCCCAGTTGCGGCGCAGTGTCCCCAACATCGGCTGGCTGACCGCTTCGGGCTCGTCGGAAACGGCGTTGATCTTAACTCGAACCACGAAAGCCTCCCTTTTCTACCGGCCGATAGGACGGCGACGCGACGTCGCTATGCTCGCTGACGCTCCCCGATCAGGTTCAGCAGCAGCTGGAACAGGTTGATGAGATCCAGATAAAGGGACAGCGCCCCCATCACGGCCAGCTTCTCGCCGGATTCAGTGCCCGCATAGGCGAAGTATTGGCTCTTCAATCGCTGGCTGTCCCAGGCGGTCAGGCCGGTGAACACCAGCACGCCGATGATTGAAACGGCGAACTGCAGCGTGTCGGACGCGAGGAACAGGTTGATCAAGCTCGCAATGACGACGCCGACAAGCCCGACCATGAGGAAGGTCGACCAGCGCGAGAGGTCGACATTGGTCGTATAGCCCCACAGGCACATCGTCGCGAACAGGGCGGCGGCCGAGAAGAACGCCAGCGCGATGCTGGTGCCGGTGAACACCAGGAAGACGCTGGCCAGCGACAGTCCCATGATGGCCGCGAATGAATAGAAAGCGATCCGCGCAGTGTTGGCGCTCATCTGCTCGACGCGGAAGGAGAAGAACAGGACAAAGGCGAGCGGCGCCAGAATCACGACCCATTTGAGGGGCGTGTTGAAGATCGGTTGATAGAGAGCTGGCGTGCTGGCGACGAGGAAGGCGACGAGCCCGGTAAGAACCAGTCCCAGGGCCATCGTGCGATAGATGCCAAGCATGTAACGGCGAAGACCGGCGTCGTAAGAGACCGCACGCCCCGAGGCGTCGTGCAAATCCGCGCCGGAGCTTTCAATTGGCGTGTTCATCTGCAAATCTCCAACGGATGGTGCAGCGATCGAGGAAGCACGTGCGGGTCCGGCCTTGCGCCTTCCGACACGGTCCGGGAGCAGTTCGCGGCGTTCCGGACCTATGAAGGCTCGTCGAGCGCTGCACAGCGCCCGCGTCCACGATCGGCAGGGGCCATCGCGTCACCCACCTTTGGAGCACTGAACCAAGCGAGATCACGGGCTGTCCGTCCTTGCCGAAGTCTTGCGGTCCTCTTGAGCAGTCCCGTAGCGAATCGGCCGCAATCGCCCGCTGATCTACATCACCTCGTCGCCGCGACTCTCGAGGCAATGTCCGCTCGTGCGCTGCGCGAACGTGCATGCGCATTGGCACTCACATGGGTGAAGTGCCAGGAACGTGCGGCAGATCTCTTGATGGTCGAAAGTCGTCTTCCTAACTCTGCCGAAACCGACCGTTCCCCGCGAACGGGAGGGTCATCACATCATGATCTGCTTTGGAGGTTATGCATGCATTTCCGTCCCCTGCACGACCGTGTCGCCGTGCGTCGCATCGAAGCCGAGGAAAAGACGGCCGGCGGCATCATCATCCCCGACACTGCCAAGGAGAAGCCTCAGGAGGGCGAGGTCGTCGCCGTCGGGCCCGGCGCCCGCGACGAGACCGGCAAGCTCGTCGAGCTGTCCGTCAAGGCCGGCGATCGCGTCCTTTTCGGCAAATGGTCCGGCAGCGAGGTCAAGATCGACGGTGAGGAACTGCTCATCATGAAAGAGAGCGACATCCTCGGGATCGTCGAGACCGAAGCGTCGTCGAAATAGGGCGGCGTACCCACAGAAATCCACGCGAACATAGGAGGAAACGATACAATGGCTGCAAAGGAAGTCCGTTTCTCGACCGACGCGCGTGACCGCATGCTGCGGGGCGTGGACACGCTCGCAGACGCGGTCAAGGTGACCCTGGGACCTAAGGGCCGCAACGTCGTGATCGACAAGAGCTTCGGCGCGCCGCGCATCACCAAGGACGGCGTCACCGTCGCCAAGGAAATCGAGCTCAAGGACAAGTTCGAGAACATGGGCGCGCAACTGATCCGAGAGGTCGCGTCCAAGACCAATGATCTCGCCGGCGACGGGACCACGACCGCGACCGTGCTCGCCCAGGCGATCGTCCGCGAGGGCGCCAAGGCAGTCGCCGCCGGCATGAACCCGATGGACCTGAAGCGCGGCATCGATCTCGCCGTCGGAGCCGTCGTCGACGATCTCAAGGCGCATGCGCGCAGGATCAGCGCGAACAGCGAAATCGCCCAGGTCGCCACGATCTCCGCAAACGGAGACACCGAGGTCGGCCAGATCCTTGCCGAGGCGATGGAAAAGGTCGGCAACGAAGGTGTCATCACCGTCGAGGAGGCAAAGAGCCTCGCGACCGAACTCGAAGTCGTGGAGGGCATGCAGTTCGACCGCGGCTACCTCTCGCCCTATTTCATCACCAACCCCGAGAAGCTGCGGGTCGAACTGGAAGATCCGTACATCCTGATCCACGAGAAGAAGCTCTCGAACCTGCAGGCGCTGGTGCCCCTACTCGAAAAGGTGATCCAGTCGGGCCGCCCGCTCCTGATCATCGCCGAAGACGTCGAGGGCGATGCGCTGGCTACCCTGGTCGTCAACAAGCTGCGCGGCGGGCTTCAAGTCGCGGCCGTGAAGGCGCCGGGCTTCGGTGATCGGCGCAAGGCGATGCTCGAGGACATCGCCGTCCTCACCGGCGGCAATGTCGTCAGTGAGGACCTCGGCATCAAGCTCGAGAACGTCACCGTCAATATGCTCGGTCGCGCCAAGAAGGTGGTAATCGACAAGGACGACACGACGATCATCGACGGCGCCGGCCAGAAGTCGGACATCGACGGCCGCGCCGCGCAGATCCGCCAGCAGATCGAGACGACCACCTCCGACTATGATCGCGAGAAGCTGCAGGAGCGGCTCGCCAAGCTCGCCGGCGGCGTCGCGGTGATTCGCGTCGGCGGCGCCACTGAAGTTGAAGTGAAGGAGAAGAAGGACCGGGTGGACGATGCGCTTCACGCCACGCGCGCCGCGGTCGAGGAGGGCATCCTGCCCGGGGGCGGCATCCCGTTGCTGCGCGCGGTCAAAGCGCTGGAAAGCCTCTCCGCGGCCAACGACGACCAGAAGGCCGGGATCGAGATCGTCCGCCGCGCCCTGAAGGCGCCGGCGCGCCAGATCGTCGACAATGCCGGCGAGGACGGCGCCTACGTGGTCGGGAAGCTCGGCGAGGGATCGGACTACAACTGGGGCTTCAACGCTGCCACAGGCGAGTATGAAGATCTCGTCCGGGCCGGCGTGATCGACCCTGCCAAGGTCGTGCGCACCGCTCTTCAGGATGCGGCGTCGGTATCCGGACTGCTGATCACCACCGAGGCGCTCGTCGCGGAGCTGCCGAAGGACGACAGGCCGGCGCCGGTTCCCGCGATGGACTATTGAAGGATTGGGGGCCGCAAGGCCCCCATCCGAACACCGAGTGCCTTCCGTCTAGGCGGTGTCACCGCTCGCGCTCGCCGCCGCCCGGATCTCGGCCAGTTTCGCGGCCAGTTCGTCCTGCCGAAAGGGCTTCATGAGGCGCGGAAAGTCCGGAGTGATCTCGCTGCTCTCGGCATAGCCCGAGACGATCAGGACGGGTGTGCGCGCGCGCAGCGCGCGGCCGAGGGCAACGCCCGACATCCCTGTCATCAGATGATCGGTGACCACGACGCTCGGGTTCATGCCGCTGTTCACCAGCTCCAGCGCGTCCTCCGCCGATTTCGCCTCGGTCACCTCATAGCCGATCGCGGAGAGCATCTGGCTGATGCTCGAGCGGACGAGATCGTCATCGTCGACAAGAAGGGCGGTTCCCTCCTGGGGCAGCGTTCCCTCGATCTTTGGCGCCGCGCGCTGCGGGGTCTCCGTCGACACGGGAAGGAGAATCTCCACCCGGGTCCCTGCATCGGGAGCGGTCGTGATCGTGAGGGTTCCGCCGAGTTGCCGCGCAAGGCCATGCGCCATCGAAAGGCCAAGCCCTGTCCCCTTGCCCAGCCCCTTGGTCGAAAAGAACGGCTCGACGGCTCGCTTGGCCGTCTCCTCATCCATACCGATCCCGGTATCCGAGACCGCGAGGCTGATATAGCTGCCGGCGCTCAGGCCCTCATCATTTTCCGCGCTGAGATGCCGCTCGGATGCCGAGATGCGGAGCGTGCCCCCTTCGGGCATCGCGTCCCTCGCGTTCACGCAAAGGTTGAGGAGCGCCATCTCGACCTGGTTGTGATCGGCGCGTGCGGAAGGCAGCCCTTCCGGCATCTCGATCACCAAGCTGATTCTCGGCCCGATCGTCGATCCGACCAGTTCGGCCATGCCGCGCACCAGCGTGCCGATATCGATCGCGCGGAGCTGCAACGGCTGCTGCCGCGCGAAAGCCAGCAAGCGTTGGACGAGCGCCCTCGCCCGCTCGGCCGATTGCATGGCACCCTCGACAAGGCGGCGCTGGCGCTCCGTGCCAAGTCCGCTGCGGCTCAGGATGTCCAACGCGCCCACGATCGGCGTCAGCAGGTTGTTGAAGTCGTGCGCGACGCCGCCGGTAAGCTGACCCATCGCCTCGAGCTTCTGCGCCTGACGTAGCGCCTCTTCGGCCCGCTTGCGGTCAGTGATGTCGAGCGCTTCGACGATAAGTGCCAGCGTATCGCCTTGAGGACCCCGCATCGGCCGCATGCCCACGTCGAACGAGCGCGGGCCGATCGGAAGACGGATGGTCAATTCTCTTTGCAGGGTCACGCCCGCTGCGACCCGCAGGACACCAGCCTTCACGATGTTGTGGAGGTCGGGGGAATGCGCAAACCACGGGGTCTCCCAAAGAGGCCTGCCGACCACATCCTCGAGCCGCGCCTCGACTCCCGCCAACGCGGTGGCGTTCGCGTCCAGGACGGTCCCATCGAGGTCGATGAGCAGCTGATACTGGTTGTTGGTCTGGAAGATCGCCCGCATCCGCGCTTCGCCCAACCTTAGCTCGGCGGTCCGCTCCTCGACCTTGCGTTCGAGGGAGCCGGCGAGGCTACGCAGTTCCTCGAGGCGTGCGCGTGCTTCATATTGCCGGCGGCGGGCGCGCAGCGCCGCGCGCGCCAGGCTCATGAGGGTAGTCGGATGAAAGGGGCGTTCGAGGAAGCTGACGTTCCCGAGCCGCTCCAGCAAGCGGGCAGCCTCGGGGTTGCGTTCGAGCCCGCTGCCTCGGTGCACGAGCAGCACGAGCGGAAAGTCGGACCATTCAGGCTGGTCCGCGATCCATGCCTGCAGCGAGCCGGTGTCGACACCGATCAGCGCCTCCGAGGTAACGACCGCGAGCCCTGCGCCTGCGCGGATCTCCTCGACCAGCCGTTCGACCGAGGGACATTCGAGCGCGATGATGCCGGCGTTCGCCAGAACGGTTGCGGCGACGTCTGCATCCCGGCCGAAAGGCGCGAGTATCAGCCCGCGCTCGGAAAGCTCGGGCATCAATGGCGTTCTTCGATCAGCTCAGGTGCATCCCCGAAGAGGCTGCGCACGCCCCGCGCCATTCCCTGGAACGAGACCAGCGCTTCGCCGATCCGGACCCCGTCGGCGCCAATGCTGTATTCGCGGATGGTGTCTTCATGCGCACCGGTTCGCTTTTTCACGACCGAAATCGCGCGGCGGAGACGGCCGCGGGTCTCGAAGTAGCGCAGCAGGATCACCGTGTCGGCAAGATAGGTGACGTCGACGGGGGTTCGCGTATCGCCCACCAGCCCATGCTGCGCGATGGTCACGAACGTCGTCGCACCCTGCCGGTTCAGATACTGCAGCAGCTCGTGCATGTGCAGCACCAGGGCGTTCTCGCCCGGCATCGCGGCCTGGTAACCATTGAGGCTATCCACCACCACGGTCCTCGCGCCATTCTCCTCGACGCATTTCCGGACCCGCGCTGAAAGCTCTCCGGGGGTCAGCTCGGCGGCGTCGATCTGCTCGACCTGCAAGGCACCGGCGTCCATCATCGCGATGATGTCGATTCCAAGCCCTCTTGCGCGTTCGGCAAGGAGCCCGACCTCCTCGTCGAACACGAACAACGCCGCCTTCTCTCCTTTCTTCACGGCCGCGGCGACGAACGTCAGCACGAGCAGAGACTTCCCCGTTCCTGCAGGGCCCAGGATCAGCACGCTCGATCCACGCTCCAGACCACCCCCCGTCAGCGCGTCCAGTTCGGCGATCTCGGTCGTGACCTTGTCGCGCTCGAAGCTGGACCGGTGCTCGGCCGAGATCAGGCGCGGAAATACGCGGGCGCCGCCTCGTTCGATGACGAAGTCGTGATAGCCGCCGCGAAAGCCTCGCCCGCGATATTTGGCGACCCTGATCCGCCGGCGCTCCGGACCGTATTCTCTTGCGAGCTCCTCCAGGCAGACCACACCATGCGCGACGCTGTGAACGGTCTTGTCTTCGGTCTCCGTCGTCATGTCGTCGAGCATCAGCACGATCGTGCCCTGGCCCGCGAAATAGTGCTTCAACGCGAGGACCTGTCGCCGGTAGCGGAGCGAGCTCTGCGACAGCAGTCTTATTTCCGAGAGGCTGTCGAGGACCAGCCGGTCGGGCTTCGATCGCGTGAAGGCTTCGAATATTCTCCGGGTCGTCTCCACCAGCTCGAGGTCCGACGAGTAGAGCAAGCTTTGCTGCTGCTTCTCGTCAACGAGGCTATCGGGGGAGATCAACTCGACGATCTCGACGCCGTCGAGCGCCCACCCGTGCGATGCGGCGGCGGCGCGCAGCTCTTCCTCGCTTTCGGAGAGCGTCAGATACAGCACCTTCTCACCGTTCCGGGCCCCTTCGAGCAGGAACTGCATCGCGACCGTGGTCTTGCCCGTTCCCGGCAGGCCCTCGAGGAGAAAGACTCTGCCGCGGCTCAACCCTCCACCGAGGATGTCATCAAGGCCCGGCACTCCCGTTCCAGCAGGCTCTTCGCTATTCACCGTACAACTTGCCCCCTCGAGCACGGGTTCCTCCGACCGTTCTGCGCGCCCCGCGCCGCCTGGCGACGTATCGCGGGGCAGGAGCGACCCTCGTTGAACATGCCGACAAAGCACCCAGCGAAGCCTGGATTGCTGCCCCACGGCGCCCCGCCAGAAAGGGTGCCGGATAAAACATGTAATCGTCGCTGAGCTATATCAGTCTGTCATGCAGGTGCCGGTCAGCGGTTACCCTGCTCGAGGAGCCTGGCGAGCTTTACCCGCCCGCCTGTTCCCCACTGCGCCGATCACCTCCCCCACAGTTTCTCGCCGCGAAGACAACCGCTCGTGGCACTTTACCCCGCCGGTAAAGTGCCACAGCTGTTCATTCCCTCCCGAGCCTCGCCGGATTGGGAAAGTGTCGGACCAGTCGTCAGAAGGCGCAGGACGGGCGGCTCACCTTGCCAAATTTTGCCAAACCCTTTATCTACGCAGCCATGAGCACGATGAACATCTCGCTGCCCGATACCCTGAAGGCTTTCGTGGACGAGCAAGTTGCCGGCCGCGGCTACGGCACGAGCAGCGAGTATGTCCGCGAGCTCATCCGCAAGGACCAGGACCGCCAGAGATTGCGCCGGCTGCTGCTCGACGGCGCTGAATCGGCCCCGGGCGCCCCAGCAGACGACACCTATTTCGAAGGACTGCGCGTGCGGGCTCGCCGCACGGCATGACCATGAAGCGGGTCGTGCCCCGCGACCAGGCCCATCGCGACGCCGAGAACGCCATCGACCACTATGCTCACGAGGCTGGGCCGGACATCGCGCTCGGCTTCGTGACCTCGCTCGAAGCAGCCTACCGCGCGATCGCGGAGCAACCGGGCATCGGCTCTCCGCGTTACGCGCACGAGCTGATGTTGCCGGGTCTGCGACATCGCCGTCTCGCCCGCTTTCCGTGGCTCGTCTTCTACGTCGAACGCGACGATCACATCGACATATGGCGCGTGCTCGACGCGCGACGCGACATCCCGACGTGGCTCGATGACCCCGACGGCCATGAGCCCACGCGCGAAGGTGCGGGCGGCTAGGCGCTTCTGGCGGCTGTGCCGGCTTGCGAGCCAGACACGCGACACCTCGATAAAAACGGACGCGCCGCGACAAGAGGGATTCACATGAGAATCGAGATGTGCTTGATTCGTTCTCATGTTCCAACCGGACTTCTTCGCCGCCGAAGGCAATGCGGAACGAGCAGCGCCGCCGGCCGCACCTGCGCTGGACCTGCCGGGCCTTCTGGATCGCTTGACGTCAGTCTGCGAGCGCCCACGCTACAGCTTCATGGTGCTAAACTTGATCGCGCAGGCTAGCGCCCAAAGCGGCTCGGCCGGCCCGTATGTCCGTGAAGGTGACCGCGAGGTGCCGGTGCGGGACTGGCTCTGCGATGCCCTGGTGCCCGTCGCCCGGCGCGACCCCCGCCGCCTTGCAATCGCCGACAAGGTACGAGCGAAGCTCGAGCAGCGCAATGAGCTTCCGTCCGACACGGCCGCCGCCGAACTGCTGATCGCGGTGGAAGTTCAAAAGCGGATCCGTCTCTCCGGCCGCACCAACGTGAGCCGCGCGGTGTCGGAACTCGTCAAGGCCGGCTTCGTGCAGCGCCACTATCGGGGCTACCGCGTCGATCATCATAACCGCGGTGCCCAGCGGCAGGCTGTCTACACGATCACCGACGAGGTGCGGCGCGCGCTCTATCCGCGGTCATGAGTTTGGCAAGGAATGACCGGCAGTCCGGAGCCGCCGCGTAGCCATCGACCGTAATCTCCATTGCTTGTGATCGAACCTCGAACCTTGTATGTTGGGTAGGTTCGGAGGTTCTCATGCTGACGCTCGATACAGCGACATTCGCGGCGACCAAGGACAATCCTGGCGGTCCGATAATGCTTCTCGTAGACGATGGCGTCGAACCCCACGGCCCGGTCACTGACACCGAAGGCAATGTTAGCAAGGCAGGCGCAGCTGCCTACCTGCTGGCATATGCTCTTCTAGCTGGCTTCGTCGGCTATTTGTTTGTCGCAATCTAGAGTACACGATTACTCACGCAGCTTCGGGTCGTTGAAGAAGCCGCGGTTGTGATCGCGGTGAACCTCCTGCTGTACGTCAACCGATCCCTGCGCGGCGTTAGTCCGAGCAGCCCGCGCCGCGCCACGATCGCTCTCAAGCCGGTCCGCGCCGGCCTCGATGATTGACTGTGCGGCCCGAGGATCGCCGCCGCCAGGGCCAGACGGAATGCCAGATGTGCCCTGTGGACGATACGAGCCCGCGATGTCCGCCGCGCTATCGATGCTCGGCCTGCTCACCTCAACGAGGTCGGGCTCTTGAAGCTTGCCGGCAATCTCCTCGCGAATGTCGTCCTGCTTCTCGCGCATCCAGCGAGCGACCATCTCCTGCCGAACGGCACGCTGGTGGTCGCTGAGATCGGTCGCCCACAGCTCCGGAGCATCCAGACCCGGATTTGAGGCCTGTTGCGTCCGGTACCACTGCGACAGATCCTGGCTCATGTTCTCGCTTAGCTGCATGCCGTGCGTTTCGGCGTAACTGGCGTCGCGGGAGAGCTGCTGCGACAATTCCTCAAGCTCCCGAGCCGTCTCCGTATACGACCGGGCGCGCGCGAGCGCCTGCTCGTGGGTGAGGGAGGAACTGGAAGTGGTCGAAGCGCGGCTGAAAACGCCCGAGCGGTCATAAGTGCCATCGGAGGACGTTGCACCCGTGCCATTGGCATGCTCGTCCCGGACCCCGCTGCTCGCGGTACTGGAACTATCAGACGAACGAGTATCTGTCGTTCCATGCCGCAAGGTGTCCTGCTGCTGACCTTGCGTTGTGAGGCTGCCGCCCACGCCTGGCAAGCGACCGAGAACTCTTCCGATGCCGCTACGCGCGCCACCGGTGCCTTGCTGACCACCGCGCAATCCGACTGATACAGAGCCTGACACCTGGTTGACAGTACCCGCCGATCGGTCATGGCCGTTGGACACAGTCAGGCTCTGGCCGGTAGACGACCGATCCTCCAACCCTTGCGAGCTGCTGCCGGTTGTTCGATCGAACTGCTCAACAGACGTGTTCGACGAGCGGCCGCTGCTCGAGTCCCAGCCTGACGAGCGCTCGCTGGACGTCCCGTGCGCACTCCGGTCAGTCTTGGTCCAGGTGAGCATCTCCTGAGCCGCATTGTCGAAAGCCTGCGATTGACGGTGCGCCTCGCTCGCCATCTCCCGCCATTCCGCGACGGTGCCAGTTGTCACGGTTGGGGTGAATGAGAGCCGCGAGATCGCGCCGCCGGTGTCGAACACTTCCTGGCCATTGCCGAAGCCGCTGATTACGGCGCCGTTGTCCTGGCGCCAGCCGACGCTCGCCGCGCCACCCATGAAGCTCGGCGCCGTCTGCCACTGGTCGGCCTGCCGCATGTTCGAGGTCGAGTTCGCCCAACTTACATTTCCGTAGGAGTAGTTGCCGGTGGTCTGCTCCAGCGCAGCAGCTTCCGCGGCATTCTGCGCCGGCGCCAGCATCGACGTCGCCTGCCCCGCGATCGACATCGCGCCCCGTGCAAGCCCGCCTGCCAGAAACGGTATGCTCATCAGCATGAAGCCGGCGATCGTCGCCGTTTCGCCGTTCACCGCACCGATGCCGGCATAGCTTCCAAGCGACATCCCTCCTGCAGCGACGCCGTTAGAGGCTGCCTCGGCCCGGGTCATGCAGATCATGTGGAGGATCACGTAGAGCGGCCCCCAGGCCGCCAGATAGAAGAACCCCATCGCGTAGCCCTTCAACGAACTCAGCCCGGTCTGGGTGAGAAGGAAGAGCGGGAAGATCACAGGGAACATCGCGAAGAAGACGACAGTCAGGACAATGTTCAGGATCGGCACCCACGCCATCGCCTGCTGCGCGATCGAATTGTAGGTGTTGCGGGCCTGAATGTCCGCGCGGGTCTGCGCGAAGGTGTCGATCGACGCCGCCCCGCTCCCGCCGGCCATCGAGTTTCGCGCCTGCATGAAGGCGTTGATGGCGGTGTTCTGCCTCATGACGCCAGTGAAATCGTCGCCCGAACCTGTGAAGGCCGCATTCACGATCGGGACGTCGTGCTTGAGCTTCGCCGCGGCGACAGCATTGCTGAGCTTGGGATAGACCTCTTTTGCCCAAGGCTCCGCGTTCGCCTCGATCATGCTCGCCCATTGGCCGTTCAGCGTGTCATAGGCCTGGCGACACGTGACAATGAAGTTCTGGACCGAGCCGTCGCCTTGCCTCTCCAGCCACTCCTGCGACCGCGCTTCCGAGCCCGGCCCGATCGCCGCCCACAGGTCCGGCGCCTTCGCAAGGTTGGTGAGAGACTTCTGGTAGAGCATCACGTCGCCGAACAGGCAGTTCTTGAAGTGGTTCTCGAGGTTGGTCGAGAATTCCGCGTCGCGGATGGTGAAGTTGCGGGTCGCGTCGAATAGCCGGGCGCCGTACACCATGCCGTTCGTGGTGTAGTTGAGCTCTCCGGGCATGACGAAGACGGTCTCGGCCGTCCGGGTGAGCCAGTCGCCGATTTGGGTGGTGAAGCTCGCGAGGACCCCCAGGCCGAGAGGTACATTCGCCACCGTCGCGGGCGACAGGCTCGGATTGAGGCGGTCGGTCACCTTCACGTCGATCGTCGGGACCATGAGGCATAGGTAGATGCCCGTCGCCTGAAGGAACCAGTTCAACCATGCGCGGAAGTTGAGGGTGAAGGCGACGACGAGCAGCGAATAGATCAGCCCCATCACCATCACGACCCGCAGGAGAGAGCGATAGCCCCCTCCCCCCGCCCACGCGGCGACCGCGTTGAAGGTGTTGACGAGATACTCGCCCCCGCCGACGGTGTAGACCTCGAGCACGCCGCTACCTCCCTGTTGCGCGCCTAGAGCAAGCCCTGCGCGTTCAATCCCCGCGAGAAGTTCAGCGCTGAGGACATGCCGGGCGTCATTGTGTTCTGCAGCGTCGATTCGAGCATGATGCTCCGGTTGATGATCTGCATCGTCACCTGGAGCTTGTTGCTGAGCTTCACGTCCCGCTGCGCGAACTTGGCGCGGGTCGCCGCGATCTGCTGGCGCCACTGCGAGGCCGTCTCCTGGTCCGCGGTCTGGTAGAAGACCTTCGCCTGCTCCACCCTGTCGAGCATGTTGTCGAGCATGGCGTTCAGCAGATCGACCGCGACGATTTCAGAGAGCGTCTGAATCTCGCCGTCGGTGAGCGCGTAGTGGGCGTAGGCCTGAACCGCGAGGATCTTGTAGATCGGAACCGTCGCCATGTTCAGCAGCTGCTTCTCGGCTGCGTCGAGCGCGCTGTCGCTGCGAATCTTGGAGCTCATGCTCTTGATCATCGTCGCGATCCGGGGCCGAAGCGCGCTCGACGCAGGCACGTTCAGGGTCTGGTCGGAGACATCGGTGCACGGGTCGTTGTTGCACTTCAGGATTTTCACTGCCGGCGCGTTCGCGGTGCCGTCGAGCAATGCCGTCACGACCGCCTCCTCGGCCGGTCCGTAGATCACCACCTTCGGGCCATGCTCGCTGCCCGACGGAGGAGTCGTGACGATCGTCCCAACCAGCGTCATCACATATTCGGAGAAGGCCTGGTCGAACGCTCCGAACTTCGACGACTTCTTCAGCGCCTCCCACGTATAATTGTGCGGGTCGCCGATGATCTGCTCCTTCATCGCCGGGTCGGTGTTGCCAGCGAGCGTCGCGTCCCTCTGGCCCCCGTTGTTGCAGCCTTGGCGGGACGCGGCCCAGTCCGAGAAGACGCCCTGGCTGTTGCCGACAGCCTCGCAGATGGTCGATCGGGTGGTTTCCATCTGCGGCCAGATCCCGCCCACCAGCGCCTGCGCGGTCTCGCAGCTCGAGATGTTCATCTGGTTGAGGAGCTGAGCCTTCTGGCTGAACTCGTCCATGACCTTGCCAATCTCGGGCGAGACGCTGTCGATCGCCAGCTTGAAGGCGAAGCCGAGCGCGTTGTTCGCCGTCGCCTTCAGCATCGCGACGATCTCGCTCGCGTTGATGAAGCTGAAGGAGCCGGAGAACAGGTCGATACCCCCGCATCCCGCCCGCGCGCTTGGGAGCTGCAGGTTGAACGGCGACACGCTCTTCTGCGGGAAGCGCGTCCAGACGTTGCCGAGCGAGTAGTAGCCGGCCGACTGCCCCTGGAACGCCGTTGGCCCGGTGACGTTCGCCGCGCCGCCGGCGTCGTTGAAGAACCCGTTCATCTCCGAGGCGACGTCCGCCCGTGCGACACCGATGAGCGCGAAATGCGAGGCGGCGGCCACCGTCAGGGCGGCGCCGGCGCGGTGAGCGAGCCTTCTCAGCCGGCCCTTCTGCCGTTGAATGGACATCAGTAGTCGCTCCCGACCTTTGTGTTGGTGAGCATGAAGATGCGATCCATGATCTCATCGGCGCTGAGGATGCCGTAGCCGACGGGGATAGTGCGCTTCGTCGCGGTATCGAACAGGACGAGTGCCGGCGTCTCGTTGCCGGGTATCCCCATCCGCGCGCGCTGGCCGGAGTCGACCACATAGTTGGGGAAGTCGCGGCTCGGCCCGCCGTCCATCGAGACGGCCATCACCGCCATGCGGTGACTATCCGCGACCGATCGCAGGATCGGCGAGAAGACCTCGCACGCGCCGCAGCTCTGCGCGTAGAAGTAGAACAGACCGTAGCGCTGACCGAGGTTAGTCAGGACCTGGTCGCGGTCGGCCTTCCGGTTGTCGAGCCAGGCGCGCTTGGCCACCGTGTTGACCGGCCGCTGCAGCGTGTAGTCGATGTCCGGGTTCTGCCAGAGGGCGCGTTGCCAAGTGTCCGAGAAGGTCGAGGCGCGGTCCAGCTGCTCGCGCTGGAAACGGACATAGGCAATGACATTCTCTTCCGACGGATCGAGGATCGCCCGCGCCTTCAGCTCATCCAGCTGCCGCGTGATAGCGGCGAGGCGGTCCGCCGCGCTCTGCTCAGGAACCTGCGGCTGTGCCTTCGCGCTCTCGGGCGGTTTCGGCTTGGTGCAGTAGAACCATTGCCCCAGCCTGCGCTCGCCGCAGTAGAAATCGTCGCCGCGGTCGGACGCCTCGACGCTGTCGTCCCGGCGCTCGGCGTCCTGCGCCCGCAGCGGCGCCGCCAGGGGCGCGACCGCCAGCAGGAGCATCGCCAGCTTCGCGATCTTGGACATGCTCATCGTCCTTCCTTCTGATCGGCCGCACCGTCCGGGGATGGCGCGGGGTGGATGAGCGGTGCGGTGAGCGGCGCCTTCCACAGCGCGAGGTCGAGGCAGCAGTCGAAGGCGGAGGTGATGGTTGCGTGGCGACTGCACGGTGAGGCGGGCGCGGACATAGGCGCTGCAGGCGCTGGCAGGCCGACGCCGGCGAGCAGCACCGCCAGGATAGCTGGCTCAAAGATCGCGAATGCCATGGTCCAGTTCTCCTTTCGACAAGCGCAGCACGGACATCATCAGAGCGACATCGATCAGCCGCGTCCCATGGTCGAGCATCCGCACCAAGCCGCTCATCAGCGGCCGCGCCGCACGGCGGCCCTCCTCGGTCGCGCGAAAGCCATGGCCTTCCTCCGCCACCCAGCGATTGGCGACCATATGCTCGATCGGCGCAGCTGCTGCCTGCGGATCGACCACGCACTCAAACCATCCTGCGATCACCTGGCAGATCTCCTCCACCCGGCGCGGTCTCCCTGCGCGAAACACGCACATGAAGATCGCCAGCTCGAACACCGTCATCTTCCAGTCACACCCTGGAGCGCCGGCAGCGAGCAGGTCATTCGCTGCGGCCGTCATCTCGATCCCCTGGCTCGTGGCTGGTCACGGATGGCCTCCATGCAGGTCGTAGTAGTTCTGGATCTTCGACTGGATCTCGGTCATCGTCTGGACCTCGTCCGGCAGCTTGGCCGCGTCGAGGAAGTCGGCGTAGACTTCCGTGAAGTCCATTTTCGAGAGATCGAGCCGCTGGAACTCGGCAATGCTGAAGCCCTTGCACTGCTCGTTCTTGGGCTTCCCCCAAGGTTTGTTCAGCTGGACGCGGCCCTGCTCCTGAAGGACACGGCTCAGCTTGCTTTCGAAGCAGCAATAGGCGGTCTTCTTCGTCTTGCAGATGCCGAGGAAGCTGGACGAGCACCAGGTTCCGACCTTGTGACAGAATCCCATGCGGTCCTTGATGTCGAGCTTCATCTCGTCCTGTGAGCAGGCGAACAGTGCGAGGAACGGGGTCGCGAGCGCGGCGATCGCAACGGGCCCGCCGGCGAGCGCCGCGCCGCCTGCGGCGACCGTCAGCGCGCCGGATACCTTGCCCGCGCAGCAGTTGATGAGGCCGAAGACCGGCTTGTGGCAGGTGTCCCGCGTTCCCGAGAAGACGGTGAGGTTGTTCGGGTCGAAGCCCTTTGAAGCGTCGTCGATCGCGTGCAACGCGACCAAGGCGTCCTTGAACTCGGTCGAGGCTTCGCGGGTAATCGGCTCGCAGTCCCCGTTGATGCAGTAGACATCGTCACCACAGATGTACTGCGGTGCGTTTGAGGTCGGGGTGTCCGGTGTCGGGCAACGATAGACCTTCTCCTTGACCTTGCACGCACCCTGCTGCGGGTCGTCCAGGCAGTCCTCGCGCAGAAACGTGCACTGTCGGTTCGCGTCGAGATCGCCGCAGTCGTTCCCTGCGCTCATGACATTGCAGGTGAAGTCGCGCTTCCACGCCCAACAGGCCTGCGTTACCGGCACGCCGTCGATGATCCGGGTCTCAGGTCCTTCGCTGCAGACCTCGCCGGCCCCAGCAGCGGTGCACATCGCATCGGCTGCCATATCGGCGCAGCCGTCGACCCGCTTCACCGTCACGCTGGTCTGGACGGTCTTCTCGTGCCAGCCCTCGCCAGTGATGGGGCTCGGCAAGAGGGCGATATCCCTCAGGTTCTGCGAGCAGACATATTCCGTCGCATAGTAGTCGTCGCAGAACTTGTTGGTGGACACACCGTAAATCCGGTGCGCGGCGCAGGCCTGCATGGCCACGCCTGTGGGCTTGCAGGTTCCGGCCGCCACGTGCGGCGCCATCGAGGAATAGCGTGCGAACGGCGTACCATAGGCGCTGTCGGGAACGACGAAATACTTGTACGCGTCGGTTTTCGTGATCTCAGGCGCCATCCTGATGGAACAGGACCTCGGCACTTCGTCGAGCTTCGTTCCCTGGTTGCACGTCGCCTCGTAATATCCTCCCGCGCCGGAACCTGGCGGCAGCGGTTGGCACTGGCCGGTGGTCGAGCCGATATTCTCATCGGCGAGGTAGGCCGACGGATCGTTCTCGATCGACGTTGCGCGCGACGCCGTCGCAAGGATCTCCGCGTTGCTGAAGGCGGGCCGCGTGCGGTCCGCATCGGTGACGGTCCGGTAGGACTCGTTGGTCGACCGCTGGGCCGTCCCCGCCGCAATGAGCGCATCCGGATCGTCGAAGTAGGTGCTCTGCGGCTGATTGGTCCCGGAATAGCCCGGGACGGCCTGGGCCTGCGCCTCCGAATTGGGAACAAGGCTCTCATCTCCCCGCTTTGCGTTGCCAAACATCTTGCCCTCTTCGCGCGCCTGCTCGATCGTCATCTGCTGCGCGCCAGCAGAGCTGATCGTCAGGCAGACGCCGGCAAGCACGGCCACGATGGCGCGAACCTTCATTGGCGCCGGCTCCGCGCCAGGTTGCCGAGCGCCACCGATGCGATGCGCGCGCCCGGTCCGTTGGCCTCCGCGAAGGTGTTAAGGGCATAGTCGACCGTGACGTTGCCCTCGATGCGGTCATGGGGCGGAACCTTGGTCTGGCAGTGAAATCCGGCGCACAGGTCGAAGGTCGACGAGACCGCCACATATGTCGGTACCGCCTGCACGTCGAAGGCGCGGAAAAGCCGCGGGTCGATTCCGATGTTCGGCACGTCGCCGTTCTGGACGACCTGACCGAGACGGCTGACGAACTCCTTGGCCGAGTTGTTGGGGAACCCGCGGAAAACGACGACGCCGCCAGCCCGCGCGGTATCGGCGATCAGCTGCTTGAGCGAGCCCGGCGGCATCGACAGGCTGGCGAAGACGATGAACTGCGGGGCATCGCCCCCCGGGACATTGGCATTTGTCGCCGCGCCCTGCACAAACTCGTCGAAGTCGATCTTACCTCCCGGTCCCTTTGGCAGATCGGTCGCGGCAACCCGCTGCATGTTGTCGATGCCCGACTTACGGACGACGCTCGCCTGCTCGCGGAATTCGTCACCGCGGTCCTTCACCTGGTCGACGAAGGCCTGCGCTTCTGCCGCCATGTCGGCCGCGCGCTTCTTGACGGCCTGAACGTCGACCCCGTCGACGGATTGCGCGAGCAATGCCGAAAGGCCAGCCGTGCCGAGAAGCGCGACGATGCCGGATGTCAGAAGACGCATGTCTCTCTCCTCAGAACACGCAGCAGTTGCGCTTGCGCCAGACGAGGTAGCCCATGTCCTCGCCACCGGCGGGAAAGGCGCGTCCAGCATCGGGCGGCATGGTCGAGGCGCCGATCGCCGAGCAGGCGAACCGGCCGCTCACCGTCGGGATCGGGTTGACCATCTGGAAGCGGTATTGCTGCTTCCGCATGATCGGCATCAGGTACTTCTTGCAGAGCCCCTGCGAGCCCATCGTGCCCCAGGCGAGGCCTTCGCGGTGCATCTTGTAGGCGAACCGGGAAAGCGCGAGCCGCGACGACTGGACATGCCCGATCGAGGCGGGAATGTTGCCGTTGAGCGGATACATGCTGCCCTGGCACCCCGCGCACCAGAACAGCGCGTCGAGCGGCAGCGCGGCCGTTCCCGCAATGCAGTCGCCCGCGCACGCCGCCTTCGCGATCGGGTTCGCGAAGACGATCGCCTCGGGGTTGATGATCGCGGTCAGCGAGTCGTCCTGCCACAGCGGATCGACCTCGGTCATATAGGCGATGTCGAACGATGCCTGCTCGAAGCAGATGAAGTCGGTCAGGATCTCCATCCAGTATAGGAGCGGGTAGACGTACCAGTGGACGTGCCACTTCGCCGTGCTCTGTGACCGGCCGCCTACCATCGACGGCCCGGCTAGGTAGCCCTGGCCGATGTCGAAGCCCGGCGCGATCCGCGTTCCCCCGAGGTTGGGAAAGCACCACGGCTTCATCGTTACGTCCGCCAGCCTCGCGGGCTCCCAGAAGCCGACCGAGATGCCGATCCGGGGCAAGGGGTCGGCGCACGCGCACACCGGCGACGCAGGATTGTTGGTGTCGGGGCGGCTGCCCGGCCAGATCTTCGCCCCGCCGATCGAAAGCGGAAAGAGGCAAGACCAGCAGACGTCCGTGATGGGATTCACGAACTTGCCCGTGCACGTCGGCGCCGCCTCGGCCCGCGGCGCCAGGGCCACCACCACGAGCAGCAGCCCCAAGACGCCTAGGACGGCCCTCAGCCAGCGCATCAGCCCGCCTCCCCCGTCTCCTGGAGGAAGGCGGTGTCGGCCGCATTCTTCCGGCGAAGATAGAGCCAGGTGTACAGCGCCGCCGCGGCGAGCAGCGCAACCGCGAGGCACGGCGCAGTCCGGCCAAGGGCGGCATGGAACTGCGCGAAGAACCCCACGACCAACGCGACCGACAGGCACAGCCCCTGCCACACCAGCCGCATGCGACGAAGGGCGCCGGTTTCCGGTGCGGCCATGGGGGTCCGCAGAAGGTCCAGCCAAAGGGGCATCAGCTCTTTGCTCCCGGCTCGAGGACGGTCTCCGAGACGCGCAGCAGACTGCCGGCCTGCGACACCACGGCCGGGGTGTGGCGGATGCCAAACTTGGCGGTCAGGCGACCGTCCTGGTCGAAGAAGAACCGGCGCTTGCGCGCCGTCATCGACTCGATCGGCGAGCCGTTGACGAATATGATCTTCGCGTTGAGCTCGGTGAACCGCTTGGTCGCCCACGCGACCTGCGCTGTGTCGTCGCCGTCGACAAAGACGAGGCTCTGCCGCATCGAAACGAAGTCGAGCGGATTGATCCTCTGCCCGGCTTGCGCGATCACCTGTCCTTTGTGATCCCGGATCTCGCGCTCGAGCGTGATGCTCGGGTCATAGTCCCAGGCCCGCGGCTCCGCGGCAGGCGTGATGCCGGCGACCGGCACCGGGCGCCGCACCTTGGCCTCCACGCGCTTGGCGAAGGCCGCGTTGATGCGGTCCATCTCTCCCGTCGCCTGCGCGCGTTGCAACCGAGCCTCGATCGTGGAAAGCAGGTCGGCCTCGATGACAGGGAACGTCTGCCCGAGCTGGCCGAAGTCCCGCGCTTCGCCCCGCTCCGATCCGGTGACCAGGACCCCGGCGCCCAGACAGGCAGCACCGGCGAGCGAGGCAGCGACCGCGCGGATCACAGGATCGCCTCGCCGGTGCCGACAATCTGGCGCCGACAGGCAAAGCCGATCGCCGCGTAGCGGGAGTCGAAACCATCCTTGTGGGGGGTGCCGACATAGTAGCAGCCCGCCGGTATCACGCCGCTCGGCCCGATCGGGAGCCGCTCGCCGCTTCTGGTCGTGGGCTTGGTGTAGCCCACGATCCGTCCGTTCACCGTTACGGCGCGGTGCCAGTGCGCCACAACGTCGCCCGGCAGGCCGTAGACGATCTTGCCGAACATCTGCGGCTTGGCGCCGAAATGGCGCCGCACCAGCTCGCTGGGGGGCGGATCGAAGAAGACGTACTCGCCCCTGACCGGCACCTTGTTCCGGTGGATGACGAACGCCCAGTTCGGGAGCGAATCGGTGGTGTTGATCAGGAGCGCGTGATTGTCGCGCCAGTCGCTGATCGCGCCGAGCACCACGCTTCCCGCGACGAGCCCGCCATACAGGCCCCAAAGTCGTTTGCGCGGCCGCCAGGGGGCGGCCGTCGCATTACTGACCGCCTCTGCCATCGGGACCTCCAAAGGTGGTGATCGCCGCCCCGGGGACTGCCGCGGGAGGCGCAGCGCCGGCGCCGGAGCCGGCCTGCGGCATCACCGCTCCGGCCGGGACGGCCGCCATCGGCTCGAGCGTTCCGCCGGCAGCGGCAGCGGGCCCGCCGGGCATCGATGGCGTCGCCGGTCCCGGCGCCATCTGCTGCTGGAGCTGCTGCATCTCCTGGGCGCTCGCCGGCCGGGGTTGGCGAACGCCGCTCGCATAGACGGCCTTGCGCAGGCTGTCGGTGATGTCGGGCACGTTCTTCGTCAGGACCGCCTCGCCGACCAGCACCACCTGCCCCCCGGCCCCGCGGCGCTGGAGTTCGTGGTCGAGCGAAGACATGAAGGCGCGCATCTCGGCCTCGACCTGCCCGGGCGGCGACGACGAGCGCGCCTGCGCGCTCACATATTCGCCAACGATGTTGGAGAGGCTCGCCTTGACGATGTGCTCCTCCCGGGGCTCGACGAGGGCCTTGGTCACCCACATCGCCCAGATCAGTGCGACGATCAGGATCGCGCCCATCACCAGCTGAGCCCGCGTGAATCCGCCGAATCCACGCCCCGAACGGGCCGGCGCAGCGGCCTTCGGCGCCATCGGAGGAGCTTGAAGGTCGAGCTGGGGCTGATCAGACATCGGTGTTGCTCCCCTTGGGATCGCGCGAAGGCAGGATGCTGTGCCGGCGGAAGAAGATGACCGCGGCCGCGAGAAGCATGTGCGCGACGATCAGGACGTGCCGGAATGACGTGATGCGAGCGGCGTCGGCGGCGACGTACCGGCTCGCGAGATTGTCGAGCTGGTGCATCATCCCGTCGAACGAGAAGCCGCCGATGGCGAGGAAGAAGAGGACGAATAGGCCCCAGGTGATGAGCAGGGTCGACGCGAGGAACCCTGCCATGTGGAGGTAGAAGTAAAGCAGAAAGCCGACATCGAGCCCGCGCGACGGGCGTCGTGGGCTGGGGGTGGTCGGCTCTGTGAGCATCGTCACCATGGGTTCACTCCGCAGCGATTGCCGCCGCATCAGCGGCGGGCATCGTCCATTTTTCGGGGTTCTCGGGGAATGCGATCCGCTCGATCGCCTCATCCATGCTGAGCCCGTCGGCGACCATCGCCTCAATGGCAGCAAAGGTGCGCGGGCTCGACGAGAACAGCGCGGCAGAGAAGGGATCGAGGACCAGCCGGCCGACCGCCAGCGTCTCCGGCCCCTTGATCATGATGTCGGAATATTCGAAGCCGTTGCGCTTGAGCGAGCGGAGCAGCGCGTCGGTATAGTCGTCCATCTCGAAGCGATCGTGCTTCTTGAAGTCGGCGATCGTTTCCGGCTTCTGCTGGAGGATCACGAACCAGTCGCTGTTCTCGAGGGCGGCTATGGACCCGGCCGACTTGTAGTAGTCGTTGAGCGACTGCGTGGCCGTCACCAACGAGGCGCCATACTTGCGGCACGTGCGGGCGTAGGTTTCGATGAAATCGGCCATCGCCCCGCCGCGAAGCATCTGCCAGGCCTCGTCCAGGAGCAGCGCCTTGGGAATCGAGCGGTCGACCTTCCGCATCATCTGCTGCGACATGAACATGATCGCGGTCAGGACGACGCTGCGCAGTTCCTCGCGCGAGGACAGGTCGGACAACTCGAACACCGTGAGCTGTGCCTGCAGCTCGAACGAGACCTCACCCTGGAAGAACTTGCCGTAGGTGCCGGCGCTCGAGAACGGCATCATCGCGATGGCGAGATGCGAGGCAAGCTCGTTGCCAGTCTCGTTGAGCGCGGCGATCACGTCGTCGATCGAGCCGTTCCTGCCTTTAGCCTCCCAGACGCGGTTGACTGCGCCGTCGATCAGGCCGCGCTCGGTGTCGGTCAGCCGGTCGATGTGGCGGGACATCTGGTTCACGATGGCCTTGAGCATCGCCATGCAGTCGAGGAGATAGTCCTCATCCTCGGCCGCCTGGGCGGCGTCGATCATCGAGAACGGGTTCAGGCAGAAGCCGCTCGACATCGTGAACTCGACGAAGGCACCGCCCTGCAGCTTGGCCGAGTGCTCGAAGGAGCGGCCGTCATCGATCACGACAACCTTGGATCCCGCACCGCACAACGAGGCGCACAGCTCCTGCAGGGCGACCGACTTGCCCGACCCCGACTTGCCGAACACCGCCACGTTATGGTTGCCTGCGGCGTTCTCGAACGGGCTCCAGAAGAAGGGCTGGCCCCGTCGGCCGATCAGGAGCAGGTGCGGCGTGTGACCACCGAGATACTCGCCCTGTATGGGAGCCAGGTTCGCCGCGGTCGTGCTGAGCATGGTCCGCATGCGCTTCATGCGCTCGAGGTCGCGGGACAGCCCGTTCGCCATCGTCATGGGCATCGCGCACAAGAGGCCCATCACCTGGAGGTAGCGGTCGTCGAGCAGGTCCCAGCCTGCGGCCCGGTAGACCGACTTGAGGACGCGCTCGTTGGCGTCTCCCTTCCCTTTGGGAGAGAAGGACGTAACGCTGTAGAACAGGCGCACGAGCTTGCGCCCCTGGCGGATCTCGTCATTGACGAACTTCCACTCCTGGGACTGCTCGCGGAGTTGGGGAAGGAAGCGCGCGGACTTGGAGTCGGCGAGGCTCGTGGTGCGCATGAACTTGAAACCGGCCTTGTTGCTCGAGGCCTGGGGATCGGGAAAGTCGAGGCACAGGTTCGTGGAGACCGGGCACGGCATTCGCAGCTTGTCGGCGAACATGTCGCCGATCAGCCGCGCGCAGTCCCAGGGCGCCCAGCGCTGAGGAAGATTGCGGACCGAGAACGAGCGCACGTCGAATACGTCGGGATAGATCTCGCCGATCTCGGGCGCGCCGTTGACCTCCTTGCCGGTCGGGCGAAACCGTTCCGTCCGCAGCAGGATGCGGTCCGGATCTACCTTCATCTCGATGTCGCGGCGCACCGCCTGGTCAGCGATGGGATCAAGCGGATTGTAGCTGATGACGTCGTCGCCCGCGGCCGTGGTCGGCGAGGTGATGTCGTCGATCCACCCGATCAGCGCGACCGGATCCATTTTGCGCGCGGAGACCCCGATCGAGCCGAGCACGGAGATGAGGCCGTCCATCACGGCGACGATTTCCTCGACCGAGACACGCGAGCTTTCCGGCGTCGAATAGGAAATGGCGACGCGGTGGTTGCGAAGACAGAACGGCGCATCGGCCGAAAGCGAGTTCCACACGCCGTCCGTGAGGAAGTCGACCCGATGCTTGGCCATCCGCTCGTAGACGCCGCTCGCCGAGTAGCGGGGCAGATACCATTTGGAGAGCCGCTCGCTGATCCGCGGGCTCATCCAGTCGTGGAACTGCAGGCATCCGGGCACCGGGATGCCCTCGGACAAGAATTGGGTCAGGATCTCGCCGGTACGCTCATCCGCCCCGACGAGCGGCGAGACCTCGATCACGAATCCGCGCGAGGCGGAGTTGTAGAAGATGCCCGTTTTCGGGTCGTAGCTGCGATAGGGCAGCCAATGCGCGAGCATCGGCACGGCCAAGTCCGGACGCTCGGCCTCTGGCCGCTTGCTATCGCCGAACAGACCGGAGAGCAGGCTGTCGTAGAAACGGGGCTTCGCGCTCATGTCAATTGTCCTCCGGAACCGCCGCGGGGAAGCTCGCAGCGCGGACGGTGGGGCTCGTCAGGGTCGTGAGCCCCGCCCCGGGCGTCGCTCCGGCGGAGCCGCGCGCGCTGTCCTCGATCCGCTCGCGCGCTTCCTGATACTCCTGGCTCGCCTTCACGCGCGCAGCTGCCTCCTGGCCGGACGCAGTGCTCGTGGCGGGAGCACCCTCCGAGCGCTGTTTGGCTTGAGGCGGCGCCTCGCTTCGCCGGCTGGCTGGCACGCCCGCCGCGGCGGTCTCGCCGCCGCCAGCTGCGCGCTTGGTGCCCGTGGCGGACGCAGTCGGTTGCTGCGACCCAGTCGCTGAGGATGCCGAGGCGGGCGCTCCAGCCGTCGGCGCGCCGCGCGCCGGCTTGACCTTGGTAGCCAGACGGCTGGCGACATCCGCCTTGATCGCTGCAACCGGATCCGGCTTTCTGGCCCGGGCAGCCGCCACCACATCCGGGTCCGGCATGTTCGGGTCGAACGCGGCGACGTCCACCACACCGGGAACCTCGCGCTCGACCGCATCGACAAGGCTCAGCTGAACAGGTGCATCAGCCGACCTGCTGTCGGGGATGGGAGTCGCATCCGCAAGCGCCTGGGCCTGCCACTCGGATTGGACGACCGCGTGGACAGCGCTCGATTCATGCAGCCGGCCCCGGTCATCGACATAGGGCTGAAACACGATCCGGAGCACCTTCTCGCGGGTTCGCGGCGCGACCTGCCCATGTGCGTCCGAGAGCGGCGCTGCCACAGCGGTGCGCAGGGCACGGGGCTGTTGTGCCGGTGTCGGATAGGGCCCTGCCGGGATCATGACATCGCCGGCGTCACCGGAGATCATCGCCAGCGCGCGATCGTCGATCGTGGAGGACGGCGCGCAGATGCCGTCCGGCGCCTGGCAGGTGAAGCTGCCCTTCACGTTGCCGCCGAAGGTCGTGCAGCCGTTCAGGCTCATCAGCGTGCCGAAGCCAAGCGCGGCGACCGCAGCCTGGCGGCCGAGGCGCGGCGCGCTCACGAGCGCCCGTCCTTGAGCCAGCTCTGCAGGAACTCTTTGGGCCGATAGCCCTCGAGCATCGCTCCATCGCTGCGCACGATCACCGGCGTTCCGCTCAGGCCGTGCTTGTGAGCGAAGGCCTCGTTCGCATCGAGGCCCGACGTATCGCACGACGGGCCGCTCTTGAGCGGCTCGCCGGCATAGGCGGCATGCAGCGCCTCCTCGCGATTCCTCGCGCAATAGACCCGGTCGGCGATATCGCGACTGCCGAGAACGGAGATCGGCCGCTCGACGACCCGAACGTTCATGCTGCGCAGCACGTTCGTCAGCGCGCGGCAATACCCACACCGGAAGTCGGTGAAGACCGTGACTGTCTGCCCCGCCGGATTGCCCCAGACGATCGCGCCGTCCTTCGGAAGTCCGTCCAGCGCCAGCCTAGTCGGCCGCGAGGGGAGCGCGGTCTTCTCGACCCTCGCCTGCGCCGGAGCCGCCGCTTCCATTCCCTGGCCCTCGCCCTCCGCGGCCGCGGCATTGGCCTTGGCCGCACCGCCGACGAGCATGTCGGGGTTGATCTCGAGCAGCCGGGCGGCCGTTAGATCCTGGCGTGTCTGCATGTCATAGACCCGGCCGATGATGAGGTAGCGGGCGCCGGCGTCGACGTAGAAGAGGTTCGACCCCGCCGTCACCTCGCAGAGGCCACGTACCTTCTCGCAATTGACCTGGGTTAGGGGCGTCTTCGGCAGGCGCGTCTTGAGCAGGTTCGTGACCTCGGCGCTGCTCGGACCCGCGACCTGGGCCGCGAGGGCGACGCTCGCAGCGCCAAGCGCCGCGACGCCGGTGAGCAGCTTCCAGGGGCGCGCGAACGCGCTCCGGCGCAAGCGATCAATTGCGGACATAAACACCCTCCAGGAAGACGATTTCGACATCGACGCCGGTCGGCATCTCGATGACCGGCTGGTACTGTTCGGCGCGCTCGATCAGATATTTCGAGACGTCCTTGCCCGACTCCGCGGCACCGCCGCCGAGCGCACGCAGGCCGACATTGCCCAAGCTCGGCGTGCGGTTAGTTCCACCGTCGCCATCGGTGCTGATCGTCGCCAGCGGCTGCTGGAAGGCCGTGTTGAGCGCGTTGCCGGCACCGCCGACGAGGCCCGCGAGGAACGCCTGCATGGCAAGCGAACCCTCGCGGCTGACCACCCGCCCGCGCACGCCGGTCTTGCCGCCGAACGCGATGAAGCCCTTGACCTCCGAGACGGCGTAGCGGCCGCCGGGCTGCGGGCACGTCATCTTCTGCAGCTTGACGTAGACCTTCTCGCTGGAAAGGTCTCCGCGCGCCGCGCCGTTGATGAGGCAGCCCTGGATCTTGGTCGTGAGGAGCTTGCCGTTCTGCAGCACCGAGCGCGCCGGCCCGGTAACGCGCAGAACGACGGGCAGCGGATCGGTCTGGCTGTTCACGCCGGCGCTCGCGTCCACCCCCACGATGACCTTGGCCGAGGCGAAGCTGTTGGGCGGCAGATAGTTCGGGCTGTCGGTATAGACCGTGCTGCCCTTCGCCACCTTGGACGCAGTCCCCGTGTCGGAAGACGAGAAGCTGACCATCTTGACCTCGGCGGCGCGGCTGAGCGGAGGCGCTGCGCCGGCCTCGCCCGGCGCGTCCGGCCGCTGATAGGCTTGCGGGCCACCTCGCCCGTACAGTGCCGCGGGGCCCGGCGCCGGGGGCGGCGCCGAAGGCCGCTCGTTCAGCTGCTTGCGGAGCTGCTCATTCTCCGCCTGGTAAGCGGACAGCACTCGCTGGCCGTCGGCCTGCATCGACGAGTTCTGCCCCTTCAGTGCTTCGATCTGAGCGGCGAGATTGTCCATTCTCGCCTGCTGGCCGTTCACCGACTTGAGCTGGTTCTCGGTGGACTCAAACCGGTTTTCCGAGAGCGCCATCCACTCCTGCTGCGAGAGGTTGCGGTTCACCAGATCCTTGGTCGAGACCTCGACCTTCTCGGCGCCATCGGCGTCGGCGGCCTTCTCGCCTTCGTCGCCGCTGAAGATCCACATGGAGGACAGAACCAGCCCGACGCCGGCGACCCCGGCGAGCAGCATTCGCTGCTTGCGGCGCACCGCTTCGTTGCCCGCCAGTTCGCCTCCGACAGGCGAGACCCCCTCGCCCTCCGCCTCGTCGAGGGGCCTCCGCTTACGAGTGAAAATGTCCGAGAAGGCCATGGGCTTACCTCACATTCTGGGAGACGAGGTAGGCCGTCGTGACCTTCCCCGGGGCGAGCTTGGGCTCGGCGATGGAGACGGCGAGCGCGCTTGCCGGAGCGACCGTGCGCTCGGTCAACTCGGTCGGCGCATCGCCCGTGTTCTCGATGCGCAGCACCTTGCCGGTCAGGTCCTGCCCGCGATATTCAGCGATCATCTGGACCTTGAGCTTGCCGACATAGACCGGCTTCAGCGCGCGCTGCCGCATCTCATAGCCGTCGGCGACGCTGTTGGCGTACATGGCCTGGACGAGCTCGACCGCGGCATCCTGCGGCCCGGCGGCGACCTGCTGGGGCGAGCCCTCGGCTGCCTTTTCCCGGGCGATCGCCGGATTGGACACAAACAACTGCGCCGCCTGGTCGCCGGCGATCCGGCAGACGAACTTGTAGACGTAGCCGCGCTTGCTCGTGCCGAAGAAGGAAAGCGCCGGGCGGCCGAAACCTTCGGGCACGCTCAGGTAGATGTCGCCCCGGACCGGCTCGTTGACGACCGAGAAGTCGTCCTGCGGGTTGCCGGTCGAGATCTTCGACACGCTCGCGAACTCGTCATCGACCAGGCTGATCCGGGTCAGGTCCTTGGCCGACGCCTGACAGTCGACCTGGGCGCTGTCGGCGGCCACGACCGTCTGGTCTGCCCATGCCGGCTGCGCGAACAGGAAGACCGCCAGCGTGATCAGGCAGGCGCCCGCCACCCTGCTCAGGATGCAGTAGATGCGGGACATGAGGATGGTGCCTGCAGCAGCGCTGCCGACGGCATAGAAAGCCATCATTTGTCTTGCTCCTTGCCGGTGCGGACCATCCCGAAGCCGACCAAGCGGAGCGACAAGCCCTCATACTCCCAGTCGTAGCGGAAGGTGCGGCGCTCCCTGGAGATCACCTTGTTGCCGACAATGGTGTGGAGCTCGCCGGTCACCTCGGACCGCAGGTTCTTGGGATCGATGTCCATCGACTCAATCGTGAAGAACTGCGAGATCGAGGAGCCGCGCTGTTCGTTGACGATCTTGAGGAGGTCGGACTTGATCTTGCCCTGAACGCGCGGCGATGTGATCTCGAGCACCGCGTTCATCCAATATTCGAGGTTTTGCGGACTGCGGTCGAGCGTGAGCACCACCACGTCGCGCGTGATCATCTCGAGATATTCGCGGGAGACGCCGGCACTGCTGACGGTCACCGGCGAGCGCAGTACGGGCTGGAGGACGATCTCGCGGTCTCGCGAGATGCCGAAGGCGAGCAGCAGCGCTGTTATCGCCGCAAGCGCGCCTGCGACCACGACCAGGAAGTTGCGCTGGCGAAGAACCCGCTGGTTGCTTGCGTGGCTGAATGCGAGGTCCATCTCAGCCCGCCATCAGTCGGAGATAAGAGGGTGGCGTGGCCCTCAGGCCGGTGAAGCCGGCCGGAAGATGCCAATAGGCCAGATGGAGCAGCCAAGACGCGGCACGACCCGCTTTTGCCTTTTTCAATCCCCACCAGCCGGCGAATGCCAACGCCGTTCCGATGACGATGTGCTGGGTCATGATCCCCCAGACGAATGGCGTAACCATCGCCAGGAACTCATCCAGCGTCCACAGCCCGATCAGTTCTGGATCGTCCAGATGAGATGGGATCGCGTACTTGTCTGCGGCCATTGCACCACCCTCCCCCTGTGCGGCGCCGAGGCTGCCACCCCGACGCGCCAGGCTCGTTGCGTCAGATCGTCGCCGTCACCGTCGAGGTGACGATCGGAATGCCCGTGCCGGCGCCGACACCGACGCCGACCGGAATGGCGATCTGACCCATGGAGAAGCGGCCCGAGGCGAGCGCCACGATGCCGCCGGCGAGCGACAGCACGGTAATGACCTTGCCGCCCGACCCCTCGAGAAAGTCGGTGAACTTCGTGAGGGCCGTGTCGAACGTGGTATCCGCCCCGGCAAAGGCCGGCCCGGCGAACCACAGGAGCGCGAACAGCATCACAGCGAGGGCGAGGATCGCCATCTCCATGCGCCCGCTCCGATTCAGCAGAGACTGCATAAGAGTTTTCCCTTCGATGGAGACGCGGCACCTCCGCGCCCAATTGAAGGGTGGGTCCCCAACGACTTTCGCTACAACCGGCTTTTGTTGGAACCGCCGGGCTCTCGGCGGATTTATCTAGCGGCCGTGCCTAAAGAACCTTCGGCAGAGCCAAACATCGTCCGCGAACAACGATTCTTCATCTTGATTCGCGGACACCTTGTCCCGGCTTTCAGGCGCGCTGTCCGCGGTTGCGGACCCAGGTCCGGCTTTGCGGGCAAGTCCCTGTGCGGGTACACTTGGCTCGCCCCGGACGAGTCGTATAGGGCGATGTCACTTCACCTTGGCGACTTCAGCCGAAGCCAGGCAAGCAAGGACATGCGGGAATGGGCGGGCAGGCAATGCGGGGGTACACCCTCGACGTATCCGAGTATCTGTTTCGGCTGACCACCGAGAGTCTGCGGATTCACTCCAATCAGACACGGCGCTACCAGTCGCTCGGGAACCTCGTGAACGCGCGCGCCACCGCCGGCGCCGCAGGCGCGATCGAGCAGCACGACGTGGAAACGCTGCGCAAGCACCTCGAGAAGGTGCCGACCAAGGGCCCGATCCGCATCCATCTAAGCATCACGAAGACGAGCGCGGAAAGCCTGACGGAGGCCAAGCGGCGACTCGAAAAGCATCTCGGATCGGCCCTGACGGTCGGCGACGCTATCTCCATGCTGCTGTTCGATTATGTGGTCGAGCAGGGCACCGCCAAGCTGTTGAGCAAGATCGGAATCGACGAGCAAAAGCCGCCAAAAGGCGCGCGCGGGCGTGGTCGTGACGAGGGCGAAAAGGTTGTGCGAATTAGATAAATTCGGTTGTGAGGGGTGCGCGGGCTTTTCTCGAAGGGCTTGCCAAGACGGATAAGGTTTGATTGTGTCGCTCTGTCCGCAAAAAGGACTGCGGGGGCGAAAAGTGTCATCGCTTACGAATCGAATGGAGCAGGAGCTGCCCCTCGAGGCAGAAGCTGAAGCAGCGGCCGACTATGTGCCGATGATCATGCGCGCGATGGAGGCCAACGACATCGGCATCCGGACGATGGCGCTGCGCTCAGGTATCAAGAAGAGCAGGCTCGGCACGATCCTTCACCGGGACCCGGAGAAGCGCGCCTCGATGACCTTGCCGGAATTTCAGGCGATCCTCAGGGCCCTCAACATCGACCTCATGCAGGCAGTCATCAGCGTCGAGATGACCCGCGAGATGGAGCTCGTGCAGGACGATCGCTTCACCGCACTCGTGGCGATGCTGAGCACCTTGTTCAAAGGTCTGCCCCACCGGCTCGTCGAGGCTCTTCAGGAGCTCGAGGGCATGGACGGCAGCGAAATCCGCAGCGAGTGGGGCACCTATTTCCAGTCGGCGGTCATCAAGCGGATGGTCACCGAGATCACGGCGGTCCTCCAGCGTCGCTCGCAATTCGGCTCGGGGCGCGACCCGCTTCTCTAGCGCGGCACCCGTGCGATCGGCACGACTTCTCAGAAGCTCGACACCGTGGCGGCGCGAACGAATGGTTCACGGCGCGGTGCCGGCGATGCACTCGTCTGGATGGTCGCAACTCTCGAAATGCCGCTGAGCCGAGACCAGTTGAGCAGGACGTTCGAGACATAATCCTGGGTCTCGACGATCCGCGGCACACTCCCGTTCCTGACGCGCCCGGGCCCGGCATTGTAGGCCGCCAAGGCGAGGTGATAGGCACCGAACCGGTCGAGCTGCTGACGCAGATACCGCGCTCCGCCACGAAGATTCTGCTCCACGTCGTAGCGGTTCACGCCAAGACCGGCGGCCGTCCCAGGCATCAGCTGCGTGAGGCCAAATGCGCTTTTCGGGGACACCGCGGAGGCGTTGTAGCGGCTCTCCCGAATGATCATCGCATCGAACAGCCCGACTGGAATCCCGTATTCGCAGGCGACGTTGCTCATCATCGAGAAATATGTCTGGCGGCGGACTTCGGCATCGGCGGGCAGGAAGCCGCTTCGCCGGTAACCCGTCGGCGAGCATCCGGGGACGAAGGTCGTGGCAGCCGCAGCGAAAACCGGGCCGCCGCGCATCCATGCCGGCACGGCGATCGCGGAAAATGGAGCAAATGCCGCCGTCTGACTGGCCGGGGCGCCGAGCTGGGCAACACCGACCGGGGCAAAGGGGTCCTCCTCCGCGACCGCCGTCGTTGCGCCGGCCTCTGCCGCGAGTCTTTCACCCATCTGATACTCGACCCAGCGACGGCTCAGATCGTGGACCCGGAAACCCTCCACATCCGCTATGACGGCCTCGGCCGGACCCTCCATGCTGGGCTCGGCCGTCCCATCCTTACCGTCGGCGGCGACGTCCGACCGCCCCGTCATGCTGATCAGCTGGACGCTGCGCACCGGCGAAGCGGCGCGTTGGGTCGCCGCGAGCGCGGCCCCGCTATCAACGATGAAAAGTGTGCTCGCGAGCAACAACGCACGCATATCAAACCTCCCTGACCCCTAGTTCAGGAAGTTGAGATCAGGCGATTTGTAGTTGTCAATTCCCCGGAGCGGGCAAACTATGGCTGCATTGGATCGCCCGAAACTGGATCATGTGGCTGATTGACCGAGACACGGATGGCGGCGGCCCCCGGATCGCGCTGCCCGCTCCGCTCCGCGAGGCGCTGGTGCGTTGGTACATCGGCCAGGGATCGCCTGGCGATGAAGAGGCAGGAATCACGCTCGTCCAGAACGCCCGCATCGGCGCCAAGTGGATCGCCTGTGATTGCCTGGCCGCGGACGATCCGCCGCCGATACTTACGCCCGCCTTCCTGTCGGAGGCGGAGACCTATTATCTCCGCCGGCTGACCAGCGCGAAGCGACCCGACCACCGCGCCGACTGCCCCTTCTTCCGGGATCAGGTCACCCATCGCATCTCGGAGGTCCGATCGCGCGAAACGCCGGCGGCGCCTCCCGAGGGCTTCTTCGAGGTCCTGCGGCCTGCCCCCAGCAAGCTCGCGCAACAGCCCGAGAGCGACGCCAGCGACGATCGCACGCGCCACGCCTCGGTGCCTAGGCTGGCCCGGCTGCTATGGCGCCTCCTCGACGTTGCAGGGACGACCCGGGCTTTTCCCTTGTCGGATGGCGCGGAGGAGCCTTCGATCAAGCGGGAGTTCGATGCTCTAGTGAAGGCGAGCAGCAGGATCGAGATCGCGCCCGGCGTCGAGCTCAGCCGCGCCTTCTGGACCCACGCCGATGCCCTGCACAGCCGGCGCGCCTATGCGGTTCTGAGGCGTCTCTCCGGAGACTGGCCTCCCGGCCACGCGCCGCAGGCGTTCTTCGCGCTCTTCTCGCATCAGATCACCGGCCATGTCATCGAGACCGCCGACAACCGGCCAGTGCGCGTCGCCAATCGGGTGCAATCCCCGTCGGTGCGGGGCAACCTGGTCCGTGGCCCCTTCCTCGTGATCGTCGTCGCTGGTCAATATCCCGAGGCGCGTGGCTATGCTCCGCTTCGCGCCTACGCGCAGCCGATCTACTCGGGGCAGCGCTTCATCCCGGTCGAGTCCGAGTTCGAGCGCAGCCTGCTGCGCGAATTGCTGTCGATCCAGCGCAACCTTCACCGGCATGGCATCGATGCCGCGATCGAAAAGCCCGTGTTCGATATTCTGACGCCGCTCGGCCCTGCGCGACCGGACTTCCTGATCGAGGCGCGCTCGCGGATCACCGGGGAGATCAAGCGTCTGGCGATCGACGCCATCGACCACGGTGACGACGAGCATGACGGATCGAGCACCAGCGGGCATTCCCGCATGCGCGAGATCGCTCCGCTGCTCTGCCTCAGTTCCGGCGACCTCGAGCTGGGCCGGGTAGCGCGAAAGGTTGCCGCCGCCCTGGACCTGTGAGTTGAGCCCCGTGCTTCTCAGCTCCAGCGAAGCGTCATCGCGAACCCGCCCACAATGGCGATGATAACCGGCGTCGAGCGAAAGTAGAGCCGTTGCCACAGCCACCAGAGCTTGGGCACGAAGAGGATTGCTTGTCGAACGCTCCGAACTTCTTCCCAGGCGCGTTCGCGGCAGACCTGCACTCCAGCGCCGACAATCGACAATGCGAGGGCGATCGCACAGCACATCGCCGTAGCAGCATAGAGGGCTGCCCAGTTCGCCAGTTCGAGTTGCGTTAGCTGCGCCATTTCGACCGTACCTACTCGCACCGCCATCCAGGTAAGTGTCTGCCCTCGTCTCGGTTCCTACAATCGTTGCTGGCCGCCAAAGTCTGGCCTCCGACCCTTGACGGGGCGCGGAAGAATACTAGCTCGACTGACGCCGAACGCCATAGCGGGTTCGGCTGGGACTAGAGGGCGCCGGCTCTCTCTCCGGCGCATCTCATGCCCGAATTGCTCATGTAGAGGATTTGGATATGAGGACGATTATTCGCGATCTGATCCGCGGGCGCCGGCGCGTTGCTGCCGATAGCTCCCACGACAACTCGCTCCGCCATCTGGAGAGCCAGACGCCACCCTCTCGATCGGAGGTGCGTCGCTGGCCTTCGCGCGCGATGAAGGTGCTGACGTCGGCAATCGTCGGTCTGCTGGCGCTCTTCGGCATGTCCCTTACCCCCGCCGCGGCTCAGGTCTGGGCGCCGCCGCCGGCGTGGGGGCCGGGCTGGCATCATTGGACCGGCCATCATCGCTGGGCGCCAGGATGGCGCGGCCCAGTGTGGATAGCTGAACCAGGCCCTCGTCATGGTTGGTATCGCTGGCACGGCCGGTGGTACCGGCATTGCGGGTGGCGCTGGGAAGCGCCGCATCTCCGCGTGTGGCGCTGCTACTGACGCGTTGGCCCGACCCGCGGCAGTCGGGCCAACATCGACCACGTGGCGATGGACCGCGACCATGCCCAGCAAACTGCGCATCGGGCTAGACGGATTTGCTCGCTAAGCATGCCTTCCGCCGACCGGAGGCCGAGGGAAGCTTTGATGTTCGAGTGTCTGATTCTTGGGGACAGCACGGGCGTCGGCACCGCGCAGGCGATAAACGCGCGCTACGAACGCCATTGTGACGTTCAGGCCGCAGAGCGGGCCACGGCCGCCCAGGTCCTTTCCTGGCGAAGACCGGGAAAGCGCTACAATACCTGCATCTTCTCGATGGGCTCCAATGACATGGCCGGACCGGCTCTCGCCGCCCGCCTCGCTGAGATACGTGCGCAGTTCTGCTTCAACCGTGTGATCTGGCTGCTGCCATACGCCCGCCCACAAGCCTACACCGTCAGCTCCGTCGCTGCTCGCTTTGGTGACGAGACCCTGGATCTCGGCCGCTTCCGCTCCCGCGACGGCGTTCACCCGCTTCGGTACGGGGACGTGGCCGCGGCCTTGCTAAAATAGCGTCGGAGCGGCGTGGCGCCGCTGACGATGGATTTTGGAGCGGGGAAGAACAGAGCGGGAAGTCAGCTATCGGCGGCAGGAGCCAGCCTCGTGCCCGCGATCCGTTCGACAACTCTCCGCGCAACGTCGGAAGGCACAGCGAGCCCGATGCCGACATTTCCGCCGCTGGGGCCGATGATTGCGCTGTTGATGCCGATGACCTCGCCGCGCATGTTGATCAGCGGCCCCCCCGAGTTCCCTGGATTGATCGGGGCATCGGTCTGAACATAGGGCGGCCCCCCCGCGGACGGCGCCCGTACCGCGCTGATGATGCCGGCGGTGACGGTCTGGCCCACCTCGAAGGGGTTGCCGATCGCCACGACATAGTCGCCGACATGGGCCTTCGCTGACTCGCCGAGCGGCAGGGCCTTCAGCCCTCTTGCGGGGATTCTCAGGACGGCGATGTCGGTCAGTGGATCGCTCCCGAGCAGTTCCGCCTCGACCTGTCGATCGCCGATGCCGACAGCGATTGCGCGCGCATGTGAGACGACATGCTGGTTGGTCACCACCAGCCCGCGTTCGGCGTCAACCACAAACCCCGATCCGGCCGATATGCGCGGCGCGAGGGCTTCGTCAGGAACACCAAGAAAGAGGCGGTAATAGGGATCCCGGAGCAGAGGGTTCTGCGCATAGGGCGAACTCTGCAGCACGGCGATGTTGACCACCGCAGGCGCGACCCGCTCCACCAGCGGCGCCAGCGTCAATCGGTTGAGGGGAACGGCATCGCTCGATATCGCCCGTTGCCCGGTCGCTTCAGCCGGGGCGGTGCTCGTCAGCATCTCGACGGCCGCGCCGCCAAGGGTTGCGCCAACGAACGTGAGCACCAAAGCCCATGCTGCCCAGATGCCCCTGGATTGCCGGTGGGATCGAACCATGACTGTTCCCTCTGCTTCGTCCTCCACCAGCCGGCGTAGCGAGCGTGTGTTTCGAAATCCGCGCACCGGCGGCGCCGGCGCGCGGTATCGATCAGTGCTGCGTCGCGCCGTCGCCGAGCGGTATCCTGCGACCGCGCGTCGTCCGCTGCGACTTGGGCATTCGCACCGTCAGCACGCCATCGCGTAGCACGCCCTGGCAGTTCTCCTCGTCGGCGCCGTCGGGCAGCACGATCGAGCGTTCGAAACGGCCATAGTAGCGTTCGGACCAGCCGCGATCCTTGTCCTGGTGCTCGGACTTCTTCTTGCCCCGAAGCGTCAGCACGCCATCGTCCACGGTGACGTCCACATCCTTCTCGGTCAGGCCGGGAAGCTCGGCGGTGACGATCACCTGATCATCGGTCTCCTTAACCTCCAGATACGGCCAGCTCTGCACATTGCTGGAGAGGCCGATGCCGCCCACGAGCGGTGCCCGGAAAAAGTCCTCGAACAGGCGATCCATCTCTCGGCGGAGCTGGACATAGGGGCTGCGCTCTTCGTCGCGGAAGAGCGCGGGCGCCGGGTTCTCCTGCCGGCGCCACGGAATCAAATCACGCATCGACATGATTCGTCTCCTTGGTTGCTGGCGAAGAGGGCTCGCCGCCCCGAACGGCGCGGCGAGCCCGGTTCGGCATCAGGCAGCTTCGCGCTGCTTGGCGCCGTCGTTGGCCTTCTCGTTATTGTTCGCGGACGAGTCCTCGATCCGGCGGGCATTTTCACCAGCCGCGCCGATGCTGATCTTCCGCGGCTTCATCGCCTCGGGGATCTCGCGCACCAGCTCGATCGAGAGCATGCCATCCTTGAGCTCCGCATTCTTCACCTGAACATAATCCGCCAGGCCGAAGCGGCGCTCGAAGTCACGCGCGGCGATGCCGCGGTGGATGTAGCGGCTTTCCTCGCTTTCCTGCTTGCGACCAGAGACCACGAGCAGATTCTGCTGTGCGGTCACTTCGATCTCGCCGGGGCGGAAGCCGGCCACCGCCATGTTGATGCGGTAGCGGTCCTCACCTTCGCTCACGAGATCGAACGGCGGATAGTTGTCGGTAACCTGCGAAGTCAGACCGTTCTCGAGCAGGTCGAACAGCCGGTCGAACCCGACAGTCGAACGCCGGAGCGGGGTGAAGTCATAGTTGGTCCTCATAAACAAGTCCTCCTTTGAGCAACGAGTGTATGAAGAGCGTCCGAGAGAGCGGACGCACTCTCCATGCCGGGTCCTGTCGGCACCCGGCAGGAGTTTATTTGGTTTCGTCAGAACGGCTTTCAAGACCATTCTCAACAGCCTGAAGTCGCTTCAGGCGGATGCCGAGGCTGATCAGCGTAAAGCCGGCGAAGAAGGCCCAGGCCGCAATCACCCACGCCACCGAGAGGATGCTAGCGATCGGGTAGAGCCACAGCATGGCCCACACCCACACACCCAGCAGGATCGACAGCGCGCCAGAGATCCCGAGCAGCCATTCGCCCTTGATCTCCTTGCGCAGCCGGATAGCGGCGGCGATCTCAAAAGCACCGGTAAGGAACGCCCAGGCGATCAGCACGCCCAGCGTGACCAGCGCATAGCTTAGGGTTGCGAGCTCGGGCATCAGCGCAACGGCCACCGCGGCCGCGATGCCGATCACGCCGCGCAGGACCATCGCCCACCAGCGATCCTCCTTCTTCGTCGCCCCCCGTACACCCGCGATCAGCGACAGGATGCCGTCTGCGCCGGCATAAGCGGCAAACACGAGGGTGAAAGCGAACAGAGCATTCAGCGGAAACAGGATAGTGACTACGCCCAGCAATAGGGCCAGGGCACCACGGAACACAATCCAACCCCAGTTCCGCCTCAGCAGCGCAGAACCCCGAGCATAAGCGCTCCCCGTGGAGAAGGGGGAGGCAAAAGACATTGCGGTCATATGATCTCTCCCAGTTCAACAGCGGAGGCCGACACGGGAGCCCTGATCAGGCACTTCCGCGCCGGCGACCATCACTCGCAGAAATAGGTGAGGCCGGTATGATTTGAATAGGAGGGCGCATACGAAAACAGCGGGCGCCGGCTGGCAATGAAGCACGGCAAGGATCTCCAACCCTTCGGCTTTGAAGAACGGGTGCTTGGCAAGCAATGCGACCGCCGCGCCGGATATCTTCGGTCGTCGCGCCCCCCCTGGAACCAACAGGGTAAAAACTGCGCACCTCTGGTAAAGATCAGCTACAACCCGAAATTCACTTCAGTAAACCGTTATCGCGATGCGCTGGCATTGTCCGCCGTCAGCACCAATGGCACAGATTTGAGGTTGTGATTTAAGGAGGATCTGGGCTTCGTCGTAGTGACGAAGGAACGAAGATGAAGCCCAGATCCTCGAATGTAAAATCGCTCGCCAAGGCCCCAGCAGAGCGGGTAGTGAAGGACATCCGCCGACAGACCCGGCGCCACTTTTCGGCCGAGGACAAGATCCGCATCGTGCTGGAAGGCCTGCGCGGGGAAGACAGCATCGCCGAGCTATGCCGCAAGGAAGGCATTGCCCAGAGCCTGTATTACACCTGGTCGAAGGAGTTCATGGAAGCTGGCAAGCGCCGCCTGGCCGGCGACACCGCCC
>Ga0233425_10000704_pt1 | contig 83236 bp, 94 predicted proteins | sample Watercolumn_Towu_2_FD_181712 | JGI IMG/M metagenome (GOLD analysis project Ga0233425, IMG submission 181712) | Freshwater microbial communities from Lake Towuti, South Sulawesi, Indonesia - Watercolumn_Towuti2014_140_MG | ecosystem: Environmental > Aquatic > Freshwater > Lake | place...
TGCCTGGAGACAACATCAAGCTGACGGTGAAGCTGATATCGCCGGTGGCGATGGAGGAGGGTTTGCGGTTTGCCATTCGCGAGGGTGGTCGTACCGTCGGCGCCGGCGTCGTCACCAAGGTCATCGAGTAATTGAGCGGTCTAGCGGGAAGATCAATCCATGAATCAGCAAGTCATTCGCATCAGCCTCAAGGCCTTTGATCACCGGCTGATCGACCAGTCGACCCGCGAGATCGTCGAGACGGCGAAGCGCACCGGCGCGCAGGTCAAGGGCCCCATCCCGCTGCCGACAAAAATGGAGCGGTTCACGGTCCTGACTTCGCCGCATGCCGACAAGGACGCCCGCGATCAGTACGAGATCCGCACGCACAAGCGTCTGCTCGACATCGTCAATCCGACCGACAAGACCGTCGATGCGCTCATGAAGCTGGAGTTGGCAGCGGGCGTCGACGTACAGATCAAGCTGAACTAATCATCTGGAAGTCTAGAGGCGAATTGCAAATGGCGCTCGGTGTGGTAGGTCGCAAACGCGGAATGACCACGGTCTTTACTGACGGCGGCGGGTCCGTGCCGGTAACGGTGATCGAGGTGCTGCCCAATCGCGTTACCCAGGTCAAGGCTACGGACGGGGATGGTTATCGGGCAGTGCAGGTGACTTACGGCAAGCGCCGGCAGAACCTGGTGAACAAGCCGATGGCCGGTATGTATGCCAAGGCCGGGATGGAGGCCGGTGAAGGGCTGGTCGAAATGCGGCTCACGGAGGAGGAAGGCAGGGACCTGGTCGCCGGATCGCAGCTGACCGTCGAGATCTTCACGCCCGGACAGAAGGTGGACGTCGCCGGTACCAGCATTGGCAAGGGCTATGCCGGCGTGATCAAGCGGCACCATTTCAGCTCGCAGGACGCCACGCATGGCAACTCCCTGTCGACCCGGGCTCCAGGTTCCACCGGACAGCGTCAGACCCCGGGTCGGGTGTTCAAGGGCAAGCGAATGGCCGGTCATTTGGGCAATGCGGCTCGTACGGCGCAGAACGTGGTTATCGTCCGCGTCGACCGGGATCGCAATCTGCTGCTGGTCAAAGGTGCGGTTCCGGGAGCCAAGGGCGGCCGGGTGGTAGTGCGTCCGGCGGCGCGGATCAAGAGGTAACGAAGATGGATATCAAGGTCCTATCGGCTGCGGGCGACGGCGCCAGTCAGCTTGTGGTGTCCGACAAGGTGTTCGCGGCGCAATTCAACGAGCCCCTGGTGCATCAGGTGGTCGTCGCCCACATGGCGGGTGCGCGATCCGGAACCAAGGCACAGAAGACTCGGGCCGAGGTCAGCGGCGGCAATTCGAAGCCGTGGAAGCAGAAGGGCACGGGCCGCGCCCGCGCCGGAACGACCCGCGGACCGCTCTGGCGTCACGGCGGCCGCGCCTTTGCCGCCCGCCCGCGTGACTACGAGCAGAAGATCAACCGCAAGGCGTACCGGGCCGCGATGCGGTCGATACTGTCAGAACTCGTGCGCCAGGACCGGCTGACGGTGGTGGAGGCCCTGGAGGTGGATGCTCCCAAGACCAGGGCGCTGACCGGGAAGCTGAAATCCCTCAACGTCGGTGCAGCCCTGATCGTTGTCGACAAGGCCGATCGCAACCTGTTTTTCGCGGCTCGCAACCTGCCGCACGTCGCGGTGCTCGAGGCCGCGGCCGTGGACCCGGTGAGCCTCGTGAATTTCGAGCGGGTTGTCGCCACCAGGCAGGCACTGCAGCAGCTGGAGGCCCGGCTCACATGAATCAGGAAGGTTTGATCAATCTGCTGGTTGCACCGCTGGTCTCGGAAAAGACGGCGCGCGCGGCCGAAGCCGGCCAGTACGTTTTCGCGGTGCGCCCCGAGGCCACCAAGCCGGACATCAAGAAGGCGGTAGAGCTGATGTTCAAGGTCCAGGTGGACGCGGTGACGGTGTGCAACCTGCCGGGTAAGGCAAAGCTCTTCCGCGGGCGCCGCGGGCGCCGTAACGGGCTGAAGAAGGCTTATGTGAAGCTGAAGCCCGGATTCAATATCGAGTTTGGCACCAACGCCTGAGCGCGTTGAGCGAAGCCCTGAATAGCGAGAGAGCGCAAGATGGCACTAGTCAAGGTCAAACCGACATCTCCCGGGCGCCGCGGCGTGGTCAAGGTTGTGTCGCCATGGCTGCACAAGGGCGGGCCGGAAACGTCGCTGATTGAGAAGAAGAATCGCAGCGGTGCCCGCAATCATTTCGGACGGCAGACCGTGCGCCATATCGGCGGCGGTCACAAGCAGCATTATCGGATCATCGATTTCCGCCGCGACAAGGACGGCATCCCGGCCCGCGTCGAGCGCGTCGAGTACGATCCGAACCGTACCTCGCACATTGCGTTGCTGATCTACGCGGACGGCGAGCGCCGTTACATTGTTGCGCCCAAGGGGCTGAAGGCCGGTGACCCGGTCATCTCCGGTGTCGAGGCCCCGATTCAGGCCGGCAATTCGCTGCCGCTTCGCAATATCCCCGTCGGCACGACGGTCCATTGCGTCGAGATGAAGGTCGGCAAGGGCGCGCAAATAGGCCGTGCCGCCGGCGCCGCGATTCAACTCGTCGCCCGCGAAGGCGGATTCGCCACGTTGCGGCTGCGGTCCGGGGAGATGCGCCGTGTGCCGGTCGATTGCCGCGCGACCATCGGCGAGGTTGGCAATGGCGAACACTCGCTTCGTTCCTATGGTAAGGCGGGGGCCAAGCGCTGGCGCGGTATCCGGCCCACGGTGCGCGGTGTCGTGATGAATCCGGTCGATCATCCGCATGGCGGCGGTGAGGGCAAGTCGGGCCAGGGCAACCCGCATCCGGTGACGCCTCACGGCCAGCCGACCAAGGGCTACAAGACGCGCAAGAACAAGCGCACGGCGGGCATGATCATTCGCCGCCGCAACGACAAGTAACCAGAGCAGCAGGGGGCATCGTGCCACGTTCAGTCAGAAAGGGGCCGTTTATCGATCATCATCTTGCCGCCAAGGTGGACAAGGCGCGATCGGCCAACGACAAGCGACCGATCAAGACCTGGTCGCGCCGCTCGATGATTCTTCCCGACATGGTGGGGTTCACGATTGCGGTACACAACGGCAAGCAGCATGTCCCGGTTTACGTGACCGAGAACATGATCGGGCACAAGCTGGGCGAATTCGCCGCGACGCGCACATTTCGCGGCCATTCCGCAGACAAGAAGGTGAAGGTGTAGGGTTATGGCGACCACGGCGGTTTACCGGTACGCGAAGATGTCGGCTCAGAAGCTGCGCCTGATCGCCGATCAGGTTCGTGGCCTGCCCGTCGATCGGGCGATGAATGTCCTCAAGTTCAGCACCAAGAAAGGCGCTGGCATCATGCAGAAGGTGCTCGAGTCGGCTATCGCCAACGCCGAACACAACGACGGCGCCGATATCGACGAACTGAAGGTGGCCATCGTGCATGTGGACGAGGGGCCTTCGATGAAACGCTTCCGGGCCCGTGCCCGCGGGCGTGCCGATCGGATCACCAAGCGTACGAGCCACGTGACTGTCACCGTGGACGAGAAATAGGGCGGGAACCGGACTATGGGCCAGAAAGTTCATCCGATTGGTTTGCGGCTGGGGATCATCAAGGACTGGACCTCGAAGTGGTATGCCAGCTCCAAGCGCTATGCCGATTACCTGAATGCCGATTTGCGGGTGCGCGACTTCCTGCGCAAACAGCTGGCGCATGCGTCGGTCAGCCGCATCCAGATTGAGCGGCCGGCGCAAAATGCGCGCATTGTGATCCACACGGCGCGCCCAGGAATCGTCATCGGCAAGAAGGGCGAGGATATCGAGACCCTGCGCAAGAAGGTTTCAGCGATGATGGGCGTGTCCGTCACCATAAACGTCGAAGAAATCCGCAAGCCGGAACTCGACGCTTACCTGGTCGCCGAAAGCGTCGCCCACCAGCTTGAGAAGAGAATCATGTTCCGGCGGGCGATGAAGCGGGCGGTGCAGAATTCGCTGCGCCTGGGCGCCCAGGGCATCAAGATAGCCGTCGCCGGCCGTCTGAACGGCGCCGAGATCGCGCGCTCCGAGTGGTACCGCGAAGGGCGGGTGCCGCTGCATACCCTGCGCGCCGACATCGATTACGGCTTCGCCGAGGCGAAGACCACCTACGGGGTCATCGGCGTGAAGGTGTGGATATTCAAGGGCGAAGTCCTGGACGGTGGCGACGCTGCGGATGCGGAGAAATCCGATCGCGCTGAAGCCGGCGCTGCCGCCGAAGCATAAGTGAAGGGGGTCGTTTCGTGCTTCAACCCAAGCAGACAAAATACCGCAAGCAGCACAAGATGCGTAACCGCGGGGTCGCGACCAGCGGCAACCGCGTCAGTTTTGGCGAATACGCGCTGAAGTCCATCGGCAGCGGGCGGATCACCGCCCGTCAGATCGAGGCGGCCCGCCGTGTCATCACGCGCGGCATGAAGCGCGGTGGCAGGGTTTGGATCCGGGTGTTTCCGGACAAGCCGATAAGCAAGAAGCCACTGGAAGTGCGCATGGGCAACGGCAAGGGCAGCGTCGAATACTGGGTGGCGCAGATCCAGCCGGGCCGCGTGCTGTACGAGCTCGAGGGGGTGACGGAGGCTGAGGCCCGTGAAGTATTCCGGCTGGCGGCCGCCAAGTTGCCGGTGCAGACCCAGTTTGCGATTCGGACGGTATTGTGATGCGTGCTTCGGAGTTGAAACAGAAGAGTACCGGCGAGCTGGACAGCCTGCTCATCGAACTGCGACGCGAGCAGTTCAACCTGAGGATGCAGCAGGGTACCGGCCAGCCCGCGCGGCCGAGCCAGATACGATCATTGCGGCGCGACATCGCCCGCATCAAGACGGTGATCAACGAATTGAAACGAGGTGCCGGCAAATGAATGAACCCACCGAAAACCGCCGCGTGCTGGTCGGCGAGGTGGTCAGCACCAAGATGGACAAGACCATCGCGGTGCGCGTCGAGCGCCTCGTGGCGCATCCGCTGTACAAGAAATACATCCGCCGCGCGCGCAAGTTCCTGGCTCACGACGAGGCCAACGAATGCAAGCCCGGCGATACCGTCGCCATTGAGGAGTGCCGGCCCATATCGAAGCGCAAGAGCTGGCGCCTGCAGAAGGTCATCGAGCGGGCGGTTCAGGATTGATTCCCCCGCTACTGAGGCGATCAGGCTTAGGAGAACGTCGATGATTCAGATGACAACGGTGCTGGATGCGGCCGACAACAGCGGCGCCCGCCGGCTGATGTGCATCAAGGTGATGAAGGGCACCAAGGCGCGTTACGCCAACATCGGTGACATCATCAAGGTGTCCGTCAAGGAGGCGAACCCGCACAGCAAGGTGAAGAAGGGCGAGGTGTTCAACGCGGTGGTGGTACGTACCCGCAAGGGTGTGCGCCGCCCGGACGGCTCGGTGATCCGTTTCGACGGCAACGCGGCGGTCCTGCTCGACAAGCAGCTGCAGCCGATTGGAACCCGGATTTTCGGGCCAGTCACGCGCGAACTGCGCAGCGAGCAGTTCATGCGCATCGTGTCGCTGGCGCCGGAAGTCTTGTAAGCACGAGGGGTACGGGCAGATGAACAAGATCAAACAGGGCGATGAAGTCATCGTCCTCGTCGGTAGGAGCAAGAATCACCGCGGCAAGATTCTGCGCGTGATGCCGGGCAATCGGGTCATCGTCGAGGGGGCGAACCTCGTCAAGCGCCACACCCGACCCAACCCGCAGCTCAACCAGGCGGGCGGGATCGTCGAGAAGGAGGCACCAATCAACGCCTCCAACGTCGCCATCTTCAACCCCGGCACCCAGAAGGGCGATCGGGTCGGGATCCGGGTGCTCGACGACGGACGCAAGGTTCGGTATTTCAAGTCCAACGGTGAAGTGGTGGATGTCTGAGGTACGGTGATGACCAGGTTACAGGAACATTACAAGAGCAAGGTCGTGCCGGACCTCATGAACCGGTTCGGCTTCAAGAGTCCGGTGCAGGTTCCGCGGATCACCAAGATCACCCTCAACATGGGTGTGGGCGAGGCCGTGGCCGACAAGAAGATCATTGACCATGCGGTGCATGACCTGACGCTGATCTCCGGGCAGAAGCCGGTCGTCACCAAGTCGCGCAAGGCGATCGCCAATTTCAAGATCCGCGAGGACTGGCCGATTGGATGCAAGGTCACGCTGCGGCGGGAACGGATGTACGAGTTCCTCGATCGACTGATCAGCATCGCCATTCCCCGAATCCGTGATTTCCGCGGCCTCAATCCGCGGGCGTTCGACGGGCGCGGCAATTACACCCTTGGGGTCAAGGAGCAGATCATCTTTCCGGAGATCGACTTCGACAAGATCGACGTCATCCGTGGGCTCGACATCTGCATCACGACCAATGCCCGGAACGATGAACACGGTCGGGCCCTGCTCGCGGCATTCAATCTTCCACTCCGCAACCAGTAACGCAAACGGGTGCAGCCATGGCCAAGCTGTCGATGAAGAACCGGGAACTGAAGCGTATACGCCTGTCGGCGAAGATGAAGACGAAACGGGACGACCTGCGCGTCCGGGCGAAGGATCTGGCCCTGACCGAGGACGAACGGGCGCAGGCGCGCCTCGCCCTGCAGAAGATGCCGCGCGACGCCAGCCCGACACGGGTCCGCAACCGTTGCCGTATCACCGGGCGGACACACGGGTACTACCGCAAGTTCGGCCTGTCGCGCAATAAACTGCGCAAGGCGGCGATGCGCGGTGACGTGCCGGGGCTGGTCAAGGCCAGCTGGTGAGCGGGCGTATCCAAACTCCTATCGAAGCGACTGAATCATGAGCCAACAAGATCCTATCAGTGACATGCTGACCCGCATCCGCAATGCGCAGGCGGCACAGAAGCAGATGGTCTGCATGCCATCGTCGAGGCGCAAGGTGGCGATCGCCAAGGTCCTTAAGGACGAGGGTTACATCAGCGACTATTCGGTTGCCAACGTCGACGGCAAGCTCGAACTCAGCGTCGAGCTCAAATACTTCGAGGGCAAGCCGGTGATAGCTTCGCTGCGTAGGGTCAGCCGGCCCGGATTGCGCTCCTATCGCGGGCACCGCAATCTTCCGCGCGTCACCGGTGGCTACGGCATCGCCATTGTCTCGACTTCGAAAGGGCTGATGGCGGATCGGGCTGCCCGTGCCCAAGGCATCGGCGGCGAGATCGTCTGTTACGTCTCCTAAGGTATTGAGGACGGGTTAGATCATGTCTCGTGTCGCGAAAAAGATCATCAAGCTGCCGTCTGGTGTGGACGTCAAGGTCAATGGCCAGGAGGTGACCGTCAAAGGCGCCAAGGGGACGATGAACCATCGCGTCCCCGCCGGAGTCAGCGTGGTTTGCGAGGACAAAGTATTGAAGGTGGACATGCCGGAGAAATCGCGGCGGGTCGTCATGCTCGCGGGGACGACGCGGGCGCTGCTCAACAACATTGTTACGGGCGTTTCCACCGGTTTCGAGCGCAAGCTCGAGATCAACGGGGTTGGCTACCGGGCCCAGGTTCAGGGGAAAACCCTTAATTTGACACTGGGGTATTCGCATCCGATCAGTTTTGCCATTCCCGCCGGCATCACGATCGAGACCCCAAGCCAGACCGAGATACTCGTCAAGGGCACGGACCGCCAGCAGGTCGGGCAGGTCGCGGCCAACATCCGCGCCTACCGCGGCCCGGAGCCCTACAAGGGCAAGGGCGTTAAGTACGCCAATGAAGTTATCATGCGCAAAGAAGCGAAGAAGACCTAATTCGATCCGATGGTTGAACAATGATGGACAAGAAAACAAACCGCCTGCGCCGCGCCCTCAGGGTGCGGGCCAAGATCCGAACCCTGAACCTGCATCGGCTGTCGGTGCACCGTACGCCGCAGCACATCTATGCCCAGGTTATCGCCCCGGCGTCGGCGTGCGTGGTCGCGTCCGCGTCCACGGTCGACAAGGAACTGCGCCCGACGCTCAAGCACGGTGGCAATGTTGCCGCCGCGGCCGCGGTCGGCAGGCTGATCGCCGAACGCGCGAAGGCCGCCGGTATCAGCGAAGTCGCATTCGATCGTGCGGGCTTCAAATATCACGGCCGGATCAAGGCGCTGGCGGACGCGGCCCGCGAGGGCGGCCTGCAGTTCTAAGCGAGGGGCATCATGACTGTGACAGCAGCGACAGAAAACACCGACGGGTTGCGTGAAAAGCTCGTGGCGGTCAATCGCGTAGCCAAGGTCGTCAAGGGTGGGCGCATATTCGGCTTTGCTGCTCTGACCGTCGTCGGCGACGGTGAGGGTCGGGTCGGTTTCGGCCGCGGCAAGGCGCGCGAGGTGCCGGCGGCGATTTCCAAGGCGATGGAAAGTGCCCGCCGCGACATGCGCCCGGTGGCGTTGGCCGGTCGCACGATTCCCTACGCCATTGTTGGCGAACATGGGGCGGCGAAGGTCTATATGCAGCCGGCGTCCGAGGGTACCGGGATCATCGCCGGCGGCCCGATGCGCGCGGTGTTCGAGGTTCTTGGCGTGCAGGACGTGCTGGCCAAGTGCATCGGTAATTCCAATCCGATCAACGTGGTGCGGGCGACGGTCAAGGCCTTGCGCCAGATCAGCGATCCGGAATTCTTCGCCGCCAAGCGCGGCAAGACCCTGGAAGAGATTACGGGTTAATACCTCATGTCGACAGCCAGCAAGCGTATCAAGGTGACCCAGCGGCGGAGCGTGGCCGGGCATTTGCAGAGCCACAAGGATTGCATCCGCGGCCTTGGTCTGCGCCGCGTCGGCCACAGCGTGACGGTGGAAGACACCGCCGCCGTGCGCGGAATGATCAACAAGGTGTCTTACCTACTGACCGTTGAGGAAGGCTGAGATGCGGCTAAATACCATTAAGCCGGCCGTCGGCGCGAAGAAACGCCGCACGCGCGTCGGGCGCGGCATCGGATCCGGGATCGGCAAGACCTCCGGGCTCGGGCACAAGGGCCAGCACGCCCGGGCCGGCGGCTATCACAAGGTCGGTTTCGAGGGCGGCCAGATGCCGCTGCAGAGGCGCCTGCCGAAATTTGGGTTCGTGTCCCTCGCCGCCGGTGCTACCGCCGAGGTCCGGCTCTCGGATCTGGCGCGGCTTGATGCCAAGGTCGTCGATCTAAAGGTGCTGCTGGAAGCCGGCGTGATCGGTGCGGAGGTCAAGCGCGCCAAGGTCATCCTGTCCGGCAAGTTGGCTCGTCCGGTGATTCTCCGTGGCCTGGCCGTGACCAAGGGTGCCCGGGCGGCCATCGAGAAGGCCGGCGGTACCGTCGAGGCCTGAGGCGGGGAAGAATCCAGTTGGCAACCGCGACCGCAAACTCCGGCCTGGGCCTGTCGGGCATCGGCAAGCTGACTGAGCTGCGCGAGCGCCTGCTGTTTCTGCTGGGCGCGCTGGTCGTTTTCCGCCTGGTCACCCACATACCGGTGCCGGGCATAAACCCGGCGGCGCTGGCGACGCTGTTCGACGCCCAACGCGGCACCATCCTCGACATGTTCAACATGTTTTCCGGTGGCGCGCTGCAACGCTTCTCGGTCTGCGCGCTCGGCATCATGCCGTACATCTCGGCTTCCATTATCGTACAGCTGTTGACGATTGTGCACCCGACGCTGGAGCAGCTGAAGAAGGAAGGCGAGAGCGGGCGCCGCAAGATCACCCAGTATTCTCGTTACGGGACGGTGTTCCTGGCGGCGTTTCAGGCCCTCGGTGTCGCCATTGCCCTCGAGGGCCAGAGCACCGGTTCGATGCAGCTGGTCATGAATCCCGGCATGGCCTTCAAGGTCACGGCCGTGACCAGCCTCGTTACCGGAACGATGTTCCTGATGTGGCTCGGCGAGCAGATTACCGAGCGCGGCATCGGTAATGGTATCTCAATCCTGATTTTCGCTGGCATCATCGCCGGTCTGCCGCAGGCGATTGGCAGCACTCTGGAGCTGGCGCGCACCGGCGAGTTGCATGTGTTGATGATCATCGTTCTGTTCGTGCTGACCGTGGTGGTGACCGGGCTGGTGATATTCGTCGAGCGCGGACAGCGGCGGATTACCGTCAACTATGCCAAGCGCCAGATGGGCCGGCGGCTCTACCAGGGTCAGTCGAGCCATCTGCCGCTCAAGTTGAACATGTCCGGCGTTATCCCGCCGATATTCGCTTCCAGCATCATCCTGTTTCCGTCGACCCTTGGCGGCTGGTTCGGTCAGGCCGATGGTATGGAATGGCTGCGGACGATCGCCAATACCATTTCTCCCGGACAGCCGCTATACGTACTGCTGTACTCTCTGGCGATCGTGTTCTTCTGCTTTTTCTATACCGCCGTGGTGTTCAACCCCAAGGAGACGGCGGAGAACCTGAAGAAGTCCGGCGCGTTCATCCCCGGCATCCGTCCGGGCGAACAGACGGCGAAGTTCATTGATGGCGTGATGACCCGGCTGACGCTGGCGGGCGCCGTCTACATTACGGCGGTGTGCCTGCTGCCGGAGATTCTGATCTGGAAATTTCACGTTCCGTTTTACTTTGGCGGCACCTCGTTGCTGATCATCGTGGTGGTGGTGATGGATTTCATGGCGCAGGTTCAGGCGCACCTGATGTCGCACCAGTACGAAGGGCTGCTCAAAAAGGCCAATTTGAAGGGGTATGGTCGCCGCTGAGCGGCAGCCGCTGGAGAGCACCATGAAAGTCAGGGCATCCGTCAAAGTGATCTGTCGCAACTGCCGCATCGTGCGCAGAAACCGGGTCGTGCGCGTGATTTGCAAGAACCCCAAGCACAAGCAGCGTCAGGGCTGAGGCTTGAAGCACGCGTGGCGACCCCATAGAATCCGGCGCCTTTTCGATGTCGGCGCCGGTGGGCATATTGTTGTCGTGAAAACAGGGCGAGGTTGAGTATGGCTCGTGTTGCGGGCGTTAATATTCCAGTACAGAAGCATGCCGAAGTCGCGTTGACGTATATCTTCGGCATCGGTCGCAGCCGGGCGCGCGATATCTGCAAGGCGGCTGACATCGACCCGACGATCAAGGTCCGCGACCTGACGGAACAGCAGCTTGACGCCATCCGCGGCGAGATTGCGAAGTTCGCGGTCGAGGGCGACCTGCGGCGCGAGGTGTCGATGAACATAAAGCGGTTGATGGACATGGGCTGCTACCGCGGCATGCGGCATCGGCGCGGCCTGCCGGTGCGTGGTCAGCGGACCCGCACCAATGCCCGTACCCGCAAGGGGCCCCGCAAGGCCGCCAAGAAGTAGCAGCTGACAGGAAACGAACGGGATAACTTATGGCAGAAACGCAGGTACGGGCGCGCAAGCGCGTCAAGAGAACGGTTGCCGACGGCGTGGTCCATGTCCATGCCTCGTTCAACAACACCATCATCACCATCACCGACCGGCAGGGAAGCACTCTGTGCTGGGCGACGGCCGGCGGCAGCGGGTTTCGCGGATCGCGCAAGAGTACGCCGTTCGCCGCCCAGGTCGCCGCCGAGAAGGTGACCGCAACCATGAAGGAACTAGGCATCCAGAATCTCGATGTCTTCGTCATGGGTCCCGGCCCGGGGCGTGAGTCGGCGGTGCGTGCCCTGCACGCGGCCGGATTCAAGGTGAACAACATCACGGACGTCACCCCCATCCCCCACAATGGCTGTCGGCCGCCGAAGAAGCGGCGCGTCTAGTTCAATCACGCGAAAACATCATGGCAAGATACATCGGACCGAAATGCAAGAAGAGCCGCGCCCAGGGCGTTGACCTGGGTCTCAAGGGGCGTGGCCGTTCCATTGAGACCAAGTGCCAGCTTGACAAGCCGCCAGGTCAGCATGGCGACAACCGCCAGCGCCGCACCTCCGACTACGCACTGCAACTGCGCGAGAAACAGAAGCTTCGCTACATGTACGGAATTCTCGAACGCCAGTTCCGGAACTACTACAAGGAAGCGGCCCGTCTCAAGGGCTCCACCGGCGAGAACCTGCTGAAGCTGCTCGAGAGCCGGCTCGATAACGTGGTATACCGCATGGGCTTCGGCTCGACCCGCGCCGAAGCGCGCCAGCTTGTCAGGCACAAGGCGGTGATGGTCAACGGCAAGAACATCAACATCCCGTCCCATCTCGTCAGGGCCAAGGATGTGGTGGCGATTCGCGAGCGGGCCAAGGAGCAGGGCCGGATCAAGGACGCGCTTTCGGTGGCCGAGCAGCTCGGTTTCCCGGAATGGGTCGATGTCGATGTGTCGAAGATGGAAGGTGTCTTCAAGACCGTCCCGGAACGTCTGGATTTGTCGGCAGACATCAACGAATCCCTGGTCGTGGCGCTCTACTCCAAGTAACGAGACGGGAGAACAATTCCGATGTCATCAATCGTAAGCGATCTGCTAAAGCCCCGCATTGTCGATGTGGAAACCGTCAACGATTGCTGCGCCAGGATCACGCTGGAGCCACTCGATCGCGGGTTTGGCCACACGCTCGGCAACGCCTTGCGCCGGGTCTTGCTGTCGTCGCTGTCCGGCAGCGCCGTGGTCGAGGCCGAAATTGAAGGCGTGCTGCACGAATACACGACGGTGTCGGGAGTGCAGGAGGACGTGATTGACATCCTGTTGAACCTGAAGAATCTGGCCATCCGGATGCACAGCAAGCGCGAGGCGATGCTCACTCTCAACAAGAAGGGGCCGGGTCGGGTCATTGCCGCCGATATCCATCTCGACCACGACGTCGAGGTTGTGGACCCGGACCATCATATCGCGACGTTGACCGAGGGTGGCGAGTTGAACATGACGCTCAAGGTCGTGCGCGGTCGCGGTTATCAGCCGGCGTCCATCCGTGCCTCGCAGGACGAGGGCCAGACCATAGGCCGCCTGAAGCTCGACGCGAGTTTCAGTCCAATCCGTCGAGTGGCCTACGAGGTTCAGAACGCGCGCGTCGAGCAGCGCACCGATCTGGACAAGCTGATCATCACCGTGGAAACCAACGGCGCGATTGATCCTGAGACCGCGGTCCGCGACTCGGCGCGCATCCTGAAGGATCAGCTGTCGGTGTTCGTCGATTTGAAGGGCGCCGAACTGGAATCAGCGGCGATCGAGTCAGGCACCGGCGCCGCGATCGATCCAACCCTGCTGCGACCGATCGATGATCTTGAACTCACCGTGCGTTCGGCCAACTGCCTGAAGGCCGAGAGCATCCACTACATCGGCGACCTGATACAGCGGACCGAGGTCGAACTGCTGAAGACGCCGAACCTTGGCAAGAAGTCGCTGACGGAAATCAAGGACGTCCTTGCCGCCCGTGGTCTTTCGCTCGGCATGCGGCTCGAGAACTGGCCGCCGGCCCAGCTGCACGACAAGAGCAAGAACGCGGCCTGAGGGCGATTCTCGCCAACCCGCCAAGAAATCGGTATTGAAGGAAAGCAACCATGCGCCATCGCAATTCCGGCCGCCAGCTCAGTCGCAACAGCGCGCATCGCAAGGCGCTGATGCGGATGCTGGCGACGTCGCTGTTCAAGCACGAGGTCATCCGGACCACTCTGCCCAAGGCCAAGGAGCTGCGGCGCACCGCCGAGCCGCTCATTACCCTCGCCAAGAAGGACAGCGTCGCCCGTCGCCGGCTGGCCTTCTCGCGGTTGCGCGACCGGGAGACCGTCACCAAGCTCTTTACCAGCCTGGGGCCGCGCTATTCGAGCCGGCCCGGCGGGTATCTGCGGATTCTGAAATGCGGTTTCCGTCATGGTGACAATGCGCCCCTGGCCATAGTCGAACTGGTCGATCGTCCCGCCGCTGCGGCGCCGGAGTCCGCAGGGGAGTAAGTCTTGCGCGACAGTGCTGGCACGAAGAAGCCGGGCGCACTGCCCGGCTTTTTTTTCCGATGATCGGGCTTTTTACCGATTATGGCTGTGACGGTCCCTACATCGGACAGGTGCTCGCCCGCATATTGGCACTGGCGCCGGCCATTCCGGTCATCAATCTGTTCGCCGATGCCCCGGCGCACAATCCACGCGCCGCGGCCTATCTGCTGCCCGCCTACACCTCGGGCTATCCGGCAGGCACGGTGTTCGTGTGCGTGGTTGACCCGGCGGTGGGCAGTGGCCGGCACCGGCCGGCGATCCTGGATTGCGACGGGCGCTGGTTCGTCGGTCCCGACAACGGCCTTTTCGAGATCATCCGGCGTCGTACCAGGATTCTCCGCGAATGGCAGATCGAATGGCGCCCGGAAGATATGGCGGCGAGCTTTCACGGCCGCGATCTTTATGCCCCGGTCGCGGCGCGGCTGGCCATGGGAATGGAGGTGGCCCGGTCGCCTCTGCAGCCCTTGCGCTTTGCCGAGTGGCCTGACGATCTGGACGAAATTATCTACATCGATCGGTTCGGCAATACGATGAGCGGGATGCGCGCTTCATCGATATCGCCGCAGTCCACCCTGCGTGTAGCAGGTAAGACCGTTGCGGGCGGGCGCACCTTCGCCGCAGTCAACGAAGGCGAGGGAGTCTGGTACGGGAATTCCAACGGGCTGGTGGAGGTCGCGATCAACGGCGGCCGCGCCGACGTGGCCTACGGCCTGCGGATCGGGAGCCGGATCGAGATCGGCTAGGAATTCGCGAGCCGCCCCTTCAGGAGGGCGTTGACCGTCTCGGGGTTGGCCTTGCCCTCCATTCGTTTCATGACCTGGCCTACGAAAAAGCCGATCAGCTTGTCCTTGCCAGCGCGGTAGTCCGCGACCTGCCTGGGATTATCGGCGATGACCTGGCTGATCACGGCGTCGATGGCGCCGGTGTCGGAGACCTGGCGCAGTCCCTGCGCGTCGATGATGGTATCGGGGTCGCCGCCGCCGTTCCACATCGTCTCGAACACCTTCTTGGCCATGGTGCCGGAAATGGTCTTGTCGGCAATCCGCCGGACCATGACGGCGAGTTGCGCGGGGCTCACCGGGCAAGCCGCGATGTCGCGGTCTTCCTTGTTGAGGTAGGCGAGCACGTCACCCATGACCCAGTTGGCGACCAGTTTCGGTTCACTGGCGACGTCGCGGGTGGCGGCCTCGTAGTAGTCGGCGAGGGCGCGATCCGCCGACAGCACGCCGGCATCATAGGCCGGCAGGCCGTACTGGAGCATGAAGCGTTCCCGCTTGGTCTCGGGAAGTTCCGGGAGAGCGGCGCGCACCGACTCGACATGGGCGTCGTCGATGATCAGCGGCAGCAGATCGGGGTCCGGGAAATAACGGTAATCGTTGGCCTCTTCCTTGGCGCGCATCGACCGGGTCTCGTCGCGATCCGGGTCGTAGAGCCGGGTCTCCTGAATGACCGCGCCGCCGCCTTCGAGCAGTTCGATCTGGCGCCCGATCTCATGGTTGATGGCGCGTTCGACGAAACGGAAGGAGTTGATGTTCTTGATCTCGGCCCGCGTGCCGAACTTCTCCGCGCCCTTGCGGCGCACCGAGACATTGGCGTCGCAGCGGAACGAACCCTCCTGCATGTTGCCGTCACAGATGCCGAGATAGCGGACCAGTTGATGTACGGCCTTCATGTAGGCGACCGCCTCGCGGGCCGAACGCATGTCCGGTTCGGAGACGATCTCGAGCAGCGGCGTGCCGGCACGGTTGAGATCGATGCCGGTCATGCCGTGGAAGTCCTCGTGCAGCGACTTGCCCGCGTCCTCCTCGAGGTGGGCGCGGGTAATGCCGATCGTGCGCGTCTCGCCGCCGTCGAGGACGACGGTCAAGCAGCCGCGGCCGACGATCGGAGTTTCATACTGGCTAATCTGGTAGCCCTTCGGCAAATCGGGATAAAAGTAGTTCTTGCGCGCGAAGATTGATCGCCGGGCGATTCGGGCGTCGATGGCGAGCCCGAAAGCAATCGCCATGCGCACCGCCTCGCGGTTGAGCACCGGCAGGACGCCGGGCAGGCCCAAATCGACGGCGCAGGCCTGGGTGTTGGGCTCGGCGCCATAGGCGGTCGGGCTGCCCGAGAAGATCTTGCTGCGGGTCGCGAGCTGGGCGTGAATCTCAAGGCCGATGACGGATTCCCATTCCATGATGGCGCTCATCCGGCGTGCGGCGGTGCCTGCAGGTGCCAGGTCGTCGCCTGTTGATACTGGTGAGCGACATTCAACAGCAGATTCTCGGTGAAGTAGCCGCCAATCAGCTGCATGCCGATCGGCAGGCCGTCGGCGCGACCCGCCGGGATCGACATGCCGGGCAGGCCGGCGAGATTGACGGCGATCGTGTAGATGTCGGACAGATACATGGTGACCGGATCGCTGGTCTTCTCGCCAAGCCGGAAAGCCGTGGTCGGCGCGGTGGGACCGATGATGACGTCGACCTCCTGGAAGGCGCGGACGAAATCGTCCGCAATCAGTCGCCGAATCTTCTGCGCCTTCAGGTAAAAGGCGTCGTAGTAGCCGGCGGACAGGGCGTAGGTGCCGATCATGATGCGCCGCTGGACCTCGGGCCCGAAACCCTCGCCCCGCGAGCGGCAATAGAGGTCGAGCAGGTCCTTCGGCCGTTCGCAGCGGTGTCCGTAACGTACGCCGTCCATGCGGCTGAGGTTGGACGAGCATTCCGCCGGCGCCACCACGTAATAGGCCGGGATCGACAGGTGCGTGTTGGGCAGGCTGATCTCGGTGATCTTCGCCCCCAGTTCCTCAAGGACGCGGGCGGCGGCGCGGATCGCCGCGGCCACTCCGGCGTCGAGCCCGGGGCCGAAATATTCCGCAGGCAGGCCGACGCGGAGATTCCCGAGGTCGTTACCGAGGTTGCGTGTGAAATCCTCGTCGGCGCGTTCCACCGAGGTCGAGTCGCGCACATCGAAACCGCACATCACGTTCAGTGCCAGCGCCGCGTCCTCGGCCGTCCGGCACATGGGACCGCCCTGATCCAGACTCGAGGCGTAGGCAATCATTCCCCAGCGGGACACGCGCCCGTAGGTCGGCTTGATTCCCGAGAGATTGCACAAGGCGCTGGGCTGACGGATGGAACCGCCGGTGTCGGTGCCGGTGCCGAAAGGCGCCAGGCGGGCGGCCACCGCCGCCGCCGTGCCACCCGAGGAACCTCCCGGTACGCGCGTCAGGTCCCAGGGATTGCGCACCGGGCCGAAATGACTGGTCTCGTTCGACGAACCCATCGCGAATTCGTCCATGTTGGCCTTGCCGAGCATGACCAGTCCGGCGGCGTTGAAGCGTTCGCTGACCGTCGCATCGTACGGGGCGATGAAATTGCTCAACATCTTCGAACCGCAGGAGGTCAGGACGCCCCTAGTACAAAAGATGTCCTTGTGTACGTAGGGAATCCCGGTGAGCGGGCCGGCATCGCCGCTGCGACGGCGCGCATCGGCCGCCGCCGCCTGTGCCAGCGCCCGCTCCGGTGTGACGGTTACGAAGCTGTTGAACTCCCGATCGCGCGACTCGATGCGGGCAAGGAACGCGCGCGTCAGTTCGACGCTGGATGTCTCACCCCTGTTCAGGGCCGCGGCGAGCTGCGCCACGGTCAGATCGTGCAGGGCGGTCATGTGGCCAGGATCCTTCGCCGGGCGGGGACTATTCGATGACCTTGGGTACCAGGTAAAGCCCGGCCTCGACCGCCGGCGCGATGGCCTGGAAATCAGGCCGCTGGTCGCGCTCGGTGATGGCGTCGTCGCGCAGACGCAGTCCCGCATCCAGCGGATGAGCCAGCGGCTCGACCCCGGTCGTGTCGGCCGCGTTCATCTGCGCGACCAGATCCAGGATCGCCGACAACTGGCCGGCGAACTCCGGTACGCGGTCGGCCGGGATGTCGAGACGGGCCAGATGGGCGATCTTGCGGACTTCGTCGTGGCTCAGGGACACGGCTTGCGGGACCTTGCGATGGCAGCGGCGAAAAATAGCACAATCGGTCCTTGTCCGGTATCCGGGCCGCTGTTACAGTGCGCCGCCGTCCCGCATTGCGCACTGCCGCAAGCGCCCGATCATCGCGTACAATACCCGGCCAGGCGCAGTCGGGTCCGACCAAAGACCAAACCCATGTTCAGAAAGCTCAGAGGACTTTTTTCGAACGATCTGTCGATCGACCTTGGCACCGCCAACACCCTGATCTACGTGCGCGGCAAGGGCATCATCCTCAACGAGCCGTCGGTGGTGGCGGTCAAGAAGGGTCGCGATTCCGTCGGCCAGCGCACCATCGCCGCCGTCGGCGCCGACGCCAAGCGCATGCTCGGCCGTACCCCCGAGCACATCGAGGCCATCCGGCCGATGAAGGATGGCGTCATCGCCGATTTCACCGTGACCGAGAAGATGCTCCAGCACTTCATCCACAAGGTGCACGGCGATCGCATCTTCAAGCCGAGTCCACGCGTGCTGGTCTGCGTGCCCTGCGGTTCCACCCAGGTCGAACGGCGCGCCATCAAGGAATCGGCGCTGGGGGCGGGGGCGCGTCAGGTGTTTCTCATCCAGGAACCGATGGCGGCGGCGATCGGCGCCGGCATGCCGGTGTCCGACGCCCGCGGTTCCATGGTGCTCGACATCGGTGGCGGCACCAGCGAGGTTGCGGTCATCTCCCTCAACGGCATCGTCTATTCCGACTCGGTGCGCGTCGGCGGCGACAAGTTCGACGAGGCGATCGTCAATTACGTGCGCCGCAATTACGGCAGCCTGATCGGCGAGGCGACCGCGGAGCGCATCAAGCACGAAATCGGCTGCGCCTATCCGGGCAACGAGGTGCGCGAGATCGAGATCAAGGGCCGCAATCTGGCCGAGGGCCTGCCGCGCAGTTTCACCCTCAACAGCAACGAGATACTGGAGGCCCTGCAGGACCCGCTGTCGTCGATCGTGCGCGCCGTCAAGACCGCGCTCGAGAAGACCCCGCCGGAACTGGGGGCCGATGTCGCCGAGCGGGGCATGGTCCTGACCGGCGGCGGTGCGCTGCTGCGCGACATCGACCGGTTGTTGATGGAGGAGACCGGTCTGCCGGTCATCGTTGCCGATGATCCGCTTACCTGTGTCGCGCGTGGTGGCGGCCGGGTGCTGGAAATGATCGAGGAGCACGGGCCCGATGTGCTGGTGCTGGAGTGAGGCCCGGCGGCGGGCGATAATGAACATGACTGCGGTGCCCATGGGAGACTGAACCATCAAGGCGCTGTTCCACCATCCCCCGTCTTCGCTGACCAAGGTCACGGCGCTGATCGCCCTGTCGGTGGCCATGATGGTCGCTGACCATCACTACCATCGGCTGGAAGCAGTCCGGGCCGCGCTTTCGGTTGTCGTCTATCCCGTCCAGTACGTGGTCAACCTGCCGGTGGTGGCGGCGCGCACCCTGTTCGAATCCGCGGTCGCCCGCCGCAACCTGGTCGAGGACAACGAGCGCCTGCGGGCGCAGAACCTCCTCCTCAAGACCCGGCTGCAGAAATATGCGGCGCTGGAAACGGAGAACATGCGGCTGCGCGAATTGCTGGAGTCGTCGATGGAAGTCGGCGAACGCGTTCTGGTCGCCGATCTGCTGGGATTCAAGATGAACCCGTCGGCGCGCCAGGTCGTGCTCGACAAGGGCAGCCGGCACGGTGTGTTCCTCGGTCAGCCGGTGGTCGATTCCGACGGCGTGATGGGGCAGATCGTGCATCTCGGACCGTTCACGAGCGTGGCGATGCTGGTCACCGATCCCGACCATGCAATGCCGGTGCGGATCAACCGCAACGGTGTCCGCGCCATCGCCGTGGGCACGACCGACGAGTCCATCCTGGAATTGAACTATGTGCCGGTGAGTGCCGACGTCAAGGTGGGCGACCTGATCGTTTCTTCGGGACTCGGCGGCCGGTTCCCGGCCGGCTACCCGGTGGCCGAGGTGACCGAGGTTGCCATCGACCCGGCCGCCGCGTTCGCGCGGATCAAGGCGGCGCCGCGGGCCAAGCTGTCCCGGTCACAGCAGGTGCTGCTGCTCTGGCCGGAGAAAACGACGGCCGCCGTTGCCGAAGTGCCGGCGGGCGACGGGACCGCGCGGTGAAGAAATCGCCGCACCGCTGGTGGATAGTCGCGGCCAGTTTTCTGGTGGCCTTTATGCTGACCGCAATGCCCCTGCCCGACTGGGCCGGCCATTGGCGTCCGGCGTGGGTGGCGCTGGTCCTGATTTACTGGTGCCTGGCAGTCCCCGAACAGGTGGGCATGATGGTCGGCTGGGCCATGGGGGTGCTCCTCGACGTCCTCGGCGGCGGTGTGCTCGGGGGAAACGCCCTGGGCCTGGCGCTGGTCGCCTTCATCGCCGCCAACTACCACCAGCGCATCCGGATAGTTCCGCTCGGCCAGCAGGCGATCATGATCGGTGCCCTGCTGTGGTTCTACCTGGCGCTCGGATTTGCGGCCCGCACGATGATGGGGCATTCGCCGGGCCTGCTCGACACCTCGCTCCCGATTGTGACCAGCGTCGTGCTCTGGCCCTGGCTTTTCATCATCCTGCGCGACCTGCGGCGCTGGGCGCATCTGGGTTGAATGCCGCTGATCGGCGATGCCGGCACCGCTGACGTTCAGGGATCGCTACCGGGAGGCGGCGGTCGTCAAGACGCGCATCATTGTCGCCGCCGCAGCCGTATTCCTGCTGTCCCTCATCATCGTCGGGCGCCTGGCCTGGCTGCAGATCGGCCGCCATGATCACTACACGACCCTAAGCCAGGACAACCGGGTCAAGGTCGTTCCGCTCGCCCCGACCAGGGGCTTGATCTACAGCCGCGACGGCGTGCTCGTGGCCGACAACCGTCCGGCCTTCAGCCTGGAACTCGTCCCCGAACGCGTGCCCGACATCGACGCCACGCTTGCCTACCTCCGTCGCATCATCGACGTCACCGAACCGGATCTCGACCGGTTCCATCGCCTGCGCAAGCAGAAGCGCCGGTTCGAAAACGTCCCGCTGCGTTTCAACCTCACCGAGGAGGAGGTCGCACGCATCGCCATCGATCGCCATCGCCTGCCGGGTGTCGAAGTGGTCGCCGCGCTGAGCCGCAACTATCCGCTCGGTGCGGCACTGGCCCATGTCATCGGCTACGTCGGGCGCATCGACGAGGCGGACCTGAAGCGCCTAGATCCGGTCAATTACGGCGCCACTACGCACGTCGGCAAGAGCAGCATCGAGCAGACCTACGAATCGCAGCTGCACGGGCGCATCGGCTACGAACAGGTCGAGGTCAATTCGCAGGGGCGGGTGTTGCGCGTCCTGGATCGCACTCCGGCAAGGCCCGGTTCCGATTTGCACCTGACCCTCGATGTGTCGTTGCAGACCGTCGCCGACTCGGCACTGGCGGGACGCCGGGGGGCGGTGGTGGCCATCGATCCGACAACCGGCGGGGTGCTGGCACTGGTCAGCGCCCCGGGCTACGACCCCAATCCATTCGTCAACGGCATCAGTTCGGCACGCTATGCTGCGCTACGCGAGTCCCCGGACAAGCCGTTGTACAACCGTGCATTGCAGGCCCTCTATCCGCCCGGATCGACCATCAAGCCGCTGCTGGCGCTCGCCGGCCTCGAGTACGGATTGCGCCGGCCCGCGGATCGCGACTGGTGCCCGGGGTACTTCCAGATCCAGGGTCAGGAGCACAAGTACCGCTGCTGGAAGAAGGAGGGGCACGGAGCGGTGAATCTCAAGACCGCGATCGCGGAATCCTGCGACGTCTATTTCTATGAGCTGGCGCAGGATCTGAAGATCGATCGCATGCACGAGTTTCTCGGCCGCTTCGGTTTCGGCAGCCGGACCGGAATCGACCTGCCGCAGGAAAGCGCCGGTGTGAACCCGTCCCGCGCCTGGAAGCGCGCGGCCCGCAAGGAACCCTGGTATCCGGGGGAAACGTTGATCGCCGGCATCGGCCAGGGGTTCAACCTGGTCACGCCGCTGCAATTGGCCCAGGCGACCGCGCTGATCGCCGGCCGCGGCACCGCCGTGCGGCCACACGTGGTCGAGGCCATCGGCGAAACAGCCGCCGGCGGCAGCCGGCCGCCGTTGGCAATCGAGCGGCGTCTGATCACCCTGGAGCGTGCGCGCGACTGGGAGACGATCATCGACGCCATGCACGAGGTCGTGCAGGGACCGCGCGGCACGGCCCGGCGCAGCGCCGAAGGCGCGGCCTATGCGTACGCGGGCAAGACGGGTACCTCGCAGTTGTTCGGCATCAAGCAGGACGAGGAAGTCGAGAACGAGGACATCGAGGAAAGGTTGCGCGATCACGGCCTGTTCGTCGCCTTCGCGCCGCTCGACAAACCACGCATCGCCGTCGCCGTCGTGGTCGAAAACGGCGGCAGCGGCAGCGGCTCGGCGGCGCCGGTGGCGCGCCGGCTATTCGACCATTACCTGTTGCAGACAATGCCGGCCGCGGTCCCCGCCAACCACGATGGTTGATGCGCATGGATAGGACCGAGAGCTTCTGGGACAAGGTGCACCTCGATCCGCTGCTGCTGGCGGGGACTCTTGCCCTGCTCGTTGCCGGCCTCGGCATCCTGCACAGCGCCAGCGGCTCGAACGATGCCCTGGTGCTGCGCCAGGGCGTGCACATGCTGATCGGACTGGCGGTGATGGTGACGATTGCCCAGGTCCCGCCGGAGGCGCTGTCGCGGGTCGCGCCGGCCCTCTACGTCGCCGGGTTGCTGCTCCTGCTGTTGCTGTTCGTCCTGGGGACGGGGCGGGGGACCCGGCGCTGGTTCGATCTCGGCATCATCCGCTTCCAGCCGTCGGAACTGATGAAGCTGGCGGTACCGCTGATCTGCGCCCGCCTGTTCGCCGCCGGCAACCTGCCGCCGACCCTGGCCCGCATCGGCATTGCCTGCATGTTCATCGCGCTGCCGGCACTGCTGATCGCGAAGCAGCCCGATCTGGGCACGGCAACCCTGATCGCCGCCGCCGGCGCCATCTCGATCTTCCTTGCCGGCTTGCAGGTGCGCTACATCTTCTGGTCCGTCATCGGCGGATTGCTGTCGCTGGTTCCGCTGTGGGGCCTGCTGCACGACTACCAGCGGCAGCGCGTGCTGACCCTGCTCGATCCGGAAAAGGACCCGCTCGGTGCCGGTTACCACATCATCCAGTCGGTGATCGCCGTGGGGTCCGGCGGTCTGTTCGGCAAGGGCTGGTTGAACGGCACGCAGTCGCGCCTGGAATTCCTGCCGGAGCGCCACACCGACTTCATCTTTGCGGTGATCTGCGAGGAGTTCGGTTTCGTCGGCGCGATGGCATTGATCGCCGCCTACCTGCTCGTCGTGGTGCGCGGCCTGCAGATTGCGGCCGGTGCCCAGGACACCTTCGGGCGCCTGCTGGCCGCGACCCTGTCCCTCACCCTGTTCGTCTACGTCTTCGTGAACACCGGCATGGTGATCGGCCAGTTGCCGGTGGTTGGCGTGCCCTTGCCGCTCGTCAGTTATGGCGGGACCTCGCTGGTGACTCTGCTGGCCGCTTTCGGTATCCTCATGTCGGTGCACACCCACCGCAAGCGCCTGTCGTTCTGATCCCGAACGCCGTCCGCATGCACTCCCTCGCCGCGCGTTTCGCCGTTCCGCTCATTGGTTTGATGGTTGCGGCCTGCGCCGCCGCCAATACCGGCGCAACCGGCGATGCGGCGCTCGATCGCGACAGCGTCGATCGCTTCGTCGACGAGATGCACCGTGAGCACGGTTTCGACACGCAGGCGCTGCACGGTCTCTTCGCCGCCACGCGTCGGGTGCAGGCGATCATCGATGCCATCTCGAAGCCCGCCGAGGCCATGCCGTGGTACCGGTACCGGCCGATATTCATCACGCCGGAGCGCATCGAGGCCGGGGTCGCGTTCCTGCACGATCACCGGGAGCTGCTGGACCGGGCGCAGGAGACCTACGGGGTGGACCCCGCGATCATCGTCGCCATCATCGGTGTCGAGACCTACTACGGGCGCAAGACCGGCAGCTACCGGGTGCTGGACGCGCTGGCGACGCTGGCCTTCCACTATCCGAAGCGCGCCGGGTTCTTCCGCGGCGAACTCGAGCATTTCCTGCTGCTGACGCGGGACCAGGGCCTCGATCCCCTGAGCCTCACCGGCTCGTATGCCGGTGCCATGGGCATCCCGCAGTTCATGCCCGGCAGCTACCGGCACTATGCCGTGGATTTCGACGGCGACCGGCACATCGACATCTGGACCAATCCCGCCGACGCCGTTGGCAGCGTGGCGAGTTACCTCAAGGCCCATGGCTGGCGGCGCGGCGAGGCGATTGCCGCACCGGCGCAGGTGCCGGCTGCCGGACCGGGGGAATGGCTCGCCGCCGATCTCAAGCCGGTGCGGACCTACGGGCAGTTCGCGGCCGCCGGGATCGTCGCCGAGCCGGCCCTCGCCGCCGGCGACAGGGTGGCGTTGATCGGGTACGAGACTGCTGACGGCGGGCGCGAATACTGGTTCGGGCGCGAAAATTTCTACGCCATTACCCGCTACAACCGCAGCCCGCTCTATGCGCTGGCCGTGGTCCAGTTGGCGGGCGCAATACGCGACGGCGGCGCGCCCGCCGCGCCGATGCCATGAGACCGGCAGCGATCCTGCTGCTGTCCTGGTTACTTGCCCTGGGCGGCTGTTCGCTGCTGCCCGGGCGCCCGCCGGCGCCGGTGGTCCCGCCCGCCGACGTGGATCGGATGCCGGATGCGGTGCCGAAGGCCGAACCACGATCGAAGTACGGCAACCCGGACTCCTACGTGGTCTTCGGCAAGCGTTACGCGGTGATGAAGTCGGCGGCCGGGTTCAGCGAGCGCGGCATCGCCTCATGGTACGGGCCCGATTTCCACGGCAAGCGCACCTCGAGCGGCGAGCGCTACGACATGTATCAGATGACCGCCGCCCACAAGACCCTGCCGATTCCGGCGTACGTGGAGGTCGTCAATCTGCAGAACGGCCGCCGGGCGGTGGTCAAGGTCAACGATCGCGGCCCGTTCAAGGACAACCGCATCATCGACCTGTCCTACGCGGCGGCGCGCAAGCTCGGCATCTGGCAGCAGGGGACGGGGCTGGTCGATATCCGGGTCGTCGATCCCGGCGCGCCGCCACCGGGCCCGCCGGCGGCGGCGCGCGTTGCCGCGGCGGACCAGACGTTGCAGTTCTTTGTCCAGGTCGGTGCCTTCTTCGACCGGGGCAACGCCGAGCGGATGCTCGAACGGGTCCGCCAGGTGGCCGCCGACGCGCGACTGACCCCCGGGGAGAGCAACGGCCAGGCCGTGTACCGCGTCCAGATCGGGCCGTTCGTCGCCGTCGAGGAGTCGGATCGCATCGTGCAGCTGCTGGAGGGCGCCGGGCTTGCCGAGCACCAGATCGTCCTCGATTGATATGGAGGGGACGCCACGCGGCGATCGGATAGAATGACCCGGCGGTCGGTACCCGAAATGATCCCTGCATGCTGAAGACCATCACCTGCCTCGTGCTGCTGTCGATTGTGATCCCGGTCCGTGCGGAGACCAGTCCACCGCCGGCACCGGTGCAGACTGCGGCCCCGGCCCAGCCGTTGCCGGCACCGGCCCCGGTCGTCCCGGCGCCGCCGGCGGTCAACGGCAAGGCATGGCTGCTGGTCGATTTTCATTCGGGCCAGGTCCTCGCCGAGAACAATGCCGACCAGCGCCTCGAACCGGCCAGCCTGACGAAGATGATGACCATTTATTCGGTGGCCAGGGTCATCGGCGAGGGCAAGGTCAAATTGAGCGATCAGGTCCCGATCAGCGAGAAGGCCTGGAAGATGGGCGGTTCGCGCATGTTCGTCGAGGTGGGGAACCGGGTGCTGCTCGAGGACCTGATGAAGGGCGATATCGTCCAGTCCGGCAACGATGCCAGCGTCGCGCTGGCCGAGTACATCTCCGGGTCGGAGGAGGTGTTCGCCGCGCAGATGAGCCAGAACGCGGCCCAGATCGGCATGAACAACACCAATTTCGTCAACAGCACCGGTTTGCCGGACGCCAATCACTACACGACCGCCCGCGATCTCGCCACGCTGGCGGTGGCACTGATCCGCGACTACCCCGAGATCTACAAGTGGTTCTCGCTGCGCGAGTTTACCTATAACGGCATCACCCAGCCCAATCGCAACAAGCTGCTGGCCCGCGATTCGAGCGTGGACGGGATCAAGACGGGCTATCACGAGGCCGCCGGTTATTGCCTCGCTGCCTCGGCCGAGCGGGATGGCATGCGCCTCGTCGCCGTCGTGCTCGGCTCGCAGAACGAGCAGGCCCGTGCTGATGCCGCCCAGGCCCTGCTCGGCTACGGCTTCCGCTTCTACGAGACGCGCAAGTTCTACGGCAACGGTCAGCCGGTGCACCAGCTGAAGGTGTGGAAGGGGATACGGCAACAGGTCGACCTGGTGGTGACCGGCGGTGATATCCAGATCACCATCCCGCGCGGCCAGGTGGACCGGGTGCAGGCCGAGGTTGAGACCGCGGGTGATCTGGAGGCGCCGGTCGCGTCGGGCGAGGAGCGCGGGCGCCTCAAGATCAGCTACGACGGAAAGCCGCTGGCGTCGCGGCCGCTCGCCACGGGCCAGGCGGTGCCTGCGGCCGGTATCGTCGGCCGCTCCGTCGACACCGTGAAGCGCTGGTTCGAATAGCGGGCGGGTGCGTCCGATGTCGATCGTCTATCTGAACGGCGAGTTCCTGCCGATGGCCGAGGCCCGGGTGCCGGTGCTTGACCGCGGCTTCATCTTCGGTGACGGCGTCTACGAGGTGGTGCCGGCATTCGAGGGTCTGATGTTCCGGCTCGACGAGCATCTGGCGCGGCTGGAACGCAGCCTGGCCGGCGTGCGCATCGCCAATCCGATGTCGCGCGAGGCCTGGAAGGCGATGCTGCGGGAGTTGTTGCGGCGCAATCCGCACGACGGCGATCGCTCGGTCTACCTGCAGGTGACCCGCGGGGTGTCGAAGCGCGACCACGTCCTGAGCGCGCCCGTCGCCCCGACCGTATTCGCGATGGCCAACCCGGCGAACCGCAAGGGCCGCGAGCCGGTGACCGCCATCGTCCGCGAGGACATCCGCTGGAAATGGTGCGAGATCAAGGCCATTGCCCTGCTGCCGAACATCCTGCTGCGCATGCAGGCGCAGGACGCCGGCGCCTACGAGGCGATATTGATCCGCGATGGCCACCTGACCGAGGGCGCGGCCAGCAACGTCTTCGTCGTCGCCGGCGGCGTCATCAAGACGCCGCCGCACGCGCCCAACCTGCTGCCCGGGATCACCCGCGATCTGATTGTCGAGCTGCTCGCCGGCCACGGCATCGCCCACGCCGAGACGGCCGTGACCGAACACGAGTTGCGTGCGGCGGACGAGGTGTGGATTTCCGGATCGGTCCGGGAACTGGCGCCCGTCGTGAGCCTCGATGGCCGGCCGGTGGGGGCGGGGCGGCCAGGACCGGTGTGGGAGCGGGTCGTGGCGCTGTACGAGACCTTCCGCGACGACCGCATCGCCGAGTGGCGACGGGGGACGTGCGGCTGACCGGGGGCGACCGTGGAAATCTTCAAGGAGTTCACCATCGAGGCGGCGCACCGCCTGCCGAATCTTCCGGTAGACCACAAGTGCTACCGCCTGCACGGTCATTCCTTCCGCATCGGTGTCCATGTCGAGGGTCCGCTGGACGACTCGCTTGGCTGGGTTATGGATTTCGCCGAGCTGGGCCAGGTCTTTCGCCCGCTCTTCGAGCAGCTCGATCACCGTTACCTGAACGACATCGACGGTCTGGAGAACCCGACCAGCGAAAACCTCGCCCGCTGGGTGTGGCAGCGCCTCAAGCCCGTTCTGCCGCAACTGGTGAAGGTGACCGTCCGCGAGACCTGCACCGCCGGCTGCGTCTATTCGGGCGATTAGCGCGATGCGCCTGGCTCAGGTGTGGGTCAGGCCCCAGATGACCGGCAGCGGGTACGGCAGGGTCGCCTCGCGGGCCACGGCCTGCTTGATCCCATAGTCCTCGCGTTCGGCGGTGTTGCGCAGGTGGGGCCGTTCGTAGGCGCCGCCGCGCGGGCTGAGATAGCAGCTCACCACCGGTTTGGTGGCGCCGCCGACCCCGCGGCGGATGACGATGCCCGACTCGCCGTTGTGCAGCTTCACGAACAGGCCCGGCGGGTAGACGCCGATCTCGCGGATGAAGGCCTGCGCCAGGTCGGCGTCCACCAGCTTGCCGCGCTGGGTGAAGATCTCGCGCAGGGCCTGCTGGGCGCGGATGCCGTCGCGGTAGCGGCGCGGCAAGATCATGGCGGCGTAGATGTCGGCCAGCGACAGGATGCGCGCCGCGAGGCTGATTGATTCGGCCTTGATCCCCCCAGGATAGCCGCTGCCGTCGAGCTTTTCGTGGTGCTGCAGGACGATCTCCAGACACTCGCCGTCGGTGATGCCGCAGGCCTGCAGCAGCTGTACGCTCTTTCCCGGGTGTTCGGCGATGACCCGCTTCTGGTAGGCGTTCAAGGGGGCGACCTGGTTGGCGAGCATGTCCTGCATGTCGAGCATGCCGACGTTGGCGGTCATGGCGGCGACGGTCAGGGTCTGCCGCTGCGGCTCGGTGAGCGGCGTGTGGCGGGCCACCAGTTCGCAGAGCAGGGCGGTCATGATCGGGTGGATGACGGTGTAGGTCGACTGCTGATCGAGCTGCAGGGTGCCGAGCGCCGGATCGGCGTACTTCCAGCAGTAGTCGCGCAGACTGGCGGCGACCGTGTTCAGGGTCCCGGCATGATTGCCGGGCAGGCCGTCGCGGAGGGTCTTCAGCGCCTCCCAGACCTGGGACTTGAAGCCATCGAGCTGATCGAAGGCCGAACCCGCCGGCGGTTCTGGCGTCACCTCGTCGGGCTGCTGATCGCGGTAAAGGCCGCGCTCGAGCAGGGCCTGCATCTGCCGATCGTTCAATATCACCTGCCCCTGTTGCAGCAACAGCGTGCCGTCAGCGGCGTACACGGGCCATGGCAGCGGCCGGCCGACCTGCAGATCGGCCGGATTCAGCGGGATCTTCTTTTCCATGCGTACCGGACCGCCGCGATCAGGTACGGATGCCGACGCCGCGGTTGAGCAGGGCGAGGCTCAGGGCGAAGAGAGCGACGCAGATCACGGCCAGCACCATCACTGCCATGCTGACGTCGATGTCGGATACGCCCAGGATGCCGTAGCGGAAGGCGTTGACCATGTAGAGGATCGGGTTGGCGAGCGACACCGCCTGCCACAGCGGCGGCAACAGGTCGATGGAGTAGAAGACGCCGCCCAGATAGGTCAGCGGCGTCAGGAAGAAGGTCGGGACGATGGCGACGTCGTCGAAGCTCCTGGCGAAGATACCGTTGAGGAGGCCGCCGAGCGAGAACAGGGTCGAGGTCAGCAGCACCACCAGCGCGGTGACGCCGAGGGAATGCAGGTGCAGGTCGGTGAAGAACAGGGCGACGCCGGTGACTACAATGCCGACCGCGATGCCGCGCGCCACGCCGCCGGCGATGTAGCCGCAGAGGATGATCCAGTTCGGGATCGGGGCCACCAGCATCTCCTCGATGTGTTTCTGGAACTTGGCGCCGAAAAACGACGACACCACGTTGGCGTAGGCGTTGGTGATCACCGCCATCATGATCAGTCCGGGGGCGATGTATTGCACGTACCGGAAGCCGCCCATCTCGCCGATGCGCGGGCCGATGAGGCGGCCAAAGATGACGAAGTACAGGGTCATGGTGATGGCCGGCGGCAGAATGGTCTGCACCCAGATGCGGGTGAAGCGCGCGATCTCCTTGACCAGGATGGTCCGGAACGCGACCAGAAAGACGCGCCGGTCGATCATGCCGGCTGGCCGTTGTCGCGGAGCAGGCGCACAAACAATTCCTCCAGCCGGTTGGCCTTGTTGCGCAGGCTCGCGATCTCGATACCCCGCGCCGACAGCGCCGCGAACAGGTCGTTCAGGCTCTGTTCGCGGGTGACGTCCACCGCCAGGGTCAGGTCATCGAGGTGCTGGACGGCGAATCCGTCGAGCGCCGGGGCGACGGCCAGCGGCCGGCGCAGGTCGAGGATGAAGGTCTCCTGGTGCAGCTTGGCGAGCAGACTCTTCATCGCCGTGTTTTCGATGATCTCGCCGCGATCGATGATGGCGATGTTCCGGCAGAGCGATTCGGCCTCCTCGAGGTAGTGGGTGGTAAGGATGATGGTGGTGCCGTTGTCGTTGATCTCGCGCAGGAAATCCCACAGCGACCGCCGCAGCTCGATGTCGACGCCGGCCGTCGGTTCATCGAGGATCAGGAGGCGGGGTTCGTGCAGCAGGGCGCGGGCGATCATCAGCCGCCGCTTCATGCCGCCCGAGAGCGAGCGCGACGGCTGCAGGCGTTTCTCCCACAGGCCCAGCTTCTTCAGATACTTCTCCGCCCGTTCATGGGCCAGGCGCCGTTCGACGCCGTAGAAGCCGGCGTGATTGACCACGATCTCGAGGCTCTTTTCGAACTGCGAGAAGTTCAGTTCCTGGGGCACGAGGCCGATGCAGGACTTGGCCGTTTCGAGTTCGCGGTCCATGTCGTGGCCGAAGACGCGCACAGTACCGGCGCTCTTGTTGACGAGGGAGCTGATGATGCCGATGGTGGTCGACTTGCCGGCCCCGTTGGGGCCGAGCAGCGCGAAGAAGTCGCCCTCCATGACGTCGAGGTCGATGCCCTTCAAGGCAACCGTCCCGTTCTTGTAGGTCTTGCCCAGCTGCCTGATCTCGATGGCTTTCATGCGGCGATGCCCGGCAGTGGCGCCAGCGGGCGCTCAGATTGTCGGTGAGTGACCGAGGACTTCGGTGATCTTTTTGCGTTGCGCCTCGCCGATGACCTGCAGCGCCAGCATCAGCTTGCTGTCGCGGCCGAGTACCAGGCGGAAATACTCCTTTGCCACCTTGACCAGGGTGACCTCGCCGATGGCGCGGACATTGGCGTTGCGCCGGCCGGAGCCGCGCGGCAGCATGGCCTGCTCGCCGAAGTAATGGCCGCGGCTCAGCGTGGAAAGCATCACGACCTTGCCGTCGTCGTCGATGATGAATACCTCGACCGAACCGTCGAGCACGATGTACATGAAATCGCCCTCGTCGGCCTCGCGCAGGATCATTTCGCCGGCCGTGAACCTGGTGATTTCGACCCACTGCGACAGATTGGTGAAGTCCTCCGGTGACAGTGAGCGGAACAGGCGGTTGCTCTGCAACAATCGCTTGACGCGCTCCTCTTCCGGCAGATTGCTCAGATCCTCCTCGGTCTGCGGCTGATCGTTGCCGGCCCGGTAACCGTACAGAACGTCGGATTTGCCGATCCGGAACAGCTTGGCCTTCTGCAGCGAGCGGACGCTGGCGTTGCGCTTGCCGCTGGCGCCGGGCAACAGGGCCTGCTCGCCGAAGAAGTCGCCCGCCTTCAGTGTGGCGATGGTGATCTCGCGGCCGGCGACGGCGCGGATGCGGACATCGACCGCGCCTTCGAGGATGACGTACATGCAGTCCGCGACTTCGTCCTCGCGGATGATGTCCTCCATCGGGCCGAAGTCGACGACCTTGTTGACGGGCGAGGTGACGATCCGTTGCAGGTCGGCATCGGTCAGGCTGCTGAAGATCGGTATCCGGCGCAGCAGGGCGGTGGATTTGTCCGCGTTCGTCATGGCCGGCAATGATATACGAGCCCGGCCCCGCAGTCTTGCCGCGGTCCCCGGTTTGGGGCGAGGATGGGCCCGCCATGACAAGTTCGGTTTCTGACAATGTGCGGCTCGCCGCCGCTGGCCCGCCGTCGGAGCGATCGGCGGGGTGCGACATCCTGGAAACACCCTGCTTCGTGTTCGACGAGGCGGTGCTGTCGGCGCAGATCGACCGGCTGACGCGACTGGCCCGGACCTGTGGCGTCAAGCCGCTCTATTCGATCAAGGCCTGTCCCCTGGGGGCTTTGCTGGAGCGGATAGCGCCGCGGGTGGACGGCTTTTCGGTGAGTTCACTCTTCGAGGCGCGGCTGGCCCGCCAGGCGCTGGGCAATCGCGGCACCGTCCATCTGACCACGCCCGGGTTGTCGGCGGAGGATGCCGCGGGTCTTGCCGGTATCTGCGACTACCTGAGTTTCAATTCCCTGAGTCAGCAGCGCCGCCTCGCGCCACTGCTCGATGAAGGCATCGCGATCGGGTTGCGGATCAATCCGCGGCTGTCCCTGGTCGGTGACGAGCGCTACGACCCGTGCCGGCGCCATTCGAAGCTCGGCGTGCCGCTCGACGACCTGGTCCGCTGGCTCGGCGATGACCCGGACGGCGCGCGCGGGCTTACCGGTCTGCATTTCCACACCCATCACGACTCGCCCGATCTGACGCCGCTGGCCGTCACCGTCGAGGCGCTGATGAAGGCGTTGCCGCAGGTGTTCGCATCGATCGCGTGGCTCAACCTCGGTGGCGGCTATCGCCTGGAGGCAGAGACACACGGAGCGGATCGGCTCGCTGAGGTGCTCGACCGGCTCCGACGACAGTGGCCCGTCGAGGTGTTCGTGGAACCGGGCAAGGCCGTGATCGATGATGTCGGGACGCTGATCGCGACCGTGCTCGATGTATTCGAGTCCGATGGCGCGGTCGTGGCGATACTCGATACCTCGGTCAATCATCTGCCGGAGGCGTTCGAGTATCAGCGCCCGCCGGTGATTGCCGAGGCCACCGGTGGTGGGTACCGCTGCATCCTGGCTGGCGGCACCTGTCTGGCCGGCGATCTGTTCGGCGAATACGAGTTCCCGTCACCACTCGCACCCGGCGCCCGCCTGACCTTCACCGGCGTCGGGGCCTACACACTGGTCAAGGCCCACCGCTTCAATGGTCACAACCTGCCGGCCGTTGCCCTGCGCGTCGCCGACGGCGGGACGCGCGTCATCAAGCGTCACGATTACGCCGACTTTAGCCGCCAGTGGTCGGCGGACCGGTGAGCGCGCGGTTCGAGGTCCCGCCTGGTTCAGACCCCGCGTGGCTGATCCGGACCGATCGGCGTGTGGAAATCATCGAGGCCGACTGCATCGGTTGCGCCAAATGCCTCGCGGCCTGCCCGGTGGATGCGATCATCGGCGCACCCAGGCAGATGCATACCGTGATGGTGGTGGACTGCATCGGTTGCGAACTGTGCATCCCGCCCTGCCCGGTCGATTGCATCGAAGTCGTGAGCCTGCCGCCGGCACCGGCGCTGACGGCAGCGGGACTGGCCGAACGGCACCACCGTTACCGGGCGCATCTGCAACGGTTGGGACGGGAACCGGGCGGTGGCAGCGACCGGGGCGAGCCGGATGGCGCGCCGCATGACCGCGAGGCGATGCGGGCCGAGATCCGCGCCGCCATCGAACGGGTGCGTGCCCGTCGCCGGCCCCCGGCATCATGACGGCGGTTGGCGGGCAAACAGCGCCGAGTGGGGTACCATGGCGCCGGTGAACGGCGACTTGACGAACCCCTTCTCAGGGACGTGCCCATGAATGATCGAACCGGCAAGAACGACCGGCCTGCGGCGGCGACCGAGATCCGCGTCGAGGCGCTGCACAAGGCCTTCAACGACCATGAGGTGCTGAAGGGCATCGACCTCGACGTCCGCCGTGGCGACGTGCTGGCCATCGTCGGCGGCTCGGGTTGTGGCAAGACGGTCCTGCTCAACAACATCCTCGGCCTGCTGATACCGGACGCCGGCCGCATTCTGGTGACCAATCACGACGAGGACGGCGAACCGCTTCGTGACCTGGCGGAGACCTCCCAGGAGGTCCGCGATCGCATCCACACCCACTGGGGCATGGTGTTCCAGCGCAACGCCCTGTTCTCGGGCACGGTGTTCGACAATATCGCGCTGTGGCTGCGCGAAGTGCGCGAACTGCCAGACGAGGCGATCCGGCCCATCGCCCGCACCGCCCTGAAATCGGTCGGACTGTCCGACGACGATGAATTCCTGGCCAGCAACCAGGAGTCGCTGTCGGGCGGAATGGCCAAGCGGCTGGCTGTCGCCCGGGCCGTGGCCACGCGGCCGACGGTGATGTTTTACGACGAACCGACGACCGGACTCGACCCTACGAGTTCGGCGCAGATCCACGACCTCATCTACGACATGCACGTCACCGGCGGCGACGTGCAGCGGACGACGGTGATCATCACACACGACAAGGACCTGTTGTCGCGGCTGATGCCGCGCACCGTGATGCTGCACGACGGCCGCGTCTATTTCGACGGCGCCTTCCAGGCCTTCAAGCGGCGGACCGGCGATCAGATCATCCGACCCTACTTTGAACTGATGCCGGTGCTGCACGGGCGCGAGGCGGAGGCGGCCGTCACCTGAAGCTCTACTACAGCGAACGCTACCTGCTGGGCGAATCGACGGCCGACGCGCTGCGCAAGGCCGGATGGATCGCCGAGTCCCTGGCCGCCAACCGTATCGACGGGCTGACGATCGTCGCCCCCGAACCCCTGCACCCCGGCGATCTGTCCCTGGTGCATGACCCGGCGTACATCGAGGCGGTGCGCGCCGGCGACCCGCTCGCCCTTGCCGAGTCCCCGGATCTGCGCTGGCAGCCAGGGCTCGCGGATGCCGCCGCCGCGGCCGCGGCCGGGATGGTCGCGGCCGCCCTGACGGCATTCCGGTCGCAGGCGGTGGCCGGCAGTCTGTCTTCCGGCCAGCATCACGCGGGTTTTGCCGCCGGGACGGCATACAACGTGTTCAACGGCCTGGTGCTGGCGGCGCGCAAGGCGCTGCAGGATGGTGCCCGCCGGGTCCTGATCATCGATTGCGATGCCCATTGCGGCGGTGGCACCAGCGCGCTAATCGGCGCCGACGACCGCATCTGGCACCTGGATGTCGCGACCCATCCTTTCGATGGCTATACCACCGCGGCGCCGCATACCCTGGATGTGATCCGCGTCGCGCGCGACTATCTGCCGACGCTGCGCGCCCGGCTGGACGGGCTCGCCCACCAACGGGAATCCTTCGACCTGTGCCTTTATTACGCCGGCATGGACCCCCACGAGGACTGCCATCACGGCGGCCTGGCGGGCATCGACCGGTTGCTGCTCGAGGCGCGCGAAAGGATCGTGTTCGACTGGTGCCGCGAGTTTCGTATTCCGCTTGCCTTCGGCGTCGGCGGCGGCAACGTCAGCATGCCGGCACTGACCCGCTCTCTCCTGGTCGGCCTGCATCGGCTGACCGTGCAGGCCGCGGTCAGGGCGGCGGCGGAATACTTCCGCTGAACGGTGCTCAACGCGCCTGTAGCCGGATCGTCGAGGTCTTGCCCTCGGCGCGCAGGCGCAGCCACGGGATGGCGTCGCCAAGCAATTGCGGCACCTGCGCCAGCCGTGGCACATCGACGGGCACGTAGTCGCCCGCCGCGTTGAAGTGCAGGCGCTGCTCGCCGGATGCGGCGTCGCCGTCCAGACGCAAACGGTTCCAGACCACGGATTCACCCATCAGCAACAATTCGATGAGGGCATCGCCGGCCGTGCGGAGTTCGGCCGCCAGCGCCAGGCAGCGCTGCCGGCGGCCCTGCAGATCGGCGATATCGGCGAACGCGAACTCCAGGCCGTCGGCGGTCGCGTAGACCGAGCCGCGCGAGCGATCGAAGCCCCAGGTCCCGCGTTCCGTCTCCGCGCCCGCTGGCGATTGCGTCTCCGGCTCCGCGTACAGGGCATCGCAGGTTCGGCCGAGGCAATAGCGATCGATGATCCGCCGTTCGAGTCGTTCCGGTTCGGTAATCCGCGGACCACTGACCATCATGGCCTGATTATCGACGAGCAGCCGGACCATGTGACCGGCGTCGACATTGACCTCGACATTGGCGGCGGTGTCGATTGCCCTGGCGAGGGCACGTATGTGTTCGGTATACGCCGCGGTGTTCGCGATCCAGCGGCGGCGATCGCCCGCCTGTTCCCGGTTGCCGAGCGGTGACTGGCCGGCCTGGGCGATCTCCTCGTCGTAGGCGGCCGCCATTTCCTCGAGCGCGGTGCGCGCAAAATCGGCCCGCTCCCCGGCGCCGGCCTCCTGCACGCTCAGCGCCAGCCGGGTGAGCGGCGACAGCACGACCGTGGCGCGACTGCCGGGGTCGCGGAGCATGACCCGGCGACCGGCATCCGCCGCCGCCACCGCCGCGGGCAGCAGCACGGCCAGCAGGCCGGTCGCCAAGCCCACCCGGAACCGGCGCCAGTGATTCATCGGGGCCTTCAAGGCAGGGGCGGCCGGCGCACGCCGTCCAATCGCCGCCGCCAGTAGTCCTGGCGTAGATTGGAAATGGTGACGCCGCTGCCACCGCTACTCGGGGCATGGACGAATTCGTCATCGCCCAGATAGATGCCGACGTGCGAATGCGCCGCGCCGGTGGTGTTGAAGAAGATCAGGTCGCCGGGCTCTCGCCGCTCGGGGGCGACGGCACTGAGACGACCCGCCATCTCGCGGGTGCTGCGCGGCAGGGCGATCCCAAGCCGTCCGTAGACATGCTGGACCAGGCCGCTGCAATCGAAGCCGGTACGTGGCGAGGTGCCGCCGCTGCGATAGGGTGTGCCGCTCAGGCTGGCGGCATAGGCGACCAGACCGAGCAGGTCGTGGCCGGCGGGGACGACCGGCTCCGGGGGAGGCGGTAGCGGCGCTGGAAGCGACGGTTGCGGCGACCTCCCGCAGCCGCCGAGTGCGACGGCCAGCAGCACCGCCGGCAACGGCCACCGCCGCCGCGCAATGTCGACGCTCATGATCGGGCCGCGGCGCGGCGCTCAGTCCTCATGGCGGACGGGTTCGGCGTGGGCGATGATCCGCCGCGCCTCGGGGATGCGTTCGTACAGGCGGTACTCCAGATGGCGGACGGCATCGTCCACGGCCTGGAGCGGCGCGTCGTCATCGAAGCGGCAGTGGAAGGCGACGTGCAGGCCATGCGCCAGCCGCCGCACCTGGACGTTGTGCACGTCGACCAAGGCGGTGATGCCGGTGGCGGCGGCCCGTATCGTGTCGCCGACCGTGGCGGTCAACGCCGGTTCCACCGCCGCCGCCTCCTCGGATTCGTCCGCCTCGCGGGAATCGATGTGGCTCTCGACGATCACGTCCTCGCCGAGTTCGGTGCGGATGGCCGCCTCCAGCCGCGAGGCGATCTCGTGCGCCTCCTTGATGCTCAGGTGGCCATCGACCTCGAGGTCGAAACCGACGCAGACGTGTCCCTGCAGGCGATGGAAGATTACATGATGCACCGACAGGCCGAGTCCGGCAGCGATGACGTCCACCTGGTCGACGATGGTCTCGTTGTCGAGTGCCAGCGGCTGGGCGTGGACCGTCACATCGGCATCCGGGTATTCGCTCCGAATCCGGGCGACCGCGGCGTTGGAAATCTCGCGTACCCGGTTCATCGCCAGGGTGCGGCTGACGCTGACCGCGAGGTCGATGAAGATCGTCTTGCCGGCCGGCCGCACCCGGATGCGGTCGACCCGGGCGACGCCCGCTACGGTCCGGACCACGGCCTCGACCCGCTCGGCGACGCCCTCGGGGGCGGTGTCGATGAGGATGTCGATGGTGCGCCGGCCAAGCTGCCAGCCGGCGCGGCAGACGACCACGGCCACCGCCAGCGCCGCCAGCGCGTCGGCCTTGCCGTGGCCCAAAGCGACAAAGCCCAGGCCGACCAGGACGGCGGCCGAGCTCAGGATATCGGAGCTGAAGTGCAGGGCGTCGGCCTCGAGCGCCTGCGACTGGGTCGCCCTGGCCACGCGCAGCAGCGCCCGGGCGCGGAACCAGTCGATGACGATCGAGGCGACGATCACGGCGACCGCGTACCAGGTGGCCTCGACGTGGGACTCTTCGGCCAGCAGGCGGTCGATGGCCTCCTTGACGATGATGCCGCTGGTCACGAACAGCAGCCCGGTCTCGATCAGCGCCGAGACGCTCTCGATCTTGGCGTGACCGTAAGGGTGGTCGAGGTCCGCGGGCTTGTCGGAGATGCGCACCGCGAAATAGGTCAGGCCGGCGGCGCCGAGGTCGAGCAGCGAATGGGCGGCCTCGGAGAGGATGGCGATGGAGCCGGTCATCAGCCCGACGACGAGCTTCATCAGCGCCAATCCACCGCTGGCGAAGACCGAGCCGAGCGCCACCGACTCCTTCTCGCTGCGCCGGATCGCGTTCATCGGCGCATTCTATAACGCTTCCCTGCCCCCTAACTGCCCGGCCGGTCCGCGTGGCCGGGAACGGGTTCCGGGGCCTGGAGCGCGCGGGTCTCGCGCTCGACCGGCTCGACCACCTCGATTTCGGCATTCTCCGGCGCCGCCTTGAGGTCGCGCAGCCTGCGCGCCGAGACCAGCACCCGCGATTCGAGTGCGCCGACGGACTTGTTGTAGGCATCGACCGCCTTGTCGAGCCGCTCGCCGACTTCCGTCCAGTGGCCGGCGAGGGTGGCGAGGCGCTCGTAGAGTTGCTTGCCCAGTTCCGAGATCTCCTGGGCGTTACGGGCCAGCGCCTCCTGCCGCCAGCCGTAGGCCACCGCGCGCAGCAGGGCGATGAGGGTGGTTGGGGTCGCGGGGATGACCTTCTCGTGGACGCCGAATTCGATCAGTTCCGGGTCCTGCTGGAGGGCGGCGGAGAAGAACATTTCCCCGGGCAGGAACAGGACCACGAACTCCGGCGCCGGTTCGAACTGCTCCCAGTATTTCTTCTGGCCGAGGAGGGTCATGTGATCGCGCACCTGGCGGGCGTGATCGGCGAGGTATTGCGCGCGCATCGAGTCGTCTTCGGCTTCCACGGCGCGAAGGTAGGCTTCGAGCGGAGCCTTCGCGTCCACGACGACCTGCTGGCCGCCGGGCAGACGGACGATGAGATCGGGGCGTAGTCGCCCCTGATCGGTCGTCACGGTTTCCTGCTCGACGAAATCGCAGTATTCGACCATCCCCGCCATCTCGACCACTCGCTGCAACTGGATCTCGCCCCAGCGACCGCGCACTGTTGGCTGGCGTAGCGCCCTGACCAGGTTCGCCGTCTCGCTGTGCAGGCGCGGCAGGTGGGTTTCGACGAGGCTCCGCAACTGCTCGTTGAGCGATGAGTAGGCCGACAACCGTACCCTCTCGATCTCGCCGAGCTTGCCGTCCACCTTCTCCATGGATTCGCGGATCGGCCGGATCAGATCATCCACGGCCTTGCGGCGCGCTTCGAGATCCCCGCGCGCGCCCTCCTGGAATTTTTCCAGCGACCCCTTGGCGAGATCGAGAAAAGACTGGTTGTTGTTTCTCAGGGCGTCGGCGGCGAGCGCCTGGAAGGCGTCGGTGAGCCTCTGCTTCGCTTCCTCGACCAGCGCCACTTTTTCCGTGGCCGCCCGGCGCTCTGCCGCAAGCTGGGTGCGGAGCTCGGCGAGCTGCGCATCGTAGCGGCCGCCTGCGGTGGCCATCTCGGCGGCGGCGCGGGCGCCGCGGTACAGCCAGGCGGCGGTGGCCCCGGCGATCAAGGCGAGCAGACCGGTGATCAGGTTTTCCATCATGCGCTCTCCGAAAGGGCGATCCGGTGGTGGATTCTGCCACGTCCCGTGGCTCGTCCGCTGCGCCCCTCCCGGCGTCACCACCCGGGGGAGCTTGCAGGAGGCCTGCCGAGGGAATCCACATCAAATTCCCCCATTTCGGGTGGATGGCGCCTTCCATGGAAAAGGATGACCTGTTCGCACCAATTAGGGGTATCGTCGCGTGCTCGTCGCACCGGCCCGCTACAGCGAGGCGGTGAGGCGCAGGACCAGGGTCTTCAGGTATTCGGTTTCGGGGATGGCGGGGTGGACGGGATGGTCGGGGGCCTGGTGGCCCTGCTCGATGATCTGGGCGAAGCGGCCGGCCTGCACCGCCGCCTGGCGCACGAGGTCACGGAAATCTGTGGCCGGGAGATGTGAGGAGCAGGAGGCGGTGATCAGGGTGCCGTCGTCGGCCAGCACCTGCATGGCCAGGTGGTTGAGCCGCCGGTAGGCCTCGGATCCTTTGGCGAGGTCCTTGCGGCGCTTGATGAAGGCGGGCGGGTCGAGGATGACGACGTCGAAGCGTTCGTTCTGGTGACGCAGGTCGCGCAGGATGCCGAAGGCGTCACCGGCCACCGTGCGGACGTGATCCTCCACCTCGTTGAGGCGCGCGTTCTCGGCGATGTTGGCGAGCGCCGGTTCCGAGCTGTCGGCGCAGACGACCTCCGTGGCGCCATTCACTGCTGCCTGGATCCCCCAGGCGCCCAGATAGCTGAAGACGTCCAGGACCCGGCGGCCGCGAACGTGGCGCTGGAGCAGGCGGCGATTCTGGGCGTGGTCGAAGAACCAGCCGGTCTTCTGGCCGGCGGTGAGCGGCACGCGGAAGGTGCAGCCGTGTTCGAACAGCAGCACGGAATCGGGCACCGTGCCGGCCGCGGTCTCGACGTAGGCCGGCAGTCCTTCCAGTTCGCGGCTGGCGCCGTCGTTGCGCAGCAGGATGCCGGCCGGTGTCAGGAGTTCGCCCAGGGCATCGACGATGACGCCCTTCATCGCCTCGGTGCCGGCGGTGTTCAGTTGCGCGACCAGCACATCGCCGTAGCGGTCGACCACCAGGCCGGGCAGGCCGTCGCTCTCGCCGTAAACGAGGCGGTAGTAGGGCTGATCGAATAGCCGGTCGCGCAAGCGCAGGGCGGCGGCGATGCGCTCGCGGACGAGTGCGGCGCCGTAGGGGTGCGCCGAGTTGCGGCTGACCAGACGCGCGCAGATGAGCGAGTGCGGGTTGACGTAGCCGCTGCCGAGGCGCTGGCCGTTGTGGGCGGCGATCACCACCGCCTGGCCGGGAGTGAACGCCGTCAGCGGAGTCTGGTCGTTGTCGACCTCGTTGCTGAAGACCCACAGGTGGCCGGCGCGCAGGCGGCGGTCCTCATTCTTCCGGAGTATGAGTTCGGGCAGGCTCATGGCAGGCACATAGTATAATTGCCGCTGCCGGTCGGCCATCGGGGCGGCCATCGGCAGCGGGCGGCAAAGGCGCTGGTGACAGTTTGAACCGGAAAAAGCGGGCGGCGATCTTCGAGCGGTTCAAGGCTGGCAACTCCGCGCCACGCTCGGAGCTGGTCTATGCCACGCCGTTCGAGTTGCTGGTCGCTGTAATTCTCTCGGCGCAGGCGACCGACGTCAGCGTCAACAAGGCGACCGCCGGCCTGTTCCGGGTCGCCAACACCCCGGCCGCGCTGCTGCGGCTCGGCGAGGCCGGCCTCAAACGCCACATCCGCACCATTGGCCTCTACAACACCAAGGCGAAGAACATCCTCGCGACCTGCGCCCGGCTCATCGAACGGCACGACGGCGCGGTGCCGCCGGACCGGGCGGCGCTGGAGGCCCTGCCGGGCGTCGGCCGCAAGACCGCGAACGTCGTCCTCAACACGGCCTTCGGGCAGCCGACCATCGCCGTCGATACCCATATCTTCCGGGTCGCCAACCGTTCCGGCCTGGCGCCGGGCGGGACGGTGCGCGCGGTCGAGGATGGACTGCTGCGGCATGTTCCGGCGGAGTTCCGCCAGGACGCCCACCACTGGTTGATCCTGCACGGGCGGTACGTCTGCACGGCGCGCCGGCCGCGCTGCGGGCACTGTCCGATCCTCGACCTCTGCGAGTGGCCGGAGCGGCACGGCGCGGCGGCCGTCCGGACGACGAGGGCGCGGTGATGTTCGTCCACGACCGTTCGGCGGCGCGGCGCTACTTCATCGACGCCTGGCGCAAGCGACAGGCCGGCTCGCCGCTCGAACCGCTGGAGCAGGCGGTCTCCCAAGTCGTGGAAATACACCCCGAATATCACGCCGTTCTAGACGACGCCATGGGCGCGATCGGGGAGGAATTTTCGCCCGAGCGCGGCCTGACCAACCCGTTCCTGCACATGGGCCTGCATATCGCCCTGCGCGAGCAGCTGGTCACCGACCGGCCCGCTGGCATCACCGCCGTGTACCGTCGTCTGCTCGGCCGGATCGGCGATGCCCACGAGGTCGAGCACCGGATGATGGAGCGGCTGGGCGAGGCGTTGTGGGCGGCGCAACGCCACAACCGCCTGCCGGACGAGGCGGCATACCTCGAAAGTCTGCGTAGAATATAGGGCCATGAGCGAATTCCCGGGTACGGTCCTCGCCGACAGCGAACACACCCTCGAGCGCCAGGTCGAGGTCCTGGCCGAGGTGATCCAGGGTTTTGCCACCTCGCTGAATCTGCAGGAGACCCTGCGCAACGCCATCGGTCATTTCATCGTCTACATGAACGCCGAGGCGGCGTCGATCTTCCTGCTCGAGAGCGACGACGCGGAACTGGTGTGCCAGCAGTGCGCGGGGCCGGTGGACATCACCGGCCTGCGGATGGACGCCAACCAGGGCATCGTCGGCAAGACGGTGCGCGAGCAGCGCTACCAGATCGTCCGCGACGTGCACCGGGATTCGGATTTCGAGGCCTCGATCGACGCCGGCACCGGCTTTGTCACCCGCTCCATCCTGTGCGCGCCGCTGGTGGTGCGCGGCCATTGCATCGGGGCGCTGGAGCTGATCAACAAGAAGGGGGGCGACGGCCTGTTCGACGAAGATGACCGCCATCTGCTGTCGACGCTGGCCGCCGCCGCCGCGCTCGCCATCCACAACGCGCGCATGGCCGAGGCCCTGCTCGAGCAGGAGCGGGTGCGCAAGGAACTGGAGCTGGTGCGCGAGGTGCAGGTCAACCTGCTGCCGCGGTCCGTCGACGGCAGTTCGCCGGTGGTGGCGCTGAACATCCCGGCGCGCGAGGTGTCCGGCGATTTCTACGATTTCATGACCCTGCCGGACGGCCGGATTTACTTCAATCTTGCCGACGTTTCCGGCAAGGGCATGAACACCGCCCTGTGGATGGCCAAGACCAGCGGCCTGCTGCGCTGCCTCGCCAAGACCACGGCCAGCCTCGGCGAACTGCTCGCCCGGGTCAACGACGAGGTGTACGAAACCTCCTCGCACGGCATGTTCGTGACCATGGTGACCGGCTTCTACGACCCGGCCAGCGACGAAATCGAGTTCGCCAACGCCGGGCATCTGCCGGCCTTGTACCGCGACCCCGGCGGCAACTATCGCGAGTTCGCGGCCGAGGGGCCACCGATCGGCATCCTGCCGGACTCGGATTTCGCGGTGACCCGCCTGCCGCTGGCCGGCGGCAGCTTCTACCTCTACACGGACGGGGTAACCGAATCGCCCGACGCCCACGGCCAGATACTCGAGGTCGCCGGCCTGATCCGGCTGATCCAGGCCACCGCCCACCTGACGCCGGCGACGCGGCTGGAGCAGATCGTCGCGGCGCTGCGCCGTTCCGGTGTCAAGCAGCGGGACGACATCACCATGATGGTCATCGGCCGGTCATGAACGACGGCCGCCGGCTCGAATTCCGTTTCCCGGCCGACCCGGCGATGTTGCGCCAGGTGCGCGAACAGGTGCGCTCGGCCAGCCTGGCGTGCGGCTGCTGCGAGAAGACCGTGGCCGAGCTGGTCATCGCCATCAACGAGGCCTGCATGAACGTCATCCAGCACGCCTACAAGGGCGATTGCTCAGGTGAAATTATCCTGGAAATCCTCAATAATGGCGGGGAGTTGGAATTCCAGTTGCGGGACTTCGCGGCGCCGGTGGATCTGGCCCGCATCAAGCCGCGCGACCTGGACGACTTGAGGCCCGGAGGGCTTGGCACGCACTTCATCCACGAGATCATGGATGACTGCGTCTACGGCCACCTCGGGGACCGCGGCAACTACCTGCGCATGAAGAAAAAAATAAGCTGAATCGCGGCGTTATTCCGGGGACCGGCTGGCCGCGAGCAAGGATCAAGACCATGAGCTACGCTGTGCGCACCGATGGCGGCTACGCCGTCGTCGAACTGACGGGGGACGTCGACCTGTCCTGCTCACCGGACGCCCGGGCAACCATCCTTTCCTGCCTGACCTCGAACCGGCCTGTATTGGTCGACCTGTCGCGCGTGACCTATATCGACAGTTCCGGGGTGGCGAGCCTGGTCGAGGGGTATCAGACGGCCAAGAAGAAGGGCCTGAAGTTCGGGCTGGTCGGGGTCTCGGAGGCGGCGCTGAGTGTGCTCAAGCTCGCCCGGCTGGACAAGGTGTTCCCGATCCACGCCACCGTCGCCGATCGCATCCAGGCGGATGGCTGAGGACCCGAACAATGCGCTGACCGCCTCGGTCGAGCATCTCGGACGCGCGACGGTCGAGGTGATCGAGGAATTCGGCTACTACTTCCTGCTGTTCTTCGAGAGTGCCTACTGGCTCCTGTTCGGGGCCTTCCAGAAGCAGCCGGTGCGCCTGCCGTCGGTCTTCGGGCAGATGATGACCATCGGCATCGCCGCCATCCCCATCATCTTCATCCTGTCGTTCACCATCGGGGTCATGCTTGCCATCCAGGGCATCCACACGCTCAAGACCTTCGGCGCCGAAGAACAGGTCGTGGTCGGCATCGCCCTGTCGGTGATGCGCGAATTCGGACCCCTGATCACCGCGATCGTGGTCGCCGGGCGCTCGGGCTCGGCGCTCGCCGCCCGCATCGGCACCATGCAGGTGTCGCAGGAGATCGACGCACTGCGGGTGATGAGCATCAACCCGGTGCGCTACCTCGCCTCGCCGGTGCTCGCCGCCATGCTGCTGATGGTGCCGGCGCTGGCCTTCCTGTCGGACCTGGCCGGCCTGCTCGGCGGGGCGGTGTTCACCAATCTGGAGCTTGGTCTGTCCTACAGCGCCTATGTCGATCGGGCGCTGGAGGCGCTGGAGGCCGACGACGTGATGCAGGGCCTGATCAAGGCCATGGTCTTCGGCATCATCATCACCGTCATCGGCATCAGCAACGGTTTCGAGGTCAAGGGCGGGGCCGAGGGCGTCGGCAAGGCGACCACCCGGTCGGTGGTGCTGTCCATCTCCTACATCGTGATCGCCGACATGTTGTTCACCTATTTCCTCAACCGGTAGGCGGACGATGACGGCCGAATCGGTGATCGAGGTCCGCGAGCTCGTGGCCCATTACGGCAGCCGCAAGATCCTCGATCAGATCGACATGACCGTGCGCAGCGGCGAGATCATGATCATCATGGGCGGCAGCGGCTCCGGCAAGAGCACCCTGCTGCGCCACCTGCTCGGCCTCAACAAGCCGACGGCCGGCAGCATACGGCTGCTCGGCACCGACATCACCCAGACCACGGTCGCCGAGGCCCACGAGCTGCGCAAGCGCATGGGCGTTGCCTTCCAGGGCGGGGCGCTGTTCAGCTCGATGACGGTCGGCGAGAACGTGAAGCTGCCGTTGCGCGAGCATGCCAAGCTCGACGAGGCGACCATGAACATCATGATGCGCCTCAAGCTCGAGGTGGTGAATCTGGGCGGTTTCGAGCATTTGATGCCGGCGCAGCTGTCCGGCGGCATGATCAAGCGGGCGGCGGTCGCCCGGGCCATCATCATGGACCCGAAGCTGCTGTTCTTCGACGAGCCCTCGGCCGGTCTCGATCCGGTGGTGTCCGCCGAGCTCGATGAGCTGATCCTGAGGCTGCGCGACGCCATGAAGATGAGCATCGTCGTCGTCACGCACGAACTCGACAGCGCCTTCAAGATAGCCGATCGCATTACCGTCCTCGATCACGGCCGCATCCTCATGACCGGCACCGTGGATGAGGTCCGCGGCTGCGACAATACCCGCGTCCAGGACCTGCTGAACCGGCGGCCGCGCGCCGACGACATCGACGCGGACGAATATCTGCAACGACTGACCGCCTGAACGGGGCGGAACCCTACCGGAAAGGAATGACAGGCAATGAAACGCGATCGGGTGAATTACTTCGTAGTCGGCGTGTTCGTGCTGACCGTCGGCGCGGCCTTTCTGCTGCTGCTGTACCGGCTGACCGGCAGCAGCGGCCCGGCCGATGGCTATCACGTTTTCTACCAGAATGTGACCGGACTCAAGTACGGCACCGGCATCTACTACGAGGGCTACCAGATCGGCCAGGTCGAGGAGATTGTCCCCGAGCGTAGCGGTGCCGGCATCCGCTACCGGGTTGAATTCAGCGTCATCAAGGACTGGGCCATTCCCGATGACAGTGTCGCCTCGGTGGTGGCGTCCGGGTTGCTGTCGGCGATCTCGATCGACATCCAGGAGGGGAAGAGCGACAAGTCGCTGACGCCGGGCAGCGAAATCCGGGGCGCCGATCAGGTGAACCTGTTTGCTGCCCTGAACGACGTGGCGGCCGATTTCCGCGAGTTGTCGCGCGAAGGCATCATGCCGACCCTGAAGAACCTCAACGAGCGCATCGGTTCGCTGGCCAGCGAGTATGAGGACCTGTCGAAGTCGAGCATGCGGCCGCTGCTGGCGTCGGTGCAGCGGCGGGTGGACGACCCCGAGCTGTTCGGCGAGATCAAGTCGATCCTGAAGAAGGTCGACGACAGCGCCGTCCGCCTGCAGCGGCTGTTGAGTGACAGGAATCAGCAGCACGTGACCACGACGCTGGCAAACGTCGAACAGGTTTCGGTCAATACCCTCGACCTGCTCAATCGCATCGAGGTCACCCGCCTGCAGATGCATCACGCCGTGAGCGAGCTCGATCGGCTGGTGACCGACAACAGCGACGAGGTCGGCCGGACCATGGAGAACACGGCCACCTCCACGGAGGATCTGAAGGCCTCGATGCGCGACCTGCGGGATACCCTCAAGGCCGTGTCCGAGAACGTCGACGCCATCATGTACCACGTCGAGGGGACCAGCCGGAACATGCACGAATTCGCGCGCGAGATTCGCGAAAATCCCGGGTTGTTGTTCACCGGCTCGCCGCAGCCCGATCAAGTCAAGAACAAGGAGAAAGGGGGAAGCCAGTGAAGACAGGACCTTGGTCGATTGCCGTGGCGATGGGGGCGGGATTTATTCTGGCGGCGTGCACAAAGTCGCCGCCGGTGCCGACCGACAATTACTACCGCCTGACCGAGGCGGTGGCGACGCAGGCCGCGGGCCGGCCGCTTACCGACGGCGTGATCCTGGTGCGTGCCATCCAGGGTGACGGCGTACATTCCGAACGGGCGCTGCTGTACACGGAAGACGAGCAGGGCGTGACGCTCAAACGCTACAACTACCATCTCTGGATCGACACGCCGCCGCGGCTGATCCAGACCCAGCTCGCCCAGTACCTGCGGATGGCCGGCGCCGCGTCCATGGTGGTCACCGAAATCGACGACGACCCGGCCCTGATCGTGTCCGGACGCGTCCTGCGTTTCGAGCGCGAGCAGGGCAAGGATCGCGTGGTCGCCCATGTCGCGGTTGAACTGCGTCTGGACAACAACCGCGGCAAGCCGTTGTTGCTCAAGGACTACAAGGTGGACACGGTCGTTGCCGACGAGGCGATCGAGGCGACCGTCGGCGCCCTGGACGCGGGGTTGCAGCAGATCTATGGGGAATTCCTGGCGGACGCGCTGGTCGCTGGCGGAGCAAGCGGCACCGGCCCATGAAGGCGTTACTCGACAAGTATCGCAAGTACTGGGCGCGGATAGCGCTCGGCGCGGCGGTACTCGTCGTTTTCCTGCTGCATATCGCCGATGACGAGGGCGGACCGCTGCGCTGGTCGTTCATCGATCAGATGGAGAGTATCGCCTACGACACGCGCCTGATCTTCAGCATGCCGCGCGGCCGCGACGACCGGCTGGTCATCATCGACATCGACGAGAAAAGCCTGCAAGCGGAGGGGCGCTGGCCTTGGTCGAGGGCCAGGGTGGCAGCGATGGTCGAGCAGCTGTTTGCCAAGTACAAGGTGGCGCTGGTCGGTTTCGACGTGGTGTTCGCGGAACCGGATGACAGTTCCGGTCTCAAGGTTCTCGAGCGCCTGGCGGCGAACGAATTGAAGGGCGTCGCGCAGTTCGGCGAGCGGCTGGCGCAGCTGAAGCCTCAGCTCGACAACGACGCTATTTATGGCACGACGCTGGCGAAGTATCCGGTCATACTCGGTTATTTTTTCAACGAGGCGGCGAGCGGGGCGACGGTCGCCAAGGTAGGCGCGCTGCCGCAGCCGACGTTCGTCAAGGGCAGTTTCGCCGGCAAGCGCATCGATTTTCGCGTCGCCGCCGGCTACGGTGCCAACCTCGCCGGCCTGCAGCAGGCCGCCGCCGGCGCCGGTCACTTCAATCCATGGCTCGACCCCGACGGCGTCGTCCGGCGGGTGCCGATGCTTTATGAGTACGAGGGCGCGCACTACGAGGCCCTGTCGCTGGCCATGGCCCGGACCTACCTGCGCGAGCGCGAGATCATGCCGCGCTTCGAACCGGTACCCTGGGGTGCCAGGAACTATTCGGGACTGGAGTGGTTGCAGGTCGGCCGTCAGCTGATTCCGGTCGATCAGCACATCCAGGCGCTGGTGCCTTACCGCGGCCGTCAGGGCAGTTTCCCCTACGTCTCGGCGACCGATGTCATCAACGGCACCGCCGACCCGGCCATCGTCAAGGAAGGCGTCATCGCGCTGGTGGGAACGACCGCCGCCGGTCTGCTCGATCTGCGCGCAACGCCGGTGCAGAAGGCCTATCCCGGGGTCGAGGTGCACGCCAATCTGGTCGCCAGCATCCTCGACGGGCGCATGCTGCAGATGCCAGCCTACACCAAGGGTGCGGAGTTCGTGTTCGTGCTGATCTTCGGTCTGGTGATGGTACTGGTGATGCCGTTGCTGAGCCCCTTCGCCGTCACCGCCGCGACCCTTGTCCTGCTGTGGGCTTATGTATTCCTCAATCTAGCGATCTGGAAGTACGCGCAGCTGGTCCTGCCGGTGGCCTCCGGGTTGCTCATGATGCTGACCATGTTCGTTCTCAACATGTCCTATGGCTACTTCGTCGAGACCCGCGGCAAGCGCCAGCTGACCGGCCTGTTCGGTCAATACGTCCCGCCGGAGCTGGTCGACGAGATGGCCAGGGATCCGGAGAAGTATTCGCTGGAGGCGGAGTCGCGCGAGATGACCGTGCTGTTCTCGGACGTGCGCGGATTCACGACCATCTCCGAGGGCCTGCCGCCGAAGCAGCTGGCCGACCTGATGAACCAGCTGCTGACGCCGATGACCCACATCATCCACGACAATCGCGGCACCATCGACAAGTACATGGGTGACGCGATCATGGCTTTCTGGGGCGCGCCCCTGCCCGATCGCGATCATGCGCGGCATGCCTTGACATCGGCCCTGCAGATGATCGCCAGGCTCAAGGACATCAACGCCGAGTTCGGCAAGAAGGGCTGGCCGGAGATCAAGATCGGCGTCGGGCTCAACACCGGCGCCATGAACGTCGGCAACATGGGGTCCTCGTTCCGCATGGCCTATACGGTCATGGGCGACAGCGTCAATCTCGGCTCGCGGCTGGAAGGACTGACCAAGAATTACGGGGTCTACGTGATCGTCAGCGAGTTCACCCGCAAGGCGGTGCCGGATTACGAGTACCGGGAGCTGGACGTGGTCCGCGTCAAGGGCAAGGACAAGCCGGTCGGGATCTACGAGCCGCTGGGGCCGGCCGGCAGCCTGTCCAAGGCCACGCAGGACGAGCTCAAGGTCTACAAGCAGGCGCTGAAGTATTACCGCGCCCAGGAATGGGACATGGCGGAGCTGCAGTTCCTCAATCTCGCCAAATCATCGTCGTCGCCGTATCTCTACAAGATGTACGCCGAGCGCATCGCCCACTACCGCGCCAGCCCCCCGGGCAAGGATTGGGACGGGGCGTTCACCTTCACCACCAAATAGGCCAAATCAAACAGGGAAGGGCGGCCCGGGGCCGCGAATCGTCAAGAGGCGGGGGGGCAGGCGCGTCGGCGCCAAGTGCGGAGCGTCAGCGGACCAGCGAGAACTCCATCTTGATGCCGGCCAGCTCTATGATGTCGCCGGACTGCAGGGTATAGGCCTGCGGGCCTATCGGCTTGCCGTTGACGATGGGGTAGTTCTTGTTGCCGCTGTCGCTCTCGATGTGCGTCAGGAAATAACCCTGCGGGCGCCGCGAGATGACCGCCACCTGGACTCCGGGCTTGCCCAGGGTGACGAGGGCCTTGCTCAGTTCCAACTCCTTGCCGGCGATCGGGCCGTTGAGGACGTGCAGCTTGCCCAGGGGCATGCCGGTAGGCGCCGCATGTGCGGTTGCGGCGGCCGGCGCATGCGCCGGTGCCGCCATGTGGCCCACTGCCGGCGGTGGCGGCGCAGGCGCGTGAACTGCGGCCGTCTTGGCTATTTCCGCTGCCGCCGCGGCGGACCCCGGGCGGATGATCATCGTCTTCTCGAAGTCATCGTCCTGGGCCGTCGCGTGTTCGTTGACATACTTGATTTCATGCTTGCCAATGGTGATTACGTCGCCATCGCGCAACGCATGCTTCTTGATCAGCTTGCCGTTGACGTAGGTACCGTTGGTGCTGCCCAGGTCTTCGAGGAAGGAGTCGTCGAGGATGGTGATGATGAGGGCGTGCTTGCCGCTGACGGCGAGGTTGTCGACCTGGACGTCATTGTCAGGTTTGCGGCCTATGGTCGTACGCTCCTTGGAAAGCGGAAACTCGCCCTGTACGACGCCATTCAAGCTCAGAACTAGTTTTGCCATAGGTCCATCCTAACGTTTCGACCTTTGTAGACGTTTGTTAGAACCGCTTTTTCAACTTTGCCAGCCAACCGGAGCCGGCGGGATAGTCCGATAGCACCTTCACAAGGATGACGGAAATGTTGTCCTTGCCCCCATTACCATTCGCTACCCGAATCAATTCCCGCCCCGCCTGTAAAAGATTAGCACTATATTTACTTAGAGTTAAGTGAATTTCTTCATCAGAAATCATATCATTCAGGCCATCGGTGCACAGCAGGTATATGTCGCCTGGCTGAACCTGCTCCTCCTGGACATCGACCTCCACCTCTTCTTCGATCCCCAACGCCCGCGTCACCAGATTTTTGGGCGTATTGGCGATCGCCTCCTCACGCGTGAAGAAACCGCGGTTGATGAGTTCCTGAACCAGGGAGTGGTCGCTGGTAACCTGCTCGAAAATATCACCCCGCAGCCGGTAGCCCCTTGAATCCCCGACGTGGGCGATACTGACGCGGTTGTCGTAGAACAGCATGGAGACGACGGTCGTGCCCATGCCCTGGCACAGGGCCTCGGAATTCGCCGTCCGGTAGATGTACTGATTGGCGTTCAGGATCGCGGTTTTCAGCAGGAGCGATTCCTGGGTATGGCCTGTGGCCTCGTCGACGATGCCGGGTTTGATGGAGGGCAAGGTCTTGCGCACCTCGTCCCAGACCGAGGTGACGGCGATCGCGCTTGCCACCTCGCCGGCCTTGTAACCACCCATGCCGTCGGCTATGACGCAGAACCCGAGGCTCAGGTCGCTCGCCGTGCTGTCCTCGTTGTGCGGGCGCTTCCTGCCGGTGTCGGAGAGATTGACGACCTCCAGTTTGCCGGTGAGGTCCATGAGGCCGCCGTCAACCTTTCTTCTGTGCGCAGGCCTGCAGGTCGCGGGCCATTTCTGCGCCGGTCTGGTAGCGCTTGTTGATGTCCTTTTCGAGCGCCTTGTCGATGATGGCGTGCAGGCACGGCTTGGTCTTGGCGAGATCGGGCTTGACCTTGAACACGTCCTCATGCGGCTCGTTTGCGATCTTGAACATCAGGGTGGCCATGGATTCGCCCACGAACGGCAGTTTTCCGGTGGCCAGCTGATAGAGCATGACCCCCAGCGAGAACAGGTCGGAACGCCCGTCGACCCGTTTCCCTGACAGTTGCTCCGGCGACATGTAGGACGGCGTGCCCAGCACCATGCCAGTCTTGGTCTTGCTCGAATCGGTGACGCGGGCGATGCCGAAATCGGTGATCTTGAGCGCCTTGCTTGCCGGGTCGTACATGATGTTGGCCGGCTTGATGTCGCGGTGCACGACGTTCTGCTGATGCGCGTAATCGAGCGCGAGGGCCGCCTTGTAGACGATGCCCATCACCAGTGGCAGCGGCAGCAGGGCGTCCGGCTTGGTGTAGCGTACCAGGTCGTGGCCATGCAGGAATTCCATGGCGATGTAGGCCAGATCGTGTTCCTCGCCGGCGTCGTAGATGGCGACGATGTTGGGGTGTTGCAGGCGCCCGGCGGCCTCGGCCTCGCGGAAGAAGCGCTTCTTCGCCTCCTCGAGTTCGTCGGCCTCGAACTCCTGCGACAGGGCCATGGTCTTGATGGCGACGGTGCGATTGATCTTCGGATCCTTGCCGAGATAAACGACACCCATGGCGCCCTTGCCCAATTCCTTCTCGACCTCGTAGCGCCCCAGCTTCGGCTTTTCGACCGAGCCGTCGGCCAGCAGCATGGTGCCACCGGGATGACCGCCGCCACCGCCCAGCATGACGGTTTCCTCCATGTGCTTGGCGCGGGTCATGCGGTTTTCCAGGTCGCGGAATTTCGGGTTGTGCTGCGCCATGTACTGATAGACGCTGTTGGCCTTGTTGAACTGGCGCTTGCGTTCGTAATCGAGGGCCAGGTTGTAGAGCACCTCCATGACCGAGTCGTCCATCGGGCATTTGCGGAACTTCTCGAACGCCATGTCGAGCTGGCCCTGCTGCTGGAAGGCCAGCCCCAGCATGCGGTTGCTCTCGGCGGATTCGCCCTCGACCTTGATCTTGCCGCGCTCGGTGACGAGAAAGCGCTTGGTCGTCAGCAGCAGATGGCCGGTGAAGAGCAGGGTGGCGGCACCCATCAACTGCAGCCACATGCCCTGCGTCGTCATCAGCACCAGATGCGTCGCGATCAACGCCACGAGCAGCGCCGCCGATACACCCGCGGCCATCCCCGCCCGCAGGCGCGGCAACACGGCAATCAGGTAAGCGGCCACGAGCAGGAAGGCCACAGTGCCGGCGAGGTCGCCCCAGACGGGGGCAACGAAGAAGTTTTCATTGAGGATGCTGGCCACGGTGTGGGCCATGATCAGCACGGGCGCCATGGCCCCTTCGGAGGCGGCCAGCGGGGTTGCCAGCGCCGAACCCAGGCCGAACGCGGTCGGCCCGATCAGCACGATCTTGTCCTTGTACTTTTCGGGCTTGATGTTGCCGGTGTAGACGTCGAAGAACGAATCAACCGGGAAGACCGGCTTGCCGCCATCGCCCTTGTAGAAGAAGGTCTGCATCTGCAGATAGGGATCGGTGACGATGTTGAGGCGGCCGAGCTGCACGCCCTCGCCCAGTCGTGCCTGGATGTCGGCGACGTTGAGGTTGAGGCTGCGGGCCGCGATGAGCAGGGCCTGGGACGGGAAATAGTGGGCGTAGTAGCGCACCACTAGGGGTTCGGTGCGTACGGCGCCATCGACGTCGAGCAGGTTGACCAGGTGACCGATGGAAGCCGCAGGCTTGCCCAGGATCTCGATCGGCGGCACTGCCTCGATGGTGGAAAGCGGCAGGATGCCAGCCGCTTCGGCACCGATCGCATCCTCGACCGTGAGGGCGTTTCTGAGCACGTAGTCCGGCAGTTCCGAGGCCGGATTGCCGATGACCTCGCCGGGGTTGAACTGCATGGCGAGCACGGCGTTGCCCGCCTGTTCGAAACCGGCTGCCAGCTGTCGATCGGTGTCGAGCGCTTCTTCGGCCGATTTCAGGCGCTGGTTCAGTTCCGCGGCCGCGGGCTGCTGTGCCAGCGGCGATTGCGCCACGAAGGCTTGCAGGTCGCGGATCTGGGCAAGACCGGGGTCCAGCTGGGGTTCGGACAGGAAGATCGTCTGGCCGATAACCTTGGCCTGCGCCTGCGACAGTTTGCCGACCATGTCGGCGAGGACCTTGCGCGGCCACGGCCAGCGGCCGAGGTTGCTGATGCTGTTGTCATCGATGGCGATGACGGCGATCTTGTCGCCGGGGTCGCGGCTCGACGCCCGGACGCCGAAGTCGTAGGCGATGCGCTCGATGCCCTGGATGAAGGTGCTGCCGAGCAGCAGCAGGAAGACGAAAGAGGTGACCAGCCCGAAAAACCAGTCCGTAGTCCAGAACTTCTGTTTCATGCGGTGTCGAGCGCCGGCTTTCTTGTAACGTTCTGATTTGTCTCGATACTACACCGAAACCTCGTTGCCAGCATAGCATGACGCGGCCATCGCCGCCGCCGGCATCAGCGACAGGATTGCGTCACGGCTTCGCGGCTCGCCGCCAGCGCCTGCGCGTGTTCGGCGTCGTTCAGGATGCGCCGGTTGCCATGCTCGTCCGTTTCGTAGATGTAACCGGCGTGCTCGTAGTCATAGAGGCGGTCCCGGGCCTCGGCGCACGCGGCCTGGCGCTGCGCAGATTCCTCGCGGGCCTTGGTGTCTGCCGCCGCCTTTTCCGCCCGCGATTCCGCCAGTTCATCGAGCAGCTTGCGCGAGCGCTCGCGCCGTTCGCTGGAGGCCGGATCCTCGGCCAGCGGGGCGGGCTTGACGTCAATCGGCCTGGAATCGCCGCCGAGCGGGCGGTCGCCGTAATGGGTGCGGCCCTTTTCGTCGGTCCATTTGTAGACGCCCTCGGCGGCGAGGGGAGAGGCGAGGGTCGCGGTCATGAGGGCGCCCAGCCACCATCGCCCTGAATTCGCCAGTCCGTACATTGGCATGATTATCTCCCTGATTGCGCTGCATGAAGGGACGCGGTTCCGAAAGGCGTTCCCTTAAAAAGCGTCAACGTTGCAAATGCTGGAGCTTGTTCTTGACGTCCTTCCAATCCTCGGCGTCCGGCAAGGGGTCTTTAATCTCGTTGATGACCGGCCAGGCCTTGGCGAGTTCGGCGTTCAACTGCAGGAACTGCTGCTGATCGGCGGGGATATCGTCTTCCGAGCAAATGGCGTTCACAGGACATTCCGGTTCGCACAAGGTGCAATCGATGCACTCATCGGGGTCGATGACCAGCATGTTCGGACCCTCGTGGAAGCAGTCCACGGGGCATACCTCCACGCAGTCGGTGTATTTGCACTTGATGCAGGCGTCGGTCACTACGAAGGTCATGGGTCGGTGCTCGCCACGGGGGAAAGGGAATTCGGGCCGGGATTATAGCGCCCGGGTAGCGGTTGTTGAAATGAAGGCACCGGTTAGAGCATCGCCCGCAGGCGGTAGAGCAGTTCGAGTGCCTCGCGCGGGCTTATTTCATCCGGTTTGAGATTGCCGATTGCCTCGATGAGCTGCCTTGGCGGGGTGAACAGGTCGCCCGGCGCGTCGCCGTTATCCGCGACCCGCACCGCGGCGGGCTCCAGATCGGCAAGGCACTGGCGGGCGCGATCAACGACCGGGGCCGGTACCCCGGCCAGTAGCGCCACCTGCAGGCCGTAGCTCCGGTCTGTCGGGCCTTCCTTGCAGGTGCGCAGGAAGACGATGCGGTCGTGGTGCTCGACCGCGTCAAAGTGGATGTTGGCGACGCCGTCGCTTTGGCCGGCGAGCGCCGTCAACTCGAAATAATGCGTGGCGAAGAGCGTCAGCGCACCGGTGGCGGCGAGCGCCTCGGCCACGGCCCAGGCGAGCGCCAGGCCATCGTAGGTGCTGGTGCCGCGACCGATCTCGTCCACCAGCACCAGGCTCTGCGGCGTTGCCTGGCGCAGGATGGCCGCGGTCTCCGTCATCTCGACCATGAAGGTCGATCGCCCCGAGGCCAGATCGTCGGCGGCGCCGATGCGGGTGAAGATTCGATCGACCGGGCCGATCCGGGCGCTGTCGGCGGGCACGAAACTGCCGGCGTGGGCGAGCAGGACGATCAGCGCCGCCTGCCGCATGTAGGTGGATTTGCCACCCATGTTGGGGCCGGTCACGATCAGCAGCCGGCGTTCGGGAGACAAATCCAGGTCGTTGGCGATGAACGGCTCGTCGGCGCCGCTCTCGACCACGGGGTGACGCCCCGCCCTGATGGCGATACCCGGGCCCGACACGAGCTCCGGCGGGTTCAGCCCAAGGGCGTCGGCGCGTTCGGCGAACGCGGCCAGGGTGTCGATCTCCGCAATTGCCGCCGCGCAGTCCTGCAAGGACGGCAATTGCGGCTGCATCTGCAGCAGCAGGTCCTCGTACAAGGTTTTTTCCAGGGCCAGGGCGCGATCGCCGGCCGACAGGACCTTGTGCTCGAGTTCCTGCAGCTCCGGGGTGATGTAGCGTTCGGCGTTCTTGAGGGTCTGCCGGCGGTGATAGCGTTCGGGCATGCGCGGGCTCTGGACGCGGCTGACCTCGATGAAATAGCCATGCACTCGGTTGCAGCCGACCTTGAGGCTGGCGATTCCGGTCGCCGCCCGCTCGCGGGCCTCGATCTCGCCCAGCATGGCACCCGCATCGCGGCCGAGGGTGCGCAGTTCGTCCAGCTGGGCGTCGTAACCGCCCGCGATGACGCCGCCGTCCCGGAGGTACACCGGCGGCGATTCGACCAGCGCCCGGGTCAGCAGGTCGCGGAGGCCCGGGAAGTCGCGGACCCGGCCGGCGAGCGATTCCAGGAGGGGACCGTCGGTGCCCCGCAAGGTCCCGATCACGGCCGGCAGTTGTGCCAGCGAGTCGCGGAGCTGCGCCAGGTCGCGCGGCCGGGCCGTCCGCAGGCCGACACGTGCCAGGATCCGCTCCAGATCCCCGATCGGCCGCAATGCCTCACGCAGCGTCTGGCCGCGGTCGCAGTCGCGGAGGGTGCCGACCGCCTGATGGCGGCCGCGCAGCGCCGCCGGGTCGCGGATCGGCCGGGTCAGCCAGCGGCGCAGACAGCGGCTGCCCATGGCCGTCACGGCGCTGTCCAGTAACCGCAGCAGGGTGTGCTCGGGCCGGCCCGCCAGACTGTGCTCGATCTCGAGATTACGCCGGCTGGCGGCGTCGATGACAAGGGTGTCGTCGCGCGTCTCGACGCGCGGCGGCAGCAGGTGCGGCAGGCCTGTGCGTTGCGTCTCGACCGCGTAGGCCAGGACAGCCCCGGCGGCACCGATGGCGGCATCGAGCCCGTCGATACCGAGCCCCGCGAGGTCGGCGACGCCGAACTGGCGCATCAGCGCCTCCCGTCCGGCGACGGTGTCGAACTGCCAGACGGGTTTGAACTTCCGGGCCACGCCGGAGGCGCCAAGCGGCAGGTCCGGGCCCTCGGCCAGCAGGATTTCGGACGGCTGCAGGCGCTCGATTTCGTCGATGAGTGCTGTTTCGGATTCCACCTCCTGCAGGCCGAAGCGGCCGCTGGCGAGGTCGAGCGTAGCCAGGCCAACACACCGGGCATGGATGTTCACGGCCACGAGCAGGTTGTCGCGCCGTGCCGGCAGCAGGGCATCGTCGGTCACGGTTCCCGGAGTGACGATACGGGTAACCTGCCGTTCCACCGGGCCGCGGCTCGCCGCCGGATCGCCGATCTGCTCGCAGATGACCACCGACTCACCCTGCCGGACGAGCTTCGCCAGGTAGCCGTCCACCGCATGGGCCGGCACGCCGGCCATGGGTATGGGGGTGCCGGCCGACTGGCCGCGGGTCGTCAGGGCGATGCCGAGCAGCCGCGCCGCCCTGCGGGCGTCCTCGTAGAACAGCTCATAGAAGTCGCCCATCCGGTAGAACAGCAACAGGTCGGGGTGTTGCGCCTTGAACGACAGGTACTGGCGCATCACCGGCGTGTGGTTGCTGAAATCGGGGTCGTTCAAGCTCTTCTCGTCTTTGGCAATACTGCGCGCAACCAATTGTACAGATGGCGATTATTCAGAATTCTTGTGGCCACCGTGTAACTGAACTCGACCAGTCTTGTCCAGTCTCGTCAGCCGGTTTGGTGCAGGTGGCAGCGCACCGCTTGCCTGTTGTCTGATCCGCAGCAGTTCCGACAGCCCAGCCCAATAGCCGGAAAGCCGGTTGCGCATGTTTTCCGGCAGGCCGATCTCGCGAATGATTCCGGGCCACTCTTTGCGTGCGATCGCTACCGTTTCGAATTGCCGCAGGTGAACTTATAATGGACCGAATTCAGTCCCTCTCGGGAGGCCAGCCATGCGCGCTTCGCAGATCAAACCCATCAGCTACCTGAAAGCGAACGCTGCGGAGGTGCTCGACCGCCTGGCCGAGCAACGGGAACCGATGCTGATCACGCAGAACGGCGAGGCAAAAGCGGTAATCCAGGATGTTGCGTCTTACGAGCAAACGCAGGAGACGCTGGCGCTGCTCAAGATTCTGGCCCTGGGGAATCGCGAGGTCGAGGCGGGCAAGGTTAAACCCGTCGCCGATGTCGTGCGCCGCCTGCGGGCCAAGAGAGCGGGTGCGTGATGGTCTGCGAGGTTCTGCTCACGGCAGGCGCCGAGCAAGATATCGAGGACATCCACGACTACATCGCTGAATCGGACTCGCCCGCCAAAGCGGATTACGTATTGACCCGGTTGCTGGAAGCCGCTGACCACCTGGCTTCGTTTCCTGATCGCGGTTCCCACCCGAAAGAACTGCAGGCGCTCGGCATCCGGGAATATCGCCAGACCTTCTCCAAGCCGTATCGCCTCATCTATCGCGTGATCGGCAAGCAGGTCTTCATCTACGTCATCGCCGACGGCAGGCGGGACATGCAATCGCTGCTCACGCGCAGGCTCTTGGGTGCTTGATCGCGGCAAGCCTTGCGTTTCGGTACAGGTTTCAGTGCGGGTCGCGGGAGCGAGTGCCTGAAAAGCCAACAGCGTCGCGGGCGTTACGCCCATTCATCACCGGTGTATGCGCCGCCAGGGTGCCGTCGGCCGCAGCGCCGGGATTGAAATTTACGTTCGTGTTCCCCAACTATACGGGGTCGATTTCGCCAACAGGAAAACCGGAGGATAGAGCGTCATGACCGTGGAAGTGAACCAGCAGACCCTGGGGTTCCAGTCCGAGATCAAGCAGCTGCTCGATCTCATGATCCATTCGCTGTACAGCAACCCCGACATCTTCCTGCGCGAGCTGATCTCGAACGCCTCGGATGCGGCCGAGAAGTTGCGTTTCGAGGCGCTCGCCAACGAAACCCTGTTCGAGGGCGACGCCGATCTGGGCATCGAGATCGACTTCAGCAAGGAGCTGAAGACCATCACGGTTCGCGACAACGGGATCGGCATGTCGCGCGAGGAGGTGATCGAGAACCTGGGCACCATCGCCCGCTCCGGGACGCGCGAGTTCTTCGGCAAGCTCACCGGCGACCGGCAGCACGACACCCAGCTGATCGGCCAGTTCGGGGTCGGCTTCTACTCGGCGTTCATCGTCGCCGACCGGGTCACGGTGACCACCCGCCGCGGCGGATTGCCCGCCGAGCAGGGGGTCCGCTGGGAGTCCGATGGCGCCGGCGGGTTCACCGTGCAGGGCGTGTTGCGCAAGAGGCGCGGCACGGAGGTGGTGCTGCACCTCAAGGCCGATCACGAGGATTACCTGAGCGGCTGGAAATTGCGCGACATCGTCCGCCGCTACTCCGATCACATCACCATCCCGGTGACCATGCCGAAGGAGGGCGACAAGGAGACGGGGCGGGAACAGGTGAATTCCTCGCAGGCCCTGTGGACCCGCAACAAGAAGGACATCACGGATGACGAATACGACGCCTTCTACAAGCACGTCGCCCACGACTTCGAGGCGCCGCTCGCCCGGGTCCATACCCGCGCCGAGGGCAAGCTCGAATACACGACGCTGCTGTTCGTCCCGGCGCGCGCGCCCTTCGACCTGTGGGACCGCGACGCCCGCCACGGCGTCAAGCTCTTCGTGCGGCGGGTGTTCATCATGGACGACGCCGAGCAGTTGATGCCGCGCTACCTGCGTTTCGTGCGCGGCATCGTCGATACCAATGATCTGCCGCTCAACATCTCGCGCGAAATCCTGCAGAAGAACAAGGTCATCGACACCATCCGCGCGGCCTCGACCAAGAAGGTGCTGGGTCTGATCGAGGGGCTCGCGGGCAAGGATGAATACGCCAAGTTCTGGAAGGAATTCGGGCGCGTGATGAAGGAGGGCATCGTCGAGGACGCCGACAACCGCGAGGCGATTGCCAGGCTGCTGCGCTACCCGAGCACCCGCGGCAACGAGTCCGAATCGCCGGTCGCGCTCGCCGAATACGTCGCCCGCATGGCCGACGGCCAGGAGGCCATCTACTACCTGACCGCCGACAGCGAGATCACCGCCCGCAACAGCCCGCACCTGGAAATTTTCCGCAAGAAGGGCGTCGAGGTGCTGCTCATGACCGACCCGGTCGACGAGTGGGTGGTGACCCATCTGACGGAGTTCGAGGGCAAGCCGCTGCGCTCGGCGGCCAAGGGCGATCTCGACCTCGGCAAGCTCACCGACGAGGCGGAGACCGAGCAGGCCAGGGAAGCAAAGGGCGAGTACAAGGACCTGCTCAAGCGGCTGCGCAAGGCGCTGGAAACTCGCATCAAGGATGTGCGCCTCACCCATCGCCTGACCGATTCGCCCGCCTGTCTGATTGCCGACGAGCACGACATGGGCGGGCACCTCGAACGGTTCCTGAAAACCATCGGCCAGAAGGTCGAGGGCGCGAAGCCGATACTGGAAATCAATCCGGACCACGTTCTGATCCGCCGTCTGCGCGACGAGGCGGAAGGCGAGCGCTTCGCCGCCTGGGCCGCGATCCTGTTCGATCAGGCGCTGCTGGCCGAGGGAGGCCAGCTCGACGACCCGGCCGGATTCGTCCGACGGGTGAACGAGATGTTCGTGGCCCTGACCGGTGGCTGAGGCCGTCCGCCGCCCATCGACACGCAAATGGCGAGGGGATTCCGCGCGGCGTCGGCGATGGTTGCAGGGAAGGTTTCCCGCTAGAATCGATCCATATGTCGACTGCGCTTGCCGATCCCCTCCAGTTGTTGCAGGAATTGACTGCGATAGGGACGGCGCTGTCGGCGGAAAAGAATCACCAGCGCCTGCTCGAACTGATCCTGGAACAGGCCGAGCGGATGACCAACGCCGACGGCGGTACCCTCTATTCAGTGACCGACGACGGCCGCCTCCAGTTCGAGATCATGCATACCCAGACGCTGGGGATTCACCTCGGCGGCACCAGCGGCAAGGTCATTCCGTTTCCGCCACTGCCGCTCAAGGACAGCTTCGGGCTCCCGAACACCAAGATGGTGGCAGCCTACGCGGCGATTTCGCGCCAGACCGTCAATATCGACGACGCCTATTTCAACGAGGACTTTGACTTCTCCGGCACGCGCACTTTTGATCAGAAGACCGGTTACCGCTCCAAGTCCTTCCTGACCGTGCCGATGACCAATCACGAGAACGAGGTGATCGGGGTCCTGCAACTCATCAACAAGCGGGATCCGAACACCGATTTCGTGGAATCCTTTCCCGCGGCCGACCAGAAGATGGTCGAGTGCCTGGCCTCGATGGCGGCGGTCACCGTGACCAACAAGCAGCTCATCAACGCCCAGCGCGAACTGTTCGACGCCTTCATCCAGCTGATAGCCGACGCCATCGACGAGAAATCGCCCTACACCGCCGGCCACTGCCGGCGGGTTCCGGTTCTGACCATGATGATCGCCGACGCCGCCGCCAGCACCACGGTCGGGCCCCTCGCCGGCTTCCGCATGACGGAGGAGGACCGCTACGAACTGAGCGTCGCGGCCTGGCTGCACGATTGCGGCAAGATCGCCACCCCGGAGTTCGTGGTGGACAAGGCCACCAAGCTGGAGACCATCTTCGACCGGATGAAGATGATCGACACCCGGTTCGAGGTGCTGAAGCGCGACGCCGAGATCGCCGCACTGCGGAGCAAGCTCAAGGCGCTGGGCGCCAGCGACGACCTGTCGGCGAACGGCGATCTCGACGCCTGCCGGCGCCGGTTCGACGACGACCGCGAGTTCCTGCGCCGCTGCAACCTCGGCGGCGAGTTCCTTGCCGACGCCGACCGCGAACGAGTCAACGCCATCGCCGCGTACCGCTGGCGCGACGAGAGTGGTACCGACGTGCCGTTTCTCACCGAGAACGAGGTGTACAACCTGCAGATCGGTCGCGGCACCCTCACGGGCGAGGAGCGCCAGGTCATCAACAATCACATCAACGTCACCATCAAGATGCTGGAGGCGCTGCCGTATCCGAAGCATTTGCGGCGGGTGCCGGAATATGCCGGTGGTCATCATGAGCGCATGGACGGCAAGGGCTACCCGCGCGGCCTGACGCGCGAGCAGATGTCCCTGCAGGCGCGGATGATGGCAATTGCCGACATCTTCGAGGCATTGACCGCCAAGGACCGTCCGTACAAAGCGCCGATGCCGCTGTCCAAGGCGTTGGCTATCCTCGCGCGCATGAAGCTCGACCACCACGTCGATCCGGACCTGTTCGACGTCTTCGTGCACGAGAAGGTTTACTTGCAGTATGCCGAGAAGTTCCTGATGCCGGAGCAGATCGACGCGTTCGACGTGAACGCGCTGCCCGGCTATCAGCCGCATTGATGTCATCGCGGCAACCGCACCGGTCCCGATCGCGGACGGGCGGCGCGGCCGCGAGGCGCGGAGGGGACCGCGTGCGATCCGCCGCCGGGAAGGCCGGGGCCGCCAGGCCTGCGCCGCGCACCGTCCGCGAACTGGTCCATGACGCCGAATCCCGATTCAAGAAGGCGCGCTTGTTCTACGGTCACGGCACCCGCAATGCCCGTGAGGAGGCGGTGTTCCTGGTCTTTGGCGGGCTCGGCCTGGCCTTCGACTGTCCCGAGGCGAAGCTCGACCGGCCGCTGCCGCCGGCGCGGATCGCCCGCGTCCTGGACCTGATCGCGGAACGGATCCGCAGCCGGCGTCCGGCCGCCTATCTCCTCAACAAGGCCTGGTTTGCGGGGCTCGAGTTCTACGTCGACGAACGGGTTCTGGTGCCGCGCTCGCCATTTGCCGAGCTGATCGAGCAGGCGTTTTCGCCGTGGGTGCATCCCGATCGGGTCCGGCGCATCGCGGATCTCTGTACCGGCAGCGGCTGCATCGCCATCGCCTGCGCCTTGGCCTTCCCGGGGGCGAAGGTCGATGCCACGGACATCTCCCCGGATGCGCTCGCGGTCGCGCGCCGCAATGTCGAGCGCCACGACCTCGGCGGGCGCGTGCGGCTGGTCCAGTCCGATCTCTTCGCCGGTCTGGGCCGGCGTCGTTACGACCTCATCGTCAGCAATCCGCCCTATGTACCGGTCGGCGAGATGGCCGAACTGCCGCGCGAGTATCACCACGAGCCGGCGCTGGGCCTGGCCGCCGCTGACGACGGTCTGGCCGTGGTTGTCCGGCTGCTGCACGCCGCCGCCCGCTTCCTGGCGCCCGACGGGGTGCTGATTGTCGAGGTGGGTGATCGCCAGGATGTGTTGTCGGCCCGGTTCCCGCGGGCGCCATTCCTGTGGCTGGACCTCGAGCGCGGCGGCGATGGCGTCTTCCTGCTCGAGGCGGCGGACGTGCGGCGGCATTTCGGCGAAGGGCACCGCTGATCCGCTAGAATACCGGCCCATGTCCGGCAACACCTTCGGCAGGTTGTTCACCGTCACCACTTGTGGCGAGAGCCATGGCCCGGCCTACGCGGGCATCGTCGACGGCTGCCCGCCCGGACTGGAACTCACCGAGGCCGACCTGCAGCGCGACCTCGACCGGCGCAAGCCCGGCACCTCGCGGCACACGACCCAGCGGCGCGAGGAGGATCGGGTCCGGATCCTGTCCGGCGTGTTCTCGGGGCGCACCACCGGTACGCCCATCGGCCTGCTGATCGAGAACACCGATCAGCGCTCGCGGGACTATGCCGAACTCATGGACCGCTTCCGGCCCGGCCATGCCGACTACACCTACCAGCAGAAGTACGGGGTCCGGGATTACCGCGGCGGCGGCCGGGCTTCGGCGCGCGAGACGGCGATGCGGGTGGCGGCGGCGGGCATCGCCCGGAAGTATCTGCGCGAGCGTTACGGCGTCGAGATCCGCGGCTGGCTCGCCCAGCTCGGACCGAACGTCATCGCCTGTCGGGATCTCGCGGCGGTGGACGCCAATCCGTTCTTTTGCCCGGACCCCGAACGGGTCGCCGGACTGGAGGCCTACATGGATGCGCTGCGCAAGGAGGGCAACTCCGTCGGCGCCCGCATCAACGTCATCGCAACCGGCGTGCCGGTTGGCTGGGGTGAACCGGTGTTCGATCGGCTCGACGCCGACATCGCCCACGCCATGATGGGGATCAACGCCGTCAAGGGCGTCGAGATCGGCGATGGGTTCGCCGCCGTCGACCAGAAGGGCACCGAACATCGCGACGAGATGACGCCGGCCGGGTTTCTCTCCAATCATACCGGCGGCATCCTGGGTGGAATCTCCACCGGGCAGGACATCGTGGTCGGCATCGCCCTCAAGCCCACTTCCAGCATTCGCATCCCCGGCCGGACGGTCAACCTCGACGGTGCCGCGGTGGAGGTGGCGACCCACGGCCGTCATGACCCCTGCGTCGGCATCCGGGCGACGCCCATCGCCGAGGCGATGCTGGCGCTGGTGCTCATGGACCATGCCCTGCGGCACCGGGCGCAGAACGCCGACGTTCGCTCGCCCACTCCGAACCTCCCTGCTGCGCCCTGATGCCGCGCCCGGAGGTGCCGACCTTCCGGCTGGCCGCGTTTTATTTCGCCCACTTCACGGCCGTCGGGATGGTCGCCCCCTATCTCGGCCCCTATCTCAAGACACTGGGATTCTCGCCGTCGCAGATCGGTGAATTGACGGCGCTGTTGGTCGCCGGCCGCATGGTGGCGCCGACGCTCTGGGGCTGGATCGCCGATCACACCGGCCGCCGCATGGGTGTCGTGCGCGTGACCACGCTGCTCGCGGCGGCCAGCGCCGCCCTGCTGTTGATCGTCAAGGGTTACGTCCTGCTCGGTGTCACCATGGCGCTGTTCGGATTCTTCTGGAGCGCGTCGCTGCCGCAGTTCGAGGCGGTCACCCTGAATCACCTCGGGACGCGGATCGAGGCCTACGCACGCATCCGGGTATGGGGCTCGATCGGATTCATCGTCACCGCCACGGCGTTCGGTGTGCTGTTGCAGGGCGCCGGGATGGCCACGTTTCCGCAATGGTTGGTGATCCTGGTCGGCGTCGTCTGGTTGGCTGCGCTCTGTACGCCCGAGGGACGACGACCGCCGATCGCGCCGGTGCGGGAGGCGCTGCATCGCGTCATCGCCCGACCGCCCGTGTTTGCGCTGCTGGCGGTCGTCCTGCTGATGCAGTGGGCGCACGGCCCCTACTATGCCTTCTACACCATCTTCCTCGAGGAACACGGCTACACGCGGATGGTGGCCGGTCAGCTCTGGTCTCTCGGCGTGGCCGCCGAAGTGGTGCTGTTCCTGGTCATGCACCGCCTGCTGCCCGCCTGGGGCCTGCGCCGCCTGATGCTGACGAGCCTGTTCGCCGGGACCGTACGGTGGCTGCTGGTGGCCTACGGCGTGGATTCCATCGCCGGTCTCGTCGCCGCCCAGTGTCTGCACGCCGCGACCTTCGGCATGCACCATGTCGCGGCCGTGCAACTGGTGCATCACCATTTCACGGGTCGCCACCAGGGACGCGGGCAGGCGCTGTACAGCAGTGTGGCCTACGGCTTCGGCGGCGCGATCGGGGCCATGACCAGCGGCCACCTGTGGGTCGCCATCGGCGGGCCGGCGACCTATGCACTGGCGGCGATGATATGTGCCATCGCCGGTCTCGTTGCCTGGCGCTGGCTGGAAAGGGACGGTGCCCGGCCGGCAACCACGCCGGCCCGCGTTTCTTGACCGGCGCACATCGTGGTCCTACCCTCCCGTGCATGTCCGACCCGAACCGAGGTAGCCCATGACCTACTGCCTGGCCATCGCCGTCAAGTCAGGACTGGTGTTCACATCCGACTCGCGCACCAACGCCGGGGTCGATCACGTGAGTACCTACAGCAAGATGCACACCTTCGGCCGCGAGGGTGATCGGCAGTTCGTGCTGCTGTCGGCCGGCAATCTGGCCACCACCCAGGGTGTCGTCGCCCGGATGCAGCGTGACATCCGCGAGGGTGTCGAACACAGCCTGTTCACCGTTCGGGACATGAGTGAGGCCGCCGACTACGTCGGCATCGTCAGTCGCGCCCAGCAAGCCAAGGTGACCGGTGGCGGCACCAGTTTCGAGGCGAGCTTCATCCTCGGTGGGCAGATTGCCGGCGAACCGCCGGCAATCCTGCACATCTACCCCGAGGGCAATCACATCTGGGCGACCGACGAGACGCCCTACCTGCAGATCGGCGAGAGCAAGTACGGGAAACCGATACTGGACCGCATCCTGGCCCCGAATATCGGGCTGGATCAGGCCGTCCTCTGCGCCCTGGTGTCCATGGACTCGACCATGCGCAGCAACCTCACCGTCGGCCCGCCGATCGACCTCATGATGTACCGTTCCGGCAGCCTGCAACCAGGGCAGCACCTGCGCCTCGCGCATGACAGTGACTACCTGCGCGATCTGAAGCGATCCTGGGAGGAAGGGCTGATGGAGGCCTTCAACCGGCTGCCGCCGATCAACTGGTCGGCCGCGCGCGACGCGGGCGGCCGGCGGCCGGTCGCGGCGGCCGATGCCGGTGTCAGCCGGCGGCGCTGAACCAGCAGGCCTCGATCCGGTAGTGGATCTCACTGAGGCCGGCCTGCATCTCGTCGAGGATGCGATCGAGGCCGGCGCGCAGGACCGAGTCGATGTCGATGCCGGCGAGCGGCGCCTGCAAGTCGCGAACTGCGCGCAGCGGGTCTTCGTGGCGCGGCAGGCACTGCAGCAGCGCGGCCATGCTGTTGAGGCAATGGCCTACGGTGCGCGGAAAGTCGGGATTCAGCAGCAGGAAGCGCACGACCTCGGGCCCCTGTACCACCCCGCCGATGTGCTGGTGGTACATCTGATAGGCCGACAGGGCGAACAGGACACCCATCCAGCCGTCGGTCGCGGCACCCAGATCCAGTACCCGTGTCGTCATGTCCGCCCTTTCGAGATGGCGGCCGATCTCGACGAACCGGTAGGCGGCGTTGTGACTCATGGTGCCGGCGAGCACGCCGGCGAACAGCTGGCATTCGGCGATGGTGCGCTGGAGGAACTCCTGGCGAGGATTGCGGGCGATGGATCGGGTGGCCTCGTCCCGCGTCCGCCAATAGGCGTTGTTGATCCACTCCCAGGCCTCCGACGGCAGGATCTCGCGGCTGGTGCGCGCGTTTTCCCGGGCGCGGGCCAGCGAGGCGAGGACCGAGGACGGGTTGGTCTCGTCGGCAAGCAACAGGCGGACGACCTGACGCTCTTCGCCACCGGGAGACGCCTCGATACCGAGGATCCGCATCAGCACCTGCCAGAGGGGCGGGGCCTCGCGCGGCAGGTCCAGGGTCATGCCGGTGCTGACGTTGACCAGGCGCGCGGTGTTCTCGGCGCGTTCCACGTAACGGCCCAGCCAGTACATCTGCTCGGCGACTCGCGAGAGCATGGCTAGGAACCGCCTCCCGGGCCCGGCACCGACACCACCCAGGTATCCTTGCTGCCCCCGCCCTGCGACGAGTTCACGACATAGGAACCCTTGATCAGCGCCACGCGCGTCAGGCCGCCGGCGGTGACGCTGGTGTCGCGCGCCTGCAGGATGAACGGGCGCAGATCGACGTGGCGGGGTTCGAGATGCTGGCCACAGAGGGTCGGCGCCGTGGACAGCGACAGCAGCGGCTGGGCGACGTAGTTGCGCGGTTCGGCCTGGATGCGGCGGCGGAACTCGGCCAGGTCGCGCCGCGACGCCTGCGGACCGATGAGCATGCCGTAACCCCCGGACTCGTTCGCCGGTTTGACGACCAGCTCCGGCAGATGGGCGAGCACGTGGGCGCGCTCCTGATCGTCGCAGCAGAGGAAGGTGGGCACGTTGGGCAGGAGCGCTTCCTCGCCCAGATAGAAGCGGATCATCTTCGGCACGAAGGCGTAGACCACCTTGTCGTCGGCGACGCCGGCCCCCGGGGCGTTGGCCAGCGCCACGTTGCCCTTGCGCCAGGCGCGCATGAGTCCGCGCACGCCGAGCACCGATTCCGGGTTGAACACCTCCGGGTCGAGGAACAGATCGTCGATCCGCCGGTAGATGACATCGACCGGCGCCAGGCCGCCGATGGTGCGCATGCAGACGTTGTCGTCCGCGGTGACCACCAGGTCAGACCCCTGCACCAGTTCGATACCCATCTTGCGCGCCAGGAAGGCGTGTTCGAAGTAGGCCGAGTTGTAGATGCCCGGCGTGAGCAGCGCGATTTCCGGGCGATCGAGCGGGCGCGGACTCAGCGAAGCCAGCGTCGCCAGCAGGCGTTCCGGGTAGTCGTCAACCGGCAGGATGTCGTTGCCCGCGAACAGTTCCGGCATCACCCGCTTGAGCACGTTGCGGTTCTCGATCATGTACGAGACGCCGGAGGGGACGCGGAGGTTGTCTTCGAGGACGTAGATCACCCCGTCGGCAGCACGTACCAGATCGCTGCCGCAGATATGCGCCCAGACGCCGTGGCGCGGCTGCATGCCGACGCACTGCGGCCGGAAATTCTTCGATCGGCCGATCAGATCGAATGGAATGATGCCGGACTTGAAGATGCGCTGGCCGTTGTAGACGTCGTGGATGAAACAGTTGAGGGCGGTCAAACGCTGCCTCAATCCGGCCTCCACCTTGCACCATTCGGGTGCCGGCAGAGTGCGCGGGATCAGGTCGAATGGCCATTGCCGATCGATGTTGCCGGCCTCGCTGTACACGGTGAAGGTGATGCCCATGGCCTTGATCGCCTGCTCGGCGGCGCGCTTGCGCTGCCGCAGTTCCTCGGCGGAAAGCGAGGCCAGATGCGCCATCAGCGCCGCCGCCTCGGGTCGCGGCACACCGTCGCTGCCGATCAGTTCGTCGTGGAACGGTCCCGATCGGTAACGTTTGAGATTCAGGTGGCTGGCGGTCGGCATGGATGACAGGTTCTCGCTTGCTAAGGTTAAGATAAGCAAGCCCCGATCCACCAGCGCCACCGCCAACTCATCATCGCCCGGGGACTCGGGCCCGGAAATCTGCGCCCATGAATACGATGGATGAACACCTGCAGGTCATCGCGGCGACGGTCGGCGATGCGGCCGCGGTCCCGCTCTGCATCGTTGGTGGGGGCAGCAAGGACTTCTACGGCCGTTCCGTCACCGGCCAGACGCTGGCCGTCGGTGCTTATCGGGGTGTCGTGAGCTACGAACCGACTGAGCTGGTCATCACCGCTCGCGCCGGGACGCGATTGGCCGAGGTCGAGGCCGTGCTGCGCGACCACGGTCAGATGCTCGCGTTCGAACCACCGCATTTCGGTATGGCGGCAACCCTCGGCGGGACGATCGCCTGCGGCCTCTCCGGACCGCGGCGGCCCTATGCCGGCGCGGCCCGCGATTTCGTCCTCGGCGTGCGCATGATGGACGGCCAGGCTCGGGTGTTGACCTTCGGCGGGCGGGTCATGAAGAACGTCGCCGGTTATGACGTCGCACGCCTGATGACGGGGGCGTTGGGCACGCTCGGGATTCTGCTCGAGATCTCGCTCAAGGTACTGCCGCTGCCGGAAATCGAGGCGACGGTCAGAATGGAAATGACACAGTTCGCGGCCATCGAGCGCATGAACCGGCTGGCCGGCGCGGCCGTGCCGCTGTCGGCCGCTGCCTGGGTGGCGGGGACGTTGTGGCTGCGCTGGTCGGGCAGCGCTCCGGCCGTGCAGGCAGCCTGCCGGTCGGTTGGTGGTGACCTCGTCCAGGAGGGGGATGACCTCTGGCGGGACCTGAGGGAACACGCCCTGCCCTTCTTTGCCGGCGAGGCGCCGCTATGGCGCCTGTCCGTACCGCCGGCCTGTAGCCCGCTGATGCTGGATGGCGAGTGGCTGCTCGATTGGGGTGGCGCGCAGCGCTGGCTACGCGGCAATCTGCCTGCTTCGATCGTGCAGCGGACCGCGCGCGATGCAGGCGGTCACGCCGTCTTGTTCCGCGGCGGCGACCGTACCGGTGATGTATTCACGCCGTTGGATCCCGTGAGCGCGTGCCTGCATGCGCGCCTCAGGAGTGCCTTCGACCCCCGGGGCATCCTGAATCGCGGCCGCATGTATGGTGGCAGCTGACGACGATGCAGACGCAACTGAGCGAGGCAGTGCTCGCTACCGCAGCCGGGCGCGAGGCGGAACGCATCCTGCGCGCCTGCGTGCATTGCGGTTTCTGCAACGCCACCTGCCCCACCTATCAACTCCTGGGTGATGAGCTCGACGGTCCGCGTGGCCGCATCTACCTCATCAAGAGTCTGCTCGAGGGTGGCTTGGCCGGTGCGGCAACCCGGGTACACCTGGATCGCTGCCTGACCTGCCGAGCCTGCGAGGGCACCTGTCCGTCCGGGGTGCAGTACGGGCGGTTGATCGGCATCGGGCGGCAGTGGGTCGAAACCACGGCGCCGCGCAACTGGATCGCGCGGGTTCCCCGTCGCCTGCTTCGCTGGTTGTTGACTACGCCACGGGTATTCAAGGCGATGGTTGCGGCAGGGCGGTGCGCGCGTCCGTTTTTACCGGAACGAATGCGACAGAAGATCCCCGAACTGCGCCCAGCCCGGGGCTGGCCGGCACCGCGGCATGCCCGGCGGGTACTCGTGCCTGGCGGTTGCGTGCAACCGACACTGGCGCCAGCCATCGACGCCGCCGCCGCGCGAATCTTGGACCGGATCGGGATCACATCCATCGCCGTCGGTGCGGGATCCTGTTGCGGGGCCATAGATCAACACCTGTCGGCCGAGGCCGCCGCGCGGCGGCGGATCCGGGCCAATATCGATGCATGGTGGCCTTGGATCGAAAGCGGTGCGGAGGCGATCGTCGTGACCGCCAGCGGCTGCGGGGCGATGATCAAGGAGTACGGTTACCTGCTACGCGACGATGCGGCCTACGCGACCCGCGCGGCTCGGGTTTCGGCGATGGCCCGCGACATGGCGGAGATCCTGTCAGGCGAGGATGTCACCGCCCTCAAGACCGGGCAGCGCCGCAGGATTGCTTTTCATTCACCCTGCAGCCTCCAGCATGGTCTACGTCTTGCAGGCGTAACCGAGGCCTTGCTCGGCAACTTGGGTTATGAACTGACGGAGGTCTCAGACCCCCATCTCTGCTGTGGGTCGGCGGGGACCTATTCGATCCTGCAGCCGCGGCTTGCCGACCAGTTGCGTGCGAACAAGTTGCGCGGCCTCGTCGTCGGCGCACCGGCCCTGATCGCGACTGCCAACATCGGCTGTCTGCTCCACCTCGCGGAGAAGTCACCGGTGCCCGTACGGCACTGGCTGGAATTGCTGGACGTCTGAAATGACAACGCCGGCGGCAGGCCGGCGTTGTCGGCGGGGGATGACATCTTTTCGTCAGTTGACGATCTGCCAGCTCCCGTCGGCCTGGCGGCAGGCGGTGCCGTAAACGTGTTCGATGCGGCCGCCGATGTTGGCCTCGGTGGTGTATTCACGGCAGGGCCCGCCCGCGGTTTCGTAGGTGCGCGTCGGGGTCACGGCGTAGGCCGTGCCGCTGTCGGGATTCACCCAGCTCACGGTGTTTCCGGTCGGCGCAGTTTCCAGCGCGCGATGGGCTTGCATCCGGTCCATTTCGTCCATGTTGCTGCCGATTGCGCCGCCCACCAGAGCGCCGATCACCGCCCCGGCCGCCGTGGCGGCAAGGTTGCCACTACCCTTGCCGATGGTGCTGCCGAGATAGCCGCCGACGACTCCACCGACGACCTGTCCGGTCTGCTCCTTGGTTCCGGTGCAGCCGCCCGCAAGCAGCACGCTGAACATCGCGAACGCGACCATTCGTTTGTTCATGAAACTCGCCTCCATTGATGAATTGAACAGGGAACGAGGCTAAGTCATGCAGGCTGAATCTGTCCTTAACCGCCTGCACAAAATGAAAACGGCGGGACCAGCCCGCCGTTTTCACTCGTCCACCTTCTGGCAGATGGAAATCAATACACCTTGAGGACGCCGGTTTCGCCTTCCTCGTAGTAGTCTTCGTCGAGGGCCTGTGTCGGCGGATTGCCGTCATAGATCTTGAAGACGCGATTCTGGCGGTAGGCCTCACGGGTGAAGCTGTACGGGTCGAGCGCGGCCTCGTCGCGGATGCGAGTGGCTTCAAGCAGATTCGCGCGATGATTGATGGCGCTCAGGGCTCCGACAGGGAACGTGATCGCCATGCTGCTGACATAGAACAATGGATTCAACACGGCGCTGGTTGCGAGGTCTGGAGCGTCGCGCAGCGAATTCGGGCCGCGCAGCGGTAGCACGAGGTACATGCCTTCGCCGAATCCCCAAGCGCCCAGCGTCTGGCCGGTGTCCTCGTCATGTTTGGGGAAGCCCGACGGTGTCGCCGCGTCATAGAGGCCGCCGATACCGACGGTGGTGTTCAACGCCACGCGCGCGGTGTCTTGCAATGCCTGCACGATCTTCCCTTGCAGGATGTCGTTCAGAATGACGTTCAGGTAACCGACGTTGTCGAAGAAATTGGTGACGCCGCTTCGTACGCCCTTCGGCACCACATTCGAGTAACTCTGGGCGACCGGCTTGATGAAGTGGCGATCGAGGCTGTCGTTGATGTTGTAGAAGACCCGGTTGACGTCTTCCAGAGGATCGGCTTCCTGAGCGCGATCGGCGACACAACCCGAAAGCACCCCAACCGCCATCAAAGCCACCAAGGCCCTCATCTTGCGAAAGTTCCCAGTGTTCATATTCGACTGACCTCGACCCTTGTTTATTGGTTGTGTCCCCGCAACCGTTGCAGGATGCAAACCCGGTTACCTGCCCGGTTCCTCGTACTGCGCAATCTTGTCATTCAACTTCGCAATCAGGGCCGCATAGCCCTCGTTCTTCAATATCGTCGTGTAATCCGCGCGCTTGACCGAGAGGTCGCTGACGCCGTCCGCGATTACGTTGACAATCAACCACCCACCGTCCTTGCCGGGGTGGACCAGATAATCGAACTTGACGACCGATCCATCGGCCTTCACCAGTTCGCTCCGGACCAGAATCTTGTCCTTCTGGGGTTCCTCGGCCACGAGCCGGAAGTCCTCCCCTCCATACGAATCGAATCGAGCCGCGTACGTGGCCGTGCTCAACCGACTGAACGTCTTCAGGAACGCCTGCTGTTCCTCGTTGCCAAGACCGGCCCAGTGCCGACCCATCACGATCCGGGCAATCGTCGGGAAATCGAAACTCGATTCGACGACCGGCGTCAGCAGTGCCGATCTTCCCTGATAACCAAGTTCACCTGCGCGTTTCATGACATCGAGCAACGCCAGATGTAACCTGTCCACCACTTGCCCTGGGCCGACCTCGGCGGCTATTCCGGGCCGCAGGGGTAGAAACAACATCAGGCAAACCGCCAGCGCCCTGAACCCGACGTTCATCTTTGAAAACGCTCCAATAAGGCGTGCCGAAAATAGCACATTCTCAACGTGATGAAAACGGTTGGTATTTCCGCCGGATATGGCATGGACCGTATGACAACTGGCCCAGTCAGAGGTGCCAAATGTGCGATCTACGTCACATTTTTTGTGTAGCTGCGCCCCTTCCACCGTGACCGCTCCCCGGCGAAATAACGCAGGGCGGACGTCCAGGTCATCATGAGGTAGAGGATGGCGATGACCGGCATGGACATTGCCATCAAGGGGTGCAGGCGATAGTAGGCCAGCGTTGGGGCGTAAGGCAGGCAGCCGCACAGGTAGGCTGCGAAGGCCAGCGCCCACTGTTTCCAGCCGTCGCCGGCCAGCGCGATCACGGGGACGAGGTAGTAGATCACCAGGAGCGCGGTGCAGACCAGGAGCAGCGTTACCGAGTAGCGGAGCTGGGTAAAAGCCGTCCGCGCAACCATGTTCCAGATGGCGGTCAGGTCATAGCGGCGCAGGCTGATGGCGGAATGCGTCAGGCCAAGCCACGTCCGGCCGCCCGCATCCTTAATCTGCCGGGCCAGCGTGCAATCGTCGATCAGGGCCGTCTTGAGCGCGGCGAAACCACCGATACGCTCGAGCCACGCGGTGTCAATCAGGATGCAGCCACCGGCGGCGGCGGCGACGCGCCCGCTGGCCGAATTGGCGAGCGCGAACGGGTAAATGAGTTTGAAGAAATAGACGAAGGCCGGCAGCAACAGCTTTTCCCAAAACCCGGTCATGCCGAGATGGGCCATCAGCGACACCAGCTGCAGGCCGTCGCGCCGCGATTTCGCTCGCAGGGTGGCGACTAGGCCGGGCCGCAGCAGGATGTCGGCATCGAGCAGCAGGATGAGCGGGGTTGCAACCCGCCGGCGGCCCTGCTCGAGCGCCCACAGCTTGCCGCTCCACCCGGCTGGCAAGGGCTCGCCGGAAATGATCTGAAGGTGGTCAGTCCCCGCGGCCCGAGCGACGGCCGCGGTGCCGTCGTCCGACTGGTCGTCGACCAGGACGATGGCCAGGTTGCGACCCTGATCGTGCAGGGCCCGCAGCGTCTGGCCAATCGTCCCGGCCTCGTTGCGGGCCGGGATCAGGACAGTGATATCGGACAGGTCCGACCCGGGCGCCGGCGTGGCGTCGAGGGTTTCGGTCGTGGACCACGGCCGCCAGGGCAGCAGGAGGACGGTGGCGCCCAGAATCAGGCTGAGGGTGACGAGCGTCAGCATGTACCGGACCGGCTATACCGCGCGGGCGCGACCGGCAACCGGTCTTCTGAATTGTTGGGGAACGGAGGCTCGACGGCCTACGACGCGGCGCGTTGCCGGTCGCTGCCGCAGTTGCCCTGGGTGTCTGCTTTCACCACCAGTTTCAGCTGCGGCTTTTCGTCCTGATACAGGATCGGGAGTTCCGGGGCCATGGGGCCAGTGGTTGCGGGGCCGAACAGCGCCACCTTCAACGCCTTCAGCGGATTGCGGAAGGTGTCGTTGACGGCCGTCGCCTCGTAGCCGCAATGCATCATGCAGTTGGCGCACTTGGGATTGCGGCCCGTCCCGTATCTTTCCCAGTCCGTTTCGTCGATCAGTGCCTTGAAAGTCGGGACATTGCCCTCACCGACCAAGAGATAGCAGGGCTTCTGCCAGCCGAAGACGTTGCGCGTCGGATTGCCCCAGGGCGTGCATTCGTAGGTCTGGTTGCCGGCGAGGAAATCCAGATAGAGGCTGGACTGATTGAAGCGCCACCGGCGGCCGCGGCCGAGGCGGAAGAGATCGCGGAACAGCTGCTTGGCATTGCGTCTCTGGATGAACACGTCCTGGCGCGGGGCCCGTTCGTAGTGATAGCCGGGGGCGATGGTCACGCCCTCCACTCCCAGTGCCATCATGGTGTCCATGAATTGCCCCACCTCCGGCGCCGTTTCGTTCTGGAACAGCGTGCAATTCACCGTGACCCGGAAGCCGCGGCTCCGCGCCCTGCGGATCACCTCGACGACCCGGTCATAAACACCTTCGCGGCAGACGGAGGTGTCATGGCGATCGCGATTGCCGTCGAGGTGCACGGAGAAGGTCAGATAGGGCGATGGCGAGTAATCGTCCATGCGCCGATCGAGCAGCAGGGCGTTGGTGCAGAGATAGACGAATTTCTTCCGGTCGATGTAGCCGCGGACGATGCGCGGCATATCCTTGTGGATCAGCGGTTCACCGCCGGCGACGGACACCATCGGCGCCCCGCACTCGTCGATGGCCGCCATGCAGTCCTCGTAGGACAGGCGCTTGTCGAGAATCTCGTCCGGGTAGTCGATCTTGCCGCAACCGTGGCAGGCGAGATTGCAGCGGAACAGCGGTTCGAGCATCAGCACGAGCGGATAGCGTCTGTTGCCCCGGAGTTTCTGCTCGATGAGATAACGCGCGACGCGGTACTTCTGAATCAGTGGGACACCCATAGCCGGATCGAAAACCCCTACACTCGTTGATGAAAACTGCTTGCCGGATAAGCAGTTGCGCTTTTTGTGCCCTGCGGCGCAACGATACTGTAATCAGACGGCGAAGTACAGGCAGCGGTCGCCGCGTTCGGTTGCATGGGTGTGGTCATGTTCTCCATAATGACCGCCCTTTTGGAACCCTCCACCATGATCGACGCGAAAAAATATCCGCTGCTGTCGCGGATTGATTCCCCGGCCGACCTGCGTGCCCTGCCCGAATCCCGGCTCGGGGACGCGGCTCGGGAACTGCGTGCCTACCTGCTGGAGTCCGTCAGTCAGAGTACGGGGCACTTCGCAGCGGGTCTCGGCACCATCGAGCTGACCGTCGCCCTGCATTATGTCTTCAACACGCCCGACGATCGGCTGGTATGGGATGTCGGTCACCAGGCCTATCCGCACAAGATCCTGACCGGGCGCCGCGACCGCATCCTGTCGATACGCAAATGGGGCGGGCTGGCACCATTCCCGAAGCGCGACGAGAGCCCGTACGACACCTTCGGCGTCGGCCATTCGAGCACGTCCATCGGTGCCGCGCTCGGCATGGCCATCGCCGCACGCAAGACCGGCAGCGGCCGGCGCGCGGTGGCGATCATCGGTGATGGCGGCCTCACGGCGGGTCAGGCCTTCGAGGCACTCAACCACGCCGGCGATCTGGGTATCGACCTGCTGGTCATCCTCAACGACAACAACATGTCGATCTCGCCGAACGTCGGGGCGCTCTCCAACCGTTTTGCCGAGCTGTTGTCCGGGAAGATCTACACCTCACTGCGCGAAGGCAGCAAGAAGGTGCTCTCGCACATGCCGCCGATGTGGGAGCTCGCGCGGCGGGCGGAGGAGCACGTCAAGGGGCTCATCGTCCCCGGCACCCTGTTCGAGGAATTCGGCTTCAACTACATCGGGCCGGTGGACGGCCATGACCTCGATGCCCTGCTGCAGACCCTGCGCAATGTCCGCGACCTGAAGGGGCCGCAACTCCTGCACATCATCACCAGGAAGGGCAAAGGCTATGCGCCGGCCGAGGCCGACCCGGTCAAGTACCACGGCATCTCCTCGCCTTTCGATCCGGAGCTCGGCGTGGTGCCGTCCGGCAAGCCGGCGAAGATCACCTACAGTGACGTGTTTGGCGACTGGTGCTGCGACATGGCGGCGCGCGACGAACGGTTCGTGGCCATCACCCCGGCCATGCGCGAGGGCTCCGGGCTGGTCAAGTTCCATCAGCGCCATCCCGAGCAATACTTCGACGTGGCCATCGCCGAGCAGCACGCCGTGACGCTGGCGGCGGGCATGGCTTGCGACGGACTGCGGCCGGTGGTGGCGATCTATTCGACCTTCCTGCAGCGTGCCTACGACCAGCTCGTGCACGACGTCTGTCTGCAGAATCTGCCGGTGTTGTTCGCGCTCGACCGCGCCGGCTGCGTCGGCAATGACGGCCCCACCCACAACGGTACCTACGACGTGAGCTTCATGCGCTGCCTGCCGAACATGGTGCTGATGGCGCCCGCCGACGAAAACGAGTGCCGGCAGATGTTGTACACGGGTTATCAGTTGGGCGCGCCCGCCGCAGTCCGTTACCCGCGCGGCGGCGGTCCGGGCGTGGCCATTGAGACCGAGATGAAGGCGCTGCCGCTCGGCAAGGCCGAGGTTCGTCGCAGGGGCAGACGGGTGGCGTTGCTGGCGTTCGGCACGCCGCTGGCGATGGCCCTTGCCGCGGGCGAGGAGATCGACGCCACCGTCGTCAACATGCGCTTCATCAAGCCGCTCGACGGCGAGTTGATCCTGCGCCTGGCCGAGGAACATGAGCTGCTGGTCACGGTCGAGGAAAACGTCATCGAGGGCGGATGCGGCAGTGCCGTCAACGAGTTGCTGGCGGCGCACGGAGCCCTCGTTCCGGTGGTCAATTTCGGTTTGCCAGACCGCCTGCTGCAACACGGTTCGCAGGACGAGATGCGCCGGGATGGCGCCTTCACGGTCGAAGAGCTGCTGCGCGCGATTCAGGCGCGGCTGCCGGCATCGGCCGGGCGCGCCAGCGGGACCAACTAGGCCTGCTGGCCCGACAACATCCGGAAGGCCGCAAGTAGTCGCTCGATGTCGGTGTCGGTGATGGCGCCCATGGTCGAGATGCGGAAGATCGAACGGGCAAAGTCGCCCTGTCCCGAGTAGATCACGAAGCCATGCGCCTTGAGGTGATCGTGCAGTCTTTCGTAATCCATGCCGTCCGGCAGGTGATAGGCGTTCAACACAACTGACGAGGCGCCATCCGGCAGCAGCGGCCGGATCCCGATCTCCTTCAATCCGTTCCGGACCTGCGAGACCAGCGCCTCGTAACGCGCCCGTCGCGCCCGCCAGCCGCCCTCGTCGGCGAACTCCGCCAGTGCCTCGGCGAGGGCGTAGAAGCTCTGCACTGACTGGGTGAACGGCGTCCCGCCGCGATCCTGTTCGCGGCAGTAGGTTCCGAGATCGAGATAGAGCGTGCGCGGAACGATCCCGGGCGCCGCCAGCGCCTCGCGTCGGGTGATGACAAAGGACGTGCCCGGGATGCCGTGCAGGCACTTGTTGGCGGTGGCGGCGCAGGCGGCGATCCCCCACTCGTCAAAACCCAACTCCTCGGCACCAAAGCTGCTGACGCCATCGACAAGCAGGGCGATGCCGCGCGCCTTGCAGAGCCCACCGATGGCGGCGATGGGGTTCAGCCGGCCGGTCGTGGTCTCATGATGAACCACGGCGAGATGGGTCAGTCCGGCGTTGGCGTCCATCCATGCCGCCAGCGCCGCCATGTCGACCGCATCGCCCCAGGCAAGCCGGAAGGCGATCGAGTCGATGCCATGGATGGCGGCGATCCGCGACAGCCGTTCGCCGTAGACGCCATTCTCGATCACGCCCAGGCGACCGCCGTTCGGGACGAGGCTCGTGACCATGGCCTCCATGGCGGCGGTGCCGGAGCCGGTCAGCAGCACGGCGGCCCAGACCGCCGGGTCGAGGTCGTAGATGCCGAGCAGGCGATTGCGAATGTCGACCTGCAACTGCGCGAACTCGGGCTCGCGGTGGCAGAGGTCGGGGCCATTCAACGCCTGCCGGACGCGGGCGCTCAGGGTCACCGGTCCGGGATTGAGCAGGATCAACGTGGTCGGTTGCCGATGTGGGCCATGAGCCGGCGCAGAACCTCCACTGGCGTGACCTTGGGACGGGGCAGGTCATCCAGCGTACCGGTGGTGATCTTCAGGTGCGCGAATCGCGGTCCGCGCACGCTGTCGGCTGTGAACAGCTCGTCGAGCAATTCAATCCGGTTGCCGGCCGTCGCCAGGCCGTAGCCGCAGGCCTGGGCGATGGCCGCAAAGGCCACGCCGGCGGTCACGGTGCCCTGGGCGCCAGTCGAGTCGTGCGCCTCGTTGTCGAGAATGACGTGCGTCAGGTTGTCGCCGCCGTAGGCACCGATGGTGGCGAGATTGCCCATGCGCATCAGCGCCGCGCCGTCGCCGTCGACGACCACGACATTGAGGTCGGGCCGGGCGAGCGCCAGGCCGAGGCCCAGCGACGAGGCGCAACCCATGGACCCGACCATGTACAGGTGGTTTGGGCGATCGGCCAGGGCGTAGAGCTCGCGACCGGTGTAGCCGGTGGTGGCGATGACCACGGTGTTCGCCGCATCCGTGCGGGCGACGATACGGTGCAGGGCATCACTGCGTGTTGGTCGCCGCTCGCCCGCCGATCCCGGTTGCTGGCGCAACTCGCCGCGGCGCTGGCGGGTGTCCAGGGTCTTTTTCCGCAGGGCATGCGCGGCGACCGCGCCCTTCTGCATGATCAGCCCGTAGGGTCGTTGCTCCCGTTCAATGTAGGCCGTCGCACGGTCGAGTGCGGGTACGACATCGGCGGAGTCGGCGGGGAAAGGCGACCACGGGATACGCATGGTGTCGAACATTGCCTCGGTGATCTGCCCCATCAGTTCGTGCTGCGGTTCGTCGGCGACACCGGGCGCGCCGCGGTGGGTGCAGATCACGAGGATCGGGATGCGAAATACATAGGTCAGCGAGGTGAGCGGGCTCACCGCGTTGCCGAGGCCGGAATTCTGCATCATCGCGCAGGCCCGGCCGCCGCCGATGGCAATGCCGGCGGCGGTGGCCACGGCGTCGCCCTCGTTGGCCGCGGAGACGTAATGCAGGCGGTCGTCGTTGATCACATAGTTGATGAACGGCGTGAGGAAGGAACAGGGCACGCCGGTGTGCCACTCGTAACCGCGTGCGCGCGCGGCTTCGACGAATTCTTCCGCCTGGATCATGGCTGGCTCAGTCGTTGCGCGCGAAATCACCGGCGCGGTCGATGTCGTCGAGCGAGTTGACGTCCAGCCAGTGGCCGCTGACGTAGATGACGTGCACCGGCCGCCCCAGGCCGATCAGGTGATTGAGTACATCGGGCAGGCCGAGCGTGTCGTATTCCGGTCGGGTGCGCAGGCTGTCGAGGGCCTGGGTCAGCCATTGGCGGCCGCTGCCCTTCAGGCGCAGCAGCCCGAGCCAGCGCCCGGAGCAGTGCTGGCCGCCTTCGCTGCGGGCCTTGCCGATGCGCAGCAGTCGCACATCGCGATCGAGCACGCCGCGGTCATCCGCGTCGGAACACCACGCATAATCCGGCGAGCCGCTGGCCGGAGAACCGGTGGATGCCGGGTCGAACACCGTGGAATCAACCACGGTCACGATCTCGCCATCGGCCTCCAGCAGGTCACGCAGGATGTAGCTGCGGAACAGCAGATCGCCGTAGAGGACGATGGTCTGATCGCTGAACTCGTCGCGGGCGCAGGCCAGCGACGCCAGTTCGCCGGTGCTGGCGTAGTCGCGGTTGACGATGATTTTGATCCCGGGGACGTCGATAGCCTCGGCGCGGTAGCCGGCGACCACGCTGACGTCGGCGATGCCCTGCCGTCTGAACTCATCCACCAGCCGGCGCAACAGCGGCCGCCCGCCGATGGGGACCATCACCTTCGGCCGCTCGGAGGTGAGCCTGGACAGCTCCTCGCCGCGGCTGGCGGCCAGCACCACCGCGCGCGTGCGGCCAGCGGTGCCGCCACCGTAGCGCTGCTCGGCGTCTTTCAGCTCGTCGGCGCCCTGCAGGCGGAAGATCTCGTTGACCGGTGCCACCCGATCCTCGATCTGCAGCAGGCTTTCGCGATCGTGAATCTCGCGCGCCGCCGCCTGCATGGCGGCCACCGCGGCACGGATCATGTGGTTGGCCCAGATGACGACGCTGATGGCGGCGCGTCGGTAAGCCTCCACCGGCGTGCTGTAGTACTTGGTGGGGACGATGACCAGCGGCGCACGCCTGGACCACTCCCGCGCGAAGGCCAGGATCTCGTCGGCCTTGGCGAGCTTGCTGTGGATCAGGATGGCGTCGGCGCCGGCCCGGCGATAGGCCTCGGCACGCCGGATCGCCTCCTTCATGTCCCAGCCGGCGATCAGGGCCTCGACGCGGGCGACGATGCAGAAGTCCGGGTCGATCTGCGAATCCTTGCCGGCCTTGATCTTGCCGCAGAACTCGTCGATGTCGGCCAGCGGCTGGCGCTCGCCGTCGATGAAGCTGTTGGTCTTCGGAAACAGCTTGTCCTCGATGCAGACGCCGGCGACCTGGCGCTGTTCCAGCTTTCGCACCAGCCGCCGGAGATTGTTGAAATTGCCGTAGCCGGTGTCGCCATCGAGCAGGATGGGCACGGTGGTGGCGTCGGTCATGAACTCCAGCATGTCGACGACCTGGGTCCACGAGGCCTCGTTGTTGTCGCGCACGCCGAACTGCGCCGACAGCGCCAGCCCGCTCGCCCAGATGCCGCCGAAGCCCGCCTCCTCGACGATCCGCGCCGACAGCCCGTTGTGCGCTTCCATCAGGAACTCCAGCCGCGGCGACTCGAGGAGACGGCGCAGCCGCGCCGCCCGGGTGGCGGCGACTTGCTCCTGTGCCGCGTCCCGGTTCATCTCAGGCGGCGAGGCGCGGCAGGATCTCGTCCCGGGCGCGCGCCACGTCTTCGGGGAAGTCGATCTCGATCCAGGGCATGCCGGTCACGTCCTCGTAACCGAAGGCGTCCGGTGTTTCGAGCAGGAGATCGCGGATCGCCTCCTCGTAGGGCTGATCGCGGCCGCCGCGGTCGACGTAGTACTCGGTGCGGCGGGCGAGGCGTTGGCCCATGGCCTCGGAAAAGCGGAAGAAACCGACCGACTCGCCGGCGAGGTCGTAGATCAGGCCCGGATCGAGCCGCTTGCGGAATTCGACCGGCAGGCCGCGGTTGAGGCACAGCTTCACCGGCTCTTCACCGGCCTCGAAGTCGCGATCGAGCAGGAAGCAGTTGGTGACGCCTGTCGTGACCAGCCGCGCCAGCACCGCCGCGTCGTAAAGGACGTCGGCATCCATCACCAGCACGTCGCCGCCGGCCTCGAGATAGCGCCGAACCGTCCATAGACTGACGACGCTGCCCTCGCGGTAATCCGGGTTGAGTATGGTCGAAACGCGATCGGACGCGTTCAGGGTCTCGACTTCGCCGCGGATCCGGTCGGCCTCGTGGCCGACGCAGATAGCCACGTGGCCAACGCCGAGTGCCGCCAAGGTATCCAGGTGCCTGGCAAGCAGCGACTTGCCGCCGAAGGCGAGCAGGCTCTTCGGGCCGGAATGGGTGTTGCCGAGTCGGTTGCCGACCCCGGCCGCGAGGATGACCGCCCGCATCTCAACCGGCGGCGCGCCTGCGCCCGAAGACCTGACGGAAGCCGAAATAGGCGATGGCGTCCTTCATGTTGGAAACGAAGCGGCCGACGACGCCCATCTGGGTGTTGGTCAGATACTCGAGGGTGAGGACGATGCGCTCCTCGTTCTCGCCCATCGGCGACACGCGGTGCCAGAGCCGGTCGCCGTTGAAGACCACCAGCGTCCCCGGCAGCAGGGCGATGCTCTGGTGGACCTTGTCGCGGTTCGGATTGTCGCGGTACAGCTCCAGTTCCAGCCGGCAGGTCGACCGGTCCACCAGTCCGAACAGCACGGTGTAGCGGGCGCCGCGATAGTAGGACGTGTCGTAGTGCCAGCCGATGTGATCGCCGGGTTCGGTGTAGTAGTAGAGCGCGTAGGTGTGCGGATCGTCGGGTGGACAGGCGAGGAGATTGCGCCCGGTCAACTGGCGCAGGAACTCGTAGAGCGCGGGGTCGGAATAGAGCCTGGCGAAATCGGGCGCCAGCCGGTCGAGGTCGAAGCGGCTGACGCTGCCGCCCTTCTTGTGGCCGGGGATGTAGTTGCGGTTGACGGCCGGCGACAGCGCCGGCAGCCTGGCGAGCAGCGCATCCAGGATCGGCTGCGGCAGGAAGTTCTCGACCACGATGGCCTCGTCCTGGGCGAGAAACTGGGTGCGCAGCCGGTCGATGTCGGCGCTCGCGATCTTGGTCTTCAGGATGCTGCTGAAATCCACGGCAAATCTCCTTGCGGGTGTCAGGTGGGGCCGGCACCGCCTGGGCGATGCCAGCGTCGGTACTCGACGATCGTCCATGCCAGGTAGCCGAGCGTGCCGAGGCCATAGGGGACGAAGAACCAGAGTATGCCGGCGAACCAGGTGATCGGGCCGATCAGATAGATGAAATCCTCGAGTTCGAAGCCGCGAAAATAGGGATGTCTCCAGGCCTGCTTGCCGAAGTTGGCATCGAGACCCATG
>Ga0233425_10000705_pt1 | contig 83215 bp, 79 predicted proteins | sample Watercolumn_Towu_2_FD_181712 | JGI IMG/M metagenome (GOLD analysis project Ga0233425, IMG submission 181712) | Freshwater microbial communities from Lake Towuti, South Sulawesi, Indonesia - Watercolumn_Towuti2014_140_MG | ecosystem: Environmental > Aquatic > Freshwater > Lake | place...
TCGATCTCGGTCACGACGCCCGCGCCCACGGTCCGGCCGCCCTCGCGGATCGCGAACCGCAGCTCCTTCTCCATCGCGATCGGCATGATCAGCTCGATCGCCATCGTCACGTTGTCCCCCGGCATCACCATCTCCGTCCCCGCCGGCAGCGTGCACACCCCCGTCACGTCCGTCGTCCGGAAGTAGAACTGCGGCCGGTACCCGTTGAAGTACGGCGTGTGCCGCCCGCCCTCTTCCTTCGTCAGCACGTACACCTCGGCCTTGAACTTCTTGTACGGCTTGATCGACCCCGGCTTCGCCAGCACCTGCCCCCGCTCGACTTCGTCCTTGTCGATGCCCCGCAGCAGGCAGCCCACGTTGTCGCCCGCCTGCCCCTCGTCCAGCAGCTTGCGGAACATCTCCACCCCCGTCACGACCGACTTCTTGGTGTCGCTGATCCCGACGATCTCGATCTCCTCGCCCACCTTCACGATCCCCCGCTCCACCCGGCCCGTCACGACCGTGCCGCGCCCGGTGATCGAGAAGATGTCCTCGATCGGCATCAGGAACGGCTTGTCCACCGGCCGCGGCGGCGTCGGAATGTAGCTGTCCACCGCCGCCATCAGCTCGAAGATCGGCTTGGCGGCGGCGGCATCATCCGGCTTGTCCGACGCCGCGAGGGCGCTGCCCCGGATCACCGGCACTTCGTCCCCGGGGAAGTTGTACTTCTTCAGCAGCTCCCGCACTTCCAGCTCGACCAGGTCGAGGATCTCCGGATCGTCGACCATGTCGACCTTGTTCATGAACACCACCAGGAACGGCACGTTCACCTGCCGCGCCAGCAGCACGTGCTCCCGCGTCTGCGGCATCGGCCCGTCATTGGCGGCGACGACGAGGATCGCCCCGTCCATCTGCGCCGCCCCCGTGATCATGTTCTTGATGTAGTCCGCGTGCCCCGGGCAGTCGATGTGCGCGTAGTGCCGCTTGTCCGTCTCGTACTCCACGTGCGCCACCGCGATCGTGATCCCCCGCTCCCGCTCTTCCGGCGCGTTGTCGATCGACCCGTAGTCCCGCACCGCGATGTTCTTGTTCTTCGTGTGCAGCACCTTCGTGATCGCCGCCGTCAAGGTCGTCTTGCCGTGGTCGATGTGCCCGATCGTCCCGATGTTCACGTGCGGCTTCGTCCGCTCGTATTTCGCCTTGGCCATTCGCCCTTACCTCCGCAATTGAATGGAGCCCATGTCCGGGATTGAACCGGAGACCTCGCCCTTACCAAGGGCGTGCTCTGCCAACTGAGCTACATGGGCCCGTGCCCCAGTGGCTTCCGTCGCCTCATCTATGGAGCGGGAAACGGGATTCGAACCCGCGACCCCCAGCTTGGAAGGCTGGCGCTCTACCGCTGAGCTATTCCCGCATCCCGTATCGTTCATTCGCACGCCCACGGCCTCGTCCGCGAGGCACAAAGTGGTGGGGAGGAGAGGATTTGAACCTCTGAAGGCGTTCGCCAGCAGATTTACAGTCTGCCCCCTTTGGCCACTTGGGTACCTCCCCGAAAACCGCGGCATGCGCTCGAAAACCCTCGCTGACTGGTCGAGAAAAGCTGGCGCTGGCGGGAGGAATCGAACCCCCGACCCACTGCTTACAAGGCAGTTGCTCTGCCCCTGAGCTACGCCAGCACAGACGAAACTCCACTATAGACCCAAATGTGTATTCGTCAACGTGTTTTATGCGCTGAGGCGCTGGCGGGCGGCTTCGTAGCACAGGGCGGCGACGGCGGCCCCCACGCTCAGGGACCCGACCTGGCCCACCATCGGGATGGTCAGCAACCCGTCACATGTCCTCGCGACCAGGGGGCGGACCCCCTCACCCTCCCCTCCGGCGACGAGGCAGAGGGGGCCCTTCAGGTCGGCCTTCCAGGGAGGGATCCCGCCGGAGACCGCCGCTCCATAGACCCAAACACCTGATTCCTTGAGCTTCTCGAGCGCCGAGACCATGTTCGTCTCGCGCGCGACGGCCACGTGCTCGATCGCTCCCATGGCCGCCCTCGCGGCCACCTCGGTGAGCCCGACCTGGTGGTGCTTGGGCACGATGACCCCATGGACCCCGAAGACCTCAGCCGTCCGGAGGACGGCCCCGAAGTTCCGGGGGTCCTGGACCCGATCGAGAGCCAGGAGAAAGGGCGGCTCCCCCCGAGAGGCCGGGATGGCGAGCAAGTCGTCGACCATGACGTACTCGGCCGCGGCGACCCGGGCGACGACACCCTGGTGGTCGTCCGAGCCTGCCATCGCGGAAAGCTGCTCGCGCGTGCGGTACGACACCTTCACCCCGGCGCGGCGCGCGAGCGCGACGACCTCGGCGAGCGGGCCCTGCGCGCCCGAGAGCACGGCGATCTCGTCGGTGCGCCGGCCGCCGCCGCGCAGCAGCGCGAGCACCGGGTTCCGTCCGTAGACGCGGCCGTCGCTCACGCGCGCTCCAGGCTCACGCGCGCTCGGTCGCGCGCAGGCCTTTCCACTCCCAGTCGGTGCCCTGGGGCGTGTCCTTCACGGTGACCTCGAGGCGCGCGAGCTCGCCGCGCAGCTCGTCGGCGCGGGCCCAGTCACGGCTCGCGCGCGCCGCCGCGCGCGCGCGAATCAAGCCGACGATCCGGTCGCCCAGCTCGCGCGGAAGCTCCGTGATGGCAGGCTTCGGCTCCTGCAACCCGAGCGTGCCGAGCATCGTCGCGAGCGCCGCCGCGCCGCGGACCAGGTCCTGCGCGCTGCGGCCGTCGCGCCGGTTGAGCGCGCGCGCCATCTCGAAGAGGACGCCGAGCGCCTGCGGAGTGTTGAAGTCATCGTCCATCGCCGCGACGAAATCCTCGCTGAAGACCGCGAGCTCACGCGGCAGCGCCTCCGCGGCCGCGGTCGCGAACGCCGCCGCGTCCGCGTGTTTCCTCGCCTCCAGTACGGGCCCCCACAGGCGATCGAGCGCGCGCGACGCCTCGACGAGACGCTCCTCGGCGAACTCGAGCGGGTTGCGATAGTGCGTGCCGAGCACCCAGAGCCGCACCGCGTCCGCGCCGTGGCGCTTGACGACCTCGCGGATCCACAGCGTGTTGCCGAGCGACTTCGACATCTTCTCCGCGCCCATGTTGACCATGCCGTTGTGGAGCCAGAAGCGCGCGAACGGCTTGCCGGTGCCGGCTTCCGACTGCGCGATCTCGCACTCGTGGTGCGGGAAGATCAGATCGTCGCCGCCGCCGTGGATGTCGATCGTCGTGCCGAGGTGCTTCATCGCCATCGCTGAGCACTCGATGTGCCAGCCCGGACGGCCGGGACCCCACGGGCTCTCCCACGACGGCTCGCCCGGCTTCGCCGACTTCCACAGGGCGAAGTCGCGCGGATCGCGCTTGCGCTCGTCGACGTCCACGCGCGCGCCGGCGAGCAGATCGTCGAGGTTCTTGCCCGACAGCCGCCCGTAGCGCGGGAACGTCTTGATCTCGAAGTAGACGTCGCCGTCGACGGTGTACGCGTGGCCGCCGGCGACGAGGCGCTCGATGAGCGCGATCATCTCCGCGACGTGCCCGGTGGCTTTCGGCTCCACCTCCGGCGCCATCGCGTGCAGCGTCGCGATGTCCTCGCGGAAGGCGGCGATGTACCGCTCGGAGATCTCGCTCGCGGCGACGCCTTCCTGGTTGGCGCGCCGGATGATCTTGTCGTCGATGTCGGTGAAGTTGCGCACGAACGTCACGCGATAGCCGGCGAAGCGCAGGTAGCGCGACACGACGTCGAACACGATCATCATGCGCGCGTGCCCGATGTGGCACAGGTCGTACACCGTGACGCCGCACGAGTACATGCGGATCTCGCCGGCGTTGAGGGGGATCAGCTCTTCCTTGCTGCGGGTCAGGGTGTTGTAGACCTTCACGCGGCGTCTCCGATCATAGACTCGCCTCGCCTTCGGCGGCGGCTCGCACTTCCACGCTCACCACGGCCATCGCGGCCATCCCTTCTTTTCTCCCGAGCAGACCCAGGCCTTCGGGGCTCTTGGCTTTGACGCTCGTCGCTTCCACGGGGATTCCGAGTGTATCCGCAAGCCGCTTGGCCATCTCGGGCAGACGTTGGGCGAGCCGCGGCGCCTGGGCGATCACGGTCGCGTCGACGTTGACGAGCCGGCCGCCGCGCGCCGTCACGAGGACCATCACCTCACGGAGCAGCGCCAGGCTGGAGATGCCGCGATAGCGGGGATCGGTGTCGGGAAAGTGCCGGCCGAGGTCGCCGAGCGCCAGCGCGCCGAGCAGCGCCTCGCCGATCGCGTGGGAAAGCACGTCGGCGTCGGAGTGGCCGCCGAGGCCGAGCTCGGACGGCACGGTCACGCCGCCGAGGATCAGCGGACGCCCGGCCACGAGCGGATGGATGTCGAAGCCGAAGCCGGTTCTTTGGACTCGCGGGCGCCCGGCGGCTCTGCCGCCGCCCGCTCGGTTGCCTCGCTGCGCTCGACTGCCGCCGCCCGCTCGGTTGCCTCGCTGCGCTCGACTGCCGCCGCCCGCTCGGTTGCCTCGCTGCGCTCGACTGCCGCCGCCCGCCCGGTTGCCTCGCCTTCGCTCGGTCATCGCTGCCGTGCTCGGCGCAAGTCGTCCGGGGTGGTGATCTTCACGTTCTCGGGGATGCCGCGCACGACGGCGACCGCGTGACCGAGGCGCTCCACCAGCATCGACTCGTCGGTCCCGAGGAACGCGTCGCGCCGCGCCTTCTCGTGCGCCTCGCGCAGGAGCGCCGCGCGGAAGGCCTGCGGCGTCTGCACGGACCACAGCGCGCTGCGATCGATCGTCGCCTCCACGACCGAATCACGCACGCGCTTGACCGTTTCGGCGATCGGCAGCGCGCAGATCGCGGCGCCTCCGGATCGCGCGGCGGCGACCACCCGGTCGATCAGCGCGCCGGTGACGAACGGCCGGACGGCGTCGTGCACGAGGATCACGGCCGCGTCATCGGGCGCCGCCTGGAGGCCGCGCCACACGGAGTCCTGCCTCTCGGCGCCGCCCTCGACGACCCGTACGCGCCCCGCGCCCGGCACGTCGCTCAGCGCGCGCCGCGTGCGCGCGAGATACGCGGCGGGCGCGGCGACCACGACCGTGCTCACCGCGGGATGCCGGGTGAACTGCGCGACGGTCCGCGCGAGGATCGTTTGCGCCCCGAGACGCAGGAACTGTTTCGGCGTCGTCCCCCCCATGCGGCGCCCCACACCGCCGGCGGGGATCACGACCGCGACGTCACGCACGCCCCGCACCGGCACACGCTCACGCACGCGGCAGCTCCTCGTCGCGCAGCCGCGTGAAGATGATGCGGCCGGCCGACGTCTGCAGGACGCTCGTCACCGCGACGTCGACGGTCTGGCCGATCCACCGCTTGCCCTGATCGACGACGACCATCGTGCCGTCGTCGAGGTAGGCGACGCCCTGCCCCGACTCCTTGCCCTCGCGCAGCACGTGCACGCGCATCGGCTCGCCCGCGACGACGGCGGGCTTCAGCGCGGTGGCGAGATCGTTGATGTTGAGCACCATCACGCCGACGACCTCCGCGCGCTTGTTGAGGTTGTAGTCGGTGGTGATGACCTTCGCGCCGCGGACGCGCGCCAGCGCGAGCAGCTTCTCGTCAACTTCCTTCACGTCCGGAACGTCCGCGCCGTCGACGTCGACCGCGAGCCCGGGCACCCGCTGCAGGCGCTGCACGACCTCGAACCCGCGCTTGCCGCGCGTGCGCTTGCGCGGGTCCGTCGCGTCCGCGATCTGCTGCAGCTCGCGCAGGACGAACTCCGGGATGACGAGCGGGCCGTCGATGAAGCCGGTCGCCGCGAGATCCGCGATGCGACCGTCCACGAGCGACGAGGTGTCCACGAGCTTCACCGGCCGATCCGGCGTCGCGCGCGGGAACAGCATCGCGTTGAGCCCGGTCATGTCCGCCGCGCGGCGTGCTCCAACGACGCCGCCCAGCCACGCGCCGAGCAGCGTCCCGAGCCCGAGCACGCCGGCGCCGAGCGCCGGCATCGTGCCGAGGACGGCGAACGCCACGGCGAGCCCGGCGAAGAGGCCGGTGACCGTGCCCAGCGCGCCCCACGCGAGTCGCTCGATCGGCGTGCGCGCCACCACGCGCTCGACGAGCAACACGAGCGCGGCGCACACGAGCCCCGCAGCGGCGCCGACAGGGACGGCGTGCGCCCCGACGGAGGCCGCAAGCGCGCCGATCGCCGCCGCGACGACCACGAGTCCGGCGCGCACCGCGATGCCCTTCATCGCAGCAGCACCGAGATCGCCTCGTCGACCGTCGCCACGCCGTGCGCCTCGAGCGGCAGCTCGCCGCCTTCGGCGAGGTTGCTCGCCGGCACCACCGCCTGGTGGAACCCGAGCTGCGCGGCCTCGCGCAGGCGCGTGGCGAGCCCGGTGACCGCGCGGACCTCGCCCGTGAGACCGACCTCGCCGAGCACGACGACGTCGCCGCGCACCGGACAGTTCATGTAGCTCGACGCGGTGGCGAGCACGATCGCGAGATCCGCGGCCGGCTCGAGGATGCGGCCGCCGCCCGCCACGTTCACGAACACATCCTGGTTCGCGACCGGCACGCCCGCGCGCTTCTCGAGCACCGCGAGCAGGAGACAGACGCGGTTGTAGTCGGCGCCGAGCACCGTCCGGCGCGGCGTGCCGAACGACGCGGGCGCCACGAGCGCCTGCAGCTCGAGCAGCAGCGGCCGGGTGCCGTCGAGGCTCGCGACCACGACGGAGCCCGGCGCGTCTTTCGGCCGCTCGGCGAGGAAGAACCCCGACGGGTTCGCGACTTCTTCGAGCCCGTGCGCGCCCATCTGGAACACGCCGAGCTCGTTCGTCGAGCCGAAGCGATTCTTGACCGCGCGCAGCACGCGATACGCGTGGTGCTGCTCGCCCTCGAAGTAGAGGACGGTGTCGACGAGGTGCTCCAGCGTGCGCGGGCCCGCGATGGCGCCGTCCTTCGTCACGTGGCCGACGAGGAACGTCGCGAGCCCGCGGCCCTTCGCGATCGTCATCAGCCGCGCGCCGCACTCGCGCACCTGCGCCACGCTGCCCGGCGCCGACTCGAGCCCGGGGAGAAAGACGGTCTGGATGGAGTCGACGATCAGCGCGCGCGGCTTGATCTCGTCGAGCTGCGCTTCCACCGCGGTGAGGTCGTTCTCCGCCCACAGGAGGAGCCCGTCCGCCTTGATACCGAGCCGCTCCGCGCGGAGGCGCACCTGAGCCGCCGATTCTTCCGCCGACACGTAGAGCACGGGCGGTGCGATCTCCGCGAGCCGGCTCGCCGCCTGGATCAGCATCGTGGATTTCCCGACACCCGGCTCTCCGCCGATCAGCACCAGCGAGCCCGGCACGACGCCGCCGCCCAGCACGCGGTCGAGCTCGCCGATCTTCGTGCGCACGCGCGCGACGTGCTCGACGTCTACCTCGCGCAGCGGGCGCGGGCGGCCCGACGTCAGGGTCGCGCGCCGACCCTCGCGGACCGGGGCGGGGCGCTCCTCGACCAGCGCGACGTAGTCGCCGGTGCGCACGCAGTCCGGGCAGGTGCCGGGCTTCGGGCTCGCGAACCCGCACTGCTGGCAGCGATAGACGCTAGCGCCCCGCTTCACCGCCGCTCCTCTGGCCGTCGCCGGGCTTCGTGCCGAGGCCGCGGATGAAGGTGCGCAGCAGGAAGCTCCGGGAAGCGCCGTCGAGAATCGCGGACAGCCGCTCGTAGATCGTCGGATCGACGATGAGCGCGCCCAGCGTGCCCTCGCCCTCGTTGATCTTGTCCGTGATCGACCGGAGGTTCGCGAGCGTCGCTTTCAGATCATTCGACGCGCTCGCGATGCTCGCGTCCGCGGGCTCGTCCTTCACGAGGCTGCCGAGCGTTCCCTTGCCGCCCGCGATCCGGTCGGAGACGTCGCGGAAGTTGTGCGCGACCCTCTGAAGATCGTCGAGCACGGACTTGTACTTCGGATCGAACAGCAGCGCGGTCAGCAGCCCTTCGTCGGTCGCGGGCCGGTCGGCGAGCGCGCCGAAGCGCTCCATCGCCGCCACGAGGCGCTTCGCGGCCTGCGTCGATTGCTCGGACGTCAGCACACCCGCGGCGCCTTCGCCGCGCTCGATGCGCGCGACGACCGCCTGCGTGCTCGCGATGAGGTCGTTGACCCTGCGGAGCGCGATCGGCTCCTCGTAGAGCAGCGTGTGCGCGAGTCCGGGGCCCTTCTCCACGCGGTCCGCGATGCGGCTCACCTGGTCGGCGGCCTTGCGCGCGGTCTTCATCGTCTCGCCGAGATCCTGCATCACGCGCGTGGCCTCGAACTCTTCCGCGATCCTGTTGAAGCTCTGCGCGAGCGCGGCGACGCTTCGCACCACGCCCGCGCCTTCGCCGATCACGTTCGCGAGGTCGACGGGATCGCGCGACGTCAGCGTCTCGCCGGGCCGCACGGCGGCCGCGTGCGCGCTGCCGACCGTGATCTCGACGATGCGATCGCCGAGCAGGCCCTGCGTCTGGATGCGCGCCTCCGAGTCCTTGCGAATGCGGTCCGCGAACTGCCTGGCGATCCTCATCTCGACACGCACCTTGCCGCCGGGCTGCGGCGGCAGCTCGACCTTGCTCACGCGCCCGATCTGCACGCCCGCGAGCCGCACCGTCGCGCCTTCCTGCAGGCCGCCGACCTCGGAGAACTCGCCGTAGATCACGTACCGCGCCTCGAACAGCCGCGCGCGCGCGCCCAGCATGTAGATGACGCCGAGAAAGACCGCGAGCCCCACGAGGACGAACATGCCCACGCGGACCTTCGTGGCCCGCTCGCGCTGCTGCTCGTTCATCGCGCCTCTCCCGACAGGAATGCCTGGACCGCGGGGTCGCGGCTGCCCAGGACGTCGTCGAGACGGCCGACCGTCGCGAAGCGCCCTTCGATGAGCACGGCCACGCGATCGGCCACGGTCTTCGCGAGCTCGAGGTCGTGCGTGACGACGATCGCGGTGTCGCACACCTCGCTGCCGAGCTCCGAGATCAGCTCGCCGACCATCTTCGAGTTCGTCGGGTCGAGCCCCGCCGTCGGCTCGTCGAACAGCAGCACGTCCGGCTGCCCGATGAGCGCGCGCGCGATGCCAACCCGCTTGCGCATGCCGCCGGAGAGCTCCGCCGGCAGCTGCGGCAACACCTTCTCGTCGAGGCCGACGAGCGCGAGGAAATGGAGGACGCGCTCACGGATCTCACGGTCCGGAAGGCTCGCGTGCTCGACCAGCGGAAAGCCGACGTTCTCCTCCACCGTGAGCGAGTCGAACAGCGCGGCGCCCTGAAACACGTAGCCGAGGCGCCGGCGGATCGGCAGCATCGCTTCCTCGGAGAGGTACTCGATGTGCCGGCCGAAGAGCTGCACCGCGCCGCCGTCCGGACGCAGGAGGCCGTCGATGATCCGCAGCAGCACGGTCTTCCCCGAGCCGCTGCCCCCCATCACGGCCAGCGTTTCGCCCTTGTCGAGACGAAAGCTCACGCCGCTCAGGACCTCACGGCCCTCGAAGCCCTTGCGCACGTCGGCGGCCTCGACGAGCACCGTCATCGGGCGCTCGCCGGCCAGAACAGGATGAGGAAGAGCTTGGTGAGGAAGAAGTCCGAGATGATCACGCCCATCGTGACCTGCACGACCGTCGCGGTCGTGGCGCGGCCGAGCCCTTCCGTGCCGCCCTCGACGCTGAGCCCGTTGTAGCAGCCGATGAGCGTGACGATCGCGCCGAAGAAGACGCTCTTGCCGATGCCGGTGAGGAAGTCGCGCGGAATCACCCAGTACGTCGTCGTGTTGACGTAGCCGTAGAAGTCGGCGCCGCGCTCGGCCACCATCGTGACCATGCCGCCGATCACGCCGAGGAAGTCGGCGAGCGTGGTGAGCAGCGGGAACACGATCAGCGACGCGAGCACGCGCGGGACGATGAGCCGCTTGACGTAGTTCACCCCGAGCGAGCGGAGCGCGTCGATCTGCTCGGTGACCTTCATCGAGCCGAGCTCGGCGGTGATGCCGGACGCGACCTTGCCGCCGACGAGGATCGCGGTGAGCACCGGCCCGAGCTCGCGCAGGATCGCGAGCGCGACCAGCGGCCCGACGTAGAGCTCGGCGCCGAAGCGCGCCATGTTGATCGCGCTCTGGATGGCGAAGACCATCCCGGTGAAGATCGCGGCGGTCGCGGCGACGGCGAGCGAGCGCACGCCCATGATCTCGATCTCGCGCACGACGAGCTTGTAGTACTTCGGCGGCAACGCCACGCTGCGCGCGACCTGGGCCGTCAGGAGGCCGAGGCCGCCGTACCACATCGCGGTCTTGCGCAGCGTCGCCGTCGCCATCGCGCGCTACTCCCTCACGAAGCTCTCGAGAAAGCGCTGGAAGGCCGGACGCTGCGCCGTGAACGTCTCCGGGGAGGCCGCATACACCACATCGTAGACACAGCGCGCATCCTTCAGCACGTACGCCTCCACCCGCATCCGCCCCTCGCGCCCGCTGACTTCCGCCTCCATCACCAAGTGGACCGCCGGCGCGCCGTCGAGCGTCGCCGTCCCGTTCTCGATCACCTGCCGGTCACGCAGGCCGACGAAGAGTCGCCGCGCGAGCACGGAGACGTCACGCCGCGCGGGCTCGTCGCCGCATTCCGCGTTCGCGAAGATCCCGGCGTCGCTCCCGCGAAGCCGGAGTGCCAGCTCCGCCGGCGGCAGGCTCGTCACCTCCCACTCGGGGCCGGGCATCGCCACGCGGAACATCGACGGCGCACGAAAGATCCCGTGCTCCACCCGTGGTCCCGCCGTCGCGCAGGCGCTGAGAGCGAGCGCGGCCAGCACGCCGATGCGCCATCGCGGCATCCCGATCAGCCGCCGGACCGACGCTCCGTGTGCCGCCGCGCGAGCTCCTCGAGAACCTCCCGCAGCGGGATTCCGCGCTCGCCCAGGAGCACGAGCGTGTGGAACCAGAGGTCGGCCACTTCCTCCACGACCCGGCGATCGCCCTCGCCGCCGAGCGCGGCCGTGATGACCTCGATCGCCTCTTCACCGATCTTGCGGGTGATCCGCGCCTCGCCTTTCGCGAGCAGCTCGCCGACGTAGGACCCGGCGGGCGGCGCGGTCTTGCGCTGCTCCACGATCCGCTCGATGCGCGCCAGCATGTTCGGCGCCGCCGTGCCGTCGCCGTCGTGCGACGCCGCATCGCGCCGCAGCGCGGTGAAGAAGCAGGTCGGATTGTCGGTGTGACACGCGGGGCCTTCCTGGTGCACCTGAACGAGCAGCGTGTCCGCGTCGCAGTCCGCGTAGATGCGCTGGACGTGCTGGACGTGGCCGGACGTCTCGCCCTTGCGCCACGACGTCTGGCGCGAGCGGGACCAGAAGTGCGTGGCGCCCGTCGCGAGCGTCTTCGCCACCGCGTCGCGATCCATCCACGCGACCATCAGCACGTCGCCCGTGGTCGCTTCCTGCACGACGGCCGGAATCAGGCCCTGCGCGTCGAATTTGAGGTCGTCGACGGTCACGGCGCGAGCCTCACTTCCACGCCGCGGTCGCGCATGTACGCCTTCGCCTCGGCGATCGTGTGGGTCCCGAAGTGGAAGATGGAGGCGGCGAGCGCGGCGTCGGCGCCGCCGTCGGTGACGCCCTCGACGAGGTGCTCGAGCGATCCCGCGCCGCCCGACGCGATCACCGGCACCGTGACGGCGTCGGCCACCGCGCGCGTCAGTTCGAGGTCGTAGCCGTCCTTGGTGCCGTCGCGGTCCATGCTCGTCAGGAGGATCTCGCCCGCGCCCATCGCGACCGCCTCCTGCGCCCACGCGACGGCCTCACGCCCGGCCGGCCGACGCCCGCCGTGCGTGTAGACGCCCCAGCGGCCCGGACCTTCGGCCCGCGCGTCGATCGCGACCACGATGCACTGGCTGCCGAATCGCTCCGCCGCTTCGCGGATGACCACGGGATTCGCGAGCGCCGCGGTGTTCAGCGAGACCTTGTCCGCGCCGGCGCGCAAGAGCCGCCGCACGTCGTCGATCGTGCGCACGCCGCCGCCGACCGTGAGCGGCATGTAGATCCGCTCCGCGGTACCCCGGACGACGTCGAGGATCGTGTCGCGATTCTCGTGCGACGCGATGATGTCGAGGAAGACCAGCTCGTCCGCGCCCTGCGCGTCGTACGCGACCGCGGCTTCGACGGGATCGCCGGCATCGCGCAGGTCGATGAACTTCACGCCCTTGACGACGCGGCCGTCCTTCACGTCGAGGCACGGGATGACCCGCTTCGTCAGCATCAAGCCCCTCGGCGGGGGGCTTCGCCCCCCGTCCGGAGCGCGTTCAGCGCGCTGTGGAGATCGACCGCCCCCGTGTACAAAGCGCGTCCCACGACAGTGCCCTCCACGCCGGGAATCGCCGCGAGGCGCACGAGATCGTCCACGCTCGCGACGCCGCCCGACGCAAGAACCGGCAAGCCGACCGCGGACGCGAGCGCGGCGGTGTCGTCGATGTTCGGGCCGCCCGCGAGACCGTCGCGCGTGACGTCGGTGTAGAGCAGCGCGGCGGCGCCGGCCTGGCGCGCGCGCTGGCCGACGTCGACCACGCGCTCGCCGCTCGTCTCCGTCCAGCCCTTCACGGCGACCTGCGTCCCGCGCCCGTCGACGGCGATGATCACGCGCCCGGGATGACGCGCGCACACGTCGGCGAGGAACTTCGCGTCCAGCGCCGCGCGCGTGCCGACGACGGCCCACCGCGCGCCGGTCTCGAGCACCGCGTCGACCGCGCGGAGATCGCGCAGGCCACCGCCGACCTCGACGGGGAGCGGCGCCACGGCGGAGACGACGTCGGTGATCAGCTCCGTCTGCTTCGGCGCGCCGGCGAACGCGCCGTCGAGGTCGACGACGTGCAGGCGCTCGGCGCCGAGCTCCTTCCAGTGACGCGCCATCGCGACGGGATCGTCGGAGAAGACGGTCTCCGCGTCCGCGCGGCCCTGCTGCAGACGCACGCAGCGCCCTTCGCGCAGGTCGACCGCGGGAATGACGATCATCCGCCACCCTTCACGAGCGCCGCGAAGTTCTCGAGCATGCGCAGGCCCCACCGCTGGCTCTTCTCCGGATGGAACTGCGTCGCGTGGATCCGTCCGATCTGCACGGCGGCCGCGAAGCGCAGTCCGTAGTCACACCAGGCAACCGATAGGGCGGGCGCTCGAGCGCCCGGGGCCCGCGAGTCCAACGACGCCTCGCTTCGCTCGAAAACCGGGTAATACGAGTGCACGAAGTAGAAGTGCGCGCCGCTCGGGACGCCGTCGAACAGCGCGAGCGAGCCGTCGTGCTCCACGCGATTCCATCCCATGTGCGGAATCTTGCGGCCGGGCGGGAAGCGCCGCACGACACCAGGAATCACGTCGAGCCCCTTGCCCTCGCCGAACTCCTCGCTCGTCGAGAACAGGAGCTGGTAGCCGAGGCAGATGCCGAGGAACGGCCGCGTGCCGTCGAGCGCGCGGCGCAGCGGCTCGATCAGGCCGCGCGCGGCGAGGTTCGTCATCGCGTCGTGGAACGCGCCGTCGCCGGGCAGCACCACCGCCTCCGCGTCGTCGACGGCGCGCGGGTCCTCGGTGACGACGGCCGGGATGCCGACGCGCTCGAACGCCTTTTCCACGCTGCCGAGATTTCCCCGGCCGTAGTCGACGATCGCGATCATCGCGCGCTTACAGCGCCCCCTTCGTCGAGGGCAGGATGCCGGCGATGCGGGGGTCGAGCCGCGTCGCCTCCGCGAGCGCGCGCCCGACCGACTTGAAGACCGCTTCGCTGATGTGGTGCAGGTTGTGGCCGTAGTGCATGGTCACGTGCAGCGTGATCTCCGCGTTGAACGCGAGCGCGCGGAAGAACTCCTGCAGCATGTCGAGGTCGAAGTTCGACACGCGCGTGCGCGCGACCGGCACGCTGAAGACGAGGAACGGCCGCCCCGAGAGATCGACCGACGCCTGCACGAGCGCCTCGTCCATCGGCACGTACGCGTTGCCGTAGCGGACGATCCCGCGCTTGTCGGCGAGCGCCTGCTTGAGCGCCTGCCCCAGCACGATGCCGACGTCCTCCACCGTGTGATGGATGTCGACCTCGACGTCGCCCGTCGCCTCGACCGTGAGATCCATCAGCCCGTGCTTCGACCAGGCTTCGAGCATGTGGCTGAAGAACGGAATCGGCGTCGAGACCTTCGCCGCGCCCGTTCCGTCGACGTCGAGGTGGATCGTGACGTCGGTCTCCTTCGTCTTCCTCTCCACCCGCGCGTCACGCTTCATCTGGTGTCCTTTCTCACGTCAGCGGCGATGCCGTGCCCCGCGAGACCTTCGAGCGCCGTCAGCGTGCGGAGGTGCGGCAGCGCCGCGGCGAGCCCGGCCGGCGAGTACTCGATGACGCTCGCGCGCTTCACGAAGTCTTCCGTCGACAGCGGGGACGAGAACCGCGCGGTGCCGCCGGTCGGCAGCACGTGGTTCGGGCCCGCGACGTAATCGCCGACGACTTCCGGCGTGTGACCACCCATGAAGACGGCGCCCGCGTGCCGCACGCGCGGCAGCAGGGCGGCCGGCACGCGCACGAGCAGCTCGAGATGCTCGGGCGCCAGACGATTCGCCACGTCCACCGCCTCGTCGAGCGAGCCGACGCGGATGAGCGCGCCGTTGTCGCGCAGCGACACCGCCGCGATCTCGCGGCGCGGGAGCGCGGCGAGCTGACGCTCGAGCGCCTTCGCAGTCGCCGCGATCAGCGCGTCGTCGTCGCTGATCAGCACCGACCGCGCCATCGGATCGTGCTCGGCCTGCGCGAGCATGTCGGCCGCCGCCCATTCCGGGTCGGCGCCGCGATCGGCGATCACGACGACCTCGCTCGGCCCCGCCACCATGTCGATCCCGACCTCGCCGAACACGCGCCGCTTGGCGAGCGCGACGTAGATGTTGCCCGGGCCGACGATCTTGTCGACGCGACGGATCGTGGCGGTGCCGTACGCGAGCGCGGCGACGGCCTGCGCGCCGCCGATGCGCCATGCTTCGGTCACGCCGGCGATGCGCGCGGCGGCGAGCACGGTCTGGTTCACGGCGCCGTCGGGTCCGGGCGGCGTGACGAGCACGATCTCGCGCACGCCCGCGACGCGCGCGGGAATCGCGGTCATCAGCACGGTCGAGGGGTACGCCGCGCGTCCGCCGGGGATGTAGACGCCGACGCGGTCGAGCGGGCGGATCTCCTGGCCGAGCACGGAGCCGTGCTCGTCGGTCATCCGCCACGACTTCGAGAGCGCCGCCGCGTGGTAGCGCTCGATGCGCTCGGCGGCGTACGCGAGCGCGGCGCGCGTGGCGGGCGGCTGCGCGCGCTCGGCCGCGGCGAGCTCGCCGGCCGGGATCGCGAGCGCCGCGGGCGCCGGCGCGGCGAAGCGGTCGAAGCGCGCGGTGTAGTCGATCAGCGCCTCGTCGCCGCGCGCCCGGACGGCCGCGATGATCTCGTCGACGGTGGCGTGGATCGCGGGCTCGACGTGCTCCGGCGAGCGCTCGAGCGCGGCCACCACCGCGTCGATGCCCAGGCTCCGCGTGTCGAGGATCCGGGTCATCGCGCGAGCTGACCCTTGAGCTGGTCGATGAAGCCGGTGACGGCGGCGTGCTCGGTCTTCATCGACGCGCGATTGACGATCAGCCGGGCGGTCGAGCGCGCGATCTCCGCGACCTCGACGAGGCCGTTCGCGCGCAGCGTCTCGCCGGACTGCACGAGGTCGACGATGCGCTCGGCGAGGCCCACCAGCGGCGCCAGCTCGATCGAGCCGTCGAGGCGCACGATCTCCACCTGCACCCCGCGCTCGGAGAAGTACGCCTCGCTGAGCCGCGGGTACTTCGTGGCGACGCGTACCCACGACCACTTCGCGGGATCGTCGCGCTCCCACAGCTCGCGCGGCTCGGCGACGACGAGACGGCAGAAGCCGAACTTCAGATCGAGCGGCTCGTACACGTCGGGCCGCTGCTCGAGCAGGATGTCCTTGCCGACGATGCCGAGGTCGGCGGCTCCGTACGTGACGTACGCCGGCACGTCGGCGGGCTTGAGGAAGAGCAGCTTCAGGCCGCGGCGCGCGTCGGTGAAGATGAGGCTCCGCGACGCGGCGTCGACGCCTTCGACGCCGAGCCCGGCGAGCAGCTCGAGCGCGGCGTCGAGCAGCCGGCCCTTCGGCAGCGCGAGCGTGAGCATGCTCTTCACGGCCGCGCCTCCGGCGTGCGCGCGGCGACGAAGCGATTCACGCCCGCGAGATCGTCGCGCGTCTCGACCTTCACGAAGCCCGCATCGCGCAGCAGCGCCGCCGCCACACGCACCTGCGCGTCACCGGCGGTTTCCAGCACGAGCGCTCCACCGGCGCGCAACACCCGGCGCGCGTCCAGCACGAGGCGGCGGATCGCGTCGAGGCCGTCGGCGCCGCCATCGAGCGCGAGCGCCGGCTCGTGCGCGCGCACTTCCGGCGCGAGATCGCGGAGCCACCCCGTCGGCAAGTAAGGAAGGTTCGCGACGATCGCGTCGACGCAACCCGAGCCGACGGCCGCGGTGAGGTCGCCCACGACGAGACGCACGCGGCGCTCGAGTCCCAGCGCTTCGACGTTCGCGCCCGCAGTCGCAACGGCAGGCGCCGATACGTCGAACGCGATGACCTCTACGTCTGGCCGCGCGTGAGCGATCGCGCACGCGATGCAGCCGGAGCCCGTGCCGATGTCCACGACGAGCGGCGCGCGCTTCGTCGCGCGGGGCGACGAAGCGGAGGCCGGAACGAAGTCGAGCGCCCATTCCACGAGAAGCTCGGTCTCCGGCCGCGGCACGAGCACGTCGGGCGTGAGACGCAAGCGCAGCCCGCGGAACTCCTCCCAGCCGAGGATGCGCTGCAGCGGCTCGCGCCGCGCGCGCCGCGCGGTCGCGTCCGCGTAACGCGACGCCGTCATCTCCGGCAGCGGCCGCATCGCGTTCAGCGCGAGCGCGTTGCGTCCGACGTCGAGGATGCCGGCGAGCAGCCACTCCGCGTCGACACGCGGCGATTCGACCCCCGCGGCGGCGAGACGCTCCTCGGCCTCGGCGAGCGCGGCGGCGACCGTGGGCAGCGCGGGAATCGAGGCCGCGACCGTCAACTCTCCACCCGTTCGAGCCGCTCGGCCTGCTCCGCGGCCGCGAGCGCGTCGATGATCTCGTCGAGATCGCCTTCGAGCACGGTCGGCAGCCGATGCAGCGTGAGACCGATGCGGTGATCGGTCACGCGCGTCTGCGGGAAGTTGTAGGTGCGAATGCGCTCGCTGCGCTCGCCGGTCCCGACCTGGCTCTTGCGGTCGGCGGCGATCGCCGCCTGCTGCTCTTCCTGCGCGCGCTCCAGCAGGCGCGCCTTCAGCACACGCATCGCCTTCGCGCGGTTCTTGATCTGCGAGCGCTCGTCCTGGCACGTGACGACGAGGCCCGTCGGGATGTGGGTGAGCCGCACCGCGGAGTCGGTGGTGTTGACCCCCTGGCCGCCGGGACCCGACGACCGATAGACGTCGACGCGCACGTCCTTGTCCGCGACCTGGATCTCCACGTCCTCCGCTTCCGGCAACACGGCGACCGTGACGGTGGACGTGTGGATGCGTCCCGCGGACTCGGTGACCGGCACGCGCTGCACGCGATGCACGCCGCGCTCGAACTTGAGGCGGCTCCACGCGCCGCGGCCCTGGAGGAAGAGGATGACCTCCTTGAGGCCGCCCTGCCCCGTCGGGCTCGCGTCCATCACCTCGACCTTCCACCGCTTGCCTTCCGCGTACTTCGTGTACATGCGCGAGAGCTCCGCGGCGAAGAGCGCGGCCTCGTCGCCGCCCGCGCCCGCGCGGATCTCGACGAACACGTTCTTGTCGTCGTTGGGATCGCGCGGGAGCAGGAGCCGCTTGAGCTCCTCTTCGAGCGTGGCCTGACGGCCGCCGAGCTCGTCGATCTCGGCCTGCGCGAGCTCGGCGAGCTCACGGTCGCCGCCCTCGCTCAGGATGTGGCGCGCTTCACTGATGCGCTCGAGCACCTTCCGGTACTCGCGGAAGCGGTCGACCGTCTCCTGCAGGTCGGACTGTTCCTTCCGCAGCCTGGCGAGCTCGCCCGTGCGTGAGTAGATGGCGGGATCGGCGAGCGCGCGGTCGATCTCCTCCGAGCGCTCTTCGATCTGACGGAGCTTGTCGAACAACATCGCGGGTCAGCGCCTCCCGGGCAGGCACGCCCGGACGAGGCGAGCTGCCGTGCGCGGAGTTGAACTCGGGCAGCTACCCCTTCGCCGGCGTGGCCGGCTCGCCACCCGGGGTGGCCACGGCGCCGCGCTTGTACTTCCGCTGGAAGCGCTCCACCCGGCCGGCGGTGTCCATGAACTTCTGCTTGCCCGTGTAGTACGGGTGGCACTTGGAGCACACTTCGACGCGGATGTCGGGCTTGGTGGACCGGGTCTGGATGACCTCGCCGCACGCGCAGGTAATTGTCGTGTCCACGTACTCCGGATGAATGCCAGCCTTCACGGCCCACCTCCTCGGACTGATAACGATACCAGAGAGTGGGGAAAGGCCAAAATCCGGCGCTTTACTTCCGCCTGATAGCGCCGTCGCGAGTCGCCGGCCTGGTCAGCCTGGAGGCGGCTGCCCGCCAGCGCGCGCTCGAAGTGCGCCAGCGCTTCGCCCAGACGGCCGCGCCGCTCGTGGGCCCGCGCCAGCCACTGGTGGAAGCGCGGGGCGTCCGGGGAGGCGCGCACCGCCGCTTCGAGATGCCGGAGCCGCTCGACCGCCGGCGCGTCGTCGTCGGCTTCGCGCCCGAGCAGCGCGTGCGCGCAAGCGAGATAGCCGCTGCCATTGGTCGGATCGAGGGCGATGACAACAGAGTGCCCATTACTGCAGGCACTCACATGCTCACGGACGCGAGGCCACCTCGGCCGGTAGCGAGGAGGAGCGGACGATGAAGCCGGGGAGCGGGCCCATCCCCATCGAATGCTCGAAGCGCCGGGCCGCGCGCGAGGTCGGGTACGGGATGCCGAGGATCGCGCGCACGTCGCGCTCGATCCAGTCCCGCGCGAGCACGAGCTCTTCCGACGTCAGGAAGTCGGTGGAGACGAACGCGCGGTAGCCGCCGTCCGGATCACCTTTGTAATAGTCGGCGACCCGGCTGAAGTCGACGTCGACCGCGTGGAGGCGGTCGCCGCTCTTCGCGGTGTACGTGTAGATTCCCGGGCGCTGCGGATCCGGCAGCGCGTCGTCGTAGTACGGCGTGCCCGGGTACGTCGTGATGATCGTGCAGTCGAAATCGTCGGGACGCGTCTCGAGGAGCCAGTCGCGGAGATCGCGCGCGGTCTCCGGGCTCTCGCCGGGATGGCCGAGCGACATCAGCGCCTTCACCTTCAGCCCGTGGCGATGCGCGGTCTCGAGGCACCGCGTGTTGTCGTCGCGCGTGGCGCGCTTGCCGATGTTCTCGAGGATGCGCGGGCTGCCGGCCTCGAAGCCGACGAGGACCCAGCGGAAGCCGGCCGCGAACATCGCCGCCGCCTGCTCGTCGGTGAAGAGCTCGGACTTCACGAAGCCGCGCAGGCGGAACTCGACGCCGAGCCGCGCCTGGAGCTTCGCGATCTGCGTCATCAACCCGACGAGCCCTTTGTTCACGTTCAGCTCGTCGTCGTAGAACATGAAGCCACGGTAGCCGTACGTGCGGTGCAGCGACTCGATCTCGCGAACGATGGAGAGCGAGGAGCGCGTGCGGATCCGGCGCAGCATCGCGGAGTTGCGGCCGCCGCAGAAGCCGCAGGCGAACGGGCAGCCGAGCTGCGCGATGAGGCTCGTCGCCGGCAGCCCTTCGATCGTGTAGTGATACGAGCCCATGTCGACGAGGTGGCGCGCCGGCGGCGGCGTCGCCTCGTAGGTGTCGTTCGAGAGGAACAGCCCGCCTTTCGGATCGTCGGCGTCGATGAGCGCCGGCGCGTCGGGCGCGATCGCTTGCAGGACCGCCTGCTCACCGTCGCCGGCCACCAGCACGTCGGCGAGGTCGCGCAGTGAGTCGAACGCGCGGTACGCGCGCCCGAGCCGCCCTTCCTTCACCTCGCGGCGGCGCGCGGCGTGGACGAGCGTGACGTGCGGGCCGCCGAGGACGATGCGCGCGTCCGGCCGCAGCGCGCGGAGACGCTCGATGATCGCGCGCGCCGCGGGCAGCTGCGGCGTCGTCGCGGTGAGCCCGAAGATCGCGGCGGGCGACTGCAGCGCGTGCGCGCCGACGGCGTCGAGGTAGTTCTCGATGCCGGAGCAGTCGACCATCTCCACGGCGACGCCGGCCTGCTCGAGGGCCGCCGCGACGCGGAGGATGCCGAGACTCACGAAGACGCGCTCGTCGAGGAGGAACGGCGATGGCGGCGTAATCAGACAGATCATCGGCCGTCAGGTGTGCAAGGCCGAAACCACACCTGCGGCGTATGAAATCAGCGACTTACGGGGATGTGGCGGGCCCGACCCGGAACGTCTTTCCCTGCACGATGAACTCGTGCGACTCGTACACGTCTTCGATCGCGTACAGCTCGCGATCGGTGAGCCGCGCGGCGCCGAGCGCCCCAACGTTTTCCTCGACTTCGCTGACGCGCATCATGCCCGGCACGATCGTCGACACGCCCTCCGCCGCCAGGCAGTACTGGAGCGCGAGCTGTGCCGGCGTGCGGGAGGCTTCGTTCAACGCGGCGAAGCGCGCCGCGCCGGCCGTCCACCGCTCGAGCTGGTCTGCCGGCCGCGCCGCGCGATGGTCGCGCGGATGGAACGCGGCCGTATCGAGCGGGCCCGAGAGAAATCCGGACGCGAGCGGGGTGCGCACGATCACGCCGGTGCCACCGCGCGCGGCGGCGGCGAGCACGCCGAGCGTCCGCGCGCGCTGATCCATCAGGTTGAAGTTGATCTGGATCGCGTCGACCCCGCACGCGATCGCGCGCAGCGCGTCCTCCGGCGAGCGCAGCGAGATGCCGCAGCTCCGGACCTTGCCCTGCCGCGCGAGCGCGCGGAGCGGCCAGAGCAGCTCGTCGACGTCCGTATCCGGTGTGAGCGGAGGGCTGTGCAGCTGGTAGAGATCGAGGTAATCGGTGCGCAGCCGTCTCAGGCTGCGCTCGACGCTCTTCACGACGTGCCCGAACGAGAAGTCCTGCCGCGCGAAGTTCTCGGTGTAGCCGGCCTTGCTCGCGATCACCACCCGGTCGCGCTTGCCCGCGAAGGCGCGCGCGAGCAACCGCTCGCTGTGCCCGTCTCCATACACGCCGGCGGTGCCGTAGAACGTGATGCCGGCGTCGAGCGCGGCCGCGAGCGCTCGCAACGACTCCGCGTCGTCCGTCGGGCCGTAGGAGAGCTGCCCCGCGGTGACGCCGCCGATGCCCCAGGTGCCGAAGCCGATGGCCGAGACGCGCAGCCCGGTGCGGCCGAGGGCGCGATACTCCATCGCGCCGCGAGCGCGAGACTCCATCGATCAGAAGTGGCCGGCGAGCTCGAGGCCGAGCGGCTCGTTGCCGTGCAGGTAGGCACCGCGCTTGTTGCAGAACCAGACGACCTTCTCGTACCAGTCGTCCCACGAGTCCCACGCATCCCGCGAGCGCGGAATGAGCGAGCGCGACGGGCGCGCTTCGAGCGGCACCGTGGTGCCGGCGAGCGCCGCGCGATACACCTCCCACACGTTGTGCGACAGCTCGACGACAGCGCCCTCGCTCTGGAACGGCAGCTTCAGGAGCTGGCGGTTGAGCGTGATCGCGTCGCGCAGCACGTCGCGCGGCAGATCCGGGACGAACTGCGCGAGCGCCGCTTCCGCTTCCGCGTAGAAGTCGTCGAGCTCGTCGGCGCGGGCCAGCTCGATGAACGCGTACTCGTCCGCCGGCCAGTGCACGCCGAGCCAGTCGGCCGAGTAGCAGTACTCGACGCCGCCCGACTGGATGCCGCGCGCCTTGTCCTCGAAGAACGTGCGCACGCGCGTGAGGATCGGGAACCGCTGCGCGTCGAGCCGGCCGTCCGTGAAGATCTCGAAGAGCCGGCGATACGGGACACCGGTGAGCCGGTGCGCGAGCACGAGCGGGATCTGGACGAGCTTGTCGAAGTGGAGCAGCGCGGTCATCCACGCGAACGCGCGCGCCTTCACCCAGTCTTCGCGCGGCATGGCGGCGGTCGCGATCACGACCTCGTGCCGCTCGCGCACGTCGCCGTTCTCGACCACGCCGTGGATGTTCACGGTCTCCGTCCACACGGTCTCGATCCCGTACCGCTTGCGGTAGTCGCGATGCGACATCTCCGCGTCGGGCACCATCACGCAGTTGTTGTACTGGATGCGATGGTGCTGGCCGCCCGCGACGACGTTCGAGATCCCGTCCACGAACGAGTCGTAGGTCTCGCCCGCGAGCCCCAGGATGAGGTCGGTCATCGTCTCGATGCCCTCGGCGGCGAAGGCGGCCTGGATCGACTGGAAGTCGTCGAGCTTGATGTTGTCGCGCCGGATCGCCTTCAGCGTGCCGGGATCGACCGACTGCAGCGAGATCACGACGCCCGTGTTGAGCCCGGCCTCGCGCAGGATCTGCCGCACGGCCAGCGCGCGGTGCTTCACGTTCTTCGTGTCCTGCACGGAGAGGCGCTGCGGGTAGCCGTGCTTCTGCTTGGCCGCCGCCACGTACTTCGCGATCTCGAGATCGCGCGGCAGCAGGCCGAAGTTCGCGTCGGCGCAGAAGATGAACTCCACGCGATGCCGCGCGAACCAGTCCACGTCCGCGTAGACGTGGTGGAGATCCCACAGCACGGGCTTCGACTCGAGCTGGCCCCAGCCGCAGAACGCGCAGCTGAAGGGACAGTTGCGGTTCGTCTCCCAGAGGCCGATCCAGCGCTCGTCCGGGTTCGCGGCCATGAGCGCGTCGAAGACCCCGGAGACATACGGCGACGGGATCGTGTTCAGGTCCTTGAGCGGCGTTCGCGGCGCCGTCGTCACCACGACCTCGCCGTCCGTGAAGCTGACGCCCGGCAATTGCTCCCACCCGTCGCGCGACGGTGTCAGGAGGACGTCGACAAACGCCGCCTCGCCGGCGCCGTGCACGGTGAGATCGACGAAGGGATGCGCGCGCAGGAACGCGTCGACCTCCCACGGCCGGTCGCGCTTGGGCACCTGCGGCCCGCCCATCACGAGCGTGATGTCCGGACGCTGCTGCTTCAGCAGCGCGGCGATCGTGAGCGAGAGCTGCACGTTCCAGCTGTAGAGCGAGAAGAACACCATGTCCGCGTCGCGGAGAGCGCGCGTCGCGTCCGCGACGGGCAGCCGGCGGTAGAGCGGCAGGAGAAACTCGTACGCGCCGGGGCTCGGCAGGTGCTTCATCGCGTAGGCCTGGAGCACGCCGACCGAGTACGGGAAGTAGTGCTGACCCGAGAACCCGCTGTTGATCTGGACGAGACCGACCGTCGTCAAGATGTGGAGCCCGGCTCGTCCTCGATCTCCAGCGCGTCGGACGCCGCACGCCCGACGTCCGTGAGGTTGTCGAAGGTGGAGCGCGCCATCCGGTTCGGCTCGTAGGAGAAGCCGTACTCGGGATGCACGCAGTAGGTGACGATCACGATGTTGCGATCGGTGCGCGTGGGCTTGAGCCCGCGGTGGAACCCGGTCGTCTCGGCGAGGTAGATGTCGCCGGCCCTGGCGGTGCACGCGGTGACGCAGTCCGGGCCGTAGTGCTCGCGCAGCTCGTCGTCGGCGAAGCGCGACTTCTCCGTCCACCCGCCGAACTTCTTCGCGTGGCTCCCCTCGATGTAGCAGAACGGGCCGCCTTCGAGGTCGACGTCGTTGAGGTAGATGAACGCCTTGAGGATCCGGTAGCTGCCGAAGTCGGCGTGGAACCACTGCGTGTCCGCGGTCGGCAGGTCGTTGGCGAACGTCGTGCGCACCTTGACGAACGAGAGCACCGGAATCGTGCCGAAGTACGAGCTGACGATACCGAGGAGGCGCGGGTCGAAGACGAGGCCCGCGAGCTCGGGGAGCTGGATCAGCGGCTCGACGATGCCGACGGAGCTCACCTTCGCGCGGAGCGAGAAGCCCGGCGCGCGCATCTCCTCGACCGTGTAGTACGAGAACTCGCCGCGCTGGATGCCCTCGGGCGATTCCGCCGCGTGGTTCCGGATGCGCCCCAGGCACTGCCGCCCGGCGACGAAGTCCTCGACCTTCGCGCCCACCCCGAGGATCTCGCCCCGCGGAAAGAAGCCGCGCATCTTCAGCAGGCCGCGGCGCCGCAGCGTCGTCGCCTCTTCCAGGTAGTCGTGCTCGGCCGCGAAGACGTGTCGCGAGAGCTCCAGGTACTTCAGCGTGCGCGAGGCCTTCTCGCGATAGAACGTCTCGAGGTCCTGGTCCGCCGCCGTGAAGCCGTAGATCGTCATGCCGGGACTCCTCTCCGCCAGTACTCCTTCGAGGCATAGCGCGACTGGAACGGCACGCGTCCGCACGTCGCGGCCGCGGTCTTCGTCGCCATGAAGAGCGTCTGGCACAGCTCGTCGCCGTGCGTCGCGAACGCCGCGCTGACTCGCTCCGTGTCCTCGGGGTGATACCGCACGATCCGGTCGCGCGTGTCGATCCGCGCGCGGCCGCGCTTCGCGTGCACGGTGACCGTCATGTAGTGCAGGAGCGCGCACTCCGTGGCGAAGCCGTTCGCCTCGTAGTAGTCGACGAAGAACGTCGGCGAGAGCTGGTAGAACCCGTCGTCCATGAAATGGTTCGACGGCGCCATGTGCAGCACCCGCCCGCCGGGCTTCAGGAGCCGGAAGATGTTCGCGAGCACGTTCGGCAGGTGGAAGATGTGCTCGATCGTCGAGCCGTCGAAGACGAAGTCGAAGCGCTCGTGGAGGTGGTACGGCAGCGCCGGCGCGTTCAGGTCGACGACGTGGTCCGCGGCCTCGTAGGCGGAGACGTCCAGCGCCGCCACCTCCGAGAACCCCAGCGAGCGGAAGAAGCACCGCGTCGAGATGAACTCCGTCTGCCAGCGCAGGTGCCGCTCGGTCTCGAGCGGGACGACCGCGCGCGCGGGATAGCGACGGCCGATCGCGCGCCACTGCTCGGGCGTCACGATCACGTTCTGCTTGCCGAGCGTGACGAGCGAGCCGTGGAAGTCGTGCTTCGTGGCGAGCTCGCTCAGGATGTCCGCGACGCCGGCGAGGATGCCCATCAGAGCTGGCTCACGTCGATCGCGATGGTGTTCACGCGGTAGGTCTCGAGCAGACGATCGAGCGCGAACGCGTACCCCGTCGCGGCGTCGTCCGGCGTGCCGTGCTTGCGGACGATCACCGCGCGATCGGGCGCGCGGCTCCCCTCGAGGACGGGAATGTCCGAGTAGTGCTCGCGGAAGAAATCGGGGATCACGCGTGTCTCGAAGCCCTCGAACCACAGCCCGGCCGGGGCCGTCAGCGTCCGGTACGTCTCCTGGATCGCCTGCAACGCCGCGGGCACCGTGAGCGCGAGGGCGTCGTGCTGCTGCTCCTCGATCGTCCCCGGGCCCGACCACAGCACCATGCGGCGGCGCAGCTCGACGGCGAGGAGCCAGTCCTTCTGCTCGGCGGCGCGCCGGACCTCGAGCTCGAGGCGCGCGTTGAGGTGCCAGTCGATGAGCTCGCGCGCCTGCCGCGCCTGCTCGCCCCCGAGGTGGCTGGCGCCCGTCGTATGGATCGCGAGGAGCACGAGCGATTCGAGCTGGTTGCGGAACTCGTCGCCGATGAGCTGCAGCCGCATCTGCTGGCTGCCCCAGTACCGGCGCTGGAACCGTGCCTGGAGCACGCGATGCTCGCGGTAGAACGGCGTGAGCTCGAACGCGACGCGGCCGGCGCGCGAGAGCTGATACGTCCACAGATAGAACGGGTAGAGCCCACGGCGCGCGTGGCAGTCCGCCTGGAGCAGCGCGTCGCGCCGGAAGACGGCGACTTCCGGGTAGATGCGGTACTGCAGCAAGAACGTCGCGAGGCCCACCGGGTTGTCCGGACCGAACGCGAACGGGCGGTCGACATGGACGAAATAGCGGTGCAGCTCGCGCTTCTGCTCGTCGTCCCACGCGATCCAGTCCGAGTAGATCGCGCTGAGATCGGGCTCGCGATCCATCCGGTCCACGTAGTCCCACAGCGGCTCCGGGATCAGCGAGTCGTCGTCGGCGAGGTACACGACGCACGTGCCGCGCGCGTTGCGCAGCGAGTTGCTCATCGCCGCGTAGATCGGCGCGGCACGGCCCTGCAGGCAGTGGCGCAGCGCCGGCATCGTGCGCTGGTGCTTCGCGATGACCTGCGCCGTGTGGTCGGTGGAGCAGTTGTCGGAGACGACGACCTCGAACGACTTGTCGACGCGCTCCAGCTCGCGGACCGTCTCGAGCGTGTGATCGAGCAGGTCCGCGCGGTTGAACGTGTGGATGCAGACGCTGAGACGGGGCGTGATCATCAGAACGGCCCCGTGAAGCGGCGCTCGTGGCTGTAGAAGTTCTCGCCCGAGAGATCCGCCGGCGAAAGCCCGAGCGTGCGCTCGGCCGCGCGCACGAGCGTGCCGGCGTTCGGATAGAACGCGTTCTCGAGCTCGCGAGCCGTCGGGCACGGCGCCGGCGCGAAGCCGACACGCTCGATCGGCGCCTTCAGCCGTCCGAACGCCTTCTCGCCGATGCGCGCGGCGATCTCGGCGCTCGCGCCGTAGCTCACCCAGTCGCAGTCCGCGACCACGCAGCGGCCCGTCTTCGCGACCGACTCGACCATCACGGTGTCGTCGAGCGGCGCGAGCGTCCGAACGTCCACGACCTCGACGCTCACGCCCCGGCGCGCGAGGATGTCCGCGGCCTGCACGGCCTCCACGTTCATCCACGACGTGGCGACGATCGTGACGTCGCCGCCGTCGCGCAGCACCCGGCCCGGGCCGATCGGCACCGTGTACGGCGCCTCCGGCACTTCGCCTTCCTGCCAGTAGAGCCAGCGATGCTCGATCGAGACGACCGGATTGTCGTCACGGATCGCGGCCGTCAGCATGCCCTTCGCGTCGTACGCGGTCGTCGGCATGATGACTTTCAATCCGGGGAAGTGCGCGAAGATCGACTGCAGGCTCTTCGAGTGCTGGAATCCCTGGCCCCAGCCGCGGCCGACGATCGCGCGGATCACCAGCGGCACCGGGAGTTCGCCGACCACGCCGTAGTGGAAGCCCGCGATCATGTTCGCGAGCTGGTTCATCGCGAGCAGGAAGAAGTCGACGCGGATGTGGACGTGGACGGGCCTGAGCCCGTTGATCGCGGCGCCGAGACCGAATCCGGTCATCGCCTCTTCGCAGATCGGCGTGGTGAGCAGGCGCGCCGGGCCGAAGCGCTCCGCAAGGCCGCGCAGGCTGCCGAACGCCTTCGTCTCGATGCCGTACACGAACACGCGCTCGTCGCGCGCCATCTCCTGGTGGAGCGCCTCGTTGAGCGCATCGCCGTACGAGAGCAGGCGCGCGGCCTGGCGCGTGCCGTTCGCGCCTTGCGAGGCGCCGGCGTGGCGTGGCGCCGTCTCGGCCGGCGCGGCGATCGTCGCGGTCGTCATGCCGTGCGCTCCATGGGTGGGGTGCGCTCCATGCGTGCGGTGTCCTCCGTCGGCGCGAAGACGTGGTCCGTGACCGTGCACGGATCCGGGGCCGCGCTGTGCCGCGCTTTCGCGAGGCTCGCGTCGACCTCGCGGTCGATCTCCGCCTCGATCGCCTTGATCTCGGCGACCGTGCAGCCGTTGCGCGCCGCCGCGAGCCGCGCGATGCGCACGGGATCCCGCCGTCGCGCCTTCTCGTACTCGGCCCGCGAGCGGTAGCCGGTCTTCTCGAAGCCGGGCGCGGCGCCGTCGAAGTCGCTCTGGATGCCGATGTGCTGGAGCAGGCGGTAGTACTTGAGGTGCAGGAACACCGGCCGGCCGGTGGCGAGCGTCGAGGCGCGCGCGGCGGTCGCGAGCTGGTGGATCTTCAGCGCGTCGGTCGTGTTGGCGCCGGCGTAGTCGCACGCGAACCCCGCCACCGCCTTCTTGATCGAGCGGAAGCCTTGCCGCTCCATCGCCGTCACGTCGACCGCAAGCCCGTTGTCCTCGCAGACGAAGACGATCGGGAGCCGGTAGACGCACGCGACGTTGAGGCTCTCCCAGAACACGCCCTCTTCCATCGCTCCGTCGCCGAAGAACGCGGCGACGACGTTGCCGGTGCCGCGCGCGCGCTCGGCGAACGCGGCGCCGACCGCGGGCGCGATGGTGCTGGCGACGATCGCGGACACCGCGAGCAGGCCGACGTCCGGCGCCGCGAGGTGCATCGAGCCGCCGCGGCCGCCGACGGCGCCGTCGGCCTTGCCGTACATCTCGCCGAAGAACCGCTCGGTCTCGTCGGTCCGCGCGAGATAGAGCGCGTGGCTCCGGTAGTAGCCGAACAGCTTGTCGCCTCGCGCGAGCGCCGTACAGACGCCCGCCGCGATCGCTTCCTCGCCCATCGACATGTGCATGGGCGTCTTCATGCCGTTCTCGCCGTAGTGCGCGATGATCGCCTGCTCGGCACGGCGGATCCGGTAGACCCTGCGGTACAGGGTCGCAGCGAGTGCGGCGCGCTCGCTCATCGATGCGCCTCCGTCTTGGCGGCGTTCTCCCGGTACCAGCGGACGGTGCGGCGCAGCCCCTCGGGGAGCTCGGTGCGCGCTTCGAAGCCGAGCTCGCGCTTCGCGTAGCTCGTGTCGACGAGACGGGCCGGCACCGTGCGCGGCTTCGACGCGTCGTACCGCACGTCGGCGTCGCGATAGTCGTCGACGTCGAGGAGTGCCGCGAGGATCTCGCGCACCGACCGGGCGCGTCCGCTCGCGAGATTGACGACGAGATGCGGAGCGTCGTGCTCGAACGCGGCGATCATCCCGTCGACGAGGTCGTCGATGTAGATCAGATCGCGCACGTCGTCGCCCGTCCCCCACACCTCGATGGGCCGATGGCGCTCCACCACGCGGCGGATCAGCGCGGCGGTGACGTGCGAGGTCTCGAACTCGAACTTGTCGTGCGGGCCGTAGGCGTTCGAGGGGCGCACGACCACCGTCGGCATCGGCTGCCGCAGCCGCGTGGCGTACGTCGCGCAGAGCAGCTCGGCGTAGCGCTTCATCCACGCCGCCGCGAAGTAGACGTCCGGCGGATCGCCCGCGAACATCTCGTCCTCGGCGGCCGGGTGATCGGTGGCGGGATACGCGGCGCAGCTGCTGACGAAGAGAAGCTTCTCGACGCCCGCCGCGTGCGCGGCATCCAGCATCTGCGCGTTCATCACCACGTTCGGCGTGACGTGCGCGAGCGGGGTCGACGTGATCACCGCGGCGCCCGACGTGGAGGCCGCGCACATGAACACGAAGTCCATCCCCTCGATCGCGCGGCGGCAGTCCTCGGCGTCCGTCAGATCGGCGCGCAGGTGCTCCACACCCGCGTGCGCGGGCCCGAGCGGGCGCCGGCGCGAGACGCCACGCACCTTCGCGCCCATCGCGACCAGGCGCGCGGCGAGGTTGGTGCCGACGAAGCCCGTCACGCCGGCGACGAGAACGCGCGCGCCGCTAAGCAGCGGACAGCCCCGCGTCCCGCCGCGAGACGATCGGGTCGGCGACGGGCCACCAGATCTTCAGGGCGGGATCGTTCCAGAGCACGGTGAATTGGCCGGCGCGGTTGTAGTAGGTCGACTGCTTGTAGTGGAAGATCGCGGTCTCGCTCAGCACCAGGTGGCCGTTGCCGAACTTCGGCGGGATCAGGACCTGGAGCCGGTTCTGGTCGGAGAGCACGAACGACTCCCACTGCCGGTACTGCGGCGAGCGCTCGTCCCAGTTCACGACGACCAGGTAGAACTTCCCGTGCAGGCACGAGATCAGCTTCCACGTCTCGGCGTCGCCGTGGATCCCGCGGAGCACGTGGCGCGTGGACACCGAGATGTCGTCCTGCACGAACGGGACGTCGATGCCGCCTTTCCGATACAGGTCGTCGTTGTAGAGCTCGACGTACGAGCCGCGGAAGTCTTCGAAGATCGTGGGGGGCGTGATCAACCGCACCCCGTCGAGCCGTGCCGGCTTGATGTCCATGGGCGCTCCTCTAGAAGCTTCGGGTCTCGCCGCCGTCCACCGCGATCGACGCACCGTTGAGGAGGCCCGCGTGCGCGGAGCACACCATCGCCACCACGTGCGCGACCTCGTCGGGGGTGCCGAGCCGGCCGAGGGGAAACTCGCGGTCGACCATCGCGGCGAAGGCCGCGGGATCCTTCTCCCGCTCGGCCTCCCAGCCGGTGTCGGGAATCATGATCGCGCCCGGCGCGACGGAGTTGAACGTGACGCCGTCGCGCACGAGATCACGGCGGAGCGCCAGGCTCTTCATCAGGGCCGTCTGCGCGGTCTTCGCCACGTTGAACCACGGGCGGCCGCCGCCCTCGCGGCCGAAGCACGAGGTGATCGTCACCACGCGACCCCAGCGCTGCGCGCGCATGTAGGGCAGCGCCCGCATCGTGAACCGCATCGCGGCGACCGCGTTCTTCTCGTAAACATCGTGCCAGACCTCTTCGGGCGTGTCCTCGACGGTCTCGCGGCCCCAGCGGCCGCCGCCGCCCGCGTTGTTGACGAGGATGTCGAGCGTCCCCCACGCGGCGATGACGGACGCGACCACGCGATCGATGTCGTCGGCGCGCATCACGTCGGCCTCGATCCCGATCGCCTGGGCGCCCGCGCGCTCGACCTCCGCGACGACGGTGTCGAGGCGCTCCTTCCCGCGCGCGCAGATCGCAAGCCGGCAGCCCTCGCGCGCCAGCGTGAGCGCGATGCTGCGGCCGATGCCGTGGCTGCCGCCGGTGACGAGCGCGACCTTGCCGTCGAGGCCGAGGTTCATTCCACCGGCATCCAGATCAGCTGCGAATAGCCTTCGATGTAGAGGCTGCCGAAGTGCGCGCGCTGGGTCTTGAGGATCCGTACGCGGCCTTCCTCCTCGAGCGCGCGCAGCCGCTCGGGGAAGCCGCTCCAGTAGCCGCGGCGCCGGTGAAAGCGGATCGCCGCGTCGTCGATCGGATGGTCGGCGTCGTACCACTCGACGATCGGCTCCACGTGCACCACGAGCGCCGGCGCCGCGTCGAGCAGGTAGTCGACGAACGCGCCGTGGTTCGTCCCGGTCTGCTCGAGCGCGCCGACCGTGAAGACGACCGCGTTGTCGCGGAGCTTCACCGCCTCGTCGGGATTGAAGAAGTCGAACGGCACCCCGCGCATGCGCCACCCGTAGCGCTCGCCCAGCTCGTCGACGATGTCGGTCGACGCCTTCGCCCAGTCGAGGCCGACGTACTCCTTCGTCGGATAGAGGCGCGCGCACTCCGCGAGGTTGAACCCGGAGCCGCAGCCGAACTCGTAGACGGCGTCCGCGGCCTCGAAGTACGTGCGGAAGAGCCAGCGCCGGAACACCGCGAACCACTGGAGCTCGAAGCTCGGATCGAGCGGCATCACGTAGTCGCGGTCCAGACGGACGGGCTGCCCGGGCCGGATGTAGCGCGGCACGAGCGCGTCGAGGTCCTTGCCCTCGCGCAGCCCGTTCAGGTTCTCGCCCCATCCGCGCTCCCACTTCGCGAGCCGGTCGGGGCCGGCGACGTCGAACTCGGGCGACGCGATGCGCGAGAGCACGTCGCGGAGCACGGTCGCGCGCTCGTCGTCCGCGAGCCGGCGGAAGCGGAAATCCGCCTCGGCGATGTACTCGCGGCAGTCCTCCGTGATCTCGTCCTCGTGGGTGCCGAAGAGCCGGGCGAAGTCGCCGAGGGCCAGACGTTCCCAGCTCATCGCTCAGGCCGCCTGCATCGCGCGCTCGAGCGCGGTCAGCGTCTCGGTCGGCGCGTAGTAGATGATCGCGCTGCCCTCGGACTCGAACGCGAACGGCACGTGCACGCACGTCGGCAGGCTCGCGATGATCTCCGCCTGCCGCTCCGGCGGCGCGTAGAAGAGCATGAAGCCGGTGCCGCCGGCGCCGAGCAGCTTGCCGCCGAGCGCGCCGTGCTCCATCGCGGTCTGGTACATCCGGTCCACCGCCGAGGTCGTCACCGCGCGGCTGAGCTGGCGCTTCAGCGCCCAGCTCTCGCCGAGGAGACGGCCGAAGTCGTCGAGCTCGCCGCCGCCCAGGATGCCGACGGCTTCGTCCACCATGCGGCGCATGCGGCGAAGCTCTTCCTGGCGCGCGGAGAGATTCGCGACGACGTCCGCGGCGATCGCGGACGCGAGCCGGCTCGAGCCGAGATAGAAGAGCAGCAGCCGCGACTGGAGATCGGCGACGCGCGTGGAGGGAATCGTCACCGGCGCGATGCGGATCTCGCCGTCGCGCTCGAAGTGGATCACGTTGAGCCCGCCGTGCGCGGCGGCGACGGCGTCCTGCGATCCGACGGTCTCGCCGAGCCGCACCTGCTCGAGCTCGATCGCCTGCCGCGCCAGCTCGGGCTTGCTCACCATGCGGCCGCGGAGCGCGGTCAGCGCCTTGATGAGCCCGACCGCGAACGTGGAGCTCGAGCCCATGCCGGCGCGCGCCGGCAGATCGCCCTGGTGGTGGATCTCGAGCGCGGTCGAGTCGTCGAAGCCGAGCGCGCGCAGCCCTTCGCGCACGGCCGGGTGCAGGATCTCGTCGATCGTCGAGACGGTCTCGATGTGCGACCAGACGATGCGATAGCGGATGTTGAAGAACGGCGGCAGGAGCCGGCAGCTCACGTAGCAGTACTTGTCGACGGTCGTCGACAGCACCGCGCCGCCCTCCTGCCGGTACCACTCGGGATAGTCGGTGCCGCCGCCGAAGAACGAGACCCGATACGGCGTGCGCGAGATGATCACGCGGCCACCTCGCGGCTCGGGGCGCCGAGGCGCCCGCGGTGATACTCGAGCAGGTCGGCGAGCGTCGTCTCCAGCGGGATGCGCGGGGCCCAGCCCGTCGCCGCGCGGAACTTCGTCGTGTCCGGGATCTGGAGCGTGACGTCGGAGGGCCGGAGCAGCGCGGGATCGACCTCGTGCTCGATCGGGCACCGCGCCATCGACTTCAGGATCGCGAGCATCTCGCCGACCGTCATCGTGCGATCGCCGCCGATGTTGTAGACCTCGCCCGCCGGGCACGTCTCGAGCAGCGACCAGTACGCGCGGACGGCATCGCGCACGTCGAGGAACGTGCGGACGCTGTCGAGGTTGCCGACCTTCATCGGGCCGCGCCGGAGCCCGAGCTCGATCTCGGCGATCTGCTTCGCGAACGCGCTCTCCACGAAGACGTCGCCGCGGCGCGGGCCCGTGTGCGTGAACATCCGCGTGCGCACGGCCTGGATGCCGTACGAGAGGAAGTACTGCAGCGCGATCATGTCCTCGCCGACCTTCGACGCCGCGTACGGGCTCGCGGGCCGGAAGGCGTTGGTCTCCCGGATCGGCACCTCGTGCGCCTCGACCTGGCCGTAGACCTCGGACGAGCTGCAGATGTGCACCTTCGGATCGATGCCGACGGCGCGGATCGCGTCGAGCAGGTTCGTGGTGCCGATCACGTTGGTGTGCAGCGTGTCCGCGGGCGCGTCGAAGCTGGTGGTGACGTACGACTGCGCCGCGAGGTGGAAGATCCAGTCGGGGCGGACCTTGCGGAGCGCGGCCGTCAGCGAGTTGAGGTCGCGGAGCTCGCCGTGGTGCAGCTGGAGCACCGGCTTCAGATGCGCGATGTTGTCGAGCGGGCTGCGCCAGCGCACGAGCCCGTGGATCTCGGCGTCCGAATGGTCGCGCAGGATGTGGTCGGCGAGATGGCTCCCGACCATGCCCGTGATGCCTGTGATCAGCACTCTCATCAAAACGGCCCCTTGAATCGCTTGTAGACGTCCGCCATGGAATGCTCGTCCGGCACGGGGACGCCGTGGTCCGCGCGCCCGGAAGCGACGCGCGCGAGCGCGTCGACCAGGTCGCGCAAGCTTGGATAGAACAGGTCTTCCAGCACCTTCGCGGTCGGACATGGCGCGGGCTGCATCCCGAGCGTGACGACGGGTGCCAGAAGCGCGGACGGCGCCGCCTCGCAGACGACGCGGCAGATCTCCGCCGCGACGCCGTATGCCTGCCAGCTCGTGTCGGCGACGACGAGGCGTCCGGTCTTCTTGACGCTGTCGAGGATCAGCGCGTGATCGGGATGCGACGGCGAGTAGAGATCGATGATCTCGCAGTCGATGTCCGAGACCTGCGCGAGGTGCGCGGCGGCGCGCTGCGCCTCGAGCACCATGATCGACGTCGCGACGATCGTCACGTCGCGCCCCTCGCGCACCTTGCGCGAGCCGAGCCCCGTTTCCTGCGACGGGCGTTCCTCGTCCACCTCGAACTTCAGGTCGTAGAGGAGCCGGTGCTCGATGCCGATGACGGGACCGCGGTGGCGATGGATCGCCCACGCGTAGGCGTCGAGGACGGCGCCCGCCGTCGCCGGCGCGACCACGACGAGGCCGGGGACGTGCGCGAAGAGCGACTGGAGACTTTGCGAGTGCTGCGCGCCCTGGCCCCAGCTCCGGCCCACGACGAGGCGCACCAGCATCGGCACCTCGAAGCGGCCGCCGAACGTGTACTTGTACTTGGCCGCGAGGTTCACGAGCTGGTTCATCGCGAGCAGCGCGAAGTCGGCGCGGATGTGGACGTGGATCGGGTACATGCCGTTGAGCGCGGCGCCGATCGCGATGCCGGTCGTCGCTTCCTCGGCGAGCGGCACGTCCATCACGCGGCCGGCGCCGAACTCGCGCGCGAGGCCGAGCGTGGAGCCGAACGTGCCCTTGTGATCGTCGACGCCCTGTCCGAAGATGATCGTGTCGGGGCGCTGGTCGAGCGCGTCCCGCATCGTGCGCAGCAGCGCGTCGCGGTACGTGAGGATCGCGGTCACAGCACGTCCGCCAGGAGCTCCGTCTTGTCCGGCCACGGGCTCCGCTCCGCGAACTCGACCGCCGCGTCGATCTCGGCGAGGATCCGCGCGCGGTCAGGCGCCAGGCGCTTCGCCTCGAGGATCAGCGGATCGCGCGCCTTCCACCTGTCGATCTCCGCCGCCGTGCGATAGCCGGCGGCGATGTCCTCACCGGGTCCGACGTGCTCGCGATACCGGCACGTCATGATCTCGAGGAGCTGCGGCCGGCCCGAGCGGCGCGCGCGGCGCACGGCAGCGCTGAACGCGCGATGGACCTTCACCGGATCGTGCCCGTCGCTGATGGTCACCGCCGCGATGCCGTACGTCTTCGCGAGGCTCGTGATGCGATATGCCTGGCGCGCGGACTGCCGCGCGTGCACCGCGAGGCCGTTGTTCTCGCACACGAAGATCACCGGCAGCGCGTGGAGCGCCGCGAAGTTCAGCGACTCGTGGTAGACGCCTTCCTCGGTCGCGCCGTCGCCGAACACCGCGACGTTCAGGTGATCCTTGCCGAGGCGCTTCGCGGCGAGCGCCGCGCCGACCGCGTGCGGGATCACGCTCGCGACGACCGCCGAGGCGCCCATGAGGCCGACGTCCGGCGCCGCGAGGTGCATGGAGCCGCCCTTGCCGCGGCAGCATCCCGTGACCTTGCCGTAGAGCTCGGCGAACATCTCGCCGAGGTCGCCGCCTTTCGCAAGGTAGAACGCGTGGCTGCGATACGAGCAGAAGAGGAGATCGCGCGGCGTCAGCGAGCGGCACACGCCGACGGCGACCGTCTCTTGCCCGATCGAGAGATGGACGGGGCTCTGGATCTTGTCGGTGGGATAGAGCTCGATGATCCGCTCCTCGACGAGGCGGATCCGCAGCGCCTGGTACAGCATCGCGTCGCGGAATGGCGAGACTCGGGTCACGGCGGAAAGCGTGGGAGCAATCGATGTGCCGCACCGGCGGAGGGCAGGATTTCGTGGACTTGCGCGGCAATCAACGCGTTTCGGGCGCCGCGGAACGCGGCGCGTCAGCGCATCGAGGTCGCCGACCCGGAAAGGATTTCCGCGCTGGCGGCGGCGCCGCCGTCACGGGTCAGCGAAATATCGCAGCGTTGAGACTTGGAGTGTTTCCTGCATCGTCACCGCGTTCATGACACAGGATCCGCGCACCATCGTTCGCTCGCATCTCGAGCAGAGCGCCGACGTCACGCTCTCCGCGGCCGCGCAGTGCGGCGTCGCGGTCGCGACGGCGGCTCACATCATCGCGGAGACGTTCGCCGCCGGCGGCAAGCTTCTCCTGTGCGGCAACGGCGGCAGCGCCGCCGATTGCCAGCACGTGGCGGCCGAGCTGGTGAGCCGCCTCACGCGCGACTTCGAGCGGCCCGGCCTGCCGGCGATCGCGCTCACGACCGATTCGTCGTTCCTCACCGCGTACGCGAACGACGTCGCGTTCGACGGCGTCTTCGCGCGCCAGGTCCAGGCGCTGGGCCGTCCGGGCGACGTGCTCATCGCGATCAGCACGAGCGGGACCTCGTCGAACGTGCTGCGCGCGGTGGAGACGGCGACGGCGGTCGGGATGACGACGATCGCGCTGACGGGCCGCGACGGATTGCGCGGCGCCAATCCGACCGTGACGATCGCGGTCCCGAGCACGGTGACGTCGCACATCCAGGAAGCGCACCTCGCGCTCGAGCACGCGCTCTGCACGCTCGTCGAGCGCGCGCTCTTTCCGGCGCGCGACGTGGTGCCGCTCGCCGAAGCGATGGCGGTCGCGTCGCCCGCAGCGCGCGTCCTGAAGCTCGTCCCGTAGCGGCACCGCGCCGCCCGGCTCGCAAACTTGCAGAGGCCGGCGCCGTTGGGCCACTATTCGTGGGGTCCCCGCTGAGGGGCCCCCCGTCGCGTCGGCCGGCGGCGCGTTGACGGCCGGGCAACTGAGCGCGGCGCAATCGTATGCGAAGCAGAACTGGGCGAACTACACGCGGGACGCGCTCCCGCAATATTTGAAGGATGCGGCGATGGAGTACGCGACGGGTGGGGCGGCGCCAAGCAGCGGCGGATCGAGCGGGGGATCGACGCAGTCCGCGGAGGCGTACGCGCTGCAGAACTGGCCGAATTACCTGTCGTGGGAGTCGCTGCCGCAGTATCTGAAGGACGCAGCGCCCGCGGCGACGCAGTAAGCGCCGTTCCCGCGGCGCTTACCCCATCGAGTGCATCGCGTTCAGGAATTCCCTGTTCGTCTTCGTCAGCTTCAGCTTGTCGAGCAGGAGCTCCATCGCCTCGACCGGGTTGAGCTGCGAGAGCGCCTTGCGGAGCAGCCACACTTTCTGTAACTCGTCCTTCTCGAGGAGCAGCTCTTCCTTCCGCGTCCCGGACTGCTCGATGTTGATCGTGGGGAAGATGCGCTTGTCCATCAGGCGCCGGTCCAGGTGGACCTCCATGTTGCCGGTCCCCTTGAACTCCTCGAAGATCACGTCGTCCATCCGGCTGCCGGTGTCGACGAGCGCGGTGGCGATGATCGTGAGCGAGCCGCCCTCCTCGATGTTCCGCGCGGCGGCGAAGAAGCGGCGCGGCCGCTGGAGCGCGTTGGCGTCGAGACCGCCGGACAGGACCTTGCCGGACGACGGGATGATCGCGTTGTGCGCGCGCGCGAACCGCGTGATCGAGTCGAGCAGGATCACGACGTCGCGCTTGTGCTCGACGAGGCGCTTCGCCTTCTCGATGACCATGTCCGCGACCTGCACGTGGCGCGCGGGCACCTCGTCGAACGTCGAGGCGACCACTTCACCGCGCACGGAGCGCTGCATGTCGGTCACCTCTTCCGGCCGCTCGTCGATGAGCAGCACGATGAGGTAGACCTCGGGGTGGTTCTGCGCGATGGCGTGCGCGAGCGATTGCAGCATCATCGTCTTGCCGGTGCGGGGCGCGGCGACGATCATGCCGCGCTGGCCCTTGCCGATCGGCGAGAGCAGATCCATCACGCGCGTCGTGAGGTTCTCCTGGTCGTACTCGAGACGCAGCCGCTCCATCGGATAGAGCGGCGTGAGGTTGTCGAAGAAGATCTTCTCGCGCGACTGGTCGGGCGTCTCGAAGTTGATCGACTCGACCTTGAGCAGCGCGAAGTACCGCTCGGTGTCCTTCGGCGGACGCACCTGGCCGGAGATCGTGTCGCCGGTGCGGAGATCGAAGCGCCGGATCTGCGACGGCGACACATAGATGTCGTCGGGGCCCGGCAGGTAGTTGTAGTCGGGCGCGCGGAGGAAGCCGAACCCGTCGGGCAGCACTTCCAGGACACCTTCCGCGTAGATCAGCCCGTCCTTCTCCGCCTGGGCCTGCAGGATCTTGAAGATGAGCTCCTGCTTGCGAAGGCCGCTGTGGTTCTGGACGTTGAGGTCGCGCGCGAGGGCGTTGAGATCGGGGATGCTCTTCTCCTTCAGCTCGGAGAGGTTCATCCCGTTCTGGGTGGTGCTGCCGCCAGTCGTGGCGGTCGTCCCTTCGGCGTTCTGGGAGGGCTGGTTGGATTGACCTCGGTCTCCGCGGCGGGCGCTCATTCAACGGCTCCGGGTGTGCGACGGTTGGGGCGTCGCTTCTTGGGTTAGGGCTTGGCGGTTATGGTTCTCGCTTCGGCTTTACAGCGGGGTGGCGGCTCCTGAACGGTGACGCCACGGATATAGTGCCATCAAGGAGCAAGATCGTCAACGTTTCTGTTCACATGCGGACCTCGATGACCGCCCGTTCCCGGATCTCCCGGAGCCAGGCGTCGAGCCTCGCCTCGTACTTCTGGCGGAACAGGATCTCGCGGATCTGGGCCTTGGCCCGGGTCAACCCCTCGCCTTCGAGGCCCTCCTTCGATTCCAGCCGGAAGATGTGGTAGCCGAGATCCGAGCGATAGGGCTCCGAGACCTCGCCCGGCTTGAGCGCGAGGATCCGGCTCTCGATCTCCTGTGAGAGCTCACCGCGCTTGAGGGTCCCGAGATCGCCGCCGTCCCTCGCGGTGGCGTCCGCCGAGAACTTCTTCGCCAGCTCCGCGAACTCCGCGCCCTCGCGCAGCTGGTCCTTCACGACCTGCGTGCGGATGCGCGCCGCCTCCCACCCCGCGTCCGTCGTCGCCTCGGGCACGATGAGGATGTGCCGCGCGTGATAGCCGAGGCCGGTCTCGAGCTTCTCGCGGTTCTCGTCGAGATAGCGATCGATCTCCGCGTCGGTGACCGTGACGCGGATCGTGACCTTGCGCCGGATGACTTTCCCGAGCTTGATGTTGTCGCGCAGGCGCCGGCGGACCGAGTCGTAGCTGATGCCCTGTCCCTTCAGGGCCTCCTTGAACTCGTCCACGTCTTTCAAGTTGGTCTTCTTGATCCGCTCGGTCAGCTCCTCGTCGACCTCCGTGTCGTCGGCGGTGATCTTCTCGCGATCCGCTTCCTGCAGCTGCAGCCGCGTCTCGATGAAGCGGTTGAGGAACTCGCGCCGGATCGCCTCGTCGTCGCCCGGCGGGCGCTGGCGCGCGTCGGCGCGCGCGGCGGCCATGGCTTCTTCGAGCTCGCCGAGCGTGATCGCGTCGTTGTTGACGACGGCGATGACGCGGTCGAGCACCTCGTCGTCGTCGGGACGCGCGGGCGGGCGCTCGATCACGCGCGGCGGCGACGCCACGCGCGGCGGTGGCGGGGCGCCACGGTCGGCGCCGAGGACGGGCACCCATGCCGGCACCCACGCGGGATTCCACTGCGGGATCGTGCAGCCGCCGAGGACCACCGCGAGGACGAGCGGCCAGGCCCGCGCCGCGCGCTTCACCGCGCCAGCGCCTCGAGCACGCCGTGCACGGAATCGCGGACGCGCGGCCACTCCCCGCGCGCGATGCTCGCTTCCAGCGTGTAGTCCCGCTTCATCTTCAGACGTCCCTTGCTGTCGCGGATCGCCGCCAGCAGCTTGCCCGGCTCCATCGTCGTCGACGCCGCGAAGGTCAGGAGCGCGCGCGCGTCGCCGATCTCCACCTTCTCGATGCCCAGGCGCCGCGCGGCCAGCCGGATGCGCACGACGTCGAGCAGCTGCTCCGCCTCCAGCGGCAGCGGACCGAAGCGGTCGGCCAGCTCCGCGCGAATGTCGGCCACCCCCGCCTCGTCCCCCGCGCCCGCCAGCCGCTTGTAGAGCGCCAGCCGCTGGTTGACTTCGGGAACGTATTCCTCCGGGAGGAACCCTTCGGCCGGCGCGCTGATCACGGGGTCGACGGCCGCGGTGCTCGGTTGGCCGCTCAATTCTCGCACAGCCTCGGCCAGGAGCTTCGAATATAGGTCGTAGCCGACGGCCGCGATGTGGCCGTGCTGCTGCGCGCCGAGCAGGTTGCCGGCGCCGCGGATCTCGAGGTCCCGCATCGCCAGCTTGAACCCCGAGCCGAGGTCGGTGAGCTCCTGCAGCACGCGCAGCCGCTTCTGCGCCTGCTCGTCGACGCGGCCGTCGGCGGGCACGAGCAGGTAGCAGTAGGCCTGCTGGCGCTCGCGCCCCACCCGGCCGCGGAGCTGGTAGAGCTGGGCCAGGCCGAAGCGATCCGCGCGGTTGACGATGATCGTGTTCGACGCGGGGATGTCGAGACCGGACTCCACGATCGCGGTCGACACGAGCACGTCCGCCTGGCCCGTGATGAACTTCACCATCACGGCCTCCAGCTCGCGCTCCTTCATCTGGCCGTGGGCCATCAGCACGCGCGCCTCGGGCACCATGCTCTGGATGAGGTGCGCCATCGAGGCGAGCGACTGGATCCGGTTGTGGACGAAGAAGACCTGGCCGCCGCGCTCGAGCTCGCGCACGAGGGCCTCGCGGATCACGACCTTGCTGAAGCGCCGCACGACGGTCTCGATCGGGAGCCGGTCGATCGGCGGGGTCTCGATGACCGACATGTCGCGCACGCCGGAGAGCGACATGTAGAGCGTGCGCGGGATCGGGGTCGCGGTGAGCGCGAGCACGTCGACCGACGTGCGCAGCTGCTTCATCCGCTCCTTGTGCGCGACGCCGAAGCGATGCTCCTCGTCGACGACGAGCAGGCCGAGGTTCTTGAACGCGACGTCCTTCGAGAGCAGCCGGTGCGTGCCGATCACGACGTCCACCGTGCCCTGCTTCAGCCCCTCGACGACGGCCTTCTGCTCCTTCGGCGAGCGGAAGCGCGACAGCAGCTCGACGCGCGCGGGGAACGGGCTGAAGCGATCGGCGAACGTCGTCCAGTGCTGGTGCGCGAGCACGGTCGTCGGCACGAGCACGGCCACCTGCTTGCCATCGGCGACCGCCTTGAACGCCGCGCGCAGCGCGACCTCGGTCTTGCCGTAGCCGACGTCGCCGGCGACCAGGCGGTCCATCGGCTTCTCGCTGAGCATGTCGGCCTTCACGTCCTTGATCGCGCGCAGCTGGTCCGGCGTTTCCTCGAAGCGGAACGCGGCCTCGAACTCGCGCTGCCACGGCGTGTCCGGCGAGAACGCGTGGCCTTCCGCGACCGCGCGCTGCGCGTAGAGCTTGAGGAGCTCTTCCGCCATCTCGCGCAGGGCCGCGCGCACCGACTCCTTCACGCGCTGCCACGCGGCGCCGCCGAGGCGATCGAGCTTCGCCGCCGACTCTTCGCCGCCGAGGTACTTCGAGATCAGCTCCAGGCGCTCGACCGGCAGGAAGAGCTGGTTGCCCTCCGCGTACTCGAGCAGCAGGAAGTCGCCTTCCTTGTCGCCGACGTTCATGGTCTTGAGGCCGAGATAGCGGCCGATCCCGTGGTCCTCGTGGACGATGAGGTCGTCGACGGCGAGATCGGTGAACGAGCTGACCGGCGCGCCGCGCTGGTATTTCGGGCGGCGCAGCGAGCGGCGGTGCGCGCCGAAGATCTCGTGCTCGGTGAGCACGACGAGGCCGAGCGCCGGAATGCTGAAGCCGCTCGAGCAATCGCCGACGACTATCTGGAGTTGAGGGGCTCCGGGCGCCCCCCAAACCCCCCACGCCTCCGGGCGGACGTGAAGTCCGCCCTCCGGCGGCTGCTCGAGCATCGCGGCCTCTAGCCCGTGCTCGCGCAGGATGTCGTGGAGCTGATCGCCCTGACGGAGGTCGCCGGCGACGAGCCGCACACGGAAGCCTTCCTGCCGCCAGCGCTCGATCTCCGCGCAGAGCTGCGCGAACTTCCCCGCGTAGCCGGTGACCGCGTGCGCGTCGAGCGTGAGCTCGCCATCGCGCTTGCGCGCGGTGCCGGTGACGATCGCGAGCTCGACGCGCTGGTGTCCTTCGGCCAGCGTCTCGAGGGTCGGCGCGCCCTCGGCGACGGGCTCTTCCAGCATTCGCGGCGCGTCGACGATCACCGGCGCCTTCGCGCCGAGATAGGTCAGGAGACGCGCGTCGCGCGGCGTGGACGGCTCGACGGGGAGGACGACGAGCTGCTCGAGCGTGCCGGTCGACCGCTGCGAGGTCGGATCGAACAGACGGATCGACTCGATCTCGTCGCCGAAGAACTCCACGCGCGCGGGCGAGGCCTGCGCGGGCGAGAAGATGTCGACGATGCCGCCGCGCGCGGCCCACTGTCCGACGCTGCCGACGGTCTCGACGCGCTCGTAACCGGCGAGCGCGAGCGATTCGACGAGGAGCTCGCGGTCGAGACGGTCGCCGCCGGCCAGCGTGACGGTCTTGTCACGGAACTCCGCGGGCGGCGGCAGCGGGACGGCGAGCGCGGCCGGCGTCGCGACGACGACGAGCGCCTCGCCCGCGAGGAGGCGCCGCAGGATGACGGCGCGCTCGGCGTCGGCCTCGCGCTGCTGGCCGCCGTGCCACAGGCGCGGCTCCTCTTCAGGGAACTCGGCGACGTTCGCGCCGAAGAACCGGAGATCCTGCGTCCAGCGGTGCGCGTCGGCGAGTCCGGGAACGATGACGAGGGCGGGGCGCTCGGATCCGGCGAGGAGCTCGGCGATGACGAGCGCGCGGGCCGAGCTCGCGAGCCCGGCGACGTGCAGACAGACCTCTCCCGCGGCGAACCTCTTCGCCAGCTCGTCGAACGCGGGCCACTGCTCAAGCACGTCGCACGTTTCCTGAACGCCTTACCCTACCACGCGGAGTTGACCGATCTCGCCGGGCATCCGGCCGGGACTCACCGCCCACGACGTCGAGACGGCCTCGACAGACTCGTCAACCACGGCGTGGTTACGCTCCGTGGGTGCGCGCCCTTGATAGGCGGATCACCTACTCTGGAGGCGTAGGGTTACTCAATCGCCTTTCCACTCACAATCACACGACAGATTCCAGCACGCGCCGCCGGGAACCGAAAGAAATTGCAGTCGTGCCATCGATGCCTCAAACAAGCTCAAGCTTGACCTGCCGGCCAATCGCCCGCGCCGCGCGAGTCAGGGTGTCCAGCGTTACCGCATCGCTTTCCGGATCGAGAAGCCGGTCGAGCTGGCTCCGACTCGTCTCCATCCGACGCGCCATCTCGGCCTTCGTCAGATGTTGCTTCTTCATCGCTTTCTCGATCTGCCAGGCGAGAACCCGCTTTATCGCGACAGCCGGCGTGGTCTCGTAGGTTCCTTCTTCCTTCAAGAAATCGTCGAAGGACGAGCCAACGCTCGCCTTCTTCGTAATGCGCTTACCCATGACCGATCTCCTTCATGCGTTTCCTGGCAAGACCGAGATCGCCGTCAGGCATCTTCTGCGTCTTCTTGACGAAGCCATGCAGCAGCACCATACGGCTTCCCGAGCGGCCGGCAGAGCGGCATCCCGACCGGCCAACCGTATTCAACTGTCGCGATGTCCTCACCGATCTCACGGCGGTCTTCAGCCGACATACCTTTGAGCCACTCGCGGACGGGCTCCCTTCCCGCCGATGTCCTGTAAGACGCCGCAGGGAGCTTTTTCCCGGGTCAGATCTGATGTCGCACGGTACCACAAATGGTACACAGATTGGGCCCATCTGGTCCGCGCTATTGGGCGGGGCATCGCGGTATCGACGGCTTATCGGTCCGACAAGCGTCGTCGGCGCCAGGAGAGGGTCGCGGCGGCAGCGTGGGTCAAGAGGCGAGTGGAAGACGCCGCAACGCGGCCTCGCAGTCCGACTTCCGAGCCGCGGACCCACGCTGCCGCCGCGACCCTCTCCTGGCGCTGACGACTAGGTCTGCGGGTTCCCTCGCGCCAGGTAGAACGACAGCGTCTCCAGCTCGATCGACAGGTCGACGTTCTTCAGCCGGGCCTCGCGCGGCACGCGGAGGCGCGCGGGCGCGAAGTTGAGCACGGCCTTCACCCCGGCGGCGACGACCTGGTCGGTGACGGACTGCGCCGCCTCCGCGGGCACCGCGAGGATCGCGATCTGGATCGCGCGCGCGCGGACCTCGTGCGCGAGGTCGCGCATGGCCGCGATCGGCACCCCGTCGATGTCGCGCCCGATCTTCGCCGGATCATCGTCGAACACGACCGCGATCCGAAACCCCTGCCGGCTGAAGCCCTTGTAGTGGAAGAGGGCGGCGCCGAGGTTGCCGAGGCCGATGAGCGCCACCGGCCACTCGCGGTCGAGGCCGAGGATGCGCTGGAGCTCGGTCTTGAGATCCGAGACGTGATAGCCGATGCCGCGGACGCCGAACTCGCCGAAGTAGGCGAGGTCCTTCCGCACCTGCGCGGAGTTCAGGTTGAAGCGCTCGGCGAGATCCTGCGAGGAGATCGTCGTCACGCCGTCCTCCTCGAGCTGCAGGAGGCAGCGCGTGTACACGGAGAGACGACGGATCGTCATCTCCGGAATCTTCGGCAGACGATAGCTCGACCGCGGCATGTCACTCACGGGGCCCCGGACGGCCGGGGCCCCGAACGGCCCGTCGCTTACTTGATGGGCTGGACGAACAACAAGATCATCGCGACAACGAGGACGTAGATCGCGAGCGACTCGATGAGCGCCAGACCGATGATCATCGCGGTCTGGATGCGCGCCGCCGCGCCGGGCTGGCGCGCCATCGCGTCCACCGCCGAGGCGATCGCCCTGCCCTGCCCGAGCGCGCAGAGACCGGCCGCGAACGCCATGGCGAACCCGGCGACGAGCACCGAGTAGGGACCCACCAAGCTACCGCCCGCCGCCGGCGCGTCCGCCGCCAGCGCCACGCTCGGAACGAGAACTGCCATCGCTGCAAGGATCAGTGAACGCACGCCCGCCCTCCTCTGGATGTTGATGTGTGCTAGTGATGCGCCGCGTGTGACTCGGCATGTCCGTGCGGCTCGTCGTGCTCCGCGCCTTCCACGGCGCTCGCGATGTAGAGCATGGTGAGCATCACGAAGATGAACGCCTGCAGGAACGACACGAGGATCTTCAGCGGATAGAGGAACCCGACGGTGAAGGCGATCATCACGACGCCGCCGATCCCGCCGACGATCACGCCGCCGAGGCTGCCGGAGAGCGCGAAGCCGATGAGGCCCTGCAGCCCCATCAGGAAGAAGATGATCGCGAGCAGGATGTGCCCGCCCGTCATGTTGCCGAAGAGACGCAGCGTGAGCGACAGCGGCCGCGCCAGGTGGCTGATGATCTCGATCGGGATCATGAGCGGCGCCAGCGCGGGCACCGGCCCCATGAAGTGCTTGAGGTAGTGCCCGAGGCCCTGCGTCTTGATGCCGATGTAGTGGTACGCGAAGAAGACGATGATCGCGCACGCCGCGTTCGTCATCAGGTTGCCCGTCGGCGACATCAGCCCCGGCACGAGCCCCATCAGGTTGCTCACCAGGATGAACAGCCCCAGCGTGGCGATGAACGGCAGGTAACGCCGGCCCTCGACGCCGATGACGTCGTCGATCATCTGGATGAACTGCTCGAGGATGACCTCGACGAAGTTCTGGGCACCTCGCGGCACCAGGCTCGCGCGTCGCGTGGCGGCCCACGAGAGCCCGATGAGGATGATCATGACGATCCACGTGTACGTCACGTGATCGGGAACGCCGGGCAGCCGGAAGATCGGCGGGTGCTCGATCGCTTCCATTTATTGCGCTCCTTCGCGCGCGAGACGGAGGCCGCGCGCGACGAGCGCGCACGGGAGGACCGCGAGACCGGCCACGAGGGCGACCGGATGGAACCACCCGGTGACGAACAGCAGCGCGACCGCGACGGCGACGCCGGCGAGACGCAGGCCCGCGGCGCCGAGCCACGCGATGGCGCCGGGCGCTTCGCTGCCGACGGCGTCGAGCCGCGCGGAGAGCCACCAGAAATCCCCGAGCGCGAGCAGCGCGCCCGCGAGCACCCCGAACAGCACGGTGCGTCCGCCGAGCCACGCGCCCGCGAGCGCCATCGTGAGCGCGATCACGCCCGCGTCGATGGTCACGCGCGTCGTCAGGCTACTTCTCATCATCCAGTGCACGCTCCGCCGCCTTCGCCGAGCGAAAAAGGATCACGAAGGCGGCCGCAATTCCGAATCCGAGACCGATCAATGTGAGCCACGGGCTCGTTCCGAGCCAGCGGTCGGCGTAGTACCCCCCGCCGAGCCCGATGATGGTCGCCAGGACCATTGCCACCCCGAGGGAGGACAACTCGCCGAGCGCTTTCCAGGTTGACGGCTCCCCGGTCGGCGCCATGTGAAATGGGACACTAGCACAAGCGATCGGGGCGCACAACCAAACGCAAGTAGCTATTTTCTAAAGCTCTGTTGCGAGATCCCGTACACGAGCGCAGAGCCGCCCAACAGCGTCACGGTGCGCTCGAGCGTCTCGCCGATCCTCTCAGCGACGCGAATCGACGCCGCGTTGTCGGGACGGATCAGGCTGATCACGTGCTCGCGTCCGAGCGTCGTGAAGGCGTGCTCGAGCGCGCGGCGCGCGCCCTCGGTCGCGTAGCCCTTGCCCCACGACGCGCGCGCCAGCAGCCATCCGCACTCGAAGCCCGGCCAGCCGTCGGGATTGTAGAGTCCGATGCGGCCGATCAGCGCACCCGTCGCGCGCTCTTCGACGGCCCACATGCCGTAGCCGCGCAGCTCCCAGTGGCCGAGGAACAGCGCCATCTGGCGCCACGCGTCCGCGCGCGTGATCGCGCCGCCGGCGCCGATGTAGCGCATGACGTCGGGGTCGGCGCACATCGCGGCGTAGGCGTCGAGATCGTCCTCGCGAAACATCCGCATTCGGAGCCGTTCGGTCTCGAGCGTCGCCATCAACCGAACATCCCTCCCATCCGCGTGCCGGCGACGCGGTTGATGACGAGCAGGCTCACGGTCGCCACGGCGATCAGCACCACGCCGAGGGCCGCCGCCTCGTTCGCGCTGCCCGCGATGTAGAAGGAGAAGATCCCGACCGGGATCGTCTCCCACCCGCCGAGCGAGAGGAACAGCACGGCGGATGCTTCCTGCAGCGACGTCATGAACGAGAACAGCGAGCCGACGAGCACGCCGCGCCAGATCAGCGGCAGCGTGACGTCGCGGAACGAGCGCATCCCGGTCGCGCCCACGCTCGCCGCCGCTTCCTCCATCGAGCGGTGCACGAGCAGCAGCGACGCGTACGACCCGCGCACCGTGTACGGCAGGCGCCGGATCGCGAGCACGAGCGGAAGGATGATCCACAGGCTCGTGAGCGGCCGGCCGACGAACGGCAGATCGAAGTGGAAGGCGCGGATGTACGCGATGCCGATCGCCGTGCCCGGGATGGCGAGGATCAGCGTGTTGAGGCCGTCGAGCGTGTCGCGCCCGGGCAGGCGCGTGCGCGCGAGGATCCACGCGATCGGCACGCCGATCACGATGCAGAGGAGGACCGCGAGCGCCGAGTAGAGGAAGCTGTTCGCGATGTACTTCGGGGTCTCGACGATCACGCGCTCGAAGTACTGCATCGTGTAGCGCACGGGGAACGGCGTCAGCGACCAGCCCTTGCCGACCGACGCGAGCGCCACCCCGACGTACGGAATGAACGACAGCAGCATCACGAAGGACAGGAACGTGAGCGTTCCCGCCTGCCCGAGCGCGCCGAGACGCCGCCGGGCGATCCGCGAGTACGACAGCGACGAGTAGTCCTTGATCGCGACGTAGCGGCGCGCGGCGACGAGGAACACGATCGCGAGGAGGACCATCAGCGCGGAGATCACGATGCCCATCCGGAAGAGCCGCCGATCCACGAACTGGACGATGTTCAGGTACGCCTGCGCCGCCAGCAGGTCGTGGACGCCGAGCACGAGCGGCGTGGCGAAGTCCGAGAACGTCCAGATGAAGACGAGCAGCGCGCCCGCCATGTAGCCCGGGGTGGTGAGCGGCAGCGTGATCGTGCGAAGCGTGTGCCAGCCGCGCGAGCCGACGCTCGCCGCGGCTTCCTCGAGCGACGGGTCGATCTTGCCGAGCGCGTCGACGACGTTGAGCGTGATCATCGGGAACAGGTGCAGGGTCTCGACGAGCAGCACGCCGTGCATTCCGTAGACGAAGTTCACGGGCTTCGCGACGTCGAACCAGTCCTGAAGGAGCACGTTCACCGTGCCCGCGCGCCCGAGGATGAACGTGAAGCCCAGCACCCCGACGAGCGGGGGCGAGATGATCGGGATCAGCGTGAGGTAGCTGAAGAAGTTCCGCGCGACGAAGTCGTAGCGCACGAGCAGCAGCGCGACGGCGAACCCGAGGATGGACGTGGTGGCGACGGTCGCGAGCCCGAGGACCAGCGAGTTGACGAGCGATCGGACGTAGAACGCGTCGCCGGCGAACGCGACGAAGTTCTCGAGCGTCAGGCGTCCGGCGTCGTCGCTGAAGGCGTCGTAGAAGATCCTCAGCAGCGGGTAGACGAGGAAGAGCGCGAGAAACGCCCAGATGACGGTGACGCCGAGCGCCGGCATCGCCGCGGACGCGCGCCACGCGCGCGGCGCCGCCGAGCCCGATGCGGCGCGAGGCACGCTCATGGCCTAGTCATCCGAAAGCGTCAGCGCGACCGATGGCGGGAACGTCAGGCGTACCGCGTGGCCGGGCGGCAACGGAACGTGGTGCCATGGATCGCGGACGTCGGCCTTCAGGGTCAGACCGGCCGCCGTCGCGACGTCGTACCGCAGCACGCTCCCGAGATATGACGCGAGCACGATCTTTCCTTCGACGGCGTTCTCGGGAGCGCCGTTCGGTGCGGCCGCGCCCGCGCCGGGCGGCGCGAAGCCGCTCGCGAGCGCGAGGTTCTCGGGACGCACGGCGAGCACGCAGCGCGCGCCCGACGCGATGCCCGGCGCGACGCGCGCGCGGAGGATGCCGAGCGCGGTTTCGACGATCATCGTGCCGCCCGGCGCCGCCTCTCCGGCGCCCCGGCAGACACCCGCGATGAAGTTGTTCGTGCCGACGAAGTCGGCGACGAAGCGGGTCGCCGGACGCTCGTACAGCTCCTTCGGCGTCGCGACCTGGAGCACGCGCCCGTCGCGCATGACGGCCACGCGATCCGAGAGCGACAGCGCTTCCTCCTGGTCGTGCGTCACGTAGACGGTCGTGATGCCGAGCTCGCGCTGGAGCGTGCGGATCTCCGCGCGGACCTGGACGCGGATCTTCGCGTCGAGGTTCGAGAGCGGCTCGTCGAGCAGCAGGATGTCGGGATTGAGGACGAGCGCGCGCGCCAGCGCGACCCGCTGCTGCTGGCCTCCGGAGAGCTGCCCGGGGTAACGATCGGCGAACCCGGTGAGGTTCACCTTCCTGAGCCCGTCCTCGAGACGGCGCGCGATCTCGGTGGAGGCGAGCTTGCGGAGCTTGAGACCGTACGTGACGTTCGCGGCCACCGTCATGTGCGGCCACAGCGCGTAGTTCTGGAACACCATCCCGATGTTCCGCTCGTACGGCGGCAGGCCGTCCACGCGCCGCTCGCCGAACACGATCTGCCCGCCGTCGACGGGATAGAACCCGGCGATCATGCGGAGCAGCGTCGTCTTGCCGCAGCCGGAGGGGCCGAGCAGCGTGAAGAGCTCGCCGTCCGCGATGTCGAGGCTCACGCGGTCGACCGCGGCGACGGTCGCGAACCGCTTCTCGACGTCGCGGAGGGCGATCTTTATGGCTTCTTCCAGACCGCTTCGATGTCCGAGCGGAACTTCGTCTTCAGCGCCTCCGAGCGCTTCTGCGCGGTCGGCTCGTCGTAGACGTTCGAGACCTCGCGGTCGAAGTACGAGCGCACGCCGCCCGTGAATTCCACCGCCTGCTCCGCCGGCGAGCCCGGCGCGCCCTGCACCTTGTACCTCGGCGTGATCGGGAAGAGCCCGCGCTCCATGAACACCTTCTGCCCGCGCTCGGTGAGCAGGAACTCGATGAACGCCTTCGCCGCCTTCGGATTGCGCGCGCCCGCGAGGATCGCCATCGGCTCCGGCGTCACGAACGCGTTCTTCGGCGCGACGAACTTGAGATCGAAGCCGGCGAGCTTCTCCTCGAACGCCATGTACGACGGCACCGCGAAGCCGGCGGAATACTCGCCCTTCGCGACCACGGTCGGCACGTCACGGCTTCGCGCGGTGAAGTGGCCGGTGTTCTGCGCGAGCTTCTTCAGCCAGTCCCAGCCCTTGTCCTCGCCGTACATCGAGAGGATGACCTCGTACGTCGCGTTCGACGACGACGAGCGCGTGGGCGCGCACTGCGCGACCTCGCCCTTGAGCTTCGGATTCAGGAGATCGTCCCACTCCTTCGGCTCCGGGACGCCGAGCCGCTGGATCTTCTTCGGGTGATAGACGAGGCCGTACGGCTCGAGCGCGGTCCCGATCCAGAACCCGTCCTTGTCCTTCAGCGGGATCGGCTTCGGCTTGCCGATCGCGGCCGGGATCTGCTCGACGAGCGCCCTGTCGAGGTCGAGCTTCGCGAGCAGCTTCTGGTCCGCGAGCTTCTCGAACAGCGCGGACTCGCCGCCCCAGAAGACGTCCACTTCAGGCTTGCCCTTCCACTCCACGATGCGGCCGTACGCGACCGGCGTGCCCGCCGGGATCGCGCTCACCTTCACCGTGACGTTCCACTTCTCCTTCGCGTAATCGGCGAAGGCCTTCAGCGCGGCGTCGTGAATGAACTTCGACACCGGCGTGATGAGCGCCAGCTCCGTTTCGATAGAACTCTGGGCCTCGGGGGCTCCGGGCGCCCCCCAAGCCCCCAAGGCAAGGACAAGAGCGACTAGACCAGCGAGCACCTGTCGCATTGCGAAATCTCCTTTGGACGGCGCGGGCTCCCGGGCGCTCACGCGCCCGCCCGCGGTGTCCAGTCTCTCGCGCGCTCGACCGCGCGGCGCCAGCCACCGTACAGCTCCTCGCGCCGGCTCGCGTCCATTGCCGGCGTGAACGTGCGCTCCACCGACCACTGGCCCGCCAGCGCGTCGAGCGACGGCCAGAGGCCGACGCCGAGTCCCGCGAGATACGCGGCGCCGAGGGCCGTCGTCTCGATCACCGCGGGGCGCAGCACAGGCACGCCGATCACGTCGGCCTGGAACTGGCAGAGGAAGTCGTTCGCCGTCGCGCCGCCGTCGACGCGGAGCGCGTCCACCGCGACGCCGGCGTCGCTCGTCATCGCCTCCAGCACGTCGCGGCTCTGGTAGGCGATCGCCTCGAGCGCGGCGCGCACGAGGTGCGCGCGGCCGGTCCCCCGCGTGAGCCCCACGATCGTCCCGCGCGCGTACATGTCCCAGTACGGCGCGCCGAGCCCCACGAACGCCGGGACGAAGTACACGCCGCCGGTGTCGGGCACCGACGCCGCGAGGGCTTCGCTCTCCGCGGCGCGCCCGATGAGCCCGAGCCCGTCGCGCATCCACTGGATCGCCGCGCCGGCGATGAACACGCTGCCTTCCAGGGCGTACGTCGTGACACCGCCGAGCTTCCACGCGAGCGTCGTGAGCAGGCCGGCGCGCGAGCGCACCGGCGTGGTCCCGGTGTTGAGCAGCAGGAAGCAGCCGGTGCCGTATGTGTTCTTCGCGCTCCCGCGCGCGTAGCAGGCCTGTCCGAACAGCGCGGCGTGCTGGTCGCCCGCGATGCCGGCGATCGGAATGCCCGCGGGCAGCCAGCCGAGATCGGCCGTCTCTCCGACGACGCCCGAGGACGGGACGAGCCTCGGCAGGATCGCGCGGGGGACGCCGAGCGCCTTCAGCATGTCGTCGTCCCAGTCGACGGTGTCGAGATTCAGGCACAGCGTGCGCGAGGCGTTGGTGACGTCGGTCGCGTGCACGCGGCCGCCCGTCAGCTTCCAGACGAGCCAGCTGTCCACCGTGCCGAACGCGAGCGCGCCGTTCTCCGCGCGCCCCCGCGCGCCGGGCACCGTGTCGAGGATCCAGCGGATCTTCGTGCCGGAGAAATACGCGTCGAGCACGAGGCCGGTGCGCTGCCGCACGGCGGCTTCGAGACCGGCGGCCTTGAGCTCGTCGCAGAACGGCGCCGTCCGCCGGCATTGCCACACGATGGCGTGGTGGATCGGCCGCCCCGTCGCGCGGTCCCACACGATCGTGGTCTCGCGCTGATTCGTGATGCCGATCGCGGCGACGTCGGCACCGCGCACGCCGGCGCCGGCGAGCGCGGAGCGCGCCGCGGTGACGGTCGTCGACCAGATCTGCTCCGGATCGTGCTCGACCCATCCGGGCTGCGGATAGTGCTGCGGCAGCTCGGCGGCGCCGCGCGCGCACACGCGCCCCTCGCCGTCGACGACGAGCGCCGTCGACCCGGAGGTGCCTTGATCGAGCGCGAGGATGTAACGGCCGGAGGCCATTGCGGGACTCTACTCCAGTCCCGTGACCACCCGTTTCGCGAGATCCGGCCGGTCCGAGATCACGACGTCGACCCCGAGGCCGATGACACGCTTCATGTCGGCGGCCTCGTTCACCGTCCACGCGGCCACGCGCACGCGCGACGCGCGCGCGGCCGCGACGATGTCGGCATTCAGCGCGCGATAGTCGATGCCGAGGTCGTTCGCGCCCATCGCGGTCACCCAGCGCACGACGTCGCGCGCCGCCGCGCGCTCCGCCCGGCGCGTGCTGACCAGCAGCACGGTGCGCACCTTGGGATCGAGCGTGCGCACCCGCCGCAGCGTCTCGTCCTCGAACGCCATGACGAGCACCCGGTCGAGGAGCCCGGCATCCCGCACGAGCCCGAGCACCTTCTCCTCGATGCCGGGATAAGGCTCGCGGTTCGGGCCCACCTTGATCTCGAGCAAGAGGCTCGCGGAGGCCGGCCGCAACAGGTCGAGGAGCTCGCGCAGCGTCGGGAGGTGCTCGGTCGTGGCCGTGCCGTCGCGGTCCTTGAGCCGGACGCCCATCAGGTCGGACAGCTTCACGTCACGCACGGCGCCCCGCCCCGTCGTCGTGCGGTCGAGCGTCGGGTCGTGCACGATCACGACCTCGCCGTCGGCGGTGAGGTGGACGTCGGTCTCGAGCAGATCGACGCCGAGCGCGAGCGCGTTGCGAAACGCGAGCAGGCTGTTCTCGGGCCAGAGTGCAGCACCGCCGCGATGCGCGGCGACGAGCGGTCCGGCCGCGGCACCGGGCAGTGCGGCGAGCGCGAAGAGGATCACGGCGAGGGTGGCGGCCCCGCGGCGGCTCACGCCGCAGAACAGTTGACCGTCATGGACGGTCAAGGTCCAAGGGAATGAGCTCCGGCCGGTCGGTGATGATCACGTCGACCCCCGCGGCGACGAGGCGATCGCGCGTGGCGGCGTCGTTGACGGTGAAGACGCCCACGGCGATCCCCAGGCGGTGCGCGGCGGCGACCAGCGGCGTGTCGCAGAGCGAGTGGTGGAGTCCGAGGAACGTGACACCGGCGTCGCGAGCCCAGTCGACGGCGTCCATCGGCGGCACGCCGGCCTCCGCGACGTGACGATCGACGAGCAACGCCGTCGGGGTCCTGGGCGCGAGCCTGCGCACCTGGCTCACCACCGCCGGGTTGAACGCGAGGATCACGCAGCGTCCCAGGCAGTCGGCGGCGGCGACCGCGTCGAGCACCCTTTGCTCGAGGCCCTCGTAGCGGCGGCCGGCCGCGCGCTCGACGCGGTCGCCGTGCCGCGTGTACGTCACGGCCTCACCGGGCGTCTTGATCTCGATCAGCAAGCCGGCGCCGGCGGGTGCGACGAGCGCGAGGACCTCGCCGAGCGTCGGCACGCAGTCGTCCGTCAGCGCGCCGTCGGGCCCGCGCAGGCGCGCGCGACGAAGGTCACCGGCCGTGCACCGCTCGAGCGGCCCCGTCCCGCTCGTCGTCCGATCGAGGGTCGGATCGTGGATCACGGCGACTTCGCCGTCGGCCGTGAGGTGGACGTCCAGCTCGACGAGCTGCGCGCCGCCGGCGAGCGCGCCGCGAAACGCGGTGAGGCTGTTCTCGGGCCAGCGGGCGGCGCCGCCGCGGTGGGCGACAAAGCGGGGCATTACTTCTCGCTCTCGACGAGCCCCTTCACGAACCACCGCTGCATGAAGATGATGACGGCCACGGGCGGCAGCAGCGCCATCATCGCGCCCGCCATGATCAGGTTCCACGTCGGCTGCTCGGTGCCCGAGCGCGGGATGAGCGACTCGAGGCCGATGACGACGGTCCGCATCTCCTGGGTGTTCGTGATGAGCAGCGGCCAGAAGTACTCGTTCCAGCCGTAGATGAAGAGCACGACGAAGAGCGCCGCGATGTTCGCCCACGACAGCGGCAGCAGGAAGGACCAGAGGAAGCGCAGCGCGCCCGCGCCGTCGATCTGCGCGGCCTCCGCGAGCTCGTTCGGGATCGTCATGTAGAACTGCCGGAACAGGAACGTCGCGGTGGCCGACGCCATGAGCGGCACCGTGAGCCCGGCGTAGCTGTTGAGCCAGCCCAGGTTGCCGATCACCTCGTACGTCGGCAGGATGCGCACGGGCAGCGGCAGCATCAGCGTGATGAAGATCATCCAGAACACGAGCGAGGCGCCGCGGAAGCGGAAGTAGACGATCGCGAACGCCGACAGCATCGAGATCGCGATCTTGCCGACCGCGACGACGACCGCGACGATCGCGGAGTTGAGCAGGAGATCGCCCATCCTCGAGCGCCGCCACGCCTCCGCGTAGTTCTCCAGCATGTACGAGGACGGCAGCAGGCGCGGCGGCTTCTGCACCACCTCGGCCAGGCTCTGCGTCGAGACGACGAACGCGAAGTAGATCGGGAACGCGATCACCGCGACCGAGAGGATCAGCAGCAGGTGGACGGCGATCGTGCCCCACGCGACCGGGCGCGCGCGCCCCTCGCCCGCGACGGGCGCGACCTGCGTGCCGACCCGCGCGGCGGCGACGCTAATACGTCACCTTCTTCTCGGCGACGCGGAACTGCAGCACCGCGAGCGCGATGACGACGGCCATGAGGATCACCGACTGCGCCGCCGACGAGCCGAGGTTCAGGCCGACGAAGCCGTCCTTCCACAGCTTGAACACCATGATCTCGGTCGAGTGGCCCGGCCCGCCCTGCGTCACCGCGTGGATCACGCCGAACGACCCGGAGAACGCGAACACCATGTTGATCACGACGAGATAGAAGGTGATCGGCGAGATGAGCGGCACGGTGATCGCCGTGAACTTCCGGAGCGCGCCGGCGCCGTCGACGCTCGCCGCTTCCATCACGGAGCCCGGGATCGCCTGCAGCCCCGCGAGGAAGAACGCGATGTTGTAGCCGAGGTGCGTCCACGCGGTGGCGACGATCACCAGGATCATCGCCACCCAGCCCTTGAGGAGCCAGTTGAACTCGTACGCCGTGACGAACGTGAGGTAGTAGGGAAGGATTCCGTACGCCGGGTGAAAGATGAAGAGGAAGATGATCCCGGCCACCGCCGGCGCGATGCCGTACGGCCACAGGAGCGCGGTGCGGTAGAGGCCGAGCGCCTTGATCTTCTGGTTCGCGAGCGTCGCGACCACGAGCCCGCCCGCCACGCTCAGCGCCGTCACGCCCGTCGCGAACACGAACGAGTTCAGGATGCTGTCGTAGTAGTCGGCGTCGCTCAGCAGCGCGACGAAGTTCTCGATGCCGACGAAGACGTCGCGCCCGCCGAACGGCGCGGACTTGAACAGGCTCAGGTAGATCGACTTCGCCGCCGGCCAGTAGAAGAACACCAGCGTGACGAGCACCTGGGGGAGCACGAGCGCGTAGGGCAGCCATCGGTTCGCGAAGACGGTCCGCTTCACGCCCGCATCCCCCTTCGGCGTCCGCCCGCTACGGCTTGTTCGCCGCCGCGAAGTCCTTCAGGAGCGTGTTCGACTTCGCCACCGCGTCGTCGAGGCCCTGCTTCGCCGTCTTCTTGCCGCCGAAGATGTTCTCGAGCTCGCCGTCGATGACGTCGCGGATCTGCACGAAGTTGCCGAGGCGCAGGCCCTGACTGTTCGGCGTCGCGACACGCTCGGGCTTCGGCGGCGCGGCCTTCTTGTCCTTCATGGCGGCCGGCGGAGTGGGAGGCAAACCCGTGAGCTGGGCGAACGCCGTGTACTGCTTCGGGTTGCGCACGAAGTGATACCCCTGCTCGAGGTTCTTCACCGCGGTGTTCGAGATCGCGAGGTAGCCCGTGTTGACGTGCCAGCTCATCTGCTGCTCGGGCTTCGCGAGGAACTCGAGGAACTTCGCGACCCCGCGGTACTCCTTCGTCGGCTTGCCCTTCAGCACCCACAGCGTGGCGCCGCCGATGATCGACGTCGCCTTCTTGTACGGGGTGCCCCAGTGCGGCAGCTCGCCCGTGCCCCAGTCGAACGTGATCGACTTCGTGAACCCGCCGATGAGCGCGGAGGACTGGATGTACATCGCGCAGTCCCCGCTCACGAACTTCGGATCGGCGGTGCCGGCGCGCCCGCCGTACGAATAGATGTTGTCCTTCTGCCACGCGGCGAGCTGGCCGATGTGCTTCTGGCCGAACTCGCGGTTGATGAGGAGCTCGACGCCCTCGACGGCCCCGAAGCCGTTGTTCTTCGTCGCGAAGGGCTGGTCGTGCGTGGCGTGCATGTTCTCGACCATCGTCCACGACGGCCAGCCCGTGGAGAATCCGCACTTCGCCGCGCCGGCCGCGAGGATCTTCTTCGCGTCCGCCTCGACCTCCTGCCACGTCTTCGGCGGCTTGGCGGGATCGAGGCCCGCCTTCTTGAAGGCGTCCCTGTTGTAATAGAAGATCGGCGTCGACGAGTTGTAGGGCATCGAGTAGAGCTTGCCGTCCTTCGTGTAGTACCCGACGACCGGCTTGATGAAGTCGTTCCAGTTGATCTTGATCTCGTTGTGCTGCATGAGCTCGTGAACGGGATACACGGCGCCGGAGAGCAGCATCGTCTGCGTGCCGACCTCGAAGACCTGCACGATGTGCGGCGGGCTCTTCTGGCGATACGCGGCGATCGCGGCCGTCAGCGTCTCGGCGTAGCTCCCCTTCCGCAGCGGCTTCACCTCGTACTCACCCTGGCTGGCGTTGAACTCCTTCGTCTGCGCCTCGAGCGCCTCGCCGAGCTGGCCGGTCATCGCGTGCCAGAAGTGGATCTCGGTCTTCTGCGCGTACGACGGCGCGGCGGCGAGCACGAGCGCGACGGCGAGCGCGAGCGCGGTGCCGTGGCGGATGAGTGACGTCATTGACGTTCCTCCTGGAGCGGACGGCTTCGTCCGCGCGGGACTATAGCATGGGCGGATTACGCGACCGTGACACCGCGCGCGAGGATCAGCGCGGCGTGGTGGCCGAGATCCTGGGCGAACGCGAGGTCCTCGTCGCGAAAGGGATGCTCCGCGGCCGCGACGAACGTCATCGCGCCGAGCACGCGGCCGCCCGACGCCAGTGGAACCGCGATCAGCGACGCGCTGACATCGGCGTGGCCGGTGTCGGCGACGTGCGCGGCGGCCGCGATCTCGTCCTCACCGGGCGCCTCGCCCTGCGCGCGGGCGGCGGCGAACGGCACCAGCGCGCCGCGCGCGTCACGCGTGTGGACGCCGCTCGCCCGCGCGAACCGGGGCACCGCGAGATGCGTGATGCGCTCGATGGCGACGGCCGCGTCGCGCGCGCGCGCCACGATCGCGGCGGCGTCGGCCAGCGCGCCGTAGCGCCACTCGAGCGCTTCCGACCGCGCGCGCCCGATCTTCTCGCGGATCAAGAGCTCGGCGTGATGCTCTTCCGCCCGCTGGCGCGCGCCGTTCAGGTAGCTGATGAGCCCGGCGACGGCGATGAACAGACAGAGCCGGATCTGGTCGTCGCTCGCGAGGCCGAAGGTGTGCAGCAGCGGCATGAAGAGGTACGCGATCGCCGCCGCGGAGAGAAACGTCGTGACCAGGCCCGCGCCGAAGCCGCCCCACCACGCGCTCACCATCACGGCGCCGAAGAACAGCGTGCTGTTCCTGCGCTCGATCTCGTCGGGCAGCAGCGCGGTGAGGACGGTCGCGCCGCCGGCGACGGCGATCGCGACGAGGTAGCGCCCGGGCCACGATTGAAGGAGCGCGAAGATCCTCACTCGCGGAACTTGTGCGAGCGCGCGACGTGCGCGCCGTACGCGTCGAGCTCGGCGGCGATGCGCCGGCTCGTCCACCCGTGCAGCTGGCCCATGCGTTGCGCGATCGACTCCGCGCAATCCAGGCCCTGGCACTTGCTCGTGCCGATGCCCGTGCGGCGGAGCAGCACATCCTGAAGGGAGACCGCCATCTCGTCGTGCACCGCGTGGTGGAGCTGCGCGACGATCTCGGGATTCGCCGGGCAGAGCCGGTCGGCGCCGTTCGGCACCTTCCCCGCGAGCTCGACGAGACGGCGGTAGCCGCGGCCGTACGTGCTCACGAGGCGCTCGAGCGTCGCGAGCGGCAGGCCCGACGCCTCGGCGTCCGCGGAGACGTCGAGCCACGTGCGCGCTTCGACCCGTCCGGCGTCCTCGTCCGCGCCGTCGAGCGTCAGCCGGTGCGTGCGGCTCGGCGTGCGGCGGCTGAGCGCGCGCATCGCGAGGTCGCCCGCCTCCGCCGCGAGGCTGCGGAAGCACGTGAGCTTCGTGCCCGTGATCGACAGGAACCGGCCGCCGTGCTCGCTGACGACCTTGTGCGCGCGCGAGACGTCGGACGCGCGCCGCCCTTCCTCGAAGCTGAGCGGCCGCACGCCGGCGTAGGTGTACGCGACGTGGCGCACGTCGACGCGCGGATCGGGAACCGCGCGGCGGACTTCGTCGAGCAGGTAGCGGACCTCGTCCGAGGTCGCGTGGAGGCGGTCGAGGTCGCCGTCGAAGTCGGTGTCGGTCGTGCCGACGAGCGAGAACTCGCGCCACGGGATGACGAAGATCATCCGGTCGTCGCCGGTCGACTGATAGATCGCGCGCTCGGTGAGGCGCGGCAGCAGGCAGTGGACGCCTTTCGTCGTGCGCACGACGTGGGCGCCGCGCTCGCGGATGCCCGCGCGCTCGCGCACGCGGTCCACCCAGGGGCCGGTCGCGTTGACGAGGACGCGCGCCCGCAGCGTCACCACGCGGTCGGAGAGCAGGTCGCGCACGCGCACGCCGTCGGGCGCGCCGCGCGGATCGCGCGTGATCTCCTCGACCTCGGCGTAGTTGAACACGCGCGCGCCGTGGCGCGCGGCGGAGAGCACGTTCTCGAGGCAGAGGCGCTCGGGAAAGACCAGCAGGTCGTCGAAGTAGTACCCGGCGCCCCTGAGATCCTGCGCGCGCAGCCCGGGCTCCAGGCTGAGCGCGTCGATCGTCGACAGCACGCGGTAGCGCTCGCGATCCCGTCCGGGCGTGAGCCAGTCGTAGAGCGCGAGCCCGATCCGCACCTTGATGAGCCCGCGCGACGACTCGCGATAGATCGGCACGAGGAAGGGCAGCGGCTTGACGACGTGCGGGGCGAGCCGCTGCAGCCGCTCGCGCTCGCGCAGCGATTCGCGCACGAGCCCGAAGTCGAACAGCTCGAGGTAGCGCAGGCCGCCGTGGATGAGCTTCGAGGAGCGCGAGGTGGTGCCCCACGCGAAGTCGTTCTTCTCGACGAGTCCCACGGAGACGCCGCGCAGCGCGAGATCGCGCGCGACGCCCGCGCCCGCCATGCCGCCGCCGATGACGACGACGTCGTAGCTGCCGTCGCTCAGCGCGCGGGCCGGGGCGGTCTCACTCACCTGGACGACTCACGGTATGACGAAATGATAGCAGTCCCGCGCCGCGGGACCGTCACGACACGAGCAGGTCTGCGACCGACTCCAGCACGAGATCGGGGCCGATTGAGGATATCCGCGGATCGTCCGCGGCCGTGATTCCGCTCAGGACCAGCACGCTGGCGAGGCCGAGGCGCTTGCCCATCGTGATGTCGGTCTCGATCCGGTCGCCGACGATCACCGCGTCGGCGGCGCCCATGCCCAGCATGCCGAGCGCGACCTCGAGGATGATCGGCGACGGCTTGCCGACGATCGCCTCCACCTGCCGCCCGGTCACCGCCTCGACCGCCGCGATCATCCCGGCGCAGTCCGGAATCTCGCCGTCCTCGGTCGGGCACGTGCGGTCGGGGTTCGTCGCGATCAGCCGCGCGTTCGATTTCCGGACGGCCTGGAGCGCGATGTTGAGCTTGGCGTAGTCGAACGTCCGGTCGAACGCGATGACGACCCAGCGCACGTGATGGTCGGCGCGGACCTCGAAGCCGTGGGCCCGCAGCTCCGCGATCAGCGGTGGCTCGCCGATGACGAACACCGGCGCGCCGGGATCGAGCGTCGCGAGGTGCCGCGCGAGCACCAGCGAGGAGTTGAGCACGTCGTCGGGCGCCGCCGGGATCCCGAGCCCGGTGAGCTTCCGCGCGTAGTCCGCGCGCGTCTCCAGCGGCTTGTTCGAGAGAAAGACCACGCGGCGGCCCGCCGCGCGCAGCGCCGCGATCGTGGTGTCGGCGCCGCGAATCAGACGCGGCCCCCGGTAGATCGTGCCGTCGAGATCGAAGAGCCATCCGCGCTGCGGCAGGCGAATCGTCATGCGCGCAACGGGTCACCGCTGTTCACGTGGAAGTGCAGGTGCTTCGAGTCCTGATAGCGTCCGAGATTGGTCAGCACGCGGCAGGCGCCGTGCTCGCGCGTCACCTGCGCCGCGACGGTGCGCACGACGGCCAGCACGCGGTGCAGGAGCACCTCGTCGGCGCCGCCAAGGTCGACGAGCGAGGGCACGTGGCGCTTGGGGACGACCACGATGTGAACGGGCCAGAAGGGCCGGGTGTGATGAAAGGCCAGGACGTCGTCGGTCTCGAGCACGACGCGGACGGGCGTCTTCCCGCTGAGCGCTTCGTCGCAGTAGAAGTCGTCGCTCACATCCGCATTCCAGGCGGCGGGGGCGAAGCCCCCCTCCGAGTTACCGCACGAGGGTCGCGACGGCGCTCTGCGCGAGCTCGGCGAAGGGCGCGGGCATCACGCCGAGGATGACGATGCCGGCGGCGGCCACGGCGAGCGCCACGCCGCCCGCGAACGACGGCGACAGCGTCGCGCCCGCCGCGTCCGGCTCGCGCATGTACATGTAGACGACCACGCGCAGGTAGTAGTACGCGGCGATCGCGGAGTTCAGCACGCCGATCACGGCGAGCCAGAGGAAGCCGCTCTGCACCGCCGCGCCGAACAGGTAGAACTTGCCGACGAAGCCGGCGAGCGGCGGGATCCCGATCAGCGAGAGCAGGAAGAGCGTCAGCGTGCCCGCGAGCAGCGGATGCCGGCGGCCGAGCCCCGCGTACTCCTCGACCTCGACCGCCTCCTCGCCCGCGCGCGCGCAGAGCGACAGCACGCCGAAGGTGCCGACGGTCGTGAACGTGTAGGCGAACAGGTAATAGAGGATGGCGCCGGCGCCGGCGGCGCCGCCCGCGACCAGGCCGACCATCATGTAGCCCACGTGCGCGATCGACGAGTACGCGAGCATCCGCTTGAGGTTCGACTGCGCGATCGCCACGACGTTGCCGAGCGTCATCGTCACCACGGCGAGGCCCCACATCAGCGGGCCCCAGTCCGGCTGCGCGCCGCGAAGGGTGCCGATGAGCAGCCGGATCAGCGCCGCGAACGCCGCGGCCTTCGAGCCGGTGGCGATCAGCGTCGTCACGCTGGTCGGCGCGCCCTGGTAGACGTCCGGCGCCCACATGTGGAACGGAGCCGCGGAGATCTTGAAGCCGAAGCCCACGAGCATGAGTGCCAGGCCGACGAGGAAGATCACCGGGCGGTCGGGGCCCGTCGCCGCGCCGACGATGCGCGAGAAGCTCGTGCTGCCGGTGGCGCCGTACGTCAGCGCGATGCCGTAGAGCATGAACGACGACGCGAACGCGCCGAGCAGGAAGTACTTCATCGACGCTTCACCGGAATCGAGGCGCTGCTTGAACAGCCCCGCCAGCACGTACAGGCAGAGCGACATCAGCTCGAGGCCGAGGAAGACGACGATCAGGTCGTTCGCCGACGCCATCAGCATCATGCCGGAGGCGGAGAACAGCACGAGCGCGTAGTACTCGCCCGTCTGCACGCCCGCGCGGCGCAGGTAATCCATCGAGAGCAGGATCACCAGCGCCACCGCGTAGCAGATGATCACGTCGACGAAGAGCGCGAAGTTGTCGAGCACGACCATGTCGCGGAAGCCGCGCTGGTCGCGGCCCCAGCGCGTGAGCGCGATCATCAGCGCGCCCACGACCCCGATCAGCGACACGACGGCCAGGTGGGTCTTGTCCTCGCGCGGCGGAAACAGGTCCAGCAGCAGCACGAGGACCGCGGCGCCCAGGATGACGAGCGTGGGGGCGAGCGCGCCGACGTTGACGGGCGGCGCCGGAATCATCTCAGCAGGACCATCGGCCTTGACGGGCCATGGCCGTCAATCGCGACGCTGGCCTTGCTCTGGACCTGGGCGATCAGCGCGTCCACCGTCGCTTCCATCTTCCCGGTGAACGCCGTCGGATACACGCCGATCCACACGATGAACACCATGATCGGCAGCATCAGCGCCCACTCGCGCGCGTTGAGATCGCGCAGCGTCCGGTTCTCGGCGTGCGTGACCTCACCGAAGATCACGCGCTGGTACATCCACAGGAGATAGACGGCCGCGAAAATGATCCCGCTCGTCGCGAATGCCGCGAGGGTGCGATTGACCTGGAACGCGCCCACGAGGATCAGGAACTCCCCGACGAAGCCGTTCAGTCCGGGCAGCCCGACCGACGAGAGCACCGAGATCAGGAACAGCGTGGAGAACGCCGGGATCACGGCCCACAGCCCGCCGAACTCGGAGATCAGCCGCGTGTGCCGCCGCTCGTAGATCATGCCCACGAGCAGGAAGAGCGCGCCGGTCGAGAGCCCGTGGCTGACCATCTGGAGGACGCCGCCGATCACGCCCTGCGACGTGAGCGTGAAGAGCCCGAGCATCACGAAGCCGAGGTGGCTCACGCTCGAGTACGCCACCAGCTTCTTGATGTCCGGCTGCACGGTGGAGACCCACGCGCCGTAGATGATCCCGATGATCGCCAGCGCGAACACCAGCGGCCCGAACGCGAGGCTCGCGTCGGGGAAGAGCGGCAGGCAGAAGCGCAGGAAGCCGTAGGTCCCCATCTTCAGCAACACGCCGGCGAGGATCACCGAGCCCGCCGTCGGCGCCTCGACGTGCGCGTCCGGCAGCCACGTGTGGAACGGGAACATCGGCACCTTGATCGCGAAGGCGAGCGCGAACGCGAGGAACATCAGCGTCTGGCCCGTGCCCGGCGGAATCACCCAGCGAACGACCGTCGGCAGGTCGAACGTGTAGGTGCCCATCGCCGCCGCGTGCTGGTAGTAGAGCGCCAGGATCGCGACGAGCATCAGCACCGAGCCGACCATCGTGTAGAGCACGAACTTCACCGCGGCGTAGATGCGCCGGCCGCCGCCCCACACGCCGATGATGAAGTACATCGGGATCAGCATCGCTTCCCAGAACACGTAGAAGAGGAAGAGGTCGAGGCTCACGAACACCCCGATCATCCCCGTCTCGAGGATCAGCAGCGTGACCACGAACTCCTTCACGCGGTCGTCGATGGCGCGCCACGCGGAGGCCAGCGCCACCGGCGTGATCAGCGTGGTGAGCAGCACGAGCAGCAGGCTGATCCCGTCGATGCCGACGTGGTAGCCGACGCCGAGGTTCGGCATCCACCGCGCGTACTCCTCGAACTGGTAGTCGGCGCTCCGCGCGTCGAAGCGCAGGTAGAGCGGCACCGAGACGGCGAACGTCGCGACCGTCACGAGGAGCGCGCCCGCGCGCAGCAGCGTCTCCTGCCGCCGCGGGACGAACAGCAGCACCAGCGCTGCCGCGGCCGGCAGGAACGTGACGACGGTCAGAATCCCGACGGTCATCCGGACTCGCGGGCTCCCGGGCGCTCGAGCGCCCGCCCGCCCGGGCGTGCGATCGTCAGCGCGCTAATAGGAAGCCCACCAGGGCGACGGCGCCCGCCAGCATCGTCAGCGCGTAGTTCACCACGTAGCCCGTTTGCAGGCGGCGCGCGCCGACCGACCACGCCTGCACCAGCCGCCCGGCGAAGTTCACGATGCCGTCGATCACGCCGAGGTCGAAGCGCGCGAAGAAGGCGTACAGGGCGAAGAGCGGCCGGACGAACACGCGGTCGTAGAACCAGTCGACGTACCAGGCGTTGAGGAGGAACGCGTGGAGCGCGTTGCGCGGATGCCCGATCGTCTCGGGCCGCACCGGCCCCGTCATGTACATGTACCAGGCGAGCACGACCGCGGCGGCCACCACGACGATCGAGAGCAGCGTCAGCATGTAGATGACCGCGCCGCCGTGGTGCACGCCCTCGAGCGGGAAGACGGGGGCGAGGAGCCGCGCGAACCGCGTGCCGGCATCCGACGGCACGCCGAGCGCCCAGCCCGCGACGATCGTGAGGATCGCGAGCACGACGAGCGGCAGCGTCATCGAAGCCGGCGACTCGTGGATGTGGCGCGCGACCTCCGTCGACATGCGCGGACCACCGAAGAACGTGAGGAAGATCAAACGCGCCGTGTAGAACGCGGTCATAAACGCGCCGGCGACGAGCAGCGCCCACAGAAGTCGACGGTTGCCGGTGAACGCGGCTTCGAGGATCGCGTCCTTCGAGAAGAACCCGGCGAGGCCCGGCACGCCCGCCAGCCCGGCGGCACCCACCGTCATCGTGATCGTGGTGATCACCATGCGCGGCGCCAGCCCGCCCATCTTCCTGAGATCCTGCTCGCCCGACAGCCCGTGGATGACGCTCCCGGCGCCGAGGAAGAGCAGCGCCTTGAAGAACGCGTGCGTGACGAGGTGGAAGATGCCGGTCGCGTACGCGCCGAGCCCGACGGCCGCGAACATGTAGCCGAGCTGGCTCACGGTCGAGTACGCGAGCACGCGCTTGATGTCGGTCTGCACGAGGCCGATCGTCGCCGCGAAGAGCGCGGTCAAGGTCCCGACCCACGCCACGACGTCGAGCGCGACGCCCGACCGCTCGAACAGCACGTGGCTGCGCGCGACCATGTAGACGCCCGCCGTCACCATGGTCGCCGCGTGGATCAGCGCGGACACCGGCGTCGGGCCTTCCATCGCGTCGGGGAGCCAGACGTGCAGCGGCAGCTGCGCGGACTTGCCGCACGCGCCCATGAAGAGGAGCAGCGCGATGCCGGTCGCCGTCGCCTGCGTCAGCGTCTCCGCCCCCGCGAACACGCCGCCGTAGTCGAGCGTGCCGAGCGCGGTCCAGAGCCACATCACGCCGAGCCCGAAGCCGAAGTCGCCGACGCGGTTGACGATGAACGCCTTCTTGCCGGCGTCCGCGGCGGACGTGCGCGTGTACCAGAAGCCGATCAGCAGGTACGAGCAGAGGCCGACCGCCTCCCAGAACACGTAGAGCAGGAGGAAGTTGCCCGCCAGCACCAGCATCGTCATCGAGAACACGAAGAGGTTCAGGTACGCGAAGTACCGCGCGTACCCCGGGTCGTGGTGCATGTAGCCCGCCGAGTAGAGGTGGATGAGCATGCCGACGCCGGTCACGACGAGCAGCATGATCCCCGTGAGCGGGTCGACGTACGCGGTGACGGCCGCCTCGAAGTCGCCCGCGACGATCCAGCGAAACGCCGTCGCGGTGAACGACCCGCCGTTGCTCACCGACGCGAACACCGCGCAGGACGCGAGGAACGAGCCGACGAGCGCCGGTACCCCGATCCAGTGCGCGCGCTGGCCGGTGACGCGGCCGAAGATCATGTTGATCAGTGCCCCGGCGAGCGGGAGGGCGGGAATCAGCCAGAGCGTGGACACCGCGTCAGTCTACAACTAACAAAGGAACGGCAGGACGAGGAACGTGTCGGAGCTCCAGCCGGTCGTCTCCTGCACCGCCCGGCTGCGCGCCAGCCAGGCTTCCGCTTCGGCGTCGTCGCCGCGCTCGATGGCGAGCGTGGCGAGGCCTTCGTAGCACGGGAACAGGAGCTGCGGCTCGCCGACCGACTCGGCGACGTCGAGCGCGCGGCGGTAGTAGCGCGTGCTCGGCCCGTGCTCGCCGCGGCACTGGTAGACCTGCGCGAGGATGATCAGCGGGATCGGCAGGTGGTTCTTCTGCCCGAGCTTCTCGTCGAGCTCGATCGCCAGCTCGGCGGCGCGCACGCCCTCGTCGTAGTCGCCCGCGAGCGTGCAGTGCCCGCCGGCGAGCGTGCAGTAGAGCCAGGACTGCTGGAGCTGATCGCCGATCTTCTGCGCGAGCGCGAGCCCGTCGCGGCAGTATCCGAGCGAGCGCGTGTGGTCGATCGTCGCGTACATCACCGCGAGGTTGGTGTAGGCGCGGCACGCCACCGCGCCGAGCTGGTGCGCGAGCGCGGTCTCGAGCCCGCGCGCGACGAACCGGGCGCCCTCCTCGATGTCGCCGGCGCGCGCGAGCGCCACGCCCCACGTGTTGTAGGCATTCGCCTCGACATCCGGGGCGCCGAGCGCCTCGCCCAGCCCGAGCGCGCGACGCGCCCAGTCGGTCGCCGTCTCGTGATCGCCGCGCCGGAAGTGGATGCGGCCCAGCTCCTGATAGAGGCGCGCGGCCTCGATGTTCGCGAAGTCGCCCTCGAGCGCGCTCAGCCCTCGCGACAGGTGCGCGAGCGCCTCGTCGGAGTCGCCCGCGTCCCAGCACGCGACGCCGGTGCGACGATGCAGGTCGGCCGTGAGCCGGCGCTCGCGCGCGGCGTCGACGGCGTGGAGCGCGGCCGCCCACTGCGCGCGCGCCTCGGCGAGCGCGCCGCGCGCGTACGCCGCGTCGCCGCGCTTGCCGAAGAGTCGCGCGCGCGCCGCCGCGTCGCCGGCCGGCACGACCTCCAGCGCGCGGCCGTAGAAGTCGCCGGCCTCGTCGTTCGCGAACAGCGCGAAGTCGCGATCGCCGGCGCGCTCGAGATAGCGCAGGGCCTTGCCGGGATCCGCGCTCTTCGCGTAGTGCTCCGCCAGATCCTTCACGAACTCGTCGGTGCGCGCGGGATAGAGCGCTTCCAGCGCGGCACCGGCGCGCGCGTGCAGCTCCGCGCGCGCCCGGAGCAGGAGCCCGTCGTACGCGACCTGACGCACCAGCAGGTGGGCGAAGCTCACCCGCGCATCCGGCGCGCCGTCCTTCTCGCGGAGCAGATCCTCGCGCACGAGCTGCGCCACGTCGCCCTTCACGTCGGCGCCGTCCGGCGCCAGCCGCTCGAGGAGCGCCAGCGGGAACTCGCGCCCGAGGACCGAGGCGAGCTGCAGCGTGCGCTTGAGCGCCTCGGGCAGCCGGTCGATGCGCGCGGTGAGGAGATCGTGGACGGTCGCGGGAATCCGCGCGTCGCGCGCGCCCGCGCCCTCGTGGAGCTCGCGCTCGCGCAGGTAACGTGTGAGCTCTTCGATGAAGAACGGATTGCCGTCCGCGCGGCTGACCACGAGCTCGCGGACGGCCGGCGACAGCTCGCGCACGCCGAGCACGAGCTTCACCATCTCCGCGGTGTCCTGATCGGAGAGCGGCCCGAGGACAAGCGTCTCGTGGCGATCACGGTCGCGCCACGGCAGCGGGGAACCCGGCCGCGCGGTGAAGACGAGCACGATCGGATGCTCCGCGACGCTCTCGATGAGCGCGCCGCAGAACTCCGCCGAGTGGCGGTCGATCCACTGGACGTCTTCCACCAGCAGCACGAGCGGCTGCCGCCGGGCGGAGCGCAGCGCGAGCGCCTTCACCGCGTCGATGAGCCGTCGCCTGCGCTGGACCTGGTCGAGCCCGTCGCTCTCGAGCTCGTCGGCCGGCAGGCCGAGCACGTGGCGCAGGTACGGCACCGTCCACGCGAGCCCGGGATCGAGCTGCGCGATCCCTTGCGCCACCTTCTCCGCCTGCGCGGCGGCGGCCTCGCCGTCCTCGAGACGGTACGCGGCCTGGAGGAACTGCGCGACGAGGTGGAACGGCTGCGAGGCACCGTGCGGCGGACAGTGGCCCGTGAGACACGTGAGCGGCTCGTCCGAGAGCGCCCGGCTGAGCTCGTACAGCAGCCGCGATTTCCCCACGCCGGCCTCGCCGAGGATGGAGACCACGCGGCCGCCGCCGTCGAGCGCGCCCGCGACGACGTCGAGGAGGCCCGCGAGCTCGCGCGTGCGGTCGACCAGCGGCGTGAGCCCGCGCTCGACCGCGAGCTCGAAGCGTGCGCGGCGCGGGCGCTGCGCGGCGACCGAGAACGCGCGCACCGGCCGCGCGATGCCCTTGAGCTGCAGCGTGCCGGCATCCGCGGTGATGAAGTAGCCGTCGACGAGCGCGTGCGTCGTCTCGCCGGCGAGCACCGTGCCGGGCATGGCGGCCGACTGCAGGCGCGCCGCGAGGTTCACGGTCTCGCCCTGCGCCGTGTAATCCATCCGCAGATCGTCGCCGATGCGGCCGACGACGACCGGCCCCGTGTTGAGGCCGATGCGCACCGCGAAGTCGAGCCCGCGCGCCGCGCGCAGCGTGTCCGCGTACTCGCGCACGGCCTGCTGGATCGCGAGCGCCGCGGCGACCGCGCGGACGCCGTGGTCCTCGTGCGCGATCGGCGCGCCGAAGAGCGCCATCACGCCGTCGCCGGTGAACTGGTTGACCGTGCCTTCGTACCGGTGGACGGCGTCGATGACGCGCGCGAAGAAGCCGTCCATGATGCCGTGCAGGTCTTCGGGATCGAGGGTCGTGGCGAAGGCGGTGAAGCCGGCGCAGTCGGCGAAGAGCACGGTGACCTGCTTGCGCTCGCCCTCCAGCGCCGCGCGTGTCTGGAGGATCTTGTCCGCGAGGTGTCGGGGCGTGTACGCGGCGCCCGGGCCGCGCGGCAACGGCGTGCCGCACGCGTCGCAAAACTTCGCGGCCGAGCGATTTTCGCCGCGGCACGCGGGGCAGATCACGGGCGACATGGTATCATCCGCGTCGTGCCGTTGCGGTCGCGTACCAAGGGATTTGTCCTCGTCGTCCTGATTCTTCTCCTCATCGTCGTCGGCAGCGTCTCCTACCTCGGCTGGCGCCAGTCCGTGCCGCCGCCGGCGGTGACCTCGCAGGCGCCGCGCATGCTCGGCCAGAAGACCGCGGTGCCGATGACGCTCGAAGCGGCGCACGGCAACGTCGCGTTCGTCGAGGTGCGCGTGGTCCAGGGCGGCAAGCAGGCCACCGTGCTGAAGCAGGAAGGCAATCTCGGCCGGCGCGCCGAATTGCCCGCGACGCTCGAGATCGCGAACCTCGGCCTGAGGGAAGGGCCGGCGACGATCGAGGTGCGCGCGCGCGACGATTTCTGGCGCCCGCTCAGGCTGCCGGAGAAGGTCGTCGCCAGCTGGCCCGTCACGATCGACCTCACGCCGCCGAAGATCGAGGTGCTCGCCGCGACCGGCTACTACTCACCCGGCGGCGTGTCGCTGGTCGCGTTCCGCGTCGACGGCGCCGCGAAGGCCGAGGTGAAGGTCGGCGACGTCTCGTTCCCGAGCTTCCCGAGCGGCGACGCGACGCGCGGCGCGCGCGTGGCGCTGCTCGCGCTGCCGTACGACTACAACGGCTCCGCGCTCGCGATCCGCGCCGTGGACGAGGCGGGCAACGCCGCGACGCGCGGCATCCCCGGCGAGCTCAAGCCGCGGAAGTTTCCGCACGACACGATCGAGATCAAGGACGCGTTCCTCCAGGCGAAGATCCCCGAGCTCTTGCCGCAGCATCCGCCCGACAAGCCGCTGATCGACGCGTTCCTCGTGGTCAACCGGGACCAACGCAAGGAAGCGGAGAGGCAGAAGCGCGTGCTCGCCGCGAAGACCGCGGACAGGCCGCTGTGGGAAGGTGCCTTCGTGCAGCCGCGCAACACCAAGGTGTTCGCGAACTTCGCCGAGACGCGCACCTACGTCTACCAGGGCAAGGAAGTCGACACGCAGGTCCACTACGGCTATGACCTCGCGTCGACGAAGCACTCGCCGATTCCCGCCGCGAACAAGGGCACCGTCGTGTTCGCGGGCCCGCTCTCGATCTACGGCAACGCGGTCGTGGTCGATCACGGCCTCGGGCTGCAGACACTCTACGGCCATCTCTCGACGATCGACGTGAAGGTGGGCGACAGCGTCGACAAGGGGCACGAGCTCGGAAAGTCCGGGAACACCGGGCTCGCGATCGGCGATCACCTGCACTACGAGGTGCTCGTCAACGGGATCTCGGTGACGCCGCTCGAGTGGTGGGACGCGAAGTGGATGCGCGACCGCGTGAACAAGCCGCTGAAGGACGCCGGGCTGCCGGAGATCGCGGGGCTCGAGCGCGGCGGTACCACGAGCGACGAGGACAAACCCGCCAGGCCCGCGGCGCGCAAGCGCCGCTAGTTCGCCAGCCCCAGCACCTCGCGCACGCGCCCGGAGAGCTGGCGCGGCGTGAACGGCTTCTCGATCAGCGAGCCCGCCTGCGGCGTGCCGTGGGCGAGCACGACCTCGTCGCTGTAGCCCGTCATGTACAGCACCTTCATCGCCGGGCGATCCGCGAGCAGCCGCTCCGCGAGCGCGAGGCCGTTCATGTCGGGCATGACGACGTCGGTGACGAGCAGGTCGATCGGCTCCGACGTCCGGCTCGCGAGACGCAGCGCCTCGACCGGCCCTTCCGCCATCAGCACGCGATAGCCGCGGTCGATGAGGATGTTGTTGACCAGCGCGCGGACCTCGCTCTCGTCCTCCACGAGCAGGATCGTCTCCGTGCCGGGCACCGGGCGCTCGGCGGCCAGCACCGGCTTCGGCGCTCCGGCCGGCGCGGGCACGCTCGGCAGGTAGACGGTGAACACCGTGCCCTGGCCGGGCGAGCTCTCCACCTGGATGTCACCGTTGCTCTGGGTGACCACGCCGTACACGGTCGCGAGGCCGAGGCCGGAGCCGCGGCCCACGTCCTTCGTCGTGAAGAAGGGCTCGAAGACGCGCTCGGCGGTCGCGCGGTCCATGCCGAGGCCGGTGTCGGCGACACGGAGCTCGGCGTAGCGGCCGGGCGGCGCGCCGATGCGGCGGTCGCCCGAGCGTGCGTCGAGCTCGATGGTGGTCACGTCGACCGTCACGCGCCCGCCCGTCGGCATCGCGTCGCGCGCGTTGACGACGAGGTTGATCACGACCTGCTCGAGCTGCACCGGATCCGCCTCGACGTGGCAGCCTTCGCGCGCGTCGATGCGGAGCTCGATGTCCTCGGGAATCACGCGTCGGAGCATCGGCGCGAGGTTGGTGACCACGGCGCCGAGATCGAGCACGCGCGGCTGGAGCACCTGCTGGCGCCCGAACGCCAGGAGCTGGCGCGTGAGGCCGGCGGCGCGCTGCGCGGTCGATTCGATGAGCGCGAGCGGGCCCGAGAGATCGGGGTGCTTCTCGCGGAGCAGCTCGGTGCGGCCGACGATGATCAAGATCAGGTTGTTGAAGTCGTGCGCCACGCCGCCGGCGAGCCGGCCGATGGCGTCCATCTTCTGCGACTGACGAAGCTGCTCCTCGAGCGTCAGGCGCTCGGTCGTGTCGACGGTGACCCCGAGCAGCTGCCGCGCCCGGCCGAACTCGTCGCGCACGACGTGGACGATGTCGCTCACGTACACGAGGCGGTCGCCGGGCGCGATGATCCGGTACGCGAACTGATTCTTGCCGTCGCCGCGCACGCAGGCCTCGTAGGCGGCGATCGTCCGGTCGCGGTCCTCCGGATGGAGCGAGCGCTTCCAGAGGCCGCCCTCCTCCTGCGCGCGCTCGGCCGGCACGCCGAAGACACGCTCACCCTGGCGGCTCATGAACGTGAAGCGCCCCATCGACGGATCCGCTTCCCACACGACGGCGTCGAGCTGGTGCACCAGGTCGTGGAAGCGCTGGGCGGAGTCCGCCGCGTCGCGCGACGCGAGCTCGTTGAGCCGCCACGTCACGCAGCTCACGACGCTCATGCCGAGCACGAACACGCCGTGGATCGCGGCCCACGTCCACGGCGATTCCCACGCCGCGGCGTGGTTGTACACCTGGCCCGGGTCGAGCACGCCGACGGTGCCGTGATGGAGCACCACGTAGGTGATCGCGGTCAGGAACGGCACCCAGTCCTGGTAGAGCGCCATCAACGGGACCATCACGAAGAAGTGGAAGTGCATCTCGATGTAGCCGCCGGAGAGGTGCACGAGGATGCCGGACGAGGTCAGGAGGCCGACGCACGCCGCGATCGCGCGGAAGCGCCGTCCCGCGCGCGGGAGGCTCGCGAGCATGGTCGCGACCGACACCACGCCGCCCTCGATGACCGCGTGCAGCAGGTCGCCGTTGCGCAGCAGCACGTAGAGAAAGATGCCGGCCGCGTGGGCGCAGAGGACGAAGAGCATGCCGCGATGCCGCCGTTCCCAGTCACGCGCGGGGAGACGGTGACCCTGCGGCAGCGACGCGACGACCGGACGCCACCAGGAACGGGCACTGCAAGTCGCGGACATGGCTGATCCCTATATCGTCGGGGACCCGCTCGAACTTGAGGGTCGACCACGCCGTTCGGCTCAGAATTTCCCGAACTTCTCGTACGCCTCGAGCGGCGCCATGCCGCGCTTCACCGCCGTGCGCACCTTGTTCTCCGTGCCGACGAGGCGCTCGCAGCGCGTCAAGACTTCATGCGCGGCGCGGCGCGGCACGACGACGATCCCGTCGAGGTCGCCGACGACGATGTCGCCGAGGCTGACGCGCACCCCGCCGATCGTCACCGGCTGGCCCCAGTCGCTCACGCGCCAGCGCGGAACGGAGTCCTGCGGCGTGCGATAGCGCACGAACGTCGGGAATCCGACGCGCGCGATGGAGGCGGCGTCGCGCGTGGCGCCGTCGATGACCGCGCCGCGAACCTTCTTCCTGCGGAAGACCTCCATCGAGAGCTCGCCGAAGTGCGCCGCGACGGTGTCGTTGGCCGCGAGCACGAGGACGGAATCCGACGGGACGGCGCCCAGCATGCCGAGGAAGCGCCGCAGCGTGGCGTCGTGCTCACGCGGACGGCCGCGATACGGGCGTCCGCGCGCGGTGAACGCGTACCCGGCCACGCGCATCCCGGGCGTGAGCGGCTGGATCGTCGACGGCAGCGTCTGGCGCTGCAGGCCCAGCTCGTCCATCACGTCGGTGATCGCGGCGGTGTAGATCCGGCTGAAGCGTCGCGGGAGCGCGTCCGTGCGAGTCGCCATGGCCGCCCATTCTAGACGGCCAGGTGTTCCGGCTCTAGCGGGCTGCGGAAAACCGCGCAGGCGGCCCGGCAGCGGCCTGGGATCGCGGCTCAAAGGTCGGACTGCGAGGCCGCTGCGCGGCCTCGTGTCCTCCATTCGCCGCTTGACCCCAGGCCGCTGCCGGGCCGCCTGGGCGGTTTTCCGCAGCCTGCTAGCCTAGCGGCGGAGGACGGACGGGCTCAGGAGAGCGGACGGGGGGACGAAGTCGCCGATCACGCCGAGCAGCGTGCCGAGGAGCGCGGGCCGCCGCGTGAGGATGCGCGCGGTCAGGTTCGCGACACGCCGGCGCGCGATGACGAGATGGAGCCCGCGCGTCAGCCGCGTCTTCGCGGCGAACGTCGCGCGGCGCGCGCGGTCGTAGGCGGCGAGCGCGGTGACCGAGCAATCGTTCGCGCGCAGAGCCGTGGCCGCGGTGTCGGCGGCGAGCTCGGCGCTGCGGAGCGCGGTGAACACCCCCTCGCCCGTGAACGGGTCGTAGAACCCGGCGGCGTCGCCGACGAGCATCACGCCGCCCACGCGCGGTGGCGCCACCCGATACGCGAGCGGACCGAGCGCACGGATGCGGTCGACGATCTCGGCGTCGCGCACGCGGCGCGCGACGTGCGTGAGCTGCTTCACGCGCGCCGCGAAGAACGCGTCCAGGCGGTCGCTGAGGCGTGCGGCGTGCGCGAGCGGGACCACCACGCTCATGTTCACGCGGCCCGGCGCGACCGGATTGAGGATCGCGTAATCCGGCGGGTCGACGAAGATCTCGCCGACGTCACCGACGTCGTTCACGCCTTCGAGGTACGTGACCAGCGCCATGCGCTGGAGCCGGTGCGCGGTCCGCAGGCCGAGCCGATGCGCGACGACCGACGCGCGCCCGTCGGCGGCGACGACGAGCCGCGCGGTGAAGCGGTAGCGTGCGCCGCCGGCGTCGACCGCGTCGACGCCCGTGACGCGGTCGTGCTCGAGCACCACGTCGACGACGCGCATCCGCTCCCTGAAGTCCACGGGCGCCGTGCGCAGCCGGTCGGCGAGCGTGGCGTCCAGCGTCTCGCGCGGAATCGCCAGCGCGTGATCGCGATACGGGCGCCACGCGCCGACGGGCCGGTACCGTCCCTCGACGGCCGTGCCGTCGGGCGCGACGATCCGCATGCCCGCGAGCGGCACCGCGCCCGCGACGTCGAGCGCCTTCAGCACGCCGAGGCGATCGAGCACGCGGGCGGCCTCGGGGCTGACGTACTCGCCGCAGATCTTCGGCCGGGGAAACGCCGCGCGATCGAGCACGAGCACGTCGAGCCCGCGCTCGGCGAGGAGGATCGCGGTGGCCGCGCCCGCCGGCCCCGCGCCGACGACGATGACGTCGCTCATGGCGCGGTCAGCAGCACGCGGACGAGAAACGGAACGCGGCGCACGGCGAAGCGGCCGAGCCCGGCCTTCTCCGCGAGCGTGACGAGCTCGGGAACCGAATACGCGCGACGGACCGAGAGCGGCCCGTCGTGGCGCGAGACCGGATGACACGCGAACACACGCGTGACGAGCCACACGGTGAGCCACGCGAGGCGGCCACGGAGCAGATCGTTCACGACGATCCCGTCGCGCGCGGCCGCGCGCATCGCGGCGAGCATCGTGGCCGCGCCGGACGGGTCGAGATGATGCAGCGTGAGCACGCTCACCGCCACGTCCACGGCGCCCTCGCGCAGCGGCAGCGCGGTCGCGTCGCCCTGGATCACCGTCACTTCGGGAGCGTGCGCGCAGTGACGACGGGCCAGCGCGGCGGTGGCGGCATCGCGGTCGAGCACGAGCACGCGCAGCGATCGTCCGTCGCGCCGCGCCCACGCGACGAGGTGCAGCGCGAGATCGCCGCGCCCGCCGCCGACGTCGACGACGATCACGCGGCGATCGCGCGGCAGCGCGGCGATCCGCCCGGCGATCTCGGTGAGCGTCAGCCGGTGGCCACCGAGCCACGCGTTGAGGCGCTCGATGTCGGCGAGCGACGCGGCGAGGTCCGCGGCGGGGAGCGGCACGTCGAGGCGCTCGAGTCGACGCTCTTCGCGCGCCATGGCGGCAACGCCGATCATCGCGCCGCTACCATCGGAGCAGCGCGCCCTCGGCCGCGAACCCCGGACCGAGGCCGATCATCACGCCCCAGTCGCCGGGAACGGGGCTCGCGGTCGCGAGCGTCTCTTCGAGCACGAACACGATCGTCGCCGACGACATGTTGCCGTAGCGCCGCAGGACCGTGCGCGACGGCGCGGTCTGCTCCGGCGTCAGCTCGAGCAGCTCGGCCGCGCGATCGAGCACGCGGCGCCCGGCGGAGTGCAGGACCCAGTAGCGCACGTCCTCGCGCTTGAGTCCCTGCTCGGCCATGAGCGCCGCCGCCATCTCTTCCATCATCCCGGCGCCGATGCGACGCACTTCCTTCGAGAGCACGACGCGCGGCCGTCCGCCCGGATACTCGAAGCCCATCACCGGCAGGTGCTCGGAGTGGAAGAGCGTGCGATGCCCGACGATCGTCGGGCCCTCATCACCGCACGACAGCGCGAGCGCGCCGGCGCCGTCGGCGAAGATCGCGTGCGCGACCGCGCTCTCGAGCCGCTCGTCGAGGAAGTACGCCGTCGAGCACAGCTCGACCGCGAGGACGAGTGCCTTGTGCCGCGGGAAGGCGCGGAGATGATTCCACGCCTGCTGGAGCGACACGACGGCGGCGGCGCAGCCGGTGTCGCCCACGTGCACGCGCTGGACGTCGGAGCGGCAGCCGAGGCGCGCGATCAGGTGCGCGTCGAGGCTCGGTGTGAGCCGGCCCGTGCACGTCGTCGTCGCGAGGAAATCGACGTCCCGCGCCGTCCAGCCCGCGCGATCCAGCGCGCGGCGCGCGGCCGCCTCACCGATCTCGAGCGCGCCCTGACGGAAGCGCGCCTGCATCTCGTCGATCGATTCGCCGGGACGGAACGTGGCGGGATCGAGATAAAGGTGGCGTCCCTCGATGCCGCTCTTCTCGAAGAATCCGCGACGGCGCGGATCGTCGTAGCCGGCGAGCGCGAGCAGCGCGTCCTGGCTGAACCGGTGGGGTGGCGTCGCCGTCGCGACGGCGACGATGTTCGGCAGCGGCATCCGCCCTCCCACATCGGGTCCGCGTAAGATGTGACCCAACGTCGAGCATACCGTCGGGGGTCAACCCATGCCACTGTTCAGCTTCGAGGGAAAGTCACCGCGCATTCATCCGACTGCGTTCATCGCGCCGACCGCCGTGATCATCGGCGACGTGACGATCGAGGAGAACGCGTCGGTCTGGTACAACGCCGTCGTCCGGAGTGACTTTTCCCCGATCGTCATTCGCGCCGGCGCGAACGTGCAGGACTGCTCGGTCATCCACGTCACACCGCGCGGCCCCGTGGACGTCGGCCGCGGCGCGACGATCGGTCACCTCTGCCTCATCCACCAGGCGATCATCGGCGACGAGGCGCTGATCGGAAACGGCGCGACGGTGCTCGACGGTGTCAGGATCGGCGCGCGCTCGATGATCGCCGCCGGCGCCCTCGTCACGCCGGGCACCGAGATCCCGGAAGGTGTGCTCGCGATCGGCGCGCCCGCGAAGGTGAAGGGCCCGCTCGCGGGCACGCCGGCGGAGGAGTGGGTGAAGCGCAACCCGACGGGCTACGCCGCGCTCGCGCAGCGCCACAAGGCGGGCGTGCAGCCCGCGTAGAAGCGCTAAATTAGCGGCCCGTGAACTTCGGCGCGCGCTTTTCCTTGAACGCGGCCACGCCCTCCGCGTGGTCCGTGGTCTGACGCACGAGACCCATGTGCGAGCTCACGAGGTCGAGGTGCGTGCGCAGGTCGAGACGGAGGCTCTGGTACACGAGCCGCTTGATCATGCGGATCGGGATCTGCGGGCCGTCGGCGATCTGACGCGCCAGCGCGTACGTGTGCTCCTTGAGCTGCGCGTCCGGCACCACACGCTGCACGATGCCCAGCTCGAGCGCCTGCGGCGCCTCGATGAAGTCCGCCGTCCACAGGAGCTCGAGCGCCTTCGCGGCGCCGACCAGGCGCGGCAGGAAGTACGTGTCGCCGTCGCCGGGCACGAGCCCGACCTTCACGTAGCCCGTCGAGAAGCGCGCGGACTCCGCGGCGATGCGGATGTCGCACATCACGCTCATGCCCATGCCGGCGCCGACGGCGAGCCCGTTCACCATCGCGATGACCGGCTTGTCCATCTGCTCGAGCTGCTTCGGCACGCGGTGCACGCCTTCCCACAGCCCGTTCTTGCCGTCGAGCGCGGACGGCTCCCCTTCGCGCATGCGCCCGACGTCGCCGCCCGAGCAGAACGCGCGGCCGGCGCCGGTGACGATGACGACGTGGACCTCGGGGTCGTTCTGCGCGTCGATCAGCGCTTTCTGCCACCCGTCCAGCATGTCGCGCGTGAACGCGTTGAGCTTGTCGGGCCGGTTCAACGTGAGGGTCGCGATCTTGTCCTTCACCTCGTAGAGCAGCTCACTCTCACTCATGGTGTCAGTCCTTTGGCAGGCCGAGCACGCGCTCGCCCAGGATGTTCTTGAGGATCTCCGTCGTTCCCGCGCGGATGCCGCTGCCCCGCGCGAGCAGTTCGTAGAACTCCCACTGGCCGTCGTCGGGCGCCCAGTCCGTGCCGTGCTCGAGCTGCGAGTACGGGCCGAGGATCTCCGTCGCGGTCTGCGCCAGGTCCACGTCGGTCTGGCTCCAGACCATCTTCGCCGTCGAGCCTTCGGGCCCGGGATGGCCGCCCCGCATGATGTTCGTCAGGCTGCGATAGCCGATCATCTGCAGCGCCTGCTCGTTGATGTAGAGCTGCGCGATCTTCTGCCGCACGATCGGATCGCTCCCCTTCCCCCGCTCGCGCACCAGCTTGATCAGACGCTGGAGCGCGTTGCGCAGCAAGATGTGGCGGATGTGCGTCAGCACGTCGCGCTCGTGCGCGAGCGTGGTGATCGCGACGCCCCAGCCCTCGTTCTCCTTCGCGACGAGGTTCTCGACCGGCACGCGGACGTTATCGAAGAACGTCTCGTTGAACTCCGCCTCGCCGGTGATCTGCCGGAGCGGCCGCACCGTGATCCCCGGCGTCTTCATGTCGACGAGCAGGAAGCTGATGCCCTTGTGCTTCGCCGCGGCGGGATCGGTGCGGACGAGCAGGAAGCACCAGTCGGCGACGTGCCCCATGCTCGTCCAGACCTTCTGGCCGTTGACGACGTAGTGATCGCCGTCGCGCACGGCGCGCGTCTGGAGATTCGCGAGGTCGGAGCCCGCGTTCGGCTCCGAGAAGCCCTGGCACCACATCTCGTCGGCGGTGAGGATGTTCTTGAGGAAGCGCTGCTGCTGCTTCGGCGTGCCGTGCTTCATCAAGGTCGGCCCGAGCATCGACACGCCGCCACGGTTCACGATCTGCGGCGACTCCGCGGCCCATCTCCTGGTAGAGGATCACCATCTCGATGAGGCTCGCGCCGCGCCCGCCGAACTCGCGCGGCCAGTCCATGCCGACGTATCCGGCTTCGTACATCTGCTTCTGCCACCAGCGCAGGCGCCTGACCTCGTCCCTGTCGGCGCGCGACGCGGCGAACGACTTGCCTTTGAGATCGTCCGGAAGGTTCCGCTCGAGCCACGAGCGGACCTCCTTGCGGAAGCTCTCTTGCTCTTCAGTGAAGTCGAAGTTCATGACATCCTCTCCCGGGGCATGTCATGACAGCACAGCCGCCAGGACGCCGCAAGCCCGGGCTCGGCGTCGTGATGCCGGCGCGTGACGCCGCCGCGTTCCTCGCTCCCGCGCTCGACAGCGTGCTCGCGCAGACCGCCGCCGACTTCGAGCTCGTCGTCGTCGACGACGGCTCCACCGACGACACCGCGCGGATCCTGGCGGCGTACGCCGCGCGAGACGCGCGCATCGCCGTGGTCCGCCACGAGCGCGCGCTCGGGATCTCGGCGGCGCTGAACCGCGGCATCGAGACGACGCGCGCGGGGCTGATCGCCCGCATGGACGCGGACGACGTGAGCGCGCCCGAGCGCTTCGCGCGGCAGCTCGCGTTCCTCGCAGCGCATCCGGACGTCGTGCTGTGCGGCACGAGCGCGCGCCTGCTCGACGAGCGCGGCACCGTCTCGCAGGTCTGGTCCGTGCCGACCGGCGCCGCGACGATCCGCGCGCTGCTGCCGCAGGGGAACTGCTTCGTTCACGGCAGCGTGATGTTCCGGCGGCAGCCCGTCGAGCGCGCCGGACTCTATTCGTCCGACTATCCGTTCGCGGAAGATTACGAGCTCTACGTCCCGGCTACGGTGAAACGCAGGCGCGCAGCGCGGCCGCGATCCGCGAGATCGCGTCACGCACGCTCGGCGCCGCGCCGCCGGGGGACGCCGGGACGCCAGGTCAGCACGGCGGCGCTACGGGGGCGCCGCCGCTGATGTCGGCGCCGTCACGCACGCTCGAGGTCGCCTGTGTGGTCAGCTACCGGTAGTCGACGATGGCCGGCCTTCGAACAATCTCACCGCATCTTCGAGCAATCTCACCGCTCGGCTCGCACCTCGGCGGTGCTCACCTCGCACTACCACGTCACGCACCCGCCGTCGACGTTGATCGACTGGCCCGTGATGTAGCGCGCCTCGTCGGACGCGAGGAACACCGCGGCGTGGCCAATGTCCTCCGGCGTTTGCTCGCACCGCATCGGCACGATGTCCGTCACGCGCTTCTCGAACACCTGGCGCGGCGTCATACCGGCGAACGCGGGGTTCGTGCTCGCGATGTGCGCGGCGAGCTTCTCCCAGAACGCGGTCCACAGCACACCGGGGCAGATCGCGTTCACCGTGATGCCGTGCGGCGCCAGCTCCTTCGCGATCACGCGCGTGAACGTGATGACGCCCTGCTTGGCGACGCTGTAGGGCGGCATGGTCGGCGCGGACAGCGGCCCCGCGATCGACGCGATGTTGATGATGCGCCCCGCCTTGCGCTCGATGAAGTAGGGCGCCACCGCCTTGCACGTGAGGAAGACCGACTTCGTGTTGACGGCGAACGTCCTGTCCCAGTCCTCTTCCGTGTTGTTCGTGAACGGCATGCCGGGCGGCGCGGCCATGCCCGCGTTGTTCACGAGGATGTCGATCTTGCCGAGCACTTCCTTCGTGCGGTCGACCATGCCCTTCACGTCGGCGGAGCTCGTGACGTCGGTCTTCATCGCGAACGTCTTGCGTCCGAGCGCCTTCACCTCTTCGGCGACTTTCTCGGCGTTGAGCACCTGGATGTCGGGGATCGCCACGTCAGCGCCTTCGCGCGCGAGCGCGAGCACGATGCCGCGGCCGATGCCGCTGCCGCCGCCGGTGACGATCGCAACTTTCCCCGCGAGCCGCATCGGAAGACCTCCCGTGGTCTGCCACTATAATCCGCCGAGGGGGAGCCCATGACAGCACAGCCGCTCCGGAGCCGCAACTGGTTCGGCCGCGACGACCTCGACGGATTCGTGCACCGCTCGTGGATCAAGGCCGAAGGCTTCAGCGAGCACATGTTCGACGGCCGCCCCGTGATCGGGATCGGCAACTCGTGGTCCGAGCTCACGAACTGCAACGCGCATCTGCGCCAGGTCGCCGACGCGGTGAAGCGCGGCGTGCTGAGCGCGGGCGGATTCCCGCTCGAGTTCCCGACGATCTCGCTGGGCGAGATCCTCATGAAGCCGACCACGATGCTGTTCCGCAACCTCATGGCGATGGATGTCGAGGAGTGCATCCGCGCCTATCCGCTCGACGCCGTCGTGCTGCTCTCCGGCTGCGACAAGACCACGCCCGCGATGCTGATGGGTGCCGCGTCGGCCGACGTGCCGGCGATCGTCGTCACCGGCGGCCCGATGCTGCGCGGCCGCTGGCGCACGGAAGATCTGGGCTCCGGCACCGACAACTGGCGCCTCTGGGCGGAGAAGCGCGCCGGACGCCTGAGCGACGAAGACTGGGCCGAGGCCGAGTCGTGCATGTCGCGGTCGAACGGCCACTGCATGGTGATGGGCACCGCGTCGACGATGGCGTCGATGGTGGAAGCGCTCGGCATGACGCTGCCGGGCAACGCCGCGATCCCGGCGCCGGACGCGCGACGCTACGCGCTGGCCGAGCTCGCGGGACGCCGCGCGGTGGAGATGGCGAAGGCCGGCGGCCCGAAGCCGTCCGAGATCCTCACGCGCGAGGCGTTCGACAACGCGATCCGCGCGGACATGGCGATCGGCGGCAGCACGAACGCGATCATTCATCTCGTGGCGATCGCCGGGCGCGCGGGCATCACGCTCCCGCTGACGCGCTTCGACGAGCTCTCGCGCACCACGCCGCTGCTCGTGAACGTTCGCCCGTCCGGAAAATATCTGATGGAGGACTTCTTCTACGCGGGTGGCCTGCCGGTCGTGCTGAAGGAGCTGCTGCCGCTCCTGCACGGACACGCGGCGACCGTGAACGGCTCCAGCATCGGCGACAACGTCCGTGACGCGCGCTGCGACAACGAGGACGTGATCCGCCCGCTCGCGATGCCGATCGCGAAGGAGGGCGGCACCGTCATTCTCACCGGCAACCTCTGCCCCGGCGGCGCCGTGTTGAAGCAGTCCGCGGCGTCCGCGCACCTGCTCACGCATCGCGGGAAGGCGGTCGTGTTCGAGGACCACAACGACATCCATCGGCGCATCGACGATCCGAACGTGCCGATCGACGAGACCTCCGTGCTCGTGCTGAAGAACGTGGGACCGCGCGGCGCTCCCGGCATGCCCGAGTGGGGCGCGGCGCCGATCCCGGCGCGCCTGCTGAAGCAAGGCGTGAAGGACATGGTGCGGATCTCGGACGCGCGGATGAGCGGGACGTCATACGGCACCGTCGTGCTGCACGTCGCCCCGGAGTCCGCCGTCGGCGGCCCGCTGGCGCTGGTGCGCGACGGCGACGAGATCGAGCTCGACGTGCCGAAGCGCACGCTGACGCTGCGGGTGAGCGACGAGGAGCTCGCGCGCCGCAAGGCTTCGTTCAAGCCGCGCCCGCCGCACTACGAGCGCGGTTACGGCCGGCTCTTCCTGGATCACGTCCTGCAGGCGAACGAGGGTTGCGACTTCGACTTCCTGCGCGGGAAGACGCCGGTCCGCGCCGAGGACACCGCGGGCCCTTCTCACTCGTAGACGCGGGGCGCGAGACGCGCCCAACAATCGTCAGGGCGCCTGGAACGAGCCCGGTTCGGACGCGCGCGCGTGATGCGACGCGAGGACCGGACGGCGGGTGGCGAGGCGCGTGACGCCGCCGGTGACGACGACAGGCGCGGGCGACGGACGAGACGCGCGTGTGCGCTCCGAGCCCGCGCGCGGCGGGCCGACCACGATGCCGAACGTCGCCACGAGGCCGAGAAACAGGAAAGCGGCCGCGAACGCGAAGTCAGGATGGAACGCCCGGCGTCCTCGCGCGGGCGCCGGCCGGACCGCGGCGGGAAGCTGCCACTCCGCACGCACCCTGGCGGAACAGTCCGAGCACATGCCGTCCGAGAATGTGATGCCCCAACCTTTCCACGACGACACGCCGAGAAGCTTCGTGTGGCCGTGGTACTTCCGATGCCAGCCGCACCGATGTAAGAACATGCGACGGCTTGAGAGCAAGACGTGTGCCGGGGGGCCCTCGCGGCGCTACGCAGCGAATTGCAGCAAATTCGGCCGTGCCGGCGACACGGAGCGTCGCCGGACGAACACGCGTGTCGCTATCGCGACGCTTTTGGACGTCCGATCAAGGGTAGGAGAAAATTTCCCACCTCGCGCAGCGCGCGCCGTGCGTCGCGTGCGGAGCGGCCCGTGCGCGCCATCACGATCGCGACGCGCACGTTGCCGGCGGTGGCGAGCAGTCGCCGCGCGCGCGCGCGCGGCACCCCGCCGAGCTCGGCGACGAGGCGGAGCGCGCGCTCGCGGAGCTTGCGCGAGCGCGGCTGCAGATCGACCATCCGGTTGCCGTACATCTTTCCGAGCCGCGCCATCGA